>Ga0272441_10008211_pt1 | contig 16611 bp, 17 predicted proteins | sample SSMProp6N_FD_193582 | JGI IMG/M metagenome (GOLD analysis project Ga0272441, IMG submission 193582) | Marine sediment archaeal communities from Little Sippewissett salt marsh, Falmouth, MA, United States - SSM-Prop-6N | ecosystem: Environmental > Aquatic > Marine > Wetlands > Sediment ...
GATTTTCGAGGCCCGTCTCTGGGGACAATACCAGGCACTTACGGCCATGCATCTGGCAAAGGTACTTATCCGGCACCCCCTGATGCCGCATATGACCGTTCCCCGGATTTACCGTGAGGCTCTCACGCTCCACTTCAAGCGTAAATTGCCGATCCACTCCAAGCCCGTTCCCACAAGCACGATGACCATCAGGAAAAATCCCCCCACGGTTCTTCAGAAAAAGGCGATGAAGGCATTGTTCAGTCTCCTGGCAGAAATCAGGACCGGCCGTCTGTCAACCACGCTGCCCGACGGAACGACACGAGTATTCGGCGAAGGTCTTGCTGCGACCAACGCGGATATCACCGTCAACGACTACCGCACTTTTCCACGGATTATTCTGGGCGCCGACGTAGGGCTCGGAGAATCCTATGCAGATGGTGACTGGGACAGCTCCGATATCACCGCCCTTTTTCGTCTTCTTGCCGAAAACAGGCATATCCTGAACGAGGGGAGATTCTCGATCGCTCTCATCTCCCGGTTCAGGAATCGACTCATTCACCGCGCCCGTCGAAACACGAGAGGGGGAAGCATCCGTAATATCGGCAGGCACTACGACACCGGCAATGATTTCTTTCAACTCTTCCTCGACCCGACGATGACCTATTCCTGTGCCTTCTTCCGGTCGCCGGGAGAGACGCTGGAAGATGCACAGAAAAACAAGATAGACCACATTATCGACAAGGCGCTCATACAAGAGGGCGATCATGTCCTTGAAATCGGCTGCGGATGGGGAAGTTTTGCTCTCGAGGCCGCGCGGAAGACGGGCTGCCGCGTTACGGGCATTACCAATTCCCCGGCACAATACCGCTATGCGCGGCAGCGTGTCCGGAATGAAGGTCTGGAAAAGAACATCACCATTCTCCTGCGGGATTACCGGACTATCGAGGGCCGTTTCGACAAGATCGTTTCCATTGAAATGCTGGAAGCGGTGGGACGGAAGTATCTTGGAACCTTTTTTCATTGCTGCGACCTTCACCTCAAGGAAGGCGGCCGCATGGTACTCCAGGTCATCACCATTCCCGATCAGTACTACCGGCGCTACGTGAACGAGACGGACTGGATTCAGAAGCATATATTCCCCGGGGGACATCTTCCCTCTCTCGCAGCGCTGACGGCAGCCATGGCGGGCCACTCCCGCTTCATGGTGGATCACCTGGAAAACATCGGGCATCACTACGCCCGCACCCTTCGGGAATGGCGACTCCGTTTCACCACCAACACCCCGGCCGTCTCGAAAATGGGATTTGACAGGTCTTCCGTACGTCAATGGCTCTACTATTTTTCATGCTGCGAGGCGGGATTCGCCTCGGGGCAGCTGAACAATCTGCAGATTGTGCTCACACGACCGGGGATGGGGCATGGTGCAGCTTCGGAAGGAGAAAGGATCTCATGAAAAAGGGGCACCTGGTAATTTTCGCCTGTGCGGCCCTGTTGATTCACTGCTCCGGAAACCGCGCGGACCGCATCGGCATCGTGCAGGGAAGGCTTCTCCCCTGTCCCACGTCACCTAACTGCGTCTCGTCACAAAGCGACGACACGTCCCGCCATGTCGACCCGCTGGCCTACCATAACTCACGGAGCGAATCGAAGAAGAGGCTGCGTTCCGTCATTCTGTCAATGAAACGTGCGAAGATCGTCGAGGCAACCGACGCCTACATACATGCCGAATTCTCGTCAGCGTTTTTTCATTTCGTCGACGATGTTGAATTTCTTTTCGACGATGAGAAGGGGGTAATCCATATCCGGTCAGCCTCCCGGAGAGGATACTGGGACCTGGGAGTCAACCGCCGGAGGGCCGAAGAGATTCGCCGGCGCTACGAGAACCTGACCAAATGGGAGTAACGCCATGAAGAAAAATCAGCACCATTTCGTCCTTTTCTGCCTTTTCTGCCTTTTCTGCATCCTCTGCGCCGGATGCGGGTACCGCCTCGACGGCGAGGGCAGCGGGCTCGAAACATACTACCGGGCACTGGAGGAAACGGAGACGCACCGCACCGACCTGCAGAAAGCCGGCCCTGAAGCGGAGCGCCGCGCCATCGAGCGGTTTATCGATTTCTACCGGGATTTCAATGCCGTTGTCATCGCCCGGGATGTACAAAGCCTCTATGCAGAAGAGGCCTATTTCAGAGATCCTATCAGGGAGGTACGGGGAATTGACTCCATCGAAACCTACTTTCTCCACAGTACGGAAAGTTTCGTGAGCTGCACCTTCGATGTCGTTGATGTGGCGCACCGGGACGGCAATTATTACCTTCGATGGATCATGCACCTGACGTTGAAGCGCGACGCGGCAGATCCGATAGAAGCGAGCGGTTTGTCTCATCTGCGGTTCAACGGCACGGGGAAAGTCATCTTTCACAGGGATTACTGGGATCTTGATATTATTTACGAACGCCTCCCCTTCATCGGTCCCCTTATCGTCTGGGTGCGGGGGAAAATGTAGCATATCGAAACGACGGAGAGAACGAAAGGAGACAAATAATGGAACAGGTCTACAAGCAGATTGAACTGACGGGTTCGTCAAAAAAGGGACTCCAGGACGCGATCGAAAACGCCATCGCAAAAGCCTCGGAATCGCTCCGCAACCTGAGATGGTTTCAGGTCGTGGACACACGGGGCTACATCGAAGAGGGAAAAGTCGCCTACTGGCAGGTCACGATGAAGGTAGGCTTCAGCGTCGACCAGCCCGGTTTTTAATGCGTTACCCCTCCTGGACGGCCACAGGGGTGACCGGGAGTACTCCCGCAAGCCCCGCCTTGCAGGCGGAGTCACGGGGCACAATATAATTAAACAATTCCTTACCGGGAAGCCCCGCCCTGTGGGCGGGGAGCTTCACATGACGGCATGCGCATCCCCCTTTCCCGGGACAGCGGCCACACATGCGCCGCTCCTACCGGCACAAGACCGCCAGTGAAGGAGTGCGCCGCACAGAGGAAAACCTCCCCGCCGCATCGGCGTCATAAAAGAGGCTCGTTTTTTTGATGCTACTGTGGTACACAGCCCTTCTGCCCCGCAGGAACTGCAGGACAAAAATTACTGATATATGTAACGATTTTCAACCTGTTTGAGATTGTAATGTCGCGAGATGAAATCCTGGGTATGGCAAGTCTGGTGGGAGGGGTCGGACTTTTCAGTACCGTCGAAATCGCCAGTAAGATAATCGGGGTCAGGGCGGACCCGATCGTGCTCACCTTTATCCGGTTCTTTCTTACGGGAATTATGCTCCTCATTCTCTCGATACCCCTGCTGAGAATGCGGCTTCAGCGATTCACCATGCAGGACTACGGAATTTTCCTGCTCAATGGATTCATCGGAATTGCGGTGGCCATATCGATTTTTCATGTGGCGATCCTTGTCCTGGAAAAGGCCGCGTCGGCGGCGGTGATATTCAGCGTGAATCCCGTCTTTGTCCTCATACTTGCCCGCTTTATCAACGACGAAGCCTGGACGCTCCGCACATGGCTCGCCGCGGTACTCGGCCTGTCCGGCGTTATCTGCTTCGCCTGTGAATCGGGATCCTTCACGATGGCCTCGTTCACGGGCCTGGGGCTTATGGTCCTCTCGGCGGCCCTCTTTGCACTCAGCATCTGCATCTCGCGACGCGTGGTCCCCCGGTACGGAGCCATGGTGCTCATGGGTTATTCGTCGCTTTTCGGCAGCATCATGATTCTCCCCTTCGCGCTGCTCCGGATGGATTACCAGAGCACGGCATTACTTCTTGACGCGTGGATTCCCATTCTCTACCTCTCGATCATGGGAACGGCAATGGCATACGCCCTCTATTATTTCGGCCTTTTGAACACGTCGGCGCAAAAAGGAGGAATCACTTTTTTTCTCAAACCGGTTATCGCGTCGATTCTTGCCGTAATTATACTGGGGGAAGGAATAAACGCCTTCATGCTGGCGGGAACAGCCCTGATTCTCTCGGGACTCCTTCTCGTCCTCCTCGTACCGGGCGCAAGAAAAGCACAGTAGAAGCGGCACCAATCCCTGATCGACATCACACCCCCGTCAATCGATGCGGGAATCTAACCAGGATCAATAGAGGCTGATAAGACGGAATCCCGTATGGGGAGCGTACCCCCTGGGGGAACTGCCCATGCGAGCCGCCGACCGGACCTGCCAGGGAAGGCTGTTCCAGGCACCGCCGCGCAGGACGCGCTCCATGCCTTTCGATGGGCCTTCGGGATTAATATTGTCGTCTTCATCGGCGGAATAAGCCCCCATCCAGTCCCAGCACCACTCCCAGACATTACCATGCATATCATAGAGCCCCCAGGCGTTGGGAAGAAAGGTCGCCGCATCCGTCGTGGTGCCGCGGTACTCGCCGGTGGGACAGTTGAAAAATTCAAAGGTTCCGTTGAAGTTTGCCTGGTCGGAAGACAGGCATCCACCCGTCGAGAATGCCTCTTGCGTTCCGGCCCGGCAGGCGTATTCCCATTCCGCCTCGGTGGGCAGGCGGTATCGTTCCGTTTCTTCCATCTCGTTGAGTCTCTTGATGAATCCGTTGGCATCTTCCCAGGACACGTTCTCGACGGGGCAGGTATCGCCGCAGTCCCTGAAGAATGAGGGATTCCATCCCATCACGGCCTTCCACTGGCCCTGGGTGACCTCCGTCGCCTGGATATAGAAGGGGGCGTCGATCCTGACCCGGTGGCGCATTTCGTTGCTGTATCGTCCCGGTTCACCGGATGGGCTTCCCATAATAAAGGACCCGTCCGGGATGAGCACGAAGGTCATGCCCACGCTGTTGGTAAAGAATGTCTTCGTCGTGTCGGGCACGGGCGTTCCCCCGAACAGCCTGCAGCCGCCGAGAACCATGAGGAGCGCGATAACGCACCACAGCGGGAGCGACATGCGTACCAGACGTAAAGGCTCTTTCCTCTCTTCTCTCATGAGGGCCCTCCTTCAAGATGCTTCTCCACCCCCGGGAAACCCCTGCCCAAGGATGTATTATTTTATCACTATGGCGATTTTGTAACCGATACCCCCTGTCATGTCAATAAGATTGATGCAGTCGCAAAAAGTCGAGGAGCCAGTCATTGCGAGGGTGAGCCGAAGCCGCGAGCAAAGCGTGGCGGTCTGCAACGCGGCAATCTTGGCATTTCAAGTACTTGGAAGTACAGAGATTGCTTCACTTCGTTCGCAATGACTATTTTTTGGATTATTTACTTTGCCATCGAACATCTTCTTTTTGCAACTACATCAAGATTATCCCTCCCCTTTCAGTACCCGCAGCAGGCGGAAAATGGAAAATTACGGGCTCCTGCGATTTCTTTCTTGATTGAAGTGTCAATTTATCGTATCAGATGGACCAACTTCTTTCGCATAATCGGCCGCGCACGCTACCGGGCCCTGTACTCGACAGTCACACGATAAAGGAGGGACCTTATGTCGTTACTGGAAAAGTACTACACGCAAGAGCACACCATATTCAGAGAGTCAATCCGTCGATACTTCGAAAAGGAAGTAACCCCCTATGTGGAGGAATGGGAAAAGGAAGGCATCGTCCCCCGGGAGACCTGGGAAAAATTCGGTGCCCAGGGGTTCCTCTGTTCCTGGCTTCCCGAAGAGTTCGGCGGCGTGGAGGCTGATTTTCTTTACACCCTCATCGCCATCGAAGAGGCCGCAAAGACATACTGCAGCGGCTTTGCCTTTCCCCTTCATTCCGATATTATCGTTCCCTACCTCTACAGTTACGGCACCGATGAACAGAAAGAGCGGTGGCTGCCGGGCTGCGCAACCGGAGAGTACATCACCGCCGTCGCCATGACTGAACCGGGAACGGGCTCCGACCTGTCGGCAATCAGGACGACCGCCGTCAGGAATGGTGATCATTACGTCATTAACGGCCAGAAGACCTTTATATCGAATGGAATCCTGAGCAATCTCGTGATTGTGGCGGCGCAGACCAACCCCCATGCCGATTCGCCCTATACGGGTCTCTCGCTGATCGTCGTCGAGGGGGATACTCCGGGATTCGAACGGGGAAGAAACCTCGAAAAGATAGGGCTCCACTCCCAGGACACGGCGGAGATGTCCTTTGTCGACTGCATGGTACCGGCTGAAAACCTTCTGGGACAGGAGGGCCGGGGATTCTACTACCTCATGGAAAAACTCCAGCAGGAACGACTCGTATCGGCCATGATGAGCCAGGTCGCCGCCGAAGAGGCCCTGCGACTGACTGTGGACTATACAAAGAGCAGGGAAGCCTTCGGCAGGCCCATCAGCAGGTTTCAGTATATCTCCTTTGAACTGGCAAAACTTGCGACGGACGTGGAACTGGGACGGACGTTCCTGGAAAGCCTCGTGCTCGATCACATGGACAGGAAAGAGATCGTCAAGAAAGCTTCCATGGCCAAGTACTGGATCGCCGAAATGCTCAACCGCGTTGCGGGGAAATGCGTGCAGTATCACGGCGGATACGGCTACATGGAAGAATATCCCATTGCGCGTATTTTCAGGGATGCCCGCGTTCAGACCATTTACGCGGGCACATCAGAGATCATGCTGCTGATAATCAGCCGGTACATGGGACTGTGAGGCGTCCCGAACCGGCGGATCTCGAGCAACAGGTGAAGATAGGTTCTTGACCGGCTACCGTGGCGAACCACCTTGTACGTTAAAAAACGTACCCTCCTCTCCCCCCTCGCTATGGTGCCGGTTGAGAACTATCGATATGAGCGGTCATCCCACGGAGAAAAGGGCCTTCTTTTTTGTCACGATCCCTTCGCGGACCAGCTCTTCGAGATTTTTTCTGACTTTCACCGGTTCAAAAGGCATCTCCGCCACCAGTTCCTCTTCTGACAGTTCCCGTCTCTCCACCAGGACCCGGAGAATCGCACCCCGCACCTGGCGATTGGAACCTTCGAAAGGAGACTGTTTCCGGTAGCGCTCGCTGCTCCGTGCGGGATTTGCATGGTGCTTCTTCAGGAACACGCCGTAATCCATGAGGGCATTGTACCACCGCCGGGGATTTCTTCGATCGAGCGTCCGGGCGACCAGGGGCAGAAGTTCCCCGTCACCCACCGGGGAGCGGCCGTCAAAAAAATGATGGATATAGACTGCCCTGATGTTGGTCTCGAGGAAGACCACCGGCTGATTGTAGGCAAAGGCGCAAATCGCCGCGGCCGTGGCACTGCCGATACCCGGAAGGGTTTTCAGTTCCTCTTCTCGTTCCGGAATCACGCCGCCGAAATCCCGTACCACCCTTTCGGCCAATTTTTTCAGTGAGAGAGCCCGCCGGTTGTAGCCGAGCCCCTGCCAGGCTTCCATGATATCCTGGAGCGGGGCATCAGCGAGGGAGACGATATCGGGGAAACGCCCGAGAAAGTCATCATACTTCTCAATGACCCGACTGACCTGTGTCTGCTGCAGCATGATCTCTGAGACGAGTATCCGGTAGGAATCGTCCGTATGTCTCCAGGGAAGGTCGCGTCCGCGGCGGCGGTAGAAGGTCCTGACTTTTTTTCGAAAGGCACCGACAGCGGCGGTGTCCGGCATTACCGGTTTATCCATGAATCGACAGTGTTCCTGTATTTCCCGGCATTCCCATCACGCCACGTCGTTGGGATCCGGGACGCCGTTTTCGACGGTAACGAGTCGCGGTTCGACGGCCCTCTCCAGATCCTTCCAGAACTGTTTCCGTTTCGGCGACCCCACCGGTTCCTGGGTGGGAAACTCCAGGAAGGGCACCCTCACGTTTTCCTTGGCCAGTTCCTCCGAAAGGATCTCCGCCATGATGCCCATGAGAACGGGATCATCGGGATCGGGATTTTCGACGGGATTGGGCGATTCGGTCTGATACCTGTTCACTTTATGTTTACCCCAGTGGATACCGCAGGTAGGGCTGTTTTCGAGGCCGACAAAACAGGTGAGGCGGTAATTGTTTTTGATGAATTCCCGTACCATCAGCATGGGCACGGAAAGCAGTTCCTTGCAGTGCTGCCTGAAGAAAATATTATCATACTGCTGGCGGCCCTGGGGATTTCGCATCAGGCCCATGGCCGTTGTCTCAGGACAGGCATACTGCACCACCCCGACGCGGTGCCGCATCAGATAGTCCATCAGTTCGTGGGAGAGAGGAAAATTCTGTCCCAGAAGATGAACCCTGCAGTAGGGATTCACCAGGCACTGGGCAATCAATATAATCTTTCTGTCTTTCTTCGACATGGTCACAACCTCCCTCAAAGACGTTTTATCCTGTCGATGTAGGCATCGACGTTGAATTTCTGCCGACACCCATTATAACTCATATAACGGATTTTTCCAAAGAGGGGACGCTGAAACCAGGCCCGGTCGTGGACGCCGCCGATGGCCCAGGCACAGCCCGTGTAACCGTTCGGATCTCTCCCGTCAAGCTCGTACCGGTCATTCAGGTAAAGGGCCCTTTCAAGCGCCTCCCCGGGCGTCTCACTCCATTCGAGAATCTTCTTCGCCCAGTACATGCGCATGTAGCCATGCATCTTGCCCCGCTTCACCATCTCCATCTGCGCGGCATTCCAGAGCGGATCGTGAGTCGACGCCGATTCAAGCTCCGTTAACGTGTAAAGATGGTCTCTCCGGTCATGACGGTGCTCCTCCAGGGTTTTCCGGGCCCAGTCCGGAAAAGCGGCTGTCGTATCATAGCGCGGATTATAAAAGCAGAAATTATCCGACAGTTCTCTCCTGACAATCAATTCTTCCAGAAAGGCCTTCTTTGAGGGAGTATTTTCGCACTTCCACACCTCCATTGCCACGCGCTGCGCCGAGAGCTGACCGAAGTGAAGATAGGGTGAAAGGTCCGACTGGCCGTCACGGAGGGGGTTATTCCGTTTCTCCTCGTATACCGCAAGTTTTCCGTCGATAAAGGAATCGAGGGCCTTCTGCGCGGCATCTTCGCCGGATTTCAGCCATGTCACGGCGGAAACGGAGCGGTCCAGTTGAAGGCTGTCCCTCAGTGTCTCCCAATCTGTTCTCGGCAATCCGCCCTTCCAGGGAAAGGGGTGTTTTACCGGGTCCGGGAACCGTTCGAAAAAGCTTTCCAGTTTCGCGCCGATTTTCGGTCTGAAAGTTCGGGCGGCAAACTCCTGTTTCTCCGAGGCATACCGGCAGGGAACGATATTATGGGCGTCCACTTCATGCAAGGGAACGGACACCCTTCGGGCCGCCTCGTCCTTCCACTGCCGCTTGATGCGGAGCGGATCGAAATCGGTAACGAGGAGTCCCACTCCATGAGCCTCGGTAAACCGGGGGATTGTTTTACCGGGATCACCTCGCTGAAGATGGAAGGGAATACCCTTTTTTCTCAAGTTTTCTTCCAGTTCCGCCAGGCCGGTGCACATGAAGTCGTATTGCCGGAAGGTAGCACCGAGGAAGTTGTCGACGAGGCAGAATACGACGGCAAGGGGAACCTTCGCTTCAAGGGCGGTCTTTTGCGCGTACAGGAGCGCCCAGTTGTCCCGCATACGTTGATCACGGCTCATCCAGTACACCACGGGACCCCGCCGGGAAGGACCTTCTTTCAGGATGTTCACCCGCTCCGTGTTCATGACGGTACGTCCCTCCTGCCTGCCGAAACGAATCGGGGATCTCCCGACGCCTGCGTCACCGCTTTCAAAGCACTCGCCTCCTTATCCTTTATTTCCAGCATCACGTCGAAATCCAGCTTTTCCGTCTCCATCAGGAATCGGTTGAAATCGACAGGGTCGATCGATTCGGCGTGTCGCCGCGAACCGTCGCCGCTGTCGGAACTGTAATCGACCATGGGAATTCCGTCGTGGGAAGCCCAGGTTTCGGCGATACACGCGAGAGCGTCCCCCGTCTCCTCACCCGAACAGTTGAGGCGGTGGTGAAAGTAATCGAACAAGACCGGTATGCCTGTTTCCGAATGGATCCGGAGGCAATCGCGTACCGTGTAGCTCACGTCGTCATTTTCGATAACCAGTCTATCCCGGAGCGCCCTGTCGAGATCTCCGTAACGGGAAATGAACCGCTCCAGGCTTTTTTCCCTGTCGCCATAGACCCCGCCGACATGAATCTGAATCTTTGCGGACCTGTCCAGTCCCAGTGCCTCGAGCACGTGCACATGGTAGATGAGCTCTGCAACGCTCCGTTCCCGGACGCCCTCATCCAGGGAATTGAGGATCACGAACTGGTCGGGATGCATGGAAATTCTCATCCCCCGGCTGTTGATAAAGGCACCAATCTCCTTGAATTCCCCTTCAAAGAGGCCCCGCCAGTCGAAATCACAGACCGGATGGGAGGCAAAGGGAATGAGATCGGAGGTGATCCTGAAAAAGTAGATACCATGGGCGGCATTATAACGCAGAATAGCATTAAGGCAGCGAAGGTTCTGTTCCACCGTCGCGGCCATCCGTTCTTCCGAATAATTCTTCAGGCGAAAGGTTCTACCGCTCGTGCATCCTATCGTCCGGTTTATACAGGGATAGCCTATCTTCATTTCTTCACTTTCACGTTCCGCAGAGATGGAAAAACGGACGCAACCGTCACCGCACCCGCATTAATGCATGGGGTCCTCTTCCAGACATTGACAGCGGTGATTCTCCTGGGAAAAGGACGTCCCGTGAGCGTGACCGATCCCGCTTCCCGAGTTCCCGGGGTCATGAGACCATCTTGAATATGAGCGTGGCCAGGACCTTTCTTTCATCGGCCGTCGCCACATCCCACATCTCCTTGAGAAGTTCTTCCTCCTTGGTGGCGGGACAGACCTTTTCGGCAAGGAAATCACCCACCTTTTTCGACACATCCTTGATGATACTGTCGGGCACGCCCAGCGTGCGGGCCTCCTGAATCGCATCATGCAGGGTGTTGCGCCAGGTGGCCCAATCCTTGACAAAATCCATCGTATCGAGACACTTCATTTTATCCATCATCAATCTCCCTTCCGTACATCTGTCAATCATTTCATCCTCCCGGACCAGATGGACCGATCAGTATGGAAGGAACCGCAACGTCCCGTTTCAGGAACTTAGTATGGATGTCAGAGAGGACTGTCTCTTGATCTCCTCGTACCAGTAGCCGTATCCTCCACCGCCGGGATGCAGAAAATCGGGAGCGTAAAACCGTTCCGGCTGCCTGGTAAAGGGATCCTCCTCTTTTTCCCTGAAGAGGTCGACATACTCGACCCCACGCTCCGCCGAGGCCTTGATCAATATTTCCCGTACCTGCCTCGTCCGCCAGGTATAGATCCAGTTCAGAGGCGGAAAAAAAGCCGGCGCGAGTCCGACATTGCCGGTACTGAGAAATATCACATGATCTCCTCGTATCAGAGCACTGTCGAGCAGGGTCTCCACCGCATCACGGAGGCGCCCGAGCGGCGTGAAGCGGAGGATATCATTCCCACCCGTCTGGATGAGAACGACGTCAAAAAACCGGTTGTCCCCATCCCGTAACTGCGCAATCACATCCCCGGTCTTTGCCCCGTTCCGTGCCCTGTTCGTGACCGCCACACCGGGAAATTCACGGGCGATCCTGCCCGCAATGGAATCGCCGGGATGGAATGCTCCCGTCCCCACGCCGGTGCTGTCTCCCACCACCAGAATGGTCCGGGCCGCCGGGGAAACCTCCCTTTCAAAGGGCAGGGATTGCGACGCCAACTGCCAGCCCCTGTAAATACGCAGGCCGAGAGTGGAAAGGTCCACCAGAACAAGGAGCGCCAGAAAAAGGGCTGTCGCAGCGGCGATATATCTCATGGTGTCTCGGTACAGCAGCTATTGCGGTACAATCCTGCCCCGCAGGAAGAGGGGATAGTAAATGTCCTGATCGCGGAGCACCTGCGCGCTTTCCAGGGAATTGACGTTATAGGTCAAGACGACCTCTCCCCCCGCAAGGGCCGGGTGTGCCTTGCCCGCATAAATCAACAGGCCGGGCGTGTAAAACTCCCGGGGACGGTGGAACGGTTTCGGTTCCGTCCAGGGTCCCGTCACCGAAGGCGCCCAGCGGCAGAGCATGTCCGGTTCATAGAGCGCCCCCGTCTGAATCTGGAGAAAGAGACGAAGCGATGGCTCGTAATGAACGGTACACTCCACCTGTCCTTCCGGAAAAGCCGGTGACGGGGGCCCTTCAAGCTCCGCCTGCGATATCCATGCGCGGCTCTCTGCCACCCACCATTGAGGATCGGAGAGATCCCCTCCCATGGCGGAGGCAAGATTCCAGCGCAGGGGATAGACATCGTACCGTTTCGAATCGGTACCGAAGACGTAAAGGTAATCGCCCATCTTCAAGGCGCCACCCGAACCGACGATGACATTGAAATCATTCTGCGGCGCCTCGAGCCACCCTGTCGACCACCGCGAAGGTTCGTCGTCGGGATTGTCTATGAGCGCCGCCTTCCACCCACGCGGCTCGAAACCGAATTCGCCGCCGCTTTCTTCTATTTCCATAAAGAAAAGGAGCACCATATCGCCGATCCGTATGCCGCTGCCGGGCCATACCCATCGATTGCCGCTTCCCGGGAAAAAGGAACGGGGCTCTTCACCGCGCTCGTCCCAGTAAAAGTCGATGGTGGCCGACGAGGGATCGTATCCCTGCTGAAGGGCGATGCTGTTCCGGACAATAAAAGCATCGTCGCGGTTTCGCGACTCGCCCCGGCCGATGAAACTGTCCCCGAAAAGCCAGAGAACCCGTTCGTTTCCGAGATCGACGGACGACGCGCCGTCACCACCAAGCCAGCGTGCATCCTTTTTGAAGAGCAGGTTTGCCTCGGGCCAGGGTTCTACCGCAATAACAAGGTCCCGTTGTGCATGGGACTCCGTCGACGGTGTGGCGGCACAGCCCGCCACAGTGAGGACCAGCAGACATATCAGAACAACGGCCGTACCATACCTTCGCATGAACAACATATAATTCCCTCTCGATGCAGCATACCGGCGGACCAGCATCACAAAGTGCGCGGCGACGCCTCCTGATGCTGAAGAATCGATGCGATACATCCCCGATTCAATGCCTACGACTGCTCAGCTTTGAACACGCCATCAGCCGCAAGGATCTTTTTCACCTGCGCAATCGTCTGTCGCACGTATTCTTCGTCCATCTGTGAAATCGGCGTCGCCGTTTCGAAAATCCTTCCGGGAAGGCGCATATTATCAAGTGAAAACCCCTCCCTTACCTTGAAACGGTATTTTTCGGAGTGAATTGCTCCGCCGATCTTCCAGAGCTCCTCTTCCGACAATTCGAAACCCGCCAGCGGCAGCAGGCGGGCCACCACATCGGGTTGATAGATATTGCGTGCGAAGAAGCAGACAACGAGGCTCGACAGGATTTGACGCCACCGCTCCTCTTTCAGAAGCTCCCCGGCAAGTTCCTCGGGCGTCCTCCGCTCCTTTGCCAGTATTTTCTGGTCGAAGCTGTAGCCCGCATTGTCAAGATGGCTGTGGCGCGCGCCGATCAGCGTACCCACGTGGGCGGCGGGACCCGTATGATAGCCGGGCATCTCGTTTTTCGGAAACGAAAGGGCAAAATCCGCTCCGCCGTATACCGATGATGCATAGTCCACGCCACGGGCAAGGGCACGGTAAAAATCATTCTGCTGTTCAACGATCAGCCGCGCCATTTCGATATAGGTATCGGCGTTGCCCCATGCGGGTTTCAGCCCCTGTGTTTCCTTTTCGGTGACAAGCCCCTTTTCGAAGGCCTCGGTAACCCACGCAAGAACCACGCCGGCGCTCATGGCATCGATGCCCCAGGCCTCAACCCGGTCCATCAGTTTCAGATAGCCCGCCGCATCGGACATTCCCAGCATCGTCCCAAGCGCATAAATCGGCTCATAATCATAGGAAATCATCGATGTCTTGTAGAAATAGGGCTCGTCCTCATAGGGTTCCCGAAGGGCCGCAATATGAATGCACCCCACGGGGCAATTCGAACAGGCAAGCCGTCTGCCGAGATAATGGGCGGCCAGGTGTTCGCCTGAAACGTTTTCCGCGCCCTCAAAACGCGCCGCCTGGAGGTTCCTCGTGGGAAGACCACCAAAGGTATTCAGGGGAAGAATATTCTCGGCCGTGCCGAGATCATGGTACTTCTTCATCACCTCGGGACTGACGGCCCGGTCGTATATCTCTTTATATAATTTTCGATAGAGCTTCGGATCGGATACGGGAAGAGATGATTTTCCGGCGACGACAAGGGCCTTCAGCTTCTTGCTGCCGAAAACGGCGCCCAGGCCCAGTCTGCCGAAATGACGGTAGGTTTCCGTCGTCACGCAGGCATAGGAGACCAGCCTCTCCCCCGCTTTTCCGATCCGCATGATCGTTCGCAGACCGGCGCCCGTTTCGTTCTCCCTGATTATGCGTCCCGATGAAAAGCACCCCATCCCCCACAGCGTCGTGGCATCGCGAAAATGCACCCCACTGCCGTCAATGGAAAGATAGATCGGGATGTCGCTTTTACCCTTTATGACGATTGCGCCGTAACCGGCCATGCGCATAGCCACGGCACTCCGGCCTCCGCAGTGGCTTTCACCGAGATCTCCCGTGTGGGGAGATTTGAACATGGCGACGGTCTTCGATCCCAGGGGAAAGAGCGCCGTCAGGGGTCCGACGGCAAAGATAATCGGATTATCGCCCCCCAGGGGATCGCACCCCTTGGGACACTCCTCGTGGAGAAGCTGCGTCGCCACTCCCGTTCCCCCCATGTAGGTATTGAAGAGTTTCTTCCGTCTTTTCTTTGTAAAGGTTCTCTTCGAAAGGTCGATATAGAGCACTGTGGCCAGAGGATCATTTTTGAGCATACTCGACCTCCTTTTTCTTTTCGAGTCCGAGAACGCCATGGGGGCAGAAATTCACACAAAAGCCGCAGTGGATGCAAATCATGGGCTTTTGAATTTCATCGTTCCAGAAAACAGCGCCGACAATACAGGCATCCTGGCAGTGCCGGCATCCGATGCACTTTTCCATATCGATATGCACGCCTCCACCCTCGCGGGGTTTCAGTGCATCGGTCGGACACACCTTGGCACAGGGTGGGTCTTCACAGGCCCTGCAGACGATCACGGTAAATCCTCGCTCCATGCCGCCGATCGACCGCACCCCGATACAGGACTTGACCAGACCGGCCTCGTCCTGCCTCCGGGAACAGGCAAACATGCAGTTCTGACAGCCGACACATTTTTCGGTTTCCAAAACGGCAAGTCTCATCGACAGGTTCCTTTCTTTTGATATGACCTGTTTAAAAAGACGGGCACAACCGCCCCGTGGATCTTTCCTGGCTGCATCCCCATGGTGTGTCATCTCTTCCGGCAACAAACGAACCGAGGATGAGAATCCTGATGAAATCCCTCTCAATGATGATGGTCTGTCATTATAGATGTTTTTCCTGAAAAATCAAAAAGAATAACGAGCTGTCAGCGATCAGCTGTCAGCTTTCAGCAAAAAAGAAATAAGGAGTCAGAAGTAAGAATGAAAGCGATCAGCGGTCAAAGACAGTTTCGAGTTTCGGGTTTGAAGTTTCAAGTTGCCCGCCCCTTGCGGGGCGCTCTGTTACTCAAGTACTATGGTATTTTGTCACTTAGGAACTTTTCTTTCCTCTGTGCCTGTCATTGAAAGCTATCAGCGGTCAGCCGTCAGTAAAGACGCTTCAAGCCCTCGATCCTTTACACGCCATTAATAATGTCATTCCGGAATCCGCAGCAGCGGATATCCGGAATCCACTGTTTTTCATCGAACTACACTCAACAACTTGATTTCCGCGCGAATGGAAATAACAGTTTGCAGCATGCCGATTTACCGGCGCCTTTGGGTGATGCCGAACAGTGCCCTGTGCCTGCCGGCGCAAAGCCTGATGAATCAGGCAGCTACATCGAAGCTTTCAGCTGTCAGCCATAAAAAACAGTTTCGAGTTTCAAGTTGAAAGTTTAAAGCTGCCTTCCCCTTTGGGGAATTTTGTTTTGTCACTCCGGTACTTAGGAACTTTGCAACTTTGTAACTTTGCAACTCTCTTCAATCCGTTAATCCTTAATTCCGCAAAACCTCTTTGCCTCTTCATAGACGTCTTGATTCAACGGCATTGCGCTGCCCGACACATTCACATTTGACCGCAAATATTATTTAAGCTATGTAAGAGCTTTACAATTATGGCCCAGGGAAACTGATAACGCTACTTATCTTGAAAGAGCATCCCGGACAGGTTGCGACAGGTTATCCGTCTCCCGTGAAATGATTTTTGTTAATTATGGCATGTGTTCCGGAATGTTCCGATTCTTTGTACCGTATTTGTCTCGAAATATCCTGAACATACGAAATGCCGAGAGAATTCTGTAATATCAGTGTTGGTGCGTCCTATCGACCTGGAACGTGATATCGACTTGACCCTATGAATGTTATCGCCTCGTGCGCCCGCGGAAAAAAGGTCGGCATCTTCCTGTTTGCCCTTGCATGCATTTTTTTCGGCATACTGGCCCTGTCTCCCTCTGCCTTTGCATGGCCCACCGATACGGAATGGCGCACGGTTCTGAACGGCGGAGTCAGCCTGACGGATCCCAACAACGACGCCAGCTAGTCGACAAATATTGTCTGCACCCCCCCCCCGACTATCCCCCGGCCTTCATTTACAACGACGGCACCTACGTCTATT
>Ga0272441_10008212_pt1 | contig 16611 bp, 10 predicted proteins | sample SSMProp6N_FD_193582 | JGI IMG/M metagenome (GOLD analysis project Ga0272441, IMG submission 193582) | Marine sediment archaeal communities from Little Sippewissett salt marsh, Falmouth, MA, United States - SSM-Prop-6N | ecosystem: Environmental > Aquatic > Marine > Wetlands > Sediment ...
GTAGATGTTGTCGCTGTGGGTCATGTCGTCTTCCGCCGAGATCATGGCAAACAGTTTGTAGGCGCCGCCCGCGATGGGCCAGGTCCCGGTCGGGGTAACGGTGGTGCCGATTCCCGCATTCAGAGCCGCGGTGCTGTTGCTGGCGATCAGGGTCTCGCCGTCCCCGCCGAAGACGCCGTCATCGGAGAGGTACAGCCACCAGGACACGGGCTTGCCGCCGTTGCCGGTGCCGAGGTTGGTCACGGTGAAGGTGCCGCTGAGGGCGGTGCCGGCATCGGCCCCGGCGGGAAAGGTGTCGGCGGTGACCGAGTAGTTGACACTGGAGGTTGCCGCCACCACACTCACGTTCGCCGGGATCGCGCAGACCGTCGAATCCGCGTCGGTGACAATGATCGTGTCGCTCACCCCAGTTACCGAACCCGCGGTATACACTCCGCCGCTGGTGATGCTGCCGCCGGATTTGTTTCCGTCCGTCTGGAAACCGAAGCTGTAGGGCGTCACACCTCCTGTTGCCACGAAAGTGATACTGCCTCCGGGGGACAGGGTCGCCACCTTTGGGTTGATTTCCAGCTCATCGAGGGTGCTGACCACGTTTATCGTAGCGGTGGCGGACAGGTTTGTGCTGTCGGTGACCATTACGATATCGGTGCATCCACCTACGGGTACCGTGCTCGGGGCCGTATAGACACCGGTGGTCGGTACAATACTCCCGTTGTTGCCGCTGATGATCGAAAATACGTACTCCCCGTTTCCTCCGGAGGCATTGAAGCTCATGGTACCGCCTTTGAGGATAGAAACTGAAGCCGGGTTGATGGTGAGTCCGCTCTTTACGCCCAGCTCATTGAAGAAGGAGAAATCCTTGCAGCCGGCCAAGGCAAGCAGAATCAAACCGGTAACTGCCGCCAAGATGGTCAGCTTTCGGATCTGTTTTCTCAATAGTATTTTGATCGTCTTCATCTCAAGGCTCCTATCTCTACAGGCGAATCGATGTCAGTACCGAGGGGCTGAAGCCCATGATCGGGCTGGGCTGTTCCCAGTACACGTCGTAGCCCGCCTCGATCGTGATGCCGAAAGTGCTGCCCAGGGGCAGGCGCACGCCCAGAGTTCCTCTTCCGTAGAAGGTGAGGCCGGAAAGCATGCCATTTGCCGTTGAGTTCATCAGGAACAGCGCCGGCCCGCCGGAGATGCCGAATTGGACAGAGGGATGATTCTGGCTACCAAGCTCATAGCGCAGGCTCACGCCCATGGGGACAATGAAGTTCTCGGCGCTGGCTACCGAACCGGTGGCCGTGAAGAGGTTCACCCCCGTGTACAAGCCCAGGCCCAGGCGCATCAGCTGTCCCTGAAACAGGTAGCTCAAGCTCATGGAGGGCAGAATGCCCAGCTTGAAGTACTCGCTGGCAACACCGGTTGTCACGAAGGGGGCACAGCCCAGGGCGATTTCGAAGTGCTTCACGTTCTGCGGGTCGTCGGGAGATTGTACGCTCTTGCCGTGACCACCGTCCTCGGAAGGAGGAGAGGGGCGAGTCGAGCTGCCGTCGGCGGAGGGCAGATTTTGAGGCGCGTGTCCGTTCGCCGAGTTGGCCGAAGACGCTCCTCCGGAAACGGTTCCCACCGATACGGGTTGGAACAGCGATTGCTCCGCCGGGAGCTCTCTCAAAGGCAGATCCTCAAGGGATGGTTCTACGGCTGCCAGCAGTTCATGCACAACCTCGCGGATCATCTTATCCATGACCAGGTCTTTGCGTCCGCGGCGGGTGACCTCCTGCAGCCGTTCACCTGTCTGCGGGTCGTACCACACCATGCAGATTTCCAACTCTTGACCTCGGTTGGAATACTCGGACAGCAGCACGAAATCGGCTGTGTTTCGATCCTCTTTATCGAGAAGCTGGAAAGGGTCCGCTATCCCGTCTTCCGCATAGGATCGCGTGTCTTTTTCCATAACCCCGAGATTCTTCCGTTCCAGATTCCAGCGGATAGACTGGGCGATGATGCTCTGAAACAATCTCTCCACTTCCCGATCCTGAGGCCGGTCCAGCAGAAGGATCATCCCTCTACGCATCACCGTCTCACCCTGTTCCTGGGCCTGCAGCGAATGGCCGGTCGCCAGGAGCAGGAATATCAGGATGATAACTACTTTCACCCTGACACAGAAACGGGGCTCAGTGTAAAAACCTACCTTGCCCATATTTGGTCCCTCTTCGAACAAGAATTTTACGTTTTGGATTATTGACTTGATTGGTTGGTTCTCTCCAATGTAGCACAACCTGGGAAAATTCCAAAAAAAATTCGTTTTTTTGGGGATGTCGGGAAAGGAGGTCAAACGCCCCTATGCGTAGCTGTGCAGACCCGCCAGCAGGTAGTTGACTCCGAAGAAGGTGAACATCGTGAAGGCAAAGCCGACGATCGCCAGCACCGCGGAAACCTTGCCCCGAAATCGCTTGACGAAACGGGTGTGCAGGTAGGCGGTGTAGACCAGCCAGGTAATCAGAGCCCAGGTCTCTTTCGGATCCCAGCTCCAGTAGCTGCCCCAAGCGGTCTGGGCCCAGATGGCCCCGAAGATCAGGGCACCGGCGGTGAAGATGGGGTAGCCGATCGCGATGGTCGTGTAGGTCAACCGATCCAGGCTCTTCCTGCGATCCCCGTTCCGGGCCGCCAGATAATAGATCGCGCAGACGAAAGCGATCACGAAGAAGGCCTCTCCGATAAAGGAGAGGGTCACGTGCAGGATCAGCCAGTAGGATTGCAGGGCCGGAATCGGAGGCACCACCTCCTTGGGTGCGATCGGGGAGGAGGCGATGGCCAGCAGGGCGATGGCCACAACCGTGGCGCCGAAGTTGATGTACGGAATGGTTCTGTCCTTAGCCCGCAGCCTGTAGAGGAACAGCAGCAGGGCGATGGCAGCCGAGAAGAATACGAGGGATTCGAAGGTGTTGGTCACCGCCACGAAGCGGATGCGGATGCTCCTCTCGATTGTCACAGCCAGCAGCAGTACGGCGGCGGCCAGCAGGATGTAGTGGCTGAAGGGATCGACCTTCGCTTCCCTGCGCAGGAGGTATACAGCCTGTACCACTGAGGATACGATCAGGAGCGCAAATGCAATCGTGGCGATCATAGTTCCCGGTCCTTTCCCTTCTGAATCAGCGTCAGGGTCAATCCCGCGCCCACGATGATCAGGGCGATGACCACGGGAATGAACCCCGGATCCTTCACGGCATTCAATCCGCTCACCTCCCGGCTGCCCAAATCCCCCACCGTATACTCGGCGATCGGCTCTCCGATTCCGACTCTATAGACTGCCGTGCGGGTACGCCGCTCCCACCGCTCGAATACGGCTGACTTTCCCTCGATTCCCCGGAACACGATCAGGCCCCCTTCAACCTCGAAGCCCCGTCCGTTGGTGATCGTGCTGCTGATTCCATCCTGGTCCAGCAGCAGGGCCCGATCCTCCCGGGCGAAAGAGCTCTGATAGATGCGCACTCCCCCGATCCTCAACGGCTTGTTGACCTCGATCGAATAGGAAGGGATGAGCAGTTCCCCGTTACGGAGAACCGCCACCGTTGAGATCCAGTCCTTGGGACGGCCGTCTTCGTATTCCTGGTATTCGGCTTCCACGAGTCGGATGATATATTTCTCCTTCAGCTGGATCTCCTCTCCCACACCCATATACACGAAGCTTTCCCTCCGCCCAGCGACCGAGACCATGGCCCCGATGATCAGCAGCAGCAGGCCCAGATGGATCAGGTCGGGTCCGTGGCGCCTCCTGGCTCTTCGGTGCCGCCGGCTGATAAATCTGTCCACCGCGCAAACCGAGAGGTTGATGAAGAACAGACCCACGGGAATGCGGAAAGGCCAGGAGTGAAAAAAATCGTCGAAATTGAGGATCAGAAACAACTGCGCCCAGAAAGCGCCGTAAGAGTGGAAGTAGAAGCTCGGATCTCTTCCCTGGGGGATCAGAGTGCTGACAATGGAGAGCACCGCGATAATGAGGATCAGCACCACGGCCAGACGGACGGAACGGAAGAATCTATACAGGGCGGACAAGGTTTTTTCCTCCATCCGGGCCTACCGCGGCGTCGGCGGCCAGACAGGCCTCGCGAAAGTTGTTCACCCCCGTAAAAAACTCGCGCATCAGAATTACCAGGAAATAGTACCCCTTGCGGGACAGCGTGAGAAGCCGGGGGGAGCCGGGACCACGATAGGCGGCGCCGTTCATCCGGAAGAACAGCAGTTCTTTCCACAGTTCCCGCTCGGCGCAGGCACCGTACTTTTTATCCAGATGCCCCAGATCCAGGCTGCCGCCGAACATCTTCATGAGGAAGTCGTAGCGAAGCTGTTCGGCCCGGCTGAAGCGCCTTTCCGACAGCACCGGCAGCCGCCCTTTACCCAGCGCTTCGATGTAGCAGGGAATCGAAAAGGTATTGGCATAGATTGTCCCCCGCAGATAGCCGAAGGAACCGGAGCCCAGCCCGGCGTACTCCTCGCTTGCCACGATGTACTCGTCGATGAGGGATTCGTCCGTCGGGTGCGTGCCCGACAGCCCCTTTGCCGTTGCTTTGCGGGAGAAGCACCAGGCCGATGAGGGATGGTAATCGGCGGTGAGCTCGTTCCAGATCCTGTTGTACAAGCGCTTCTCCCGGGAAAAGCGGATCCGCCCGAGCTTGGCCAGTTCTTCCCGTACCTTCCGGCCCGCCATCAGGGGATAGAAGGTTACCTGGTCCACCTCGAGATTTTTGAGAACCTGTAAGTCCCGGGTCAGCAGCTGTTCATCCTGCATGGGGAAGTTGAAGATCATATCCACGTTCAAGGTATCGAAACGTCCAAGGGCGGCTTCCAGGCGCTGCCGGGTCTGCCGTCCTGATCCGTAATGCCGGTATCTGCCGATCGCTTGGAGGATCGGATCCTGGAAGGACTGAACACCGACCGACAGGCGGTTGACCCCCAGATCCTTGAGCAGCCCGAGCGTGTCCGGTGTCAGATGGTTCGGATTGGTCTCTGCGGAGATCTGGCCGATCCGCCAGAGTTTCCCGGCCAGCCGCAGCAGGGAGCTCAGGCTGTCGGGAAGAATCGTGGGCGTGCCGCCGCCCACGTAGATGGAATCGAAAAGGTAGCCCCGGTCGTGGTAGATCCTCATCTCCTGTTCCAGGGCCTGAAAATAGTCTTCGGCCAGGGGCCGATCCAAGAGTGTGCGGTTGAAGGAACAGTAGGGGCACAGCTGCTCGCAGAAGGGAATGTGCAGATACAGCAGGTATGTCTTTCCCGCCTGCGGAGCCGGAGGTTCCAGCCGCGGAGCCTGAGAGTTCGCGGGGAAGGTGAGGATCGAGCCCGCCCGCCGCCGCATCAGATGTGTAAGGACCGTTTCTGCAACCATATTTTTTTCTTTCAAGCACTTCAAAGCACTTGATTGTAATTTACTTATATAGTAATATTCTTATCTATAGAAGCCCATATATTCTGCTTCCAACATATATTTGCTGTTGGGCTGTAATCAATCACAACTCTACCATATTGGAGGATTTTAGATGAGAGCTGCAAGCGCGGACCAGGTCCAGACACTGGAACAGCTGATGCCGGGCAGGGTGAACGTGTCCCGGCGGGAACGAAGCATGTACAGCCATGACGTCGGAGCCCTTCCCAGCCTGATCAAACCGTTTCTCGGCAACACCACTCCCGCCGGGGTGGTCCAACCGGTCAGCGAGCAGGAAGTCGTGGAGCTGATCCGCTGGGCCGCCGAGGAGAAGGTGCCTCTGGTTCCCCGGGGAAAATCCACCTCCGGGTACGGCGGGGTGCTGCCGGTACAGGGCGGCCTGGTCGTGGATTTCGTGCGGATGAGCGGGGTCGTGTCGCTGGCAGGAGAAGAGGTCACGGTCCAGGCGGGGATCTCCTGGAAGCGTCTGGATGAGTACCTCAAGAAGCACGGGCTGACCCTGCGCCTGTATCCCTCCTCCTATCCCTCCTCCACGGTGGGCGGCTGGCTGGCTCAGGGCGGGGCCGGATTCGGCTCCTGGAAGTACGGCTGGTTTCCCGAGAACGTGGTCAGCGCCCGGGTGGTGCTGGGCAACGGAACGGTCAGAGAGATCTCCGGGGAGCAGCTGGGAATGATCGCCGATGCCGAGGGCATCAGCGGCCTGATCACCCAGGTGACCCTCAGGGCCATGCCGGCTCTGGAGCTGGACGTCAGCCTGGCCGCCTTCGATACGGCTCGGGACATGGCCGGCCTGATCGCTTCATTGCAGCAGATGGATATCTGGTCCGTGTCCTTCGTCAACCCGGACATGGTGCGCCTGTCCAACCGGGCGCCCCTGCGCACCCACCACGACCATCCGGCGGAGCAGCGGGTGCTGTTCCCTGAAAAGTACCTGGTGCTGCTGGCCTACGGGAAGGACGCCAGAGCGAATGGCAGGGGAACCGTGGCGGAAGTGATCGCCGGGACGGTCGAAAAATCAGGCGGACAGATGCTAGACCCGAAACTGGCCGAGCACGAATGGGCGGAGCGCTTTCACATCATGAAGGTCAAGCGGCTGGGACCCTCGGTGGTGCCCGCCGAAGCGGTGGCCCCCCTTAAAAACCTGGCCGCGGTGCTCGAAGAACTGGAGACCAAGATCCGCCAGCCCCTGGCCCTGGAGGGCATGGGCGTCTCCGGGGATGAGATCGTGCTGCTTGGATTCATCCCTCAGGACCAGCGCCGCCTGGGCTACAGCCTGACCTTCCCCCTGTACCTGACCGTTGCCAAGACGGCCAAGCGCCACGGCGGACGGGCCTATTCCACGGGCCTTTACTTCCCCGGGGAGGCGTCATCGGTTTTCGGGAGTGAGCGGCTGCAGGCCCTCAAAACCTTCAAAAGCTCGACCGATCCCCACGGGATCCTCAATCCCGGTAAAGTGCTTCGCAGCAAGCTGTCCGGGATGATCGGCCTGGCCATGCGCTTCGAAGGGCTGCTGCGGCCCTTCGGCAACCTCTCCAAGGTAAAGCTGGAGGAGCGCATCGGCAGAGCTCCGGTCAAGGGCATTCCGCCGGAGGTCGTGTGGTACGCCTACGCCTGCTCCTCCTGCGGCTACTGCGTGGATGAGTGCGATCAGTACTACGGACGCATGTGGGAGAGCCAATCCCCCAGGGGCAAGTGGTTCTTCATCCGGGAGCTGGTCGAGGGCCGGGAGCGGCTGGACCAGGAGGCGGTGAACACCTTCATGGTCTGCACCACCTGCGAGCTGTGCAACGTGATGTGCTCGGAGAAGCTTCCCATAGAGCCCTCCTGGCTCAAGCTGCGGGAGCTGGCCATCGACAAGAAGAAAAAGATGACCATCCCGCCCTTCGAGATTATGTCCGCCTCGCTGCAGGACAACCTCAACATCTGGGCCTACTACAGCAAGAACCGGGCCGACTGGATTCCCGAAGATGTGAAGCCCCACATCCAGGAAACCGGGGAGACCCTGTACTTCGCGGGCTGTACCGCCTCGTTCGTGGAGAACGACATCGGCCAGTCCTCCGTGCGGCTTCTCAAGGATGCCGGCATCGAGTTCACCCATATGGGCGAGGAAGAAGCCTGCTGCGGGCTGCCCATGCTGGTGGCGGGCAAGTGGGAGCAGTTCGGACAGATCGTGGAGCACAACCTGACCCAGGCCCAGAAGCGGGGCGCCAAGAGGGTGATCACCAGCTGCCCCGCCTGCTGGCTGTCCTGGTCTCACTTTTACAAGGAATGGGCGGAAAAGCTGGGCCTCAGCTACGACTTCGAAGTGCAGCACTACTCTGAAGCCCTGCGGCCCGCCCTTGAAAGCGGCAAGCTTACCTTCAACAAGACGGACAAAAAAGTCACCTGGCACGACTCGTGTCACATCGGACGTGCCGGAGGCGTGTACGAGCCGCCCCGGGATCTGATCAAGGCCGTGCCCGGCGTGGAGTTCCGGGAGCTGGAGCACAACCGGGAACACGGCCACTGCTGCGGATCGGTGCTGACCCTGATCTCCGAGCCCGAGGTGGCCCATGACATCGGCGCCATGAAGCTGCAGGAGGTCCAGGAGACCGGTGCAGATGAGGTGCTTTCTCTCTGCCCCTGCTGCCAATTCCAGATGCGGGTCAGCGCGGAGAAGCGCAACATGGATGTCAAGGTGACCGACCTGGCCAGCTTTCTGGCCAAGGCCCGGGGCTACGAGGTGAAAGAGGACCTGGATCACGTGATGAACTCATGGGCGACCTTTGAAGCCATGATCGCCCTGATGCTGCCGCAGAACATGGCAGGCCTGATGGAGGAGCTGTTCCCCCAACTGGTAGACGCCATGCCCATGGGAATGGGCGGGATGATGCGCTTTATCGGAAAGCTCGGGCCCGTGGGCAAAGTGCTTCTTGGGGCGATGAAGCCCCTGTTCCCCGTTCTGTTTCCCCTGCTCATGCCGGCCATGATGCCCAAGGTCATGCCGGACATGCTCCAGGCGGTGGGCAAGCGGGTGCCTATGCCGGATTTCATGCGGGAGCAGATGCCCGAGCTGATGCCCAGGGCCTTCGACAACCTGCTGCCCCACATGCTGCCCGACGTGGTGCCTCTGATCTCCCAGCCCCTGGTCGATTACCTGCGGGGAAAAGCGCCGTCTCAGGATTCTTCCCGGCCCTGCGGCAACGGACGGGGCGAAGGGGAGCCCGATGCAGGCGAGAAAAAACGGAAAGCGGCGGTTCCGGTAGGGTAGATCCGTCCTTCTATCCAAAGCGCGTTCTGGCCGACGCGCGGCCCCGGCTTGTTCTCTGTTTCCAGCAAGCCGGGGCTTTTTATTTCCGCAGCAGCTGCTCGTACTGCTCGGAGGTGCCGGTTGCCAGGATCTCGCGGATCAGGGCTCGGGCTTTGCCGTTTATGGCGGGCGGGGTTGTGTCTGACCGCAGAGCTTCCCGGATCGGCTCGGCCAGCCGGGAAATAGCCCTGGCGGCGGAACCGTAGGCTGAGGCTTTTCCCTGCAGTCGAAACAGGTAGTCCATCTGATCCAGGATCACCGCGATCCTGTCCCGGTCATCCAGCAGATCCCGGAACAGCTCCGGGGGCATGCGCAGGGGCAGGTTGTACTTGCCGGCGATCCGGCGGAAGCGTTCATGGAGACGGCGGTAGTACTCGGCCGTGGCCTGGCCCCAGGGATCGCCTCTGTAGATCTTTCCGTATTCACTCAAGCACTCGCCGTGATGCCGGCTCAGGCGCCTGAGGAAGTACTCGGATTGGCGCCCCTGCTTGAGGGTCATGCCTCCGAAGATCAGGTAGTCCACACCCGCATCCGTTGCCGCCTGTAGAGCTGCATCGATCAGCTGCTCGGTGTCGGTGACAAAGGGAATGACCGGCAGCAGAAACAGGGCGCAGGGAATGCCCCGCGCCTTGAATCCTTTTAGTGCCTCCAGCCGTTCTGCGGGGGAGGGTACGCCGGGCTCGTAGATGCTGCTGATCTGCTCGTCCACCGAGGATATGCTGAAGCCGACCACAGCCCGGCTCTGCCGGTTGATCTGCTCCAGCAGGTCCAGATCCCGCCGAACCAGGGTTGATTTCGTCAGGATCTGCACGGGGTAGCGGAACTCGGCCATCAGCTCCAGAGCCCGGCGGCTGAGTCGGTAGGTTTGCTCCAGGGGCTGGTAGCTGTCCCCCACACCGCCCCCTATCAGGAAGTATCCCCCCTTCAGCGGTTTGCGCCGACGCGCCGGATCCAGTTCCCGTCTCAGGATTTCCGGTGCATTGATCTTGACGCACACGTCCTGACCGAACTCCCCCTCCACATAGTACCCCTCGGCCCTGCCGTCGCAGTAGGCGCAGTTGTGCAGGCAGCCGCGGTAGAGGTTCATGCCGTAGCGTGAGACAAACCAGGAATCAATGGTCTTGCGCTTGATAAGGATCGATTTGGCCCGGATCTCCTGTACACTCACCGCCGCGGTTCCCCTCAGAGGGTTGGCCGTTTTTGGTACCGGTACGCGTTCATGCCCGGCGGATCTGCAGTCGGCAGGTTCATGGTTCAGCCACGCTTCCGGCAGGAGAGGGGTATCGCTGAACAAAGGTGGAAACCGTGAAGATGATGATCCCCAGCCAGATCAGGCCGAAGCTGATCAGATGCGTCAGGGTGAAGCTCTCCCCGTAGAGGAAAACTCCCAAGAGCAGCTGGCAGGTCGGTGCCAGATACTGCAGGAACCCGACCTGGGAGAGGGGGATGCGGCGGGCGCCGTTGGCGAACCAGATGATGGGAACGGCGGTAACCACGCCGGCACCGATCAGAAGCATATGGGTCGGGACGTCGGCCCTTCCGAACGCGCTGTTTCCGTGGATCCCCTCGAAGATGAGGTATCCGATGACGATCGGGGATACCAGCAGGGATTCGACGAAGGTGCCGGGAATGGACTGCACGTCCACGGTTTTTCGCAGCAGCCCGTACAGACCGAAGGAAAACGCGAGGGCCAGGGAGATCCAGGGTACGCCGCTTGATCCCAACGACATGTACAGGACACCGCCGAAAGCACAGAGCACGGCCAGGATCTGCCAAAAGCGCAAACGCTCCCGCAGCACCAGGACTCCCAGTAGAACGCTGACCAGCGGATTGATGAAGTAGCCCATGCTCACGGACAGGAGCTTCCCGTTCAAGACCCCGACGATGTAGATCGACCAATTGGTGGCCACGCACAGCCCGGAGGCGAGCAGGGTGAGCGCGGTCCTTCGTGAGCCGAGTGCTACTTTGACCTCGGCCCAGCGTCGTTGCACCGTGACGAGGCCGGCGGTGAAGAGGCAGGACCAAACCACACGGTGGGCGAATACCTGGAACTCCGGCACCGCGCTGAGAAGCTTCCAGTACGGGGGGTACAGCCCCCAGAACAGAAACGCCGCTGTGGTAAAGGCCAGACCGACGAAACGTTCCCTCTTTTCCCGGGCAAGATCTGTGCTCATCCTAGTCGTGACTCATGCTCCTCTGTTATCGGGCTACTCGTGGTTGTATGGCAGATCCTGCGGATGCGTCTGTTCTATCAGCTCCGCGGTCTGGGCGTTCTGCAGGACCTGCTGGACGGACTTGCAGCCGGGAATCACACAGCTGACCGCCGGGTGCTTCAAGCACCAGGCCAGGGCCCAACTGGAGAGGAAACGCCCCTCGGGAAGTTCAACCTGCCGGATCCGCTCCACATCACGCAGCATATCCTCCAGCTCGGTACGCTGCCGATGGGCCCGGACATCGTTATCGGGAAAGCTGCTTGCTCTTTCGTACTTGCCGCTGAGCAGGCCGCTTGCCAGGGGCACCCGGGTGATTACGCCCAGGTCCAGCTCCTGGCACAGCGGAAGGATCCCGCTCTCCGCGGTCCGTTCCAGCCGATTGTAGAGGATCTGCATCACCTGAACGTTCAGCTCCGGGGCCTTGCGCACCTGGAAGGTGTCCGCGCTACGGCAAAGATCCGATTTAAGGGAGATTCCGATGTGGCGGATCTTTCCCGCCTGCACCTCCAGCTCGAGCAGATCCGCGAGTCCGGAGGTCAGCAGCTCGTCGCTGGAGGGGGAATGGTACTGCAGCAAATCGATGTAGTCGGTGTGCAGGGCCCGGAGAGAATCTTCGATCTGCCGCCGCACTTCCTCCGGGCGCCAGCAGCGGCTGCGATTCTGAAAGCCGTGGAAACGGTGCCCGAATTTTGTGGCCAGGATCCACCGGGAGCGGTTGTGTCTCAGGTAGTCCCCCACCAGCTGTTCGGCCAGGTGATCCCCGTAGCACTCGGCCGTGTCGATGAAGTTGATCCCGCACTCCTCCGCGGCCCCCAGGATGGCATCGACCTCCCTCTGGGTAAAATCCTTGCCCCATTCACCGCCGAACTGATAGGTGCCGATACCGACAACCGAGACCTCCAGCCCGCTCCTGCCGAGTCTTCTGTACTTCATCCTGGGCTACACTATAGGGAGTTTCCCTGCTTGCGACAACGCTTGTTTTCCGTCTTTTCACCTCACCCCGCTTGGACTGCACAGGTAGAAGCGGGCAGCGGGGAAGTGAGTATGGGAGGCGTTACATTTGGTGTGTCATTTGGTGTTGCATCTATAGTAATTTTACTATATAGTGAACTATCTGATAGTGAGCTCCTAAACGATTCTAAAGGGAATGACTGCTCCTGGATCCACAGCGTGAACAAATATGCCAGTATAGACTTCGATAAGTGTAATCCTCGGGGCTGCGATGGCCAGCTCGGGATGTGCGAAGCGGTTCGCTCCTGCAAGAAAAAACTGCTGGAGCAGGAAGAGCCCTGGGAATCACCCATCCTGATATCCATGAAGATGTGTACCGGCTGTGGCGCCTGCGTTGCCGCTTGCCCGCTCGCCGCCATCGAGATCAAGAACGGGTAGCCTCCGTTTCGCGCTTTTTGAAAAAAATACTCCCCATTCCCCCGATTTTTTACTCTACCGTATTGACAAGCGAATAGAATGCATTATACTCATAATAGAAAGTAGTTACGAAAGTAAAACGAAAGCCTAATGAAAGTTAAAATTCTATGATCAATACGAATCTGACACAGAGAGAGCGGGAAATCGTCCGGCTGCTGGCCGAAGACCGGGGCATTCCCGTTGCGAAGCTGAGCGAGCAGCTCGGCGTATCTGCTGTGACGATCCGCAGTGATCTCAACAATCTGGTCAAGAAGGGCGTGGTGGTCCGTACCCGGGGCGGCGCCGCTCCGGCGTTTCATCCCCACGTGGTGGAGCGTCAGAATCTGCGGGTTGAGGAGAAGAACCGCATTGCCCAGGCCGCGGCTGACCTGGTGAATGACGGTGACACGATCATGATTGAAGCCGGCACCACGACTTCCCTGATCGCCAAGTACCTGTTGGGAAAAAGCTTCGTTAACATCGTAACCAACTCCTCCCTGATCCTGCCCTTCGCCCGGCTCAACCCGGGAATCCACCTGACCGTGGTTGGGGGGCAGTTCCGCCCGGCCACCGAATCCTTTGTAGGACCCATTGCTCTGCAGGAGCTGGAGCGCTTTCACGTGCGTTTGGCCTTTGTCGGAACAGACGGTTTTTCCATGGAGGGGGGACTGACCACGCATCTGGTTGAAGGTGCGGAAATTGTTCGAAAAATGGCAGAACGTTCCGGGAATACCATCCTGGTGGCAGACTCGAGCAAGTTCGGAAAGCTGGGTTTTGTACGCGTTCTGCCGGTACAGGGGGTCAAGTCTCTGATTACCGACCGAGAGCTTCCAAACACCGCCGAGGCTCAGCTGATCGAGGCGGGTGTGGAAGTCATCCGGGTTTGAAACGTATATCCTAACGATAGAGGAGAGAGAGCATGGCGGAGCAGATCATTTTGCCCAGGCAGGGACAATCCGTAGAAACCTGCCTGATTCTCAACTGGAAAAAACAGGAGGGACAGGAGGTACGCGAGGGGGAGGTCCTGGTGGAGGTGGAAACGGACAAGGCGGCCTTCGAAGTCGAATCCACCGCGGCCGGCACCTTGCTGAAGATCCTTCGTCAGGAGGGTGAGGATGTCCCTGTTCTTTCCCCTCTGGCGATCGTCGGACAACCGGGGGAGGATGTTTCAGGATTAACAGCAGCGGCTGGGCCTATCCCCCCTGAGGCAGCCTCCGTCGCGGCAGAGGAGCCGGTAGCTCCGGTGACTCCCGCCCCCTCAGACACGGCAGAAACCGAAACCGCAGCTTCCCGCGCGCAGCAGCCGGCGTTGCAGGCGGCACAGCCGCCAACGGCGGCGGCCGAGACTCTCTCAGGAGGCAAGATTGCCATCTCTCCCCGCGCTCGCAGAGCGGCCGAAAACAGCGGCCTGGGCCCCGAGCAGATCCTGGCCTCCCTTCCCCAAAACCGGGGCAGCGGACCCAGAGGCCGGATCCTGGAGCGGGATGTACAGCAAGCACTAGGCCGGATCGGAGCTCCGATTCAAGCGGGAGCGGCGGCTCCGGCCGCAGTCGGCGCTGCAACACAGACAGCAGCCGATTTCCCCGGCCCGGTGAAGGAGGTAGCGGTGCGGGGGGTGCGCAAGCTCATCGCCGAGCGGATGCACGCCTCCCTGCAAAGCAGCGCCCAATACACGCTGCACGCCCCGGCCTGCGCTGAGAGCTTGCTCGCCTTCAGACAGAAACTCAAAGCCAGTGCGGAGGAGCTGGGACTGCAGGCCATCACGATCAACGACCTGCTCAACTACGCGGTGACCCGGGTGCTTCTGCGTTTTCCGGCGGTAAACAGCCACTTCGTCGGGGACAGGAGCCTGCTGTTCGAGCGGGTGCACCTGGCAACCGCCGTGGATACACCCCGGGGATTGATGGTGCCGGTGATCCGCAACGCCAGCCTGCTCTCTCTGCGCCAGATCGCCGCGGAGGCGGCCAGGCTGCGCCGGGCTTGCCTGGAAAATACCGTGACCCCGGATCAGCTGAACGGAGGGACTTTCACCGTTTCCAACATGGGCACCCTGGGGATCGAGGGATTCACCCCGGTGCTGAATCCGCCCCAGGTAGCCATCCTGGGCGTGGGTTCGATTCAGCTGAAACCCGTGGAGAGGGACGGGGAGGTCGTGTTCGAGCGATTCATGAGCCTCTCCCTCACCGCCAACCATCAGATCCTGGACGGGGCCCCTGCGGCTGTGTTTCTGAGGGAGCTCTGCCTGGCCGTGGAGAGCTTCGAGCTGCTGCTGGCCGGGTGATGAAGTCAGGGGCGAAGAAAAGTGTCATGAACCATAGTGAACAGTTCGTATTGTCAATCATCAAGAGGATAAGACCATGCCAAAATCGATAATCGTAGATCCCAAGACCGTTCGCAAGAGCGGGAAGATCGAAATCCCGCCGATTCCGATCAATCAGTACGTGAGTGATCCGGCCAGGGAGGGCAAGAAGTACGGCAAGAAGCGCCTGAATGAAATCTATCAGGACATGCTGTTCATCCGCGAGTTCGAAACCATGCTCAACACCATCAAGATCCAGGGCGAGTACCAGGGCGTGGCCTACGAGCACAAGGGCCCGGCCCACCTTTCCATTGGACAGGAGTCCGCGGCGGTGGGGCAGTGCCTCAACCTGGATACCGAGGATTTCATCTTCGGCTCGCACAGAAGCCACGGGGAGATCCTGGCCAAGTGCTTCTCCGCGATCCACAAGCTGGATGGCGAGCGGCTGCTGGAGGTGATGCGCGGCTACATGGACGGAAAGCCTCTGTCGGTCGTGGAGAAGGGCAGGGGAGGCAACGGTGGAGTGAAGGACCTGGCCGTGGACTACGTCCTGTACGGTGTACTGGCGGAGATCTTCGGGCGTGAGCCCGGCTTCAACAAGGGAATGGGCGGATCCATGCACGCCTTCTTCGCCCCCTTCGGCAGCATGCCCAACAACGCCATCGTGGGCGGCTCCGGGGACATCTCGGTGGGTTCGGCGTTGTTCAAGCGCATCAACCGAAAACCCGGAATCGTGATTGCCAACATCGGGGACGCCTCCTCCGGCTGCGGGCCGGTGTGGGAGGGGATCATGATCTCCGCCATGGCCCAGTACCGTACCCTCTGGCCCAAGGATCTGGGCGGATCTCCGCCGATCCTGTTCAACTTCTTCAACAACTTCTACGGCATGGGCGGCCAGCCCGAGGGGGAGACCATGGGCTTCAAGCAGCTGGCCCGTCTGGGCGCCGGGGTAAACCCCGAAGCCATGCACGCCGAGCGGGTGGACGGCTACAATCCCCTGGCCGTGGCCGACGCGATCGAGCGCAAGAAGCGGATCCTCCTGGCCGGCAAGGGCCCGGTGCTGCTGGACGTGATCACCTACCGCATCTCCGGACACTCGCCCTCCGACGCCTCGGCCTACCGCACCAAGGAAGAGGTCGCCCTGTGGGAGAAGCAGGACTGCGTGGCCAGCTTCGGCAAGTACCTGGTGGAAAACGGGCATGCAGACAAAGCCGAGCTTGAGGAACGCAAAGCCCAAGTGGTGGAACGGATCACCCGCACCCTGCGGCTGGCCGCTTCACTGGAGACCTCCCCCCGCCTGCGCACCGACGACCGGGATCGGATCGGAGATCTGATGTTCAGCAGCAAACGAGTGGAAAAGTACGACGATCGGGAGCCGGAGCTGCTGCTCTCCTACCAGGAGAATCCCCGCATCCAGGCGAACAAGCGCAAGAGCCGCTCGGGCCTGGAAGAGCACGGCAAGCCCCTGCCCAAAGCCCGGGTGATCGCTCTCCGGGATGCCCTGTTCGAGGCCATGCTGCACCGTTTCTCGATCGATCCTACCATGGTGGCCTTCGGTGAGGAGAATCGCGACTGGGGCGGTGCTTTCGCCGTGTACCGGGGTCTGACCGAGGCCCTTCCGTACCACCGGCTGTTCAACACCTCGATCTCCGAGGGAGCAATCGTGGGCGCGGCCACAGGCTACGCCCTGAGCGGCGGCCGGGCCGTGCCTGAGCTGATGTACTGCGATTTCATGGGCCGCTCCGGGGATGAGCTGTTCAACCAGCTGGCCAAGTGGCAGTCGATGAGCGCCGGGGTGCTGCAGATGCCGGTGGTGCTGCGGGTGTCGGTGGGCAGCAAGTACGGAGCCCAACACTCCCAGGACTGGAGCTCGATCGTGGCTCACATCCCCGGGCTCAAGGTCTACTTCCCGGCCACCCCGTACGACGCCAAGGGCATGCTCAACCTGGCGCTAAGCGGCAGCGATCCGGTGGTG
>Ga0272441_10008213_pt1 | contig 16607 bp, 18 predicted proteins | sample SSMProp6N_FD_193582 | JGI IMG/M metagenome (GOLD analysis project Ga0272441, IMG submission 193582) | Marine sediment archaeal communities from Little Sippewissett salt marsh, Falmouth, MA, United States - SSM-Prop-6N | ecosystem: Environmental > Aquatic > Marine > Wetlands > Sediment ...
TACTTGTTTGATTCAAGGAGGTGTAAATGGCCAGGTTATTTGAATATCAAGGGAAAGAGTATCTCAAAGATGTAGGTATAGCGATACCTCAAGGGGAAGTCGTTAGCACGGCTAAAGATGCATACGCAGTTGCTGCTAAAATAGGAAAACCTGTTGCGGTCAAGGCACAGGTTTGGGTTGGGGGCAGAGGGAAAGCAGGCGGAATTAAACTTGCTGATACCCCGGAGGAAGCGGAGAAAGCTGCAAGCGCTATTCTTGGTATGGAGATAAAAGGCTTTCCTGTACGTCAGGTTCTAATAGAGGAAAAACTTAATATCGATAAAGAATTCTATGTGGGTGTAGTTCCTGATGGGTCGTGGACAAGCCGTTGCCCGGTGCTTATGTTTAGCACTGAAGGGGGGATGGATATAGAGTCTGTTCCTGAAGATAAAATATCCAGAACTAAAATTGATTACCTTAAAGGCTTCCCGTTCTATGATGCTTTAGATCTGGCGAGCAGTGCTGGACTTCCTAACGAATTACTAAGGGAAATGGCAGGAGCTATTTCCAAGTTAGTCGAAGCGTTTAAGAAACGTGATTGCAATATTTTAGAGATTAATCCATTAATTGTAACCAAAGAAGGGAAGGTTATTGCTGGTGATTGCCGCATGGGAGTTGACGACAGCGCAAGTTTCCGCCATCCGGAGATGAAAATCAAGATTCCTAGAGAATTCCCATGGGAACCTAGTGAGTTTGATATCGTTGGATGGGGTATCGAAGAAACCGACCTACGTGGTTCTGGGTTTGTTATGAAAATGACACTGGATGAGAGTAGTACTGGATATATTGGCTTTCATGCTATCGGTGGCGGGGCAGCCATGATTGGTATAGATGCTCTAAGCCGTGTCGGCCTTAAGGCAGCAAATTTTGCTGATACTAGTGGTAATCCTGTAGGCTCTAAAGTCTATCGAGTAGCAAAGGCAATATTTGCTCAACCTAATATTGAAGGTTATCTTTTAGCTGGATTTATGATCTCAAACCAGGAACAATGGCATCATGCACATGCATTGGTAAAGGTGCTGAGGGAAGAACTTCCCAAACGACCTGGATTCCCCTGTGTTCTTCTTTTAGCTGGCAATAAAGAAGAGGAGTCACAGGAGATACTGCATACTGGATTAAAAGGTCTGTCCAAACGTATCGAAATTTATGGAAGAGAACATGTTGAGGACAGCGATTTCATTGGGAACAGGATGGTGAAACTGGTGGAAGAATACCGCAAAGAAAAAGGAAGCTAAGGGAGGTTCTGTATCATGGAATTTGAAGAGAGAACGATAAAAGTCATTATTGATACTAGCAAATGTCCTGATTGTAAAAGTAAGGCGTGCATAGAAGCATGCAAAGTATATAGTCGTGGGATTCTTCAATTGGATAACGGAGTACCGTCTGTAAGCCACCTTAGCCCTGAGGAGGTTGCTAGGAAAGGTACGGAATGTTTGGCATGTGAATATCAATGTTGGCAGAATGGTAATAATGCTATTCGTATTGAGGTACCTATTAAAGGTCTTAGTGAATACAGGGCTAAACATAATCTCAAATAGGGGGAAGAAATGGCAATACTGATAGATAAAAACACCAAAGTGATCGTTCAGGGGATAACAGGAAGAGAAGGCTCTCTTCGCTCTAAGTATATGAAAGAGTATGGTACTAACGTTGTTGCAGGTACTTCTCCCGGACGAGGAGGGCAGGAAGTTAATGGCATCCCTGTATACAATACTGTTAAAGAAGCAGTCAAAGAACAAGGGGCTATCGACATGAGTGTTACTTTTATTCCTGGTCCAGGGGTTAAGTTAGCTACATTAGAAGCTATCGACGCTGGTATCAAGATTATAGTAGGACCTGTAGAACGTGTTCCTTTGCACGATATTATGGCTATGATAGCAGTGGCGAAAGAGGAAGGGGTCACTATAGTTGGGCCCGGATCTATTGGAGTTATTACCCCTGGGCAGGCTGTTGCAGGTTGGTTAGGGGGCAATGTCGAATGGGCTAATGAGTTGTTTGAACCTGGTAATATAGGAGTATTATCGAGAAGTGGAGGAGAATCAGGGACAGTTCCATGGGTTCTTAAAAATGGTGGATTTGGTGTAAGTACAGCTATCCATACAGGTACAGAACCAATACTGGGAATGTCATTTGCAGATTTTCTCCTTCGCTTTGAAGAAGATGACCAAACCGTTGCAGTAGCTGCTTTTGGTGAGATTGGTGGCAGCCAGGAAGAAGAAGCAGCAGAAGTTATAAAGGCTGGTAAAGTGACCAAGCCATTTGTTATCTATATCGCTGGTGCAGCAGCACCAGAAGGGCAACGATTCTCTCATGCATCTGCCATAGTAGAAAGGGGGCGTGGCTCGGTAAAGGGAAAGGTAAAAGCCCTTCTTGAAGCGGGAGCGTACCCGGTAGAAACACCTAAGGATATCGTCCCTACACTTAAACGATTATTGAATAAATAAAACAGGAGGTTTCGTATATGTAGTAGCGGATTCCGATATCTCTATTGTTCAAGTAAAAATTAAATATTTAAGGAGGAAATATGCCAGTTCTGCGTTCAGTATTTTATATTCCAGGAAATAAAGAAGATATGATTGCTAAGGCTCCCAAGATCGCCGCTGATGTCATTACACTTGATCTTGAGGATTCGGTACCCCCGGCTGAGAAAGAGAAAGCCCGTGAGTTAACCCATAAAAATCTTAAAATGGTGGCTGCTACAGGGGCAGATGTATATGTTCGTTTGAATAACTGGGAAACCGGTATGACTAATGCAGATTGTGAAGCTGTAGTGGATAAAGGACTCAATGCAGTTTGTCTTGCTAAGTGTGGAGGGGCTGATGATGTTAAACGCCTGGCTTGGAAATTAGAAGAGATGGAACAGAAAAGAGGATTGAAGCCAGGTAGTATCCAGATTCAGTTATTAATAGAGACAGCAAAAGGAATGATGAATGTCTACGGAGCTGCTATGGCGAGTCCAAGGGTAAACTCTCTGATTTTTGGTGCAGTTGACTATACCAAAGACATGAGGGTGGATTTGGTTCAACCAAATGGACATGAACAGGATTGGGCTAGAGCGCGTATGGCATGCGCGGCAAGAACAGCCGGTATTATAGCTATTGATTGCCCTTATGTAGCATTTAAAGATACCGAAGGTTTCGAAAAAGACACCAAGTATGGTCGTCAATTGGGATTTGAAGGCAGAATGCTAATTCACCCCAGTCAAATCGCACCTTCTCATGCCATATATTCTCCTGCTCCAGAGAGATTGGTGTGGGCAAAAGCAGTAGTAAAGGTTTTTGAAGAAGAAGGAATTGCCAAGGGCTCGGCAGCAGTTACCTTAGATGGGCACATGGTAGATACCCCTGTCTATGAGAATGCTCTGCAGATTCTTAATACTGCAAAACAGATTGCAGAAAAAGAGAAGCAGCGCGCCGCTTAGCAGGTAGGAGTGTAAGGTCGAGTAAAAGCTGATTTACCGGGAGAGGCAAGACAGGTATCTTCTGGGAAGGAAGTGGTCTTGCTTCTCCTATAGTCTGACAGTTTGAAGCTGTCAGACTATTATGTTGTGAACAATACAGGAAACCTTCATAGTAGACTTTGGCAATAGTCTGTTGACAAGGGTATTTAAAGTAACAGAAAAATATAGGAACCTTGTCCCAGCTTACCTTGATTGTTATACTGGATTTGGATTTATGGATTATGAAATTGTTATTGGGCTAGAAGTTCATGCTCAGTTGTTAACCAAAAGCAAAATGTTCTGCTCTTGCGGTACTGATTATACTAATGCGGCACCTAATACACATGTTTGCCCGGTCTGTTTAGGTATGCCAGGAGTACTTCCTGTTATAAATCGCCAAGCAGTAGAATATACAGTAATGACTGCACTAGCTCTGGGTTGTACTGTTCCTGAATATACAAAGTTTGATCGAAAGAACTATTGCTATCCTGATTTAATGAAAGGGTATCAGATATCACAGTTTGATGCTCCTATTGGACTACATGGAAGCTTAATTATTGATAGTGAGGCAGGTAAAAAGAAGATCGGTATTACGCGTGTACATCTTGAGGAGGATGTCGCAAAATCATGGCATCGAGGAGACTATAGCCTGATAGATGTTAACCGTGCTGGTATTCCGTTGATGGAGACGGTTAGCGAGCCAGATATCCGCTCTCCGGAGGAAGCGCGAGATTATTTAATAAAAATACGAAATATTCTTCGCTATTTGGGAGTTTCTACCGGGAATATGGAAGAAGGTAGTTTCAGATGTGATGCAAATATTAGTCTCAGGCCAAGAGGTACAGAGCAATTATTTTCCAAGGTTGAGGTTAAGAATTTAAACAGCTTTAAAGCTGTTTACCAGTCCTTAAAGTATGAAGCGAAAAGGCAAAAGAAGTTGCTTGAACAAGGGGGAAGAACCGTACAGGAAACGAGAGGGTGGATAGAAGGAGAGGGGGTAACGGTTGTGCAGAGGAGCAAAGAATATGCCGATGATTATCGTTATTTTCCGGAACCTGATTTGCCACCTTTAATACTGGAAAAAGCCTGGGTGGAGGGGATTAATGCGAAGCTCCCTGAATTACCCGAAGCAAAAAGAGAACGTTTTGTGGTACAATACGGATTGCCGTTGTATGATGCCAGTGTTCTAACTGCCTCGAAAGCCTTAGCAGCATATTTTGAGGAGACTCTGAAAATAGCGGGAAATAGTAAAGCGAAGGTAGTAAGTAATTGGTTGTTGGGTGATTTTAGTCGATTACTTAACTTGAATGCTTTGGATATTGAATCTACGAAAGTAAGCCCTGAATGTCTGGTTGAGATGCTTGAACTTATTGACAGAGAGGTTATTAACGGGCCGGCAACTAAAACAGTATTCGAGGAGATGTTCTATAGCGGAAAGCATGCAAGTGAGGTTATAAAGGAAAAGGGGCTAAATCAGATAAATGATGCTGATGAATTAAAGATGGTGATAAAACAAGTGATAGAAGACAATGCAAAATCAGTGGCTGATTTTAAGGGTGGTAAACAGCAAGCTTTGACCTTTCTTATTGGACATGTCATGAAAGCTACTAGAGGAAGAGCTAATCCTGCTATGGTTAAAGATATTCTTATACGAGAATTAGGAGAAAAATAGATGCCGACGTACGCTGCTATTGCTCAATTACTGGTCGCTATAGCTCTAATTGTAGTTATATTATTTCAACTCCATGGTGGTGGTATGGGAGGGATATTTGGACAGACTGATTCTGTCTTTCGAACGCGCAGAGGAGTTGAAAGAAGCCTGTTTATTCTCACTATTGTTCTGGCTATTGTTTTTGTCATAGTAGCTGTTATTTTAGTGCTTTATTCTTGATAACAAGGAATGGCTTCAATAATAACACTAACAACAGATTTTGGTTTGAGCGATGTCTATGTTGGTGTCATTAAGGGAGCTATACTCAGCGTTAGCCCGGACGCTACTATTGTCGATATAACACATTCTATTGAACCACAGAATATTGTCCAGGGAGCTTTTATACTCAATAACGCATATCGCTACTTTCCTAAACAGAGTGTACACATGGCCATCGTTGATCCTGGCGTGGGAAGTAGACGCAGAGGGGTAATACTAAAAACGCCAGATGCTTTTTTTGTTGCTCCTGATAATGGTATCCTGAGCCATGTAATCAATGAGTTATCTATGAATGAGAATACTTCAAGTCAATACAGCCAACCTTATAGCGAGCTGTTATTAGGCGAAGGACTTGAAGCTGTTATAATTACCGATCCACGATTCTGGCGCCAACCTGTTAGTTCAACCTTTCATGCTAGAGACATATTTGCACCTGTTGCTGCTGGTCTCTCATTGGGTATATCGCCTTATGAGTTTGGAGAAAAACTGGATTCTCTGCATGTCTTCTCTACCCAGAGACCATTAATTGATGAAGAAGGAAATATAACCGGACATATAGTATGGATTGACCGTTATGGTAATTTGATTACTAATATAAGAGGTACTGATTTAGTAAAAAGAGATGTCGATATTGAGATAGCTGGTCATCATTTAAATGGAATTACTAATTACTATACGGAAGTACATGGTCTGATGGCTATAATAGGAAGTAATGGCTATCTTGAGATTTCGTTAGCTGAAGGGAATGCCTGCGAGTATCTTCACACTGAAGTAGCTGACGAGGTTAGAGTAATGTCTTCATCGTATAGCTCTTAAAATTTATATTTTCTTACCCAAATACACCAAGCATCCTCAACCCAAGATAGACCATAAGCCCGGTAAAAATATAACGAAGCTTATTTGCTGGTAATGCGTGTGCTGCTTTAGCACCCACCTGTGCCATAGGGATGCTGGGTATTACAAGGCATAACCATATTAGTGCATTTATGTAACCTATCGAATATAGAGGCAGTATGTCAGTTATGCCCTGAGCTCTTGTAAGCCATGTAATGATTGCTCCAATACTTATAAACATCACCGCGCCGGTAGATGTACCTATTGCTTCATGCATCGCGAAACCCAGAGCCAGTGCCATCGTAGGTACCATTACTGCACCACCTCCGATACCAGCTAGCCCGGCTAGAATTCCAACAGGAAAACCGAGGGCTATAAGGGCAATTGGTTTTTCTTTGATATGACCTTCCTTAATGGTCCCAGCATTTTTCAGTGCTCTTGTCTTTCCTATACCCATCCAGAGAGCAATAACAAGTAACAATATGCCAAATCCTGTTTTTAAAGCGTCACATGACAGTTGATTTGCGATATAGGCTCCAAGAGCAGATCCTACTGCACCACAAGTTCCTAAAATTACTGCCGACCTCCAGCGCACTGCATTCTTTTTGTTATGCCTCCAGGCTCCACTCATAGCTGTAGGTAAAATAACCGCTGCACTGGTGGCAACAGCTACTTTCATTGCACACGAAGCAAAACCCATGGATTCTACTACCCAAAGTATTGCAGGAACCATAATGATGCCTCCGCCAATACCCAACAATCCACTGGAGAAACCAGTACCAGTACCAATAAGTAATAGAATAAGGATATAAGTTATCGACATATTCTCCTCGCTTTCAGTCTCTCTTAATGATTTATATGAAATTCCATTGTGTCTACTGGATATACTATTATAACAATATACGTTATCTTTCAGCGTAGATATTTAACGATGAGAATGCAAAAAGTTTTTATTAAAATATAACCTGATCCGGTTCAAGATAATAAAACACAGTTACCCTTATATTTATTATTTTTTATCCAGCACCCTGAAACACAGATTACAGGAACTCAACATCTCTGATATAGGTATAATTGTTAATTGTCCAGGATTATACTTTGTCATTCAGCACAGATAATAAGTTGGTAGAAAGAGATGACAGGAAATCCGAACGATATTGCTCTATTATTCCTCCATCGCATAATTTAGCCAGTTCAGGGTCTATAGGTAATTGACCCAGGAGTGGAGCTCCTGCATTTTTCGCCATTTCCTCTCCCTTACTTTTGCCAAAGATTTCCATTTTTCGTCCTGTTTCCGGCAATATAAGAAAGCTCATATTTTCAATTACTCCCAGTACACGTATGCTCATTTTATCGGCCATTTTTATGGCTTTCATAACTATCATCTCTGTTAGATCCTGAGGAGTAAAGACGTCTATTACTCCTGTCAAAGGAATAGTTTGCATTAGCGTCAGCGGAATATCTCCAGTACCTGGTGGTACATCTATTATTAAATAATCGAGCTCTCCCCATAATACCTCTTCCCAGAACTGTGTGATGGCCTTCGCCATAAGAGGTCCACGCCAGATAACAGCGTCATCTTCATTGGGTAGTAATAGATTCATGGACATGATTTCAATTCCGGTTTTGGAGAGTACAGGTAAAATACCGCCCTTATTACCGCCGGGGTGTTCATTCAGACCGAACATTTTAGGAATACTGGGACCAGTGATGTCAGCATCGAGTATGCCAACTTCCTTGCCCTCCAGAACAAGGGATAGGGCTAAAAGGCCAGCCATAAGAGATTTACCTACGCCTCCCTTGCCACTCATTACTGCTATTATATTCTTAATTTGATTAATTTCGTTTGGTTTAGCTTCGATAAAATCTACAGTGACGTCTTGTATTTCTGGGATACTGCTAATAGTTGTCGTTATTTTATTTATTAGCCATTCCTGCGCTTGAGGTGATAGAGCTGTTGAACTCAATTTTATTTTAGCTTCATTCCCTTCTATGGCTATGTCTTTTACTAAATTCATCTGAACCAGACTTCGCCTTACGCCAGGAACTAATACCTGCTGTAATAATTCCGCGATATGTTTATCTACTGACATTTAGTATCCTCCATGTATTATAAATTACTGGTTGAATTCACTAAGTATTTATTAGTGATCGCAAATATTGTTACTGCTTTGTAAAGTTCCATTTAGATAAGCCTTTATAGCGTCTTCAGGATCATCTAGAGTAGCACCAATGATAACTTTGATGTTATTTTCATTAAAAATGGCCTGTGCCCTGGAGCCCATCCCTTTTGCAATCACAACGGATACTCCTTTACTGGAGAGCCATTCCGGTAAGACTCCCGGCTGATGCTCTGGCGGAGTTTCTAGCTCTTTTTTAATAACAGTAGCTGTCCTCTCATCCACATCATATAAAGCGAAATTGCTACAATGACCAAAATGATCACTTACCTTACCATCAGCAATAGGTACGGCATACTTCATTTCTTTCCTCCTGTGTCTTTTTATTTAAATAATTGTTGTATGTGACTAGCTAGTTAATCTCTTTATTAGAGAATCACATCACCGATGTATACTATATAGATAATTATATTTGTGTATTGTCGAAATATATCTCCACTTCGACATCAAGTCCTTCTACTTAGCGGAGAATTACAGTGCTCTAAGAAAGCCCTACATTTATACCACATTTATTGGTTTAAACCAAAGCAGGAGTTCTAGCAAGATGTCATACTACTCAAGTACTTCAGGGCATTACTATTATTGTTGTAACGAGACTCTAAAACCATAGGATCTCAGCTATAGTTGTTGTAGTGTATGCATATCGCACAAGTCGAGGTCTATTGCGTTCCCAAACACACTTCTATTGTGGAGACTACTACTTACAAGTCTTTTATTCCGATGGCTTAATTTCTTTTATACGTAATTCTATTTGATCCAACTGGTCTCTTATTGCTCGAGACTGATCTCTCAGCATACTTAGTTCTTCTTCTCGATTTGGCTGAGGAATATAAGGGTTTGTTTCAGGATATGGATATCCGTAAGGATATGCCATTCTTCCTCTAAAACCGTATCCTCTCCCGAAACCATAAAACCTTGCTCTAATACCGAGAGGATTACAAAGTCCCCTTCCTCCTCCGGTCATTGAGCCCATTCCTCTTGGTCCTGTTCTATCAAATCCTGGCATGATATACCTCCTTTGTAAACTTAGTGAAAAAATATATTTACTTTTAGATAACTCTCTTTTTTATCTTATATCATCCTAAACCTATCTCAAGCATTTTATTATATCCTCCTCTTCTGGATTGCTAATGTATTCTTCCTCTACGAAATCTTCTTCTTCCTCCCCCACCATGGCAAAAGGAAGGAATAGAATATTTCGGTTGAATATTCGCGCTGGAACAGTTAGGGCATGATATTGGATCACCATTGGCGAGTATTTCAAAAGGCACATTCCATTCATGGCCATCGTCATTACATATAAAACGGCTTTGTGGTAAGCAGAAGTTACCTCCTTCTATATGGATTACCTTACCATTTATCAGTGCATCGGCGACTTTCTTATGGGCCAACTCTAATATACGGTGAAAAGTTGGTCTGGAGATACGCATCCTTTGTGCACTTGCTTCATGTTCCAATCCCTCCAGATCTTTGAGGCGAAGGGACTCTGCTTCTTCTAAGGAAAGGCATACAGATTCTAACTCGTTGCCTGACAGATTATCTGGCCAGAAATGGCCGATCCTGGGTATGCGTTCTATGCAGCGCAACTTAAGTGGTCTTGGCAAAGGTTAATGACTCCTCTATTTATTATCTTAGTTATGAACATATGTCAATAATTATTGTAAGCAATACACTATACCTTGTCAAATCTGTGAGCTGCTTTAAATTACTGTGATAGTATAAGACAATGTAAATATATTTCTTGCTGGAAAAGGTATTATAATGAATGGTTCCCTTGGATTAACGTTATAGCCTGAGCAGCTATACCTTCTTTCCTTCCTGTAAATCCAAGGCCATTAGAAGTGCTGGCCTTGATGGTTATTTGTGTGTTGTCAATATTGAGAGTCTTGCTAACGAGCTTGCGCATCTCAGGGATGAAAGGTAGAAGCCTTGGCTTTTGAGCAATAATGGTAGTGTCAATATTAATTATCTGGAATCCTTTTTCTTTAAGCAATACCCGTGTTTTATCAAGCAGAATTAAGCTGGAGATATCTTTAAATTCTGGCTCTCCTGGAGGAAATAGAGTACCCTTATCGCCAAGGTCTGCAGCACCACATAGTGCATCAATAATAGCGTGGGTGAGGACATCAGCATCGCTCCATCCAGATAGCCCTTTATCATGTGGAATACTGATTCCTCCAAGAATAAGCTTGATTCCTGGAACCAGAGGGTGGCTGTCATAGCCGATACCAATTCTTAACCCTGGCTTTTCCATATAAATTTCTCTATAGTACTTTGTAGTCACGGTTGCGAAGTCATAGTATGGGCAATGACTTCTGCTGATATTAAGTCTTCCTGTGTGGTTACCTTTATATTATTATTGGAGCCACAATAAATTTTCACATTATATCCCAGACGTTCTACTGCATGGGCGTCATCAGTAACATCACCAGTAAGTTCTTCATAGGCTCTTGTTATTAGTTCAAAGCTGAATATCTGTGGTGTTTGTACCACCCATAATAAATTGCGGGGCAAAGTCTCTGTTACTATCCCGGCATTGTTGGAGAGTTTGATGGTATCCCTAACGGGTATAGCAGCTATAGCAGCTCCTTTATTTTTAATAGATGTTTCGATGCCTTTTTGAATTAAAGACATACTCAGAAAAGGGCGAGCCCCATCATGGACCATGACCCAGTTACAGTTACGTAGCTTACGCAGTCCTTCTACTACAGAATCTTGCCTTCGGTGCCCGCCGGCACATATTGAAGTAACTTTAGTCCAGCCTTTTTTTTCTTTGAGCGCTTGACCCGTTCTCAATTTGTTCTTATCCAGTACGATGATTATTTGTTGAACGAGTTTGCATTCTTGGCATGTATCCACTGACCATTCCAGCAAGGTTTTACCTTGTAAAGGGGCAAATATTTTGTCAATGCCATTCATACGTTCACTTTTACCGGCAGCGACGATTATAACTCCTAAACGGTCGGTATTATTCATTGTCTGCTCTCCGCTTATTTCTCTCGAGGCCTAAATGTAGAGCTTCAACTATGGTACCTGCTTCGAGGAGATCAGGGGCGTTTACTATAGCAGAGGATTTTGACAAGAGTTTAGGGAGCAAGCATGAGCTAAAGCCCAATCTCGTTATCTCAGTGATCCTTCTCTCAATTTGAGGTACTACTCTTAATTCTCCACTTAGTCCTAATTCTCCCAGGACAACTAAATTAGGGAGTAAATTCCTGTCGTAAAAGCTTGAGGCTATAGCTAAGGCAATACCCAGATCCATTGCCGGCTCGTTTATTTTTAATCCTCCGGTTACGTTAACTATGATATCCTGGCTGTAAAGCTTTAATCCAGCACGTTTCGTAAGTACAGCACTGATGAGGAGAAGTCGGTTGAAATCAACTCCATTGGCAATACGTCTTGGAGAACTAAAGGTTGTAGGTGTAGTTAAAGCCTGTATTTCTACAAGCAAGGGACGGCTTCCTTCAAGTGGTGGTACCACAACGGAACCAATTGAAGCGTCATTGTATTTGGATAGGAAGACTTCAGAAGGATTTATTACTTCTTTCATTCCATCAGAGCACATCTCAAATATGCCTACCTCATTAGTAGATCCAAAACGGTTTTTAACACTTCTTAATACTCGATAATTACTAAAAGCTTCTCCTTCAAGGTAGAGTACAACATCAACGATATGTTCTAATGTCCCGGGTCCTGCAATCGATCCGTCCTTGGTTACATGTCCGGTAATGAAGGCTGGTATATTATTTTGCTTAACCCAATGCATTAATTGCAGAGTGCATTCACGTATTTGACTTATACTGCCAGGTACCCCTGCAATATCTTCCAAATACATAGTCTGAATTGAATCTATCACCACAAGATTAGGAGAAAGCCTCTCCAGGTGATCTAAAACAGATAATAGATTGGTTTCCGGGAGGACAAAAAGACCCTTTGTATTGATTTTTAAGCGTTCTGTTCTAAGTTTTATCTGATTAACAGACTCTTCCCCAGAAATATAAGCAACAGGATTGTTGGTCTTAGCAATTATTGCTGATATTTGTATCAACAAAGTAGATTTGCCAATACCTGGCTCTCCTCCGACAAGTATCAGGGAGCCAGGTACCAGACCACCTCCAAGGACCCTATCCATTTCAATAAAACCAAGAGGTAGACGAAGATGTGAAGTGCTCTGGACCTGTGAAAGCTCTTGTAAATTGTTTTCCGTAGTACTCAAGTGGCTGGATGAACTCAGTGAACGACTGATAGTAGACTCAACAAAACTATTCCATGCTCCACAATCAGGACATCGTCCGAGCCACTTAGCATTTTCTTTGCCACATTGCTGGCAAATGAAGATGTGTTTAAGTTTAGATTTACTCCCGCCGTCGGATCTCATATCGATTATCCGATATTTATGATAGCACGTTTGTGAACCAGGACTATCTAAATATTTCAGATACAGGCTATTATATCGATGGGCTTTTGGCTATGTTCCCAGGGCTTCCTTGACCAATGGTCTGATTACAATCTGTTCATTATCAATATCTACTACTACCGTGTCTCCAGCTGAAAACTCACCATGCAACAGCGCTTCGGAGAGAGGATTTTCAACCAGATTCTGTATTGTACGGCGTAGAGGACGTGCGCCAAAAGATGAGTCATAGCCTTTCTCTCCCAAGAAGTCCTTCGCAGAATCGGTAATTTCAAGAGCGATTTCTTTTTCCTTTAGAGAATTGACAACCTGAGAGAGCATTAAATCGACGATTTTCCGTATGTGCTCCCTGTTCAGTGAGTGGAATACTACTGTGGCGTCAAGTCGATTAAGAAACTCAGGGCGAAACTTTTTCTTCATCTCGGTAATAATTTTTTCTTTCATCTTTTCATATACGACTTGCTGATTTTCAGCATTATCGATATGGGTAGTGAACCCGATGTTTGTTTCTCTTTTAATAAGTTCGGCTCCAATATTACTAGTCATGATGATAATACTATTGCGGAAATCAACTCTACGTCCTTTTGCATCTGTTAAATGACCGTCATCAAAAATCTGCAGCAGCATATTGAATACGTCATAATGTGCCTTCTCAATCTCGTCAAGCAGTATACAACAGTAAGATTTCCGTCTCACTGCTTCGGTTAACTGCCCACCTTCTTCATATCCGATATAGCCTGGTGGCGCCCCCACCAAGCGAGCTACGGAATGCCGTTCCATGAATTCAGACATATCTATACGTATTAGGGCATCTTCGTTACCAAACATAAATTCTGCTAGAGCCCTGACCAATTCAGTTTTGCCTACACCAGTCGGCCCTAAGAATATAAAGGCACCAATCGGATGCCGTGGATCTTTTAATCCCGCCCGTGCTCTTCTAACTGCCTTGGATATTGTGCTTATGGCTTCATCCTGGCCTATTATTCGTTGATGTATGGTTTCTTCCATCTGAAGAAGACGATCGGTTTCGGCACTGGTTAGTTGTACTATTGGAATTCCCGTCCACATGTTACAAACTTCTGCAATATCATCTGCTGTAACGGTAGGTTTCCCTTCTTCCTGCTTAATTTGCCATTCTCTCTCCATCAGATTGAGTTTATCTATTAGCTGAACTTCGCGCTCTCGTAGCTCTGCGGAATACTCATATTGTTGAGCAGCAATGGCCACCTCTTTCTCTTTGCGAATGTTCTCTAGAGCCTGTCTGGCTTCAGTAAGTCCCATGGGAGCGCTACCACGCTTAATACGTACTCGAGAGCTTGCTTCATCTATTAAATCGATAGCTTTGTCAGGGAGACGTCGATCCGGTATATATCTGGCTGCCAGTGAAGTTGCTGATTGCAAAGCTTCATCGCTAATAGTTAAGCGATGGAATTCCTCATAGCGGTTGGCTATACCTCTTAAAATGGCCAGAGTATCTTCTATGCTTGGTTCAGCTACCAGGACACTCTGAAAACGCCTTTCCAGCGCTGGGTCCTTCTCTACATATTTACGATAGTCATCAAGGGTGGTAGCACCAATGCACTGTAATTCTCCTCTCGATAAGGATGGTTTCAGGATATTGGCAGCATCAACGGCACCCTCGGCAGCACCAGCTCCCACAATTGTCTGCATTTCGTCAATGAAGAGGATACAATTACCGGCAGTCTTATCTTCTTCAATAATTTTCTTTAATCTCTCTTCAAACTCTCCACGATATTTTGTCCCCGCTACTAGAGACCCTATGTCCAGAACGACTATTCTTTTACCTAATAATACTTCAGGAACTTTCCCTGCTACTATGTGTTCGGCTAAACCTTCGACTATAGCTGTCTTTCCAACACCGGGTTCACCAATCAATGCGGGATTATTTTTATTACGACGACTTAGAATTTGAATTACTCGCTCAATTTCCTTGCCGCGGCCAATGATGGGGTCAAGTTTTCCTGCACGCGCAAGTGCGGTTAAATCGGTACCAACTTGATCCAGTGTAGGGGTGCGTGATGAACTACGTGTATTACGAGCATGAGCTGATTGTTGGCGACTTACTTTGTTAACTTCCTCTCGTGCTTTTTCAAGTGTAATGTCAAGGCTGTCCAAGACGTTGCTTGCTACTCCATCTTTACCACGTAACAGACCGAGAAGTAGATGCTCCGTGCCTATATAGTTAGAACTGAAATGACGGGCTTCGTCTACTGCAAGTTCAATAACCTTCTTAGCACGAGGAGCCAGGCTGATATCGCCAGTAGTCTGTTTCTCTCCTTTGCCGACTACGAATTCAACTGCTGCTTGCACCTTATTAAGTGGGACCCCAAGGTTGCTTAAAACCTTGGCGGCTATTCCCGTCTCCTCTGCCACAATTCCCAGCAATATATGCTCAGTGTCAATATAATTATGTCCCAAACGCTGTGCTTCTTCTTGCGCTCGTGCTAATACCTTACGGGCGCCCTCAGAAAATCTTTCAAAACCAGTTGCCATTAATGATATCTCCTCATTACTACCCTTTTACCCCCTAACCTCAAGGCAATTATAGAGTATGCCTTGTTTGTAGTCAATTTAGCTGAGTTATCTTGAGCTATTCAAGTGAGCATACTATAATGTATTCCATGTTGAGATGCTAGATGAGGGTTACAGGTGGAGAATCCAAAGGTGTTCAGTTAAAAGTTCCTGCAGGTCGTTTTATTCGTCCTGTGACCGATCGTGTAAGGGAGGCCATCTTCGCTATTCTGGAAAATACCGATGGTGACTGGGGTCGAGTTCTTGATTTATATGCTGGTAGTGGAGCTTTAGGGATAGAGGCTTTAAGTCGTGGAGCAGAGTGGGCCGATTTTGTGGACCAGAATAGAAAGAGTTGTAGCGCTATTAAGTATAACTTGAGTAAAATAAAATTACAGGATAAAGGACATGTCTATTGTTGTAGCGTGAGTAAAGCTATTACTTTTCTAGATGATTGTTATGATGTAATATTCATGGACCCACCATATTCGGATTCCTCTTTAGATGGTTTGCTAACTACTTTAGCTGGCTCTACGCTATTAAAGCAACTTACTACAGTAATAGTAAGCCATGCACAACGGTTTCCACTGAAATCAGACTACTCTGGTTTACATCTGCTTAGGCAACAGCGCTATGGTGATAGTCATATTTCTATTTATCAAGAGGAGGTTTAAGCAATGACAATAGCAGTTTACCCGGGAACCTTTGATCCAATCACCGAAGGGCATCTTGATATTGCCAGGCGAGCCTCGACCATTTTCGAAAAGTTGGTTATTGGTATTCATGATAAACCAGATAAGCAGGTGCTTTTTTCAGTTGATGAAAGGTTAAGCTTGGTTGAAGAGACAGTTAGAGATCTCCCAAATGTATGTGTCGAGTCTTTCGGCGGCCTTACGATTGATTTTATCCACAGAGTTAAAGGAGAGGTGATGGTACGGGGTTTAAGGGCGATTTCAGATTTCGAGAGAGAGCTTGCAATGGCGATGATGAATAAAAAAATGGCGTCGGATATTGAACTGGTTTGTTTAATGACAAGCTCCAGGTATCTATTTATAAGCTCCAGTGTTATAAAGGAAATAGCAAAACTGGGTGGTTCTGTAAATGGGTTGGTTCCTGATAATGTTGCTGTTGCCTTAACTAAAAAATTTTCAAAGTGAAATTAACAGGGGTTTGAGAAAATTCAACGGACTGTTAAAATAATAAAAAATTTCAGGAGGTATTTCAAGAATGGCTTATAAG
>Ga0272441_10008214_pt1 | contig 16606 bp, 11 predicted proteins | sample SSMProp6N_FD_193582 | JGI IMG/M metagenome (GOLD analysis project Ga0272441, IMG submission 193582) | Marine sediment archaeal communities from Little Sippewissett salt marsh, Falmouth, MA, United States - SSM-Prop-6N | ecosystem: Environmental > Aquatic > Marine > Wetlands > Sediment ...
TTCTGGTTCGAACATTTTTTAAGCCTGTCTTTTTAAGTCACAAATACGTTTTAGATTTTCCAAGATATTTATCGGCAGTATTCGAGCTTTATGTTGAGTAAAAGGGGTATCAAATGTTTTTCGAGCGGAGTTCTTTCATGTGTGCGGGGCGCTCCTGAGGCAGCTTTTTTGCAGAGACAAGGATATTGGCAAATTTCTTTAACTCAAGTGTAAATAGAGACTTATGGGTGTATATTTTTTCGAGGTATAAAAAAAAGGGCTGGGTTGGAGGGAGAGGAGAGAGAGCGAGAAAACCCCAGCCCTGTTATAGGCCTCTATAATTATATACAGATTTTATCAAAATAAGTTTGGGCGTCCAGATAAAATTCAGAAAAATTCGAGTGAAGGGATTTTTTGGGCACCCTTGTTTTTGGGCTAAAAATGGGGGTGGATTGGGTTTGTGAATCGTGGTTCGTGGTTTCCCGATAAATACCGATGGAAAGAATCGGGATCGGGATGGATTGTGGTTTGTGGTGGTTGGGTGGTTGGCTTGGGTTTGTGGATTGTTGTGGGCTGCGGCTGGTGGTGGAGGTATCTGGCGTGGCTGGGGTAGGTCGCCTTTCCAGTGGCAAGGCGTGAGGGATTTTCTATCCTGTGGCGAGTAATGGTGAGCGTGTTGGTTGGCGTTTGTTGGAGGAGGCAGGCTCGCAGTTGGTTGGCCAAGGCTGTTTGTCTGGCGGGGGGGTCGGTGTTGAAGAATTTTAGATATTGGATATATTGGGTCGAGCAACTATGAGGTGCTTCGTCAAAAGATTACTGTTGTGCATGCTAACGAATTATTGTAATCTAACCAAATCATTAATTCTGGTGAAAAACAAAGGGGAAAAATGAGATGGCTGAAAACGACCATAACCTTAAGTTAGATAATATGAATACAGAAATTCGTGACCGTGTTAAATCTTTTGCTGTTAAGCTTACCGTCGATTTAGTGAACAACCTGGAAAGCATAACTATCACCGGCAGTAGTCTGACTAATGATTTCAGAGCTGGTAAAAGCGATATAAACTCTGTCCTGGTCCTTGCTAAGCTTGATTTGAATTCACTAAATGTTTTAGTTTCCATGGCAAAAGCTATGGCCAGGAAGAAGATTGCGGCCCCACTTCTTATGACAAAAGATTATATAGAGCGAAGTCTTGATGTATTCAGCATCGAGCTATTGGACATTCAATTGACCCACGAAACTGTTCTTGGCGACGACCCATTTTCATCTTTGACTTTTGCTAAAACTGATGTAAGGCTTCAGTGCGAACGAGAATTAAAAGCCATGCTTATACGCCTGCGGCATGGTTATATTGCTTCGGCGGCGGATAAGAGACTGCTAAGAGACATACTTATTTCAACTGTTATTGGTACTGTGCCGTTACTTAGAGCGATGCTATGGCTAAAAGATGTGGAAAGGCCGAAGATATCGCAGGCAGTGTTGGAAAAGGCGGCAGGTGAATACTCAATCGAAACAGATTCCTTAATAAGGGTTCTAAAATGGCGTAATGAAAACATACACCCCGGCAAAGATGAAACGATAAATGCTTATGAGCCAATCTATGAAACTATTGAGCAACTGTCGCTCATCGTCGATAAACTTGAGGTATGACCATGCCAAGGTTCTCTGTAAAAGTTACATCAATAACGCTATTAATCTGGCTTATACCCTCGCTTTGTCACGGCAAGGCTGATCTACCAATGCCGCGTCATTATGTTGAGGACTATGCCAACGTCATAAATCAGTCTGACGAGCAATCGCTAAATGGTATCCTTCAAGAATTGGAGCAAAAAACGGGAGTTCAATACATAATACTAACGATCGATACAACTAAAGGAGTTCCTATCGAACAGTTTGCAATAGAACTTGCAGAGAAATGGAAACTTGGCCAAAAAGGTAAAGATAATGGGATGTTGTTTGTCCTTGCTAAAAACGACAGAAAGTGGAGGTTTGAGGTTGGATATGGTTTGGAGGGATTTGTAACAGACCAATACTGTGGCCATACTGGTCGAAATGTTCTGGTGCCGTATCTAAAAAAGGGTAATTACAGCCAGGGAATCTATCGAGCTAATCTTCATATTATCCAGAAAATTGCTGCTGAATCCGGAGCAGCCTTAACTGGAATGCCTAAATTAGCTCCGATTCAAAAAAAGAGGGGGCCTCCATGCTGTGCCATGGGGGTATTTCCCTTGATAATATTCCTCTTGCTTATTAGCCGTGGAGGTGCAAGAGGTGGAATGGGAATGTGGTTACTTTTACCTTTTCTGTTTTCGGGTCGTGGTTACAGCAGCGGCTATGGGAGAAGCGGGTCGTATGGCGGCGGCAGCTTCGGCGGTGGATTCGGAGGCTTTGGCGGGGGTATGGGCGGCGGATTCGGCGGCGGCGGAGCAAGCGGAGGTTGGTAAATATTTGGACAATAATAAGGTAGATGTGGAGGTATGACAAAATGAGAAACTATGGGAAAGCATGGGTTATTTTAGTTGTCGTTTTAGTAGTTTTGCTGCTACTTGGCTTAGGTATATTCGGCTGGTATATTAGCGGTTATAACAGAGCCGTGGGTCTGGATGAGGCTACGAAGACCACCTGGTCAAATGTAGATACTACCTTACAGCGAAGGCTGGATCTTGTACCTAATCTTGTTAGTACCGTCAAAGGATATGCTACACACGAAAAAGAACTGTTCGAGAACATTGCCAAATCGAGAGAAAAATACTTCCAGGCAAATACGACAGGTAACAAGATAAAAGCCTCAAACGAATTGAGCGGTTTTTTGTCGAGACTCTTGTTGCTACAAGAGGCGTATCCAGAGTTAAAAGCCAATCAGAACTTCCTTGCACTACAAGACCAGCTCGAAGGAACTGAGAACCGTATAAATGTGGCCCGTACAAGATATAACGAAGCAGCTAAACAGCTCAACTCCTACTCAAGAGAATTTTTTGGTTCATTCTTTTGCAAACGTGCAAATGTAGAAAGAGTAGAATATTTCGAGGCCAGCGAGAAGGCGAAAACTGAAGTGCCAAAAGTAGAGTTTTGAATCTCTATTAGTTCACACCAGGATGTAAAACGCTACTGAGGTATTTCTTATTATGAAACTGAAGAGATTCGTAAGATTTCATAGAAGCGAAGCTAACAATATCAGATGAAGAGAGCGAAGTTTTTTGAAGCCTATCGCTAAGGATGTATCGCAGCCATAAGAGAACTTCAGCCGGATAGCAAGCCAGCATTACGCCATAGGCATCGTAGGTGAAGCTGTTGTCTGTGAACGCACCTGTATTATCGCTTAGCTGTCTTGTGGAGCCGTGGCCGTCATATAAGAGGTATTGCGGGTCGTTGGTGTTTAGAGCCTGTACAAGTACATCATCACCAATGATATAAGCTGCGGTATTAGTTCCTGTTTTTTCCACAAATATCTGTGCATAGCCGGTATGTTTTTATGGGTCGATAAGGTAATCTATGGGCTTGTTTGAGGACCTGCTTTTGAAGGTGTTATAATTTTTAGGCCAGGGGAGGAGCTTGTGATGTTTTTCCTGCGACGGCTGTTTGTGAATTGTGACCCAGCATCGTTTTAATGATGTCAAATACCGTTACTATACCAAGTATATGGCCCTGCTGGTCCATTACAGGCAGTGCCCTCAGGCCAAGCTGCTGCATAGTTTGCATTATATTTACAAGCGATGTCTCGGGTTTTATCGTATGAACAGGCCTGCTCATTATCAATTTGACCTTTATTTGAAGCGTGGCGTCATCTAAGGGTCTTCGCCATTTTTCAAATATAGGCCTCAGGTATGGGCTGATTGCTCCTGTAATATCAGATTTCGATACGATTCCTTGCGGCTTTCCATCGCCGCCTATCATGATATAACCGCTGTCGGCCTGCTGCATTGTTGTCAGTGCCTGCTGCACGTTGTCGTCGGCGCTGCCCCAGGCGACGTCTTTTTGCATAATATCTTTTGCACATACCGCTGAAGATATGCCGACAGTGGCAAACACCTGGTTCTCTTCTATCGTGGATGAGGCATCTTCTGTCGGCGATTCCGACTGTGATTGTGTCATTCTTTGAATGGTTTCAGAAATCTCGCCACCGGCTGGCTCCTTACTTTCTTCTGCCACTACTGTTTCATCTTCGCCTTTTTCGGCAGGTATTTCTTCTTCAGCAGGGGTTTGTTCTTCGGCAGATGGTTCTTCCTCAGGCGCAGGGTTCTCTTCAACTGGAGCCTGCTGCTCGGCAGAAGGTTTTTCCTCGGTTGTTGATTCCTGTTCAACTGGAGTTTCCTGCTGGCTGGATGCTTCTTCAGGAGGAGCTTCCCCCTCATTCGTAGGCTGCTGCTCGGCGGATGGTTCTTCAGGGGCAGCTTTCTTCTTTACCGGGGTCCGTTTCTTGGCGGATGCTTTTTCTTTAGGGGAAGTTTTCTTTTTTGCCGGGGCCTGTTTCTTAGCAGATGCTTTTTCTTTAGGGGAAGTTTTCTTCTTTACCGGGCTCTGTTTCTTAGCGGATGCTTCCTCCTCAGCTGGAACTTGCTGCTCGGCAGAAGGTTCATCTTCGGCTGCTGTTTCTTCTTCTGCCAATGGTTGTTCTTCGTTTGTTGTTTTCTGCTCTTCTGAGGCCGGCTGGGTATCTGCTTCGGATGTTTCTCCAAGCAGTGCTTTTGGGAATATGACCCCGCAGTTGCAGGCAGGAGATGAACCGAGCGTCATTTCATAGGGCACAACCACAAGTTCGGTGTTTTCGGATAATCCTATCTTTGCCTCGGGTTCGTCCCAGGGCTCGCCGATGAAGTTGTTTGTTCGGGTAAAATCTCCGTGTCCTTCTATGTTTTCACGAAAGACCCTGTCCCAGGCCCCGACAAGCAAATTGCCGGCTTCAGCGAGGGTGTCGGTTAGTTCTTGTGTGTATTCGACTGAGTTGTTTTTTCTGTTTTCCTGAATTTGCTCTTCCGGCAGCATAATTAAAACACCGGACAGCGTACACAGCCCTTCCTGGTCAAATATTAACTGGAAAACTCCGTCCAGGACGCCCTGGGCCTTGACGGTGTTGACGGCTACAGGACCACCAAAACGTTTTTTGATATCATCGATAGTTCCCCCTGAGACTTCCTGCTGTGTGCATTCCAGGTTAACATTAAACATGTCGGACATATCTTTAAAAAAAGTTTCAAAGGCCTTTGTCGATGATTCTATGACTTCTGCCTTGAGTTCTGTTTGGGATATTACCATTATGCCCTCTTGATTTCTTAAATTTGTCTTGCCTGAAATCTATTTGATGATTTCCCTTATTATCTGGTACTTTACATAACAATACCTACCTTCTATTTTCGGTGAATTTTGCGGATACTTTAGCCTTTCCTGAAAGCTTTGCTTTTTTTTTCCACTTAATTGATTGTTTTTAGGATATTTAGCGGTCGCCTGTGCTTTATGGGCAACGAATCAGAAGATACTCGGCTATTGACTCCGAGCAGCAACACAGCCGTAATATACAAGGCTGTTACGGGTCTTGCAGATATGTCAGGCTGCCTTAAAAATTTTTTTGTTCCTGTCCTATAATATTACTCTTAAACAAATGGAATCGGTAAAAAGAGAAAAAATATAAGCTCTAAAGGCTCAGCCGGGACTATTTGTCTTGATTTGACCGCTCAAATCTGCTAACATAGTTCTTAATTGGGGGTGTGATGTATATGGTAAAAAGAATTTCATGCAGAGTTGTAAGGTCGGTTGCTCTTGATAAAGCTGGCGGCTTCTTGCACTCTGCGGCTTGCCCGGATAATAATCCCCACGAAACCGATACCAGGAGCAAATATAAGAAAAATTCAGTTAGCTATACCAGCCGGTCGAACATAGCAGCAGTTTCTATCGATAACGGCTTGGCCGGACGGTTTGTTGATTGTTATGTATGATATTTTAACGGATTGAATTGAAGGTTTTCGATTCGAGTTCTTTTGTCCCGATTTACATTAAAGCTAAAGCCGGCAGAATTTTCCTCCTGTCGGCTTTTGCTTTTTAAAGCCCTGCAATCATTAATCTGCTGTTTCTGTGCCGTAAGCATTTCAAAATTTCAAGAATAGTTGGCGTATCTCGTACCTTTTGATTGCACCATTTAGCCGAATAAGGTTATACTATTCGTTAAGTATCACGTGGCTTTGAGAATAAAGTATTTGAAAATGCGGCGAAAATATCCATACGTCAATTTTCCGGTCACTTTCTTAAGTATCAGTTTACTGCTGCTGCCGGCGGCTGCAAAACAGCAAGATGCTTATGAAAGGTATGTCAGGACTTCCCGGGATTTCAAATGTGTCGAGCAGGGCAGGGAGTGGATACTGAAGGCCTGGCCGAGTTGGACATATATGCCCTGGTCATATCAATGGAATATCGGCTATGACGATGCATCCGGCAAATGGTCCGTTGACCATGGCTATAATGGAGCGTTCCTTGACCATGGTCAAACTAAAGTTCATGGAGTTGACAAATTAGCCTGGGTCAATCGTTTCGGACTGCGGTTCTACGTGGACCATACCGCATCTAAGGGATATTTGCACCTCTGGGATGGTAACAGGTTAAAAGAGCACGCCGAGGAAATTCACAGCACGGGCATAAGGCCCAAACCGGTGAATGCAAAGCTTAAGCTGAAGCTGGAGGAATTCATCAACAGATATGTAAACAACGTACAATCATCTCCGTACCGGGCAGCTTATGCCCTGGATGATGAACTGTCCTGGGGACATTTTGTTCATCCCTGCATGTGGCAGGTTACCGACGAATTCTCAGCTTACTCAGCGTGGCTAAAAGAAATATACGGACCGCAGGACGCCCCAAAGCGAGATGAATGGATTAGCTATGATTCTATCTGGCCGAAACTAAAGGACTGGCCTATAAGGGATTTCGACTGCAGCCCGCTGATGGACCAGTGGACTTTCAACGATTCATACTGGAATAACTTCATTGGCGACCTTGTGGAGTATTGCAACCGAATTGACCCGGCAACGCCCTGTGGGTACGTTGGAGGTCAGAGCCCGAATGCCTTCGGTGGGTATGATTATGCAAAAGTGATGAGAAAAATCCAGTTCATTGAGGCCTACAATCTCGGAGGCTCGCAGGCTGTCATCCGCTCATTCAATCCACGCAATACCCTGCCTACTGTTACTACTCATTTCCACAAGCGCATCGAGGACAGTATCTGGCAGGTATGGTATTATCTGGCACACGGCAATCGCGGTTTTATCGGCTGGGTGGAAAACTGGTTTGACGGCAAAGAACCTAAAGGTTGGCATGAAGTTCTGGCGCCGCATTACCTTGAAGCCAACAACAGCATTGGCCCTCTGATGAGCCGGGCCGAATGGCTCCACGATGGAGTCGCAATATACTACAGCCACGCTTCCATCCAACTGGGTTGGATTCTGGATGCCGAGGCCCACCGGAAAACATGGAGAAACCGCAATCGCGACCATAAACTCGGCGCTTCGCATCTCGTTCGTCACGCCTGGGAGAACATGCTCCGTGACGAAGGGCTTCAGTACAATTTTCTAAGCTATGTGGATGTTATTCAAAATGGCGTTCCCGCCGAATACAGGGTTCTGATTTTGCCGGCGACGCTGTGTCTGTCCGAAATCGAGGCCGAAAGAATCAAAGATTTTTGTCGAAACGGCGGGACCGTTATCGCCGATTATCTTCCGGGTCTGTGGGACCAGCACGGCAGGGGACGAAAGGCCGGCGGTGTGCTGGATGATATGTTTGGCGTCAGACATGACCCGACAATGCGGGCCGGCGACATTTTTCAGTCGAGACTTTGGACAGAGGTTGACCAGGATGCAAATTATTCGTCGGAAAGCTTTCAGTCTTTTATGGCCAACAAAAATGATTGCCTTAAGGATGTAACCGGTTTCAATAAGGCGGTACGAAATATGCCTGTCGGCAGCGTCAACAAAGTCGGCAAAGGAATTGCCGTGTTGATGAATCTCTCGCCCCAGTGGTACAACGCCTATCGGGAAGCCGGATTCACCGACACCCTCAAACGAGAAGTTTTTATGAAGCATATCAGGGCCGCCGGGCCAAAACGCTGGGTCCGGGTCGAGCCGGCTGGGCAGGAAACTCACGGCTGCGAAATCACCTACTGGACGAAAGACCGGCGGACGATTCTATTTATCTGCTTTAATCCGGAACTGACAGGAACCAGTCTCGGCGGCGGAAATGCCGCTGCTTTGAAGACCGGCAAGACTGATATTCGAATTGTATTCTCTAAGCCGGTAGGGGGGGTACGAGATGAACGGGGCAAAAAACCGCTCGAAGATTCAGACAGGTTTGAATTCATCTGGCCAATGAATGAGGCAATTGTGCTTTCCTTCGCTGGAGCGCCGCCAAAATAACAGTTGTCCGGCTGATAAACGTGTCAACTAAGTCAGAAGAACCGCCGACTAAACCCTTCACTTAGTCAATCTATCAACAAGGAAGTCTTCAAAGGCGCCCAAATCCTTCCATTCGGTAGCGCAGTTGATAACCTTCGCTTTTTCATCAATTCGTGTGTACCCGTCATTGGTGACCCGGACTCCCAGTTTCTCCATCTTTACCAGTTCTGTTGACATCGCCAGATAAATACCAACCGTATCAAAAAGTGTCGTGCTGCTCGAATTTAATTTTTCATCGACCCGCTTTTCAACCTCATCTTCGCTCAAATCCTCCTCTTTATTAAATATCCCCTGCCTGTACCACCCACGATAGTTTTCTATTAATGCATTGGTCAAGGGGCTGTTTCTTTTCAATACTTTTTGATACTTGTCCCCTTCGAGATGAACTATGCCGCAGGTATCCAGAGGAGTAATTTTAACATCCCATCCGGCTGAAAGGACCTTCCTCGCTTCTTTAGCATAGGCCTGCACATTATACTCGGCGCTGGGTTTGGCTTTGCCGCCATATCCCCGGCGAACGCTACCGTGCATCCCGACAAATTCCGCTTTTTTGGTTATCCGCGGCTCACGCTCAAGCGCTGAGGCTACATTTGGCAATGGACCAATGGCAACCAGTGTTATCGGCTTTGGAGATTTCATAATCGTATCAATCATGGCCTGCACGCCGTCCTGATAAATCCTGCCCGGATATGATGACAGCTTGTAGTCTTTTACCCACTCGTCCTGCCTGTGTCCTTTGTTGTGGTGTTGTATGCCGATCCCGACGGGTATGTCGGTTCTGCCGGCGGTTTCAAGTATCTTAGCTACGGTTTTTGCCTTCTGTGCGGTATTGCCGACCGCAGTTGTTACCAGCTTTATATCTAATTCGGGCGATTGAAGCAGCAGTGTCAGCGCCCATGTATCGTCAATGTCGTCACAAATGTCAGTATCTAAAATGACCGCTATTTTTTCCTTTTGTGAAGAGACCGCTCTGTTACCCGAAACACAGGAACCAACTGTCACCAATAAAATCACAACAAGCCCTAAACCAATCTCTCTCAATTGTCTTTTGCTTAAAACCTTTACTCCGCACATAGTTCAATCTCCTGACTCAAAATATTGTTTGGGATTAGTTTTTACTATTCCTGAGAAAAAATAAGCTACTCCTGCAGCCAATGCATTCCCATAACAGCAAAATCGCTCAAATTAACTATACCATCGCCGACCCGTCGCGGTGCGATATCCCTGTAATCGTTCTCAGTAAGCCACACTTCGCTCAAAATAGCAAGGTCAAAAATATCTGTCATTTGGTTCCTGTTGAAATCCGCCTCAAAAGGCAAAATCTCAGGCACCACACGAAGCTCTGTCGTAAAGTGATAATCATATTCGTCTGCACCCTGAAACGGGCTTTCATAAACCAACTCGACAAAAAATGCCGTCCATCCGCTAAGCGGCTGCTCCACCCGCCCAATATAAACCCCTCCGCCCTCATCCTCCAGCGGTGAGCTTGTCCACGTTGCCCCAATCGTTACAAGCCTGAAGTCACGTGTCTCAGTATTGCTTGCCTGCCACAGGTTAACGTCTTTCGGAGTATCGACTGTCTCTACCCGGATAGACCCGTCTTTTTCTAAAAACCAGTAAAACTCCGGCCGACTGTCCCCTTTCAAAAAAGCATCGTAGAAAGGCGCCATACTGTTAAAAACATCATCGGTTGCGCCTGTCAGATAGTGGTCGGTGTTAGGAACATGCCGCAAATAGGTCTCTCCTAACAATTCGTCAATATAGAATTGAATCGAGTCATTTACAAAAAAGTCATCTCCTGCCGCATTAACAATATATTTTGGGATATCTAATCTGTCGAGATATTCAAACGGGTCAACAATCTCAAGCAGTGCAGTAACTTCAGGCGTATCGAACCAGTCGAAAATCCCAAGTTCCTCGTAAGGCCAGAGTGCATCAGCCCAGAAGCCGTATGCCGCCCAGTGATGTGCAAAAGACCTCTTCATATTCAGTAAATCACTGACAATCGGCGCTACTGCCGTTACCCTTTGCTGAGGGTCGACACCAGCCGTCAGCCAGGCTGTCCAGCCGCGCTTTGAACCGCCCGTTAAAACAAAGTTATTAACCGGTTTACTCCCGCTGGTAATTGTGTAGACAAAATCCTGTACCGCATCCATACAGCGCATCACGGATTTCACCATAGGCAATTGAGCCGGCCAGTTTGCATCGCCGCCCTGTAAATACTTGTCCCAGGAATAAGCAATTATCTCATCCTCGCTTCGCGGGGTTATCTCATCGGAAAACTGCAAAGGCTGGTTCGGTACTGCCGATAGTACGGCTATTATTGAGCCTGTTCCCGCGGCCAACAGGCGAAGCTGGTCGTCGTACTCAGGTGCCGGGTCTGTACTGTTACCGTCGTTAATTAAAAGTAAAGCGGTATCGGTGGAGATAAGAAAGTTAAAGGGCGGTTTATAAGCCGTTACCCAGTGGGTCCATACCACCGGGCTTACTTCTGACAAATCACGCCACCCCTGCGATGTCAATTCCAGTGTATAAGCCGTAGGGAAAAAGGTAGGGTCGGAATCCACCTCTGCATAAGAATAATTCGAATCGGCAGCGGCCACATAATCATCCAAAGCGCTGCCGCGGGCAAAGTCGGAAGGCAAAAGGGCGAAAAATAAACAAAGTGATAATAAATAACAGCATCGACTCAATCGCATCTTTTCTCCTCCTGACAATTAATGTTTTCTTTTTAACACCACTGAAATCAGCTTGTATAAGAAAACTCATGTAAAAATTGGCTCAAGACCAGCCGCAGCCTTCTCCAGTTCCAACAACTCCGAGTCCTCTGGCGGTGAACACTTTGGCGCAAGCTCAACCGCCATTTTATAAAGACTTTCTTCACCGGGTGGAATAGCAACCGTAATTCCCTGGGCCAAAGACCAGCTTAGGGATTTACGTGCAAAGTCCGGCTCATCAATTGGTTCATACCAGCATTTTGGATAGCGCTGTCGGCCTTCTTTTTTCTGCCGGCGCTGCCTGGCCATGGCCTTGATGGCTATTATGCCCATATTTTGTTTTTTCGCTTCGATAAGAACATTGGTTTCGAAGTTGCTTTTATAGTGGCAGGCAAAGTTAACCGGGTACATTATAGTGTCGAACTCGAACTCTCGCATGGCGGTTAAAGCCGCCTCCGGGGAGTGGGCGGAAAAGCCTATATAACGGATAAGGCCCTGCCTGCGCGCCTCGACAAAAGTTTCGATGGCACCGCCTTTGCCAAGAGCGGCTTTGACGTCCTTTTCCACATCCGTTATGCCGTGTAGCTGATAAAGGTCAAGGTGGTCGGTTTGAAGACGTTTGAGGGAGTTATGCAGCTCTTCCCTGGCGCCGGCTCGGTCGCGCTTTGTAGTTTTACAGGCAAGAAAGACACCCTTGCGATACGGCTTCAATGCCGGCCCTAATTTCAGCTCCGCATCACCGTAGGTCGGAGCAACATCGAAATAGTTTATACCGGATTTAACTGCCTCTGCAACAAGACCGCCCGCATGTTCGGCTTCGGCGTCTTTAACTACAATGCCTCCCATAGCTATAATTGAAACATTCTTTCCGGTTTTACCAAGGGCGCGTTTGGGAAACTGCGCGGGAATTTTTCTGCCAATACTCGGTTTTCTGCTCATAGCGTATGAGCATCTGGGAAACAACAAGGCTTTTGTCGCTGCTGTTGACAGAATCCCGAGAAACTCACGTCTTTCGAATCTCATTTATCTTATACCACTTGTTAAAAACAGCTTAAAATAGTAAAAGCATAATTTACTAACGCTATTTAACTTCTGCCGAGGCTCCCGGCACAAAGGGATTTATCCTGACTGCCAGCGAAAACAAATAAGGGTAACTGTTTTTAAGATGCTCCATATAAGAAAGCCACTCACGTATCAGCAGTCCGTATGCCCTCTTTATATCACCAGCCAGATGCTTGTAATCGGTATCAGGCAGGCCCTTGACAGTCCTTCTGTGAGACAGCTCCTCAGCTAAATGAAAAACGGCCCATAGAAGCTCCGTGAATTCTTCGTGTTCGAGCAGGTTCGGATTTTCCAGAAAACGCAGCAGGAACTGCCTTTTATCAATAACGAAACTTCGCATCCCTTCGAGGTCACCATTATTAATATCGACATTATAGTCTCTGTTTTTAAGAAAAGATTCAACACGGTCAAAGTGTTCCGGTGACCAGCCGTCGTCAATAACAAGGTGTTTGGAGATTGTCTCACTGTCGGTCTCAAAGCCGCGAAAATAGTTTAGCAAAGGTGTCCCCACCTCGCTGAAGAAAGCCCCTATCACCATATTCAGCTTTTTCAGCATCGCTCGCTTTTCTCTTTCACTCAACAACTGGTGTATTATAACTGTCACAAGCAGAACTTCTATGAAGACAAATGCTATATCACCCACCAGGTAAATAAAAATATGGTGAGCATCTCGAAAAACAACAAAGTGAACGGCATAGAAAAATACCGATAGAAGCACCAGCAGCAGGCCAAACAGTATTCGCCGATATGTTCCGTTTGTCTTCATATTATTCTTTGCTGATATATACTCGAAACAAATGCTGCTGTCAAAAGATTTACCGCTCTTTTGGCTCTGCTAAAACAATGCGGGTGGTTTATAATTTTACCGGGGCACAGAGGTTCCTTGCATCCGAGGAGCCTCTGCCGCATTTTTTGCATACGAAATTAGGATCGCGTACCAGCTTCTTGTATTCTCCGACCCTGAGATGTTGAAAGCCCAGGTTTACAAGGTAACACAGGTGTCTGTTATGTCCGGAATGGGGCATTTGGGGTGTTTGCGGCCGTTTGAGTCTCTTCATTTTCTTTCCTCCCGTTTGAATAATAGAATGTTCGGTGTTTTCTCCGCAATTTTAATACCACCATAAAAAAACTAAACTGCGGTTGTGTCACCATATCAAACAAAGAAAAGTCAGCACCAATAAAAAAGGGAGACTTAGGCGCTTAGTGAGGAACTCATCATCACCCTGTCTCCTCACCACCCGTCTCCCCTTTTTAATATTTTTTTTGTCCTGCGTTGCGGCCCCTTTCAACAAAGCCGTCTATAAAAGTTTATATATCAATAAGGAAAACAGGAAGGTCTGTCAAGTTATTATTTTGTTTTTTTCTAAAATTTTATCCTTTAGGTATGGACTGAAAAAAAATGAAATGTCGCGATGAGAAGAAACACTGCTCCTCTTTTTGGTATATCTCAATTGGGGTAGCAAATGTAACTTTTTTATCTAAGCGAAAAAAATATTTGGGCCGGTTAAAGTAAACGCAAATGTTGTCTTGGAAACAGGTTAGATGAGTAAATTCAGTTGGACTAAGACTAAGTGCCAGGTAAACTTGGAAAAAACCAGGAAAGAATTCAGTTGTTTTTATGATATAATGTTCATAGCATGAGTGTTCTTACTCTATATAGTTCTTTATACAATCAGAAATGGGGGGCAGAGTAATGGTCATCAGAAAATTCTGATTTTGCAGTATTACAAATAATTTGGAGAAGGTGTATGAATTGGCTTAAAATATTTTTTTTCTGTACAATATTTGCGATTAATGCGGCCCTGCCTGCCACAGGCCTGTCAGCAACTTATTATCTCGATGCGGTTAACGGCAATGACAGCAATCCCGGAACAAGTGAGCAGCCTTGGGCAACAATGAATAAAGCCAAATCATCCGCCTATCCAGGCGATACTGTCTTATTAAAAAACGGCAATTATGGTGCAGTATTATTCACAAGCGGAGATTCAACCGGAACAGGTTGGGCAGATAATGAAAAAATCGCATATAAAGCTTTTGACGGCCAGAGCCCTGTTTTTGACAGGCTGGAGATTGAGAATGTTGGCAATGGTTATCTGGAATTTAACAGGTTGCATATTATAGCCACTAATAATAGTTCTTACACCGGTGCATATGATGGTGTGGTGGAGATAAAGAGTTCGTCATATATCAAAGTAATTAATTGCACTGTAAGGGGAAGGTATGTCAGAGACGGCTCCGGCGGATTGTCCAAAAACGGGGTCATAATACGGGATGGAAACCTGCGTGATGTTTTAATTGAAGGGTGTGATATCTCCGGCAGTTATTACGGACTCAGAGTAAACGGGGACATATGGGGGGATATTATAATCAAGGATAATCATATTCACAGAGTTACAGGTTCTATTCTTGTAGTCAGTACTAATTTAGTTGAAAATGGCGAGTTTATAGTTGAAGGAAACCATTTGCACGACAGAAGAAAAGATCTGAATGGAGCCGCTGATGGGTCTCATGGTGCAGCATTATATATTGGAGCAAGTCATCTCAGAATCAGAAATAATATAATACACGATTTTGGTGGTTCCGGCAGCATATGTGGATTCGGCACTTTTACCCCTGATGGTGGATATAAAGACGTAATAGTCGAAAACAACTTGATTTATGATGCACAAGGCGCCACCAATATGAGATTTGAGGGCCTGGCTAATGATATTATATTTAGAAATAACACGCTTATCGGCTGGGCGGAGGCAAGCGCTTCAGGAGAATATGAACATGGTTCAGTAGGAAGAATTTGGCCATTTGGAAGCCAGGGTGTTCCTAATCTATCTATTTATAATAATCTTTTTGTTGGGAAGCTGGATTTTGGAAGTGCCCAATATAACTTAAATCTCAACGATTACACAGAAGATAACAATATATTTTGGGCTGTTGAGAATGATTATGCTGGAACATGGTTCTCAAGCGCCCCTGGTGGAGGCAATAGTACAGTTATCCATAACGGCTCTGTTTATAATCCCGGATATGATGCAGGCTATTTTGAGGGAAGTGAAAATTTCTTTGTTGGTGGGCCTTATTTTGATGCCTATTCTTATAGGCATCCTATGGGAAACAATTATTCAATAATTTCTATTGACCCTGCTCAAAATACTTTAGGAGTAGCATCTTTAGGAAATCTGTATAGTGATTTTTCAGATATATTCAGGGATGTTAGTTTTAATGGAAAATCAATTGACACAACTTTTACAATTACCGGCAGCTCCGGAGGGGTTGACGACGGAGTGTGGGGAGTAAGAAGTCCTGCAACATATGATGAAAGCACAGGAATAACAACTATCTATGTTGATGGAGACATCAAAGGAAGTGTTCCACAAGGAATTATCAATTGCTTCGATCCTTACATGAGATATGCTAATTTGTATTACTATTCCGATCCGGAATTTGGCCCGGGTTCACACAAACAAATCCTCAACGAAGCCTATAAATTAGCAGACGGGTCGGATGCTATTGGTTTTGCTAACCTGGTTCATGTTCCTGCAACTGACCTGCTTGGAAATCCCAGAGATACATCACCCGATGCCGGCTGTTATGAACATATCTCGGGCCCTGCCGATACTACAGCCCCCAGTATACCTCAAGACCTCACTGCACTGGCAGTAAGCGAATCGCAGATAGATTTGTCCTGGAATGCTTCCAGCGACCCTGAATCCGGGGTAAGCTATTATAATATATACCGAGATGGCAGTTCGACACCCATAACAACTTCGATTCCAACAACTTATTCCAACAAAGGCTTAAGTTTAGGAACCACATATTCTTACCAGGTCTCCGCGGTCAATGGAGCAGGGCTTGAATCCGGAAAAAGCAGCCTGGTTGAGGCTGAAACTCATTCAGATACAACACCGCCTGCTATTATAAATGTAACAGCTCAAAGCCCGGTTCATATTCTATTCAGCGAACCGCTTGATGAAACAACTGCTGAAACAATCTCTAACTATAGGATTTCTCCCGATATAAATATTTCCTCCGCAACCTTACAGGAAGACCTCAGGACAGTTATACTGGTCACTTCAGATCATTCCGAAAATTCACAATACACCCTGACTGTAAATGGCGTGAAGGATCTCGCAGGCAATCCCATGATTTATGCAACATACGCTTATCAGTACAATACCGGATTAGTCGGCCATTGGAAATTTGATGAAGGCACCGGTGCAACTGCACAGGATTCATCAAACTCAGAAAATGCCGGCACCTTAATTAACGGACCAGCCTGGACTGACGGGAAAATAGAGGGTGCATTAAACTTCGATGGCGTGGATGATTATGTAACCTGCGGAAATGGTACGAGTCTGAATCTTACGGGCAGCTTGACTATCAGTGCATGGATAAATCCACAAAGTTTCGGACAGGGTGGT
>Ga0272441_10008215_pt1 | contig 16604 bp, 9 predicted proteins | sample SSMProp6N_FD_193582 | JGI IMG/M metagenome (GOLD analysis project Ga0272441, IMG submission 193582) | Marine sediment archaeal communities from Little Sippewissett salt marsh, Falmouth, MA, United States - SSM-Prop-6N | ecosystem: Environmental > Aquatic > Marine > Wetlands > Sediment ...
ATGGTTTTAACTTTTTAAATGATAGGCTTATCGAGCAAATGAATGATGCCGTCAAACATCGTGGTCCGGATGATTCAGGAATATTCACTGATAATAAGGTTATGTTGGGTCATCGGAGATTATCTATAAGTGATTTAAGTTCAGTAGGACATCAACCATTTGTATATCATCATAAAAATAAAAAAGTTGTAATAGTATCTGACGGCAAAATATATAATTTTCAGGAAATTAAAACGGATCTTGAAGCTAAAGGATATAAATTCTCTTCTAAAAGTGATACTGAAGTATTGTTGGCGAGTTACCTTGAATGGGATTTTGAATGCGTTAATCATTTCAATGGAATGTGGGCATTTGTCATTTATGATGTCAACAATAAAATATTTTTTTGTTCTAGGGATCGTGTAGGAAAGAAACCACTATATTATTATCATCAAAAAGAAAAGTTTATTTTTAGTTCTGAACTGAAAGGTATCCTTGCCAGTAATTCTGATATAGCTAGAGAAGAGAATATTGATCCTGACGCATTACGACTATATTTTTCTCTTGGATTTATCCCTGCTCCATATACTATCTACAAAAATATCTGTAAGTTAGAAGCTGGTCAAAATTTAGTCTTTGATCTTAATAATAAATCGATACGGAAATGGTATTATTATGAGATCCCGGAATATCAACCATTGTATGACAAAAAACAATTAATTGAGGAAGGAAGAGCACTGCTTCAAGATGCGGTTAGGCTTAGACTTGTCTCTGATGTACCGGTAGGGGCCTTTCTGAGTGGAGGGCTTGACAGTTCAACAATAGTAGGAGAAATGTCAACATTTGTCGAACTAAAAAATCTGCACACTTTTTCAGTAGAATTTGAAGGAAAATATAATGAGACACCATATATGAATTTAGTGAAGAATTACTTTGGCACAATACACCATCATGCTATATTTACAGAGAAAGATTTTGAACGATTAATTGACCTTTATGCATGTACTTATGATGAACCGCATGGAGACTTTGCTGGATTTCCAACCTATGATGTAAGCAACATGGCAAAACAGTATGTAACTGTGGTCCTTAGTGGAGATGGAGGAGATGAACTGTTTGGAGGTTATTTCACTTATATTATTGGCAAAAGAATGGAACTCATACAAAAACTGCCTAAATGGCTGCGACTAGCCGGTGCTAGGATTCCCGCCAAAAAGAATTTAAATAATCCTACTTCTTTATATATGCTCAAGGAGGCATTTAGAATTTCACTGTCTCCAGACGAACAATTCTATGCAATGTCCTTAGAAGAAGATGTGCTAAAACCAGAGATATACAAAAAATGGACTATTGAGAAATTAAAGTATTGTTGTAAAAAGTCTGGAGGTTCGCTTGCAGAAACATTGCGCCTTTGTGATTTATTATACAATACAGTATCAGACAATTTTTTGACAAAATCTGATCGGGCAACAATGGCAAATGCAGTAGAGATAAGGTGCCCTTTCTTAGATTATAGATTGATAGAATTCGCTCAAAAAATACCTGCAGAATGGAAAGTTGACCTATTTAAAACAAAAAAATTAATGCGTGAAATAATCAAGGGAATAGTTCCAGAAGAAATAGTATCACGTGGTAAAAAAGCATTTGAACCACCACTAAAACAATGGATAAATAACAAGAAATATACATTAAGAATGGAGGAAGCCATAGAAAATGTTGCTAAAATAGATAATGATATGGCTGTCTTTCTAAAGGAAAAAGTTCTCAAAGAACAAAACAAACTCTACACGCAATATCGCATAAAATTGTTCCTATTTTCTATATGGTGGGGAAAATGGATAAAAAGATAGAGTTTTCAAAGTAGATATTCTAAATTATTGTAAATAAAGATATTATATATTATGGTTGGTAGAACTGTAATATATGAAAAGGTTTTACATAAGATTGATTAAAACTCTATCAATCAAATCATCATTCCCAACTTAATAGATATGCGCAGCTATCTATTAGACTTGAGATTGGTCAGAATTTTATTTCTTTTTCTGCTACAATTTTTAACTCTATAAATTTATTCTGAATGCTGTAAAAATTTTTTTATTACAGATAACTTATTTTCCCAATAGTAAAAATACAAGGTTAATTTTTACCTATTTAAAAATTTCTGAATATTTATTATTGTAAATAAGGTTTTTGTTCTCATTTAGAAATCTTAATGGATTGCTATATCCTATTGTTGATCCTTGAAGAAAAACGAAAATGCTTTTTTCGGATATATTTGATGAACTTAAATATACATAAGAGCTTTTTCTTATCACCTGTGGAAAAATATCTTGTATTATCCATTCTTTATCTTCAAGATTATAGAACAATAAACCATTATTTCGCGCAAATTCATCCATATGAGTATAAGTACTTTTTTGATAATTATCAAATAGCCATTGAGCAGATCTAATTTCTGCATAATGTGTATAGAAAACATCATAAACAATGCCAAAATTATTTAATTGTATTGACGGCATAACTCCACCTAAAATTTGCGGTATGAATCCAGACATAAATAAAAAGTATAATAAAAACAATCCGGATAAAAAAATAATCCTTAAATTTCTTTTAAACAATTTAAAAACCATCAAACCTCCCAACACTGAACTAAATGAAAGTATTATCAATAATTGGAAATAGGCTCTATCCAGACCAAAATCTATAGTGGCATAAGGTGCAATCATTATCACTCCTAACAATAAAAAACTTATAATATTTAATATAATATATTCTTGATTGGTTTGTCTTATTTTGTGTCGAAAAAATATAAGATAAAGAACGCCAATTATAATGAATATTTTTACTATTTTTTTTATAATCTCCATAAAAAGATACACTTTTGACACTATTGTTAAATTTAATTTAACTGGTAAAATCTTTTGAGATACAATTTCAGGACTATAATATTTAAACTCCTCCTCCTTGTAGAAATCCTCACTTGGTTCTTTATCATATTTTAAGATTGTTTCTTCTGCATAGTTGCTTAATGCCAATCTTAAATCTGGTTTATAAAAAATATTAAACTGATCTAAAAGCGAAGCACCCTCTGCTCTCACTTCATCCCTAAATATATTTTTCATGTTTATTATTGTTCTATAAGTAAATCCAACCAGATTCCCAGAGGTTTCAGTTAACGGAGCAGCCCAAAGAAAGGCAAAAATAACCAGTAAAAAAATCAAAGTTCCTCGGAGGTAATAATTTTTGTTTTTTAGGAATCTACCACTCTCTTTTAAATTAACTTTTTTTTGGGTTTCCTTTTTTCGAAAAATAAAGGAAACTATCCATGTTAAGGTGAAAATACTAAGGGTTATATAGGTCGTTGAATAGTGTGAAATTACCATTGAAAATCCAAAAACTAGAAACAAAATATTTTTTAATTTTGGATTAATTTTCTCATTAAACAAGACGAGCAAAATCAATGAAACATATAATAAGGCAATTTCTTCGCGCGTATGCATCGGCATAACTATAAAAAAAGTAGGATTAAATATGAAAAAGCAGCTCGCTAGAAAAGCAAAAATAGTTTTTTTATATCTTTTAATAGTAAGGAAAATAGAGACTGATGTGAAAATAAATATTAATTGATAAAGGATTTTAAAAATATATTGTTCATTGATATTTAAAGATGAATTTAAAATAGTTGGGAGAATCGTGATACTTAAACATGAATTGTAAGGATGATGTGGAAAATTCAGCATACTCCAATAAAAATTCTTTTTAGTTAATTGAAACATAAAATATTCAGTTGTAATATCGCTACCAAAAGCATAATTACTACGTAATGAAGTTGCCAATAACAAAGCCAAAGAAATAGACAAAATAGCAAATGGATAGATGTGTTCATTCAATTTATTTTTTAATAAAACCAAAAGAAAAACATAAATAGCTATACCAATTATCATACTCATAGTAAGATAATTGGACCCATTGTTGTTAAGTACTGTTGCACCAAAAATACTTAGAAAAATAAAAATCACTGGGATAGCAAAAAAAATCTTGTTTAACCGACTCAATTTTGGAAATTTATTTGTAAGCAAAATTTCTTTATTTCTTTTGAAAGCAATAAACCAAAAAATCAATAAAAAAATATTCAAACTGACAAGTAGGGGAATTAATGACAAGGGTTTTCCAATCCCAAATAATGGCAAAGTCGAATTAATGAATAACCCTCCAAACATTAAAAAAGCAATGCTTAAGCCAATCGAATAAACAAAATATTCCCAAAATCCAATTTTTCTAACTTTGAGACTTAGCATGATTAGCAAACCAGGAATTGTGGTTAGAAAGATAAAAGAAAAAATTGCTCTAAGATAGAGGTACTGGATATCAAAAAAAACTAGAAGATTTACAATTAGTCCAAAAACTAAAATTCCAAAAACAATTTTATTTTTTGTTATGTACATTTTTAAATTTCTTATCCTTTTTCAATTTAACGCATTTTTTGAATATGTCTGAGAGAAAACCATGTCCTGCTTCTAAAACTTTGATTGTTGATATCTTTTTTGTTGATTCTATTTTTCAAAAAATAATTCTTTTAAAATACTGAAACCCAGGAACAATCTTACGAAGACAATTTTAAGGTATATTTTTTTCTTTTTATTATTAGAGCAAATATTAATAAAGGATAATAATGACCACAAGAACATGAGGGGAAGGATATTATTCAAAGAGTAAATTAGTATAACCATCTTTGGTTAAGTAAATTTTTCATAATAAAAATCTACCTTTGTATTATTTTCAAATACCATGTTTATGATAGGGACTTCACCTTAGCACTTTTTTAAGGTTCATTCTTTCTTCTTCAACGTCCAATATATATTTCCTTCCAATAGATTTAATTGTGACAATAATAACACTTTATCCTTCATTTTTAATTGATTTGACTAACTCGACTAGCCAATTATTAACAAATATATAATTTGCATTTATAAAAGTCATGATATCTCTTTGAATCTTTTTAGGTTCTAAGTTTCTCCGTTCACGAAATGTAATTTCCTTACATATTTTATTATATCAATAAATCCATCTTGTAGAGAAGAATATATTCTTGATATTATTTTAATTTCCTTCTGATGTGTGTATTAATAATATGCGAGTTTCTTTTATTTGAAGATTTGAAATAATTTTTAATAGTATTTTTTATACTGCAATCATTCTTAACGATAATTATTGTAGATACCATTTTTAGTTATTTTAGTTTAGCCTCATTAACTTTTATTTTTACGTAGTTGCATTTTGGATTACTCTTTTCCAATTTTTAATATAATTTTTAGTATCAAATTTTTTAGATTGTTTAATGCAATCTTCTTTCATTCGTTCTGCTTTTTTTAGATTATATTTTTTAATAGCATTGATAATATTTTTTTCCGTAGCTTCAATTAGAAATCCTGTTTTTCCATTAATAACAGTTTCTTTGCAACCACCCTCATTAGCTGCTATACATGCTTTCCCTGATGCCATTCCTTCTAAAGGAACTAATCCAAAATCTTCATTAAAAGGCATATAGATTGTTGCTAAGCAAGTAGAATAAAGTTCTATTAATTTTCTATCATCTACATTACTTAATAATTCAATGTTTTTATAGTTCTTTATTATTTTTGAGATTTTTTTCTTTTCAGGGCCATCGCCTACAATAATTAATCTATCATTTGGTAATTTAATAAATGCTTTGGCTATAAGATCTATTCTTTTTTCTGGTATTAATCTTGAAACTGCTAAATAAAAGTCTCCAAATTTTTTAAATTTAAATTTCTTTGTATTTATCGGAGGATAAATGACTTCTGCTTTCTGTTTATAATATTTTCTAACTCTTGTCTGGACGTTTTTTGAATTTGTAATTATTTTTTGAATATTATTTTTAATTATGTTTTGATCTCTTGAATATAATATTTTAATATAAATTTTATAAAAAAGTTTTTTGATTATATTTGCCCTTTTTAATCTTATCTCTCTTAAATCATATAAAATTCTATTTGGGGTATGACAAAACCAAATATTTAATTTATTTGGTCTTGCAGCAAATATAGAAGAAAATAGGCTAAAGATATAAATATCGTAATCGAATTTTTTTCTATTTAAAAAAAATCTTAATGGAGCTTCTAAATTGAATCCAATCGGATAAATATACTTTATTAAAATATTGCCTATATCTATGACTTTTATCTTTATGTCTACCCATTTCCTGAGTTCTGGGTTGAAACCTGAGGTTATTAAATCAGCATCCAGATGATTAGCTAGTTCTATTATGGCTCTATCTGCTCCTCCTTTTAGAGTTAAAGTATCATGGAATATTCCTATTTTTGTTTTTCTTTTTAAAATTTGTTCAATTAGCTCTTTAGTTGTATTAATTTGCTTTTCCCAAGTAAAATATTTAATTACCTTTTCACGGCCTTCTTCTCCCATTTTTTTAGCAAGTTGAGGATTTGTTAAGATTTTTATAATTGCATCTGCTATTGCTTGGGGATCTTTTGGAGGAACAATTAAACCGTTTTTTCCATTATCAACTGCATAAGGAACTCCTCCAACATTAGAAGCTATAACAGGTTTTTTACATGCCATAGCTTCTAACAATACATTTGGTAATTGTTCCGAATCTGTTATTGAAGGAAGCACAATTATTTTTGAATTTTGGTATTCTGCTAATAACTCATTTTTAATCTTTGAGCCAACAAATTTTACATTTTTACTTATCCCTAATTTCTGGGCATACATTTTAAAGTGATCCACTCTGTCACCTGCACCAACTAATCTTAAGTTTATATCTGGTCTTATTTGTTTCACTATTGATATCGCTTCAATTAGAAACCTGATTCCTTTCCAATCAGAGTTTTTTTCTATTCTTCCTATATACAAAACATCATTCGTAGATTTTTCTCTTGATGGTTTAAATACTTTAGTGTCAACTCCTGGTGTAACAAGATTTGTTTTATCTTTATATTTATTTAGATTTTGTCTCATAAATTTAGGTGAAGTACAAATAATCTTTTTCGACTTTCTAAAAAGCATAGGTAAAAATATTAACTCATATATAAAAATTAATGGGTTCCAAATACTCAATGGTTTCATCATGCTCCCGGAATGATAAGTCATTAGAAGAGGAATTTTACCTGCAATTAAAAAAGTAATATCAGATATAAAAGGTACTGGTGAATGAGTTTTAATAATATCTGGTCGTTCTTCTTTTAATATTTTATGTATGCTAAATAACCACATGGGATTTATTGGGGTATTTGAAATTTTAAACCAAAACGGTAACCGGTAAATTTTTAAACCATCTATAATTTCTTCTTTTCGTTCCCTTTTTTCATAGTTTGTAGTTATAACAACAATTTCCCAATTACATTTTTCTTTTAAACCTTTAGCTATCTTATATGCAGAATTTTCTGCTCCTCCAATGTGAGGAGGAAAATAAGGCGTTACAATAAGAATTTTCATGATAAGATTTGCTTGTAAATTTTTATTAATTCTGTAACGTTTTTTTTCCAGCTAAATTTTTCGATGGCTGTATTTCTTGAATAATTTTTCATTTTTTTCATTAAAACCTCATCATTTAAAACTTCTTTCAATGTATTTTTAATAGATTTAGAAGTTGGATCTATAAGCTTCACGTATTTTCTGTCCAAATAATTCTCGTAACCTGGATGGTCTGTTGTTATTATCGGAAGCCCGGAGACCATAGCTTCTTGAATAGATAATGGAAACCCTTCATTTTTTGATGGTAGGCAAAAAATATCGCTTGCTTGATATATCTTTGCCAATCCCTCTTGATGTATAGGTTCTAAAAACAAAACATTTTTATCTTTTTTCATATTTTCTGGTACAATTCCACTACCTATAAATATAATTAGATAATCCTTATCCCTTGCTTCAAATAGTTTATCAAATCCCTTTTTTTCTGTTAGCCTACCTACAAATAATATTAATTTTTTAGAAAATGGAAATCCGTACTTTATTTTTATTTCCTTCTTTTCTTTAATTGTAGCTGGTTTAAAAATTGAGATATTAACACCATTAATTAAATAAACGGTTTTATCTTTTTTATTTATCCAGTCTCCCACTTTTTCATTATAAACAATTATTTTATCGCTATATTGCAGCATAAATCTTCCAAAAAAATAAAAAATTACTTTTTGTATTCCGGTTACTAAAAAACTCTTGGTCCGCACAATTCCAACATGTTCCGCTATTATTAACTTTTTATTGTATAATTTTGATAAAAATGCTCCTAAAAGAGAGGGTATACACCATACTCCATGCACATGGATAACATCGTTATTCTTTATTTCTTCTTTTAATACTGAAAACAAATTTAAAGAAAAAATGGGGAATGCTATACCAAATTTATCTTCGAAAAAATTCCAGGCTTTTATTCTTTTTACTTTTATTCCATCAATAATCTCTTCTTCTGACTCTTCTCCTATCTTGCTAGTTATTATTGTAACTTGATACCCGCTCTTGACTATCTCTTTTGCTTGATTATATGCAATAATTTCAATACCGCCTATGTGTGGTTGGAAATAATGGGTTAAAATTAGAATTTTCATTTTTTTCATTTTGTCTAACCTTAATTAAAAAATCTTTTTTTTATTAGATGTAGTATATTACCAAGACCGTCCTTAAAAGTACTAAGTTTTACTTCGCCTACCCTTGCTCTGTAAACAATTGGTATTTCACAGCACTTCAAACCATTCCTATATGCTTCAATCTTTAGTTCTTGCGAAAAGGGCATACCGGAAGATTTAATATTCAATTTAGGCCAAATACTTTTTTTAAAAATCCACATGCCTGATTGAGAATCTTTGCAAGGTAATTTAAATAATATTTTAGTCATTAATCGAAGTAAAATATTTCCAAAATAATGGGTTCTACTCATCACTCCAGGTTGTAAATTCGTCAACCTATCTGTAGTTATGAAGTCTAAATTTTCATCCTCCATCCTTTTAATTATAATTGGTAAATCACAAAAAGGATAGGTTAAATCTGCGTCCCCTGTAGCAATAATATTTCCTGTAGCATTTGCGAATCCTGCTTTGTAGGCATTCCCATAACCTTTTATTGGCTGAACGATAACTTTTGCTCCACGATTATTTGCTATATATCTCGTTTTATCCTTTGAACCATTATCAATAACCATAATTTCCACTCCGTATCCCATTTTTCTTAAACTTTCAATAGGTATTTCGTCTACCACGCGCCCAATAGCTCTTTCTTCATTTAATGCCGGTATTACCACTGTTATTTTTTTAAAATTGTTAGATTGATTGCATCTTCTGTCACGAATTCTCCTGTCTTTATTTCTCCTATCTGCAGATAAAAGGGATAAATGATTTGTAAAATCTATTTTAGTATCATTTTTAGGTTTCACACTTTTCTCCGAATTGGTTGTAATTGTACTTTTCTTTAAGTTAAACATTTTACGTTCTCCTCCTTTTTATCTAAAATCTCATTTAAGGTATTTTTTATACAGATTGCACTTTATGTATATAAGATATTATAGAAATAAAAATTAAACCATACCTTAGAATATGCTTTAACAGTAATTAGCGAGAAAACTATTTTATTTTTTCATTCTTCTCCCAATCAAAATAAATTTATTGATTTTTATTAAACAAGTTTACGATGACTTTTACTCTTTGCAATGGAAATACTTCTGCTATTGGAATTGTAATTGCAAAGTCTTCAGTAATCGTTTTATACTCATTATTTCTAAAAAACAGAGCTTTCAACAACTATCAGTTTTTCTCCACTTAAGTCGGCATAAACTTCATAGGGATATTCCTTATCTTATTTTCGATATTATGGATTTATGAATTGGATTGTAAATTTAAAATTATTTTCCTTAAAAGCCACTTTGTTTGGAAGAGTTAAAAAATCCTCGAAATATAGCTTCATAAATGTTTCCAGTTTCACACTAGTCGCAAGAATAAATGCCTCTTTAAATGAATGTACACATTCAGCTAATAGAAAGAATATTACGATAAACCAAGCTACAAAAAGTAGTGATCTAATTTTCATTATTAATTTTCCATTTATTTTCTCAATATTAACCAATTTAATTTTCTCCAAAAAATCCGATCAATTTTCATATAATTGGAAAGCTATCCAAAATGTATTAAATTTAAGTAACATTTACACTTCTCTTTTAAACTAATTTCTCTTTGAAATATTCAATAATTTTTCCCAACCCTTCTTCTAATCCAATTTTTGGCTCCCAGTGTGATTTTTCTTTAATCAAACAAATATCAGGACATCTGCGAGTTGGATCATCTTGAGGAAGAGGTTTGAAAATAATTAAAGATTTAGATTTGGTCAAGCTTTTTATAATCTGAGCAAGATCTTTAATATTATGCTCTTCAGTATTTCCTAAATTAAAAACTCCACCTTTTATATTTTCCGTAATTGCAGTTTTAAAAATTCCTTCTATCAAGTCATCTATATAACAGAAACTTCGGGTTTGCGTTCCATCACCATAAATCGATATAGGTTTATTTTTTAAAGCCTGGGTTATAAAATTAGTTACTACTCTGCCATCATTTATTCTCATTCTCGGTCCATAAGTATTGAATATTCTTACAATTCTTATGTCAATTTTATGTTCTCTATAATAAGCCATAGTTAGGGCTTCAGAAAACCTCTTTGCTTCATCATATACACTTCTTGGCCCTATAGGATTCACATTACCCCAATAAGTTTCTGGCTGAGGATGAACCTTAGAATCGCCATAAACTTCAGAAGAAGAGGCAAAGATATATCTTGCCTCTTTAGCTTTCGCTAATCCCAGCGTATTTATAGTTCCAAGGGAATCTACTTTCATAGTATGGATAGGGTGATTAAGATAATCTACTGGGGAGGCGGGACAGGCAAAATGTAACATTATATCTATTTCATCAGGGATATAGATAAAATTGGTTACATCATATTTTATAAATTTAAATCTCTCGTTTCCTATTAGATGAGTAATATTATCTGGGCTACCGGTAAGAAAACTATCTAAACCTATTACATAAAATCCTTCTTTTATAAATCTATCACATAAATGACTTCCTATAAAACCTGCTGCCCCGGTTATTAAGACTTTTTTCATTTCCATACCTCTTTCGGATCAAAATTTTCTCTACCTATACTATAATATTCGAACCCCTTCTTTTTCATATCTTTAAGTTGATAAATATTCCTCCCATCTATAATTATGGGAAGCCTCATATTTTCTTTTACCTTATCAAAATCTACTCCTTTTAATTCATCCCAATCTGTAAGTATAAGCAGTGCATTGGTATCTTTTAAGGCTTCATACTTATCATCAAAATATTTTAGACTCTGTTTTTCTGGAAAAATAAGTTTAAACTTTTCTATTGCCTTAGGATCATAAAGTCTTAAATTTGCTTTTAATTTTTCAAGCTCTCTTATTATATAAATTGATGGCGCCTCTCTTATGTCATCTGTATTCGGTTTGAAAGATAATCCCCAAACTGCTATATTTTTATCTTTAATTATCCATAAAACATTTTTTATCCTTTCTATAAAATTTGTTTTTCTTTTAAGATTTATTTTTTCTACCTCTTCTATGAGAGAAAAATCTATTCCCTGATCTTCTGCGATTTTTATAAAGGCTTTTACATCTTTAGGGAAACAGCTTCCGCCGTAGCCTATGCCAGCATATAAAAAATCTTTACCTATTCTTCTGTCATATCCCATTCCTTCTGCCACCATATTGACGTCTGCTCCGACTTTTTCACATAGATCTGAAACCATATTTATATAGGAAATCTTCATGGCTAGAAAAGAGTTTGAGGCATGTTTTATGAGCTCTGCTGTCGCTGGAGTGGTAATAATTAAGGGAGTGCCTTTTTCATTAAATGGTCTATAAAGTTCTTTAAACATATCTTTGGCTTTCTCACTTTCAATACCGACGACTATCCTGTCTGGATTCATAAAATCATCTATTGCCGATCCTTCTTTTAAAAATTCCGGATTGGAAGCCACATCGAACTTGATATCTTCTTTTAAATTTCTCTTTATTACCGTCTTAACCCATTGATGGGTATTTACCGGAACAGTAGATTTTTCAATTATCAGTTTATAGCTTTTCATATTATCGGCAATATCTATTGAGGCTTCTTCTACTTGAGACAAATCTGCCTTTCCGCTATCTCCATTAGGCGTGCCTACACATAAAAAAATAATGTCACTAAAGTTAACTCCTTCTTCTATTTTATCGGTAAAGTGAATTTTGTCCTTCTTTATTTGTTTTTGAAGTAGTTTTGTTAATCCCGGTTCATAGATAGGAGAAATTCCCTTTAAAAGTTTATTTAATTTGAAAGGTATTTTATCTACACATGTTACTTCATTTCCTAAATCTGCAAATCCCACAGCACTTACCAAGCCAACGTAACCTGCACCGATTATGGTAATTTTCATTTATTTACTACTCCTTTAAAAAATAGAATAAATATACAAATAACAAAATATTTCTTTTCTGTATCAAATATTTTTTCATTAAATTACACTCTTTTTATATTTTAATCCCCGTTCTTTTCCTCAACTAAAGATTTTTTCTTATTGGCAAAATTATAAATGCACCAGCGACTTCATTTAGTTGCTTTTTTGCTTCTAACTCTTAATAAAAAACCTAGTCACCCACAAGAGCCAAGCTATAATATCCCTGATTAATTTTATATTTTATTTGTTATATTTTTGCTTTTGTATGCTACATTTACTATAATCAAAAAGAGTTAAGGGAACATTTAGAACTAATTTCTTTTCAAGCTCGCTGTATTCTTTGATGTAGAGAAACGAGCCACTTTTTTATATATCTTATATTTAAAACTAGAAATATGCGAACCTTCCATCGCTCTAAAGCAACGACTCCTAAAATTTTATTTTATAGGATACAATTCAATTAAAATCTCATTATTAAGCAACTCTCTCTCTATGCATCTCAAATTTCTAAGTTTTTTTTGATTCAGTTGACATAAATTTATAAATGTAAATTATAATAAGAATTTTAATTTTTATTTCTTAATAAATTGAAGCTTTATGAATGCTACCTTGATTATTTTTTTTAAATATTTTTCAAGTAGATTTATGTTTAGTATTTTCGAATTATATAATGTTTTTGATTGATTTTTTATTTCTTCATAAAAGTATTAATCAATTACATTATCTCCTATTTTAATAATCACTGCATGACCTTCTTTTTTTTGAAAAAAAAGCAGTCTGTCAGTCATGTCATTAAAAGTGATTTAGATTCAAAACTTTGCAGCCAATATCTTATGCAATGTACCTTTTTCCCTTTTATGAAGTTATTTCCTAACTAATCACCTTCGTGTCAAATAAGATTTATCTTAAATTGGCGTATATCGTCAACATTTATAATAGTTAAGATTAGGTTCATTTTTATAAAATTTTACTTGGTATCTTCAATATACGTTATGCATTTCAAAATTCCTTTTTTTAATAGACAATATCTAAATTATTCTAATGTAAGGAGCCTATGTGCTTAACCTTTCTGCTATTAAGAAAACTTTCGAGTGGCTTAATATATTTCACCATTTTCTCCTGCTTTGGTTGTGTGGTTTTAGTTCCCTGATAGCATTATAGTAAAAAAAACAACTTTTAAAGTTGAAAGTTAAAGTGAACATTTGTACTACAGAATAAGTATGAATGTTTACAAGATTAATTTACTTCATTCTTTCAATATAAGATTGAAGGGTTATTTTAAGTAACTTTAATGAAGTCAAGAAAAACTACCTCCATCATTGCTTAAGGTGGGGTGTTATCATAGGAATGTTTCTGCTTGTGTAGGAAATGCGAAGTAAAATAGAATAAAAAAACTACCCACCTTTTTTACCTTTCCGAAAATAAAAAAAGTCGGTAGTCTGGCGATCATATCACGTAAAGTGATTTAGACCCATAACTTTGCGGCCTATCCTTTAGGATAGTGTACCTTTTTCAGCTTTTTGAGATTTTTTCCTAATTGGTCACCTTCTTTTTTAAAAAATTTTAATTAATTTTCGAAATAATTATACAATATCTAAAAATAAATTTCAAATAGGATTAAATTTTAGGATTTACATCGAATAGTCAAAATACATCATCCGCTTCAAAAATCCTTCTTTTTTGAAAAAATGTTTTAAACATACCTTTCTCTAATTATATTATTCCCTAAAAGAATCAATTTTAGACATTAGTTTAAAGTTTTTTAGTTAAAAAACTTTAGTAAGTAAAAGCCAAATAAAATGCCTATTATCTGACTCCCTAAACAGAACGATTATTGCAACTTTCGAATTAGCTACAATACCACCAGAAAACAATGAATTGCTAAAATAGAATCTGGCAACTATTACAATTTTATTCATTCTTTGCCCATCCAAAAATGAATTTGTTGATTTTTACTCACCAAATTTACGATAATTTTAAGTCTTTGCAATTGAAATAGTTCGTCAATTGGAATTGTAATTGTAAAGTTTTCTGTAATTGTTTTATATTCATTAATTTTTAGAAAAACAGATCCTTTGTCAATTATCAATTTTTCTCCTCTTAAATCTATATAAACTTCATAGGGATATTCCATATCTTTGTTTTCGAGATTATGAATTACAAATTTAAAGTTATTTTCCTTAAAAAAAGTCACTTTGCTTGGAAGAGATAAATGATCCTCAAAATATAGTTCCGTGAATGTTTCCTGTTTCACAGTAGTTGCAAGAATAAAAGCCTCTTTTACTGAAGGAACATATTTCATAAGTTGAAAAAAACCTACTACAATAACAGATACTGCTAGGATCAGTAATCCAATCCTTATTTTTGGTTTGTAATTTATCTTCTTATTTCCTAGTAAAATTTTAATAATCTTTAGCGATGTTTCTATTCGTGGCCGAGCATTAATATCTACAAATACTTCCAATGCCTCCTGGTAATATTTTAATGCCTCTTTAGATTGGCCTAAAGTAATATTCAACAACCCTATATTATCAAGATTAGTGGCTATGCCTTCTTTATATCCTATCTTTCTATTTATCTTTAAGGCTTCCTGATAATAATTTAGAGCTTGATTGGTTTCTCTTAATTTACTGTAGGTGAGACCGGCATTATTAAAAACATTGGCTATTCCTTCTTCGTTTTTTAGTTTTTTATTAATTAGCAGAGCTTCCTGATAAAGTTTTAGTGCTTCTTTGGGTTTCCCTGAATCAGTATAAATTATTCCAATATTGGTCAGGCTGTTAGCTATAGCTTGTTCGTCTTTGAATTTCTTGCTAATTTCCAATGCCTCTTCTTGACATTGCAATGCTTCATTATATTCGCCTAATTCATTGTATAAGCTACCAATATTGTTAAGATTGTGGGCAACACCTTGTTCATATCCGAGATTTCTGTTAGTTTCTAAGGCTTGCTGATAATATTCTAATGCTTCATGTGGTTCTCCTAAGTTATGAAAGATGTTTCCTATATTACCAAGAGCAACTGATTTAGCTGGCAATTTGGCTATTTTATTTTCTACATTTTTAAAAATATTTAATGATTCTCTAAAATGTTTTTCCGACTCTTTCATTTTAGATAAAAAGAAATAGCAGTTGCCGATTAGAATATTAAAGCTAATTTTATCTTCCTCGAGGATACTTAAATCATGCAGACATTTTTCATATACTTTAATAGCTTCCTCAAATTTATATTCTTTTTCATACCTTTGACCTGTTTGAAAAGAATCTGCTAACAAGGGATTTCTTTCCAGGGAATCATTCAAAGACTTAGGTAGATTTCTATTAAATAATTCCTGCCTTTCGTATAAACGATTATAGAATTTTTCTCTTTTATATTTTTCTTTTTTGGCCTTTTTATCATTAATTACTAAATACACATCAAAGATAATTATTAAGGCACAGGCAATCCATAACCCTATCTTCATTTCCATAGTTATATTTTCTAGCTTAAATAGGAAAACTGCAAAAATTATTGGTGCAACTATTGAAATAAAATTTAATAATGAATTCATATTTTAACTCCCTGGCAAGGTTCAATCATCCCTTATTAAAAGGGAAAAGGTAAACTAAAATAAAAATTTCAACATAAATTTATACTAATATTTTTTTTATATTCGATAAAATTTTAAGAAATCCTTTTTTAGAATATATTAATTATAATTTTTTATCAAGAATTATTTTTTTCCTTTTAAAATTGTAACCTACTTCTTTCGTATAGAAAGTTGTGTTTTTATGTAACTGGCAGTTCAATGGATTAAACTCCTACATTTATTAATTGCTTGTTTTTACAATAACTTAATTTATGGTAAACAATAAAACCAGAACTGTGGATGCAATTGCCTTGGAAAAATTCTTTTACAATTAAAACTAAGTCTGGCTTTTAGTTAATCTAAAATCCAAAGCTGATTTCTGTTAAAAGAGAAAACAAATGTGCTTATTTTTTTAATATATAGAGATAAGATAGAATATACTGCTGCTTAGATTTTTTAAAATATTTATAATAAAATTCAGTATCTAAAAGATAATTTTCGGTTAACTTTTAACATATTATCTATTTAATACTAAACTAAAAAGAATGAAACAGGGAAAAATTCTTTATTCCCTGTT
>Ga0272441_10008217_pt1 | contig 16602 bp, 9 predicted proteins | sample SSMProp6N_FD_193582 | JGI IMG/M metagenome (GOLD analysis project Ga0272441, IMG submission 193582) | Marine sediment archaeal communities from Little Sippewissett salt marsh, Falmouth, MA, United States - SSM-Prop-6N | ecosystem: Environmental > Aquatic > Marine > Wetlands > Sediment ...
CGTCTGTAATCGAACGCCAGCCGTCTTTGTAGCTGAACTCGTGGATCGTTTGGCCTGCCGCGTCTTCGAGCCGGATTTTTTCGCCGGCATTATCCAGTCTGCCGGTGTATTGGCCGGCTATATTGATGCCGATGCCGTATCGAGACTCGAAGGAATCTATGTCCTGTACGATAACTACATATTCGCCGGGATTAAGTTCGATATCGCCGAAGGTGAAATCTATGCCGTTTGAGAATTTGACTAAGTTCAGGTTGATTGCCTCGGTTCCGATGTTTGTCAGCTCGATATACTCATCGTTCGGGTCGTTGTCGGGATGATACATCAACTCGGTGATACGAAGATTCTCAGCCACGGGCCCTACTGCGAAAGTCGCCTCGTTAAGAGCACTCCATGTGCCGGAGTCGAGTACCCTTGCCTTGATGTGAGTACTCTCGGTTAATGTGATCGGATCGGTATATAGAATTGCATCCGGTGAAACTTCAGGATCTTCAACGGTATAGCTCTTGCCCATAACCAGTTCAGAAGAAATCAAAAAGTCAGAGCTGGTCGGACTTATATTAAGACCGTGTATCCCGAGGATATTTTCACCCGGGATCAGAAGATTCAAATGAGACGATATATCGAAGTCCTGGAAGTTTACCGCCGCCGAATCCGAATTCTGTGTCGTCGCAGTTGAGTCCCATTGAGGCGATTGGGGGGCATTCGAGCGGGCTACTTCAATGCCATTAATATAAGCAATGAAACCATCGTCATACCGCATCCTGAGTGTCATAAAATCGAATTGACTAAAATCCTGGGAAAGATTAAATGAAGTCCTTATATAACAGCTTGTCCGGCCCTGGTACATCTGGTCATACAGATCGATATCAAACAAAGGCCGGTAGTTGTCACCGGTATCATAACCAACACCGCCGGTACCAGATATCCACTGAGAATCATTAAAACGTCTTCCTGCCTTCCATCCGTCACCAATTGATTCAGCAGGAACAAGAACTCGTTTGTATGCATCTTCAGTCACCAAAACATCACGTACAGGCTCAATCAATTGCATAATCCCGGAAGGACGCGGATCGGAGCCATCCATTGTAAACCATATCGTTCCATCGTCGGCATTTATCGAAAATAAGCTGTTTTTATTAATCCGTCCGCCATTTTGATATACGCCATTAATATGAAATACAGGTGCATCAATATAAGGGTACCAGTTCTGCGAAAGAAATTGATTCAGCAGGACGGTATTACGGTTTTCAATCCAGCTTCTTATATCTTCCACTGCAATGAGCCAGTCCTGTTTCGTATAAGGCGGATGACGGCTGCTATCGCCCCACCGAGCCGACTCAGCGATAATAGCAAGTTCGATTTGAGCAGCACGGGCATCTATTCGAGCTATTGAAATATCCGGAGTCAGCAAACCGCCGTTAAACAGATGTTTCTGTACACGATCTGCAAAGCGCTGGCGATAATCGGCATTTTGTGAGATGAGTTGCTCATGTAACCAATGCGGATTGAAATATCTCCATTGAGCCCCCGCCGATGTAAATGGTGTCACCATATTATCCGCATCACCGGGGATACCGAGCGAGTGTTCGGAATCGTGCTGGAAAAATTTCCATCCATCCGGATTATGTCGATTATATATACAATATATATTATTAGGCCTGTTAACAAAACGCGAGCCCGGCCCGTCTCTGTCACCTGTATAATACTCGATTATCATAAAATCGATTAAATTATCCACATCGAGAAGTTTTTCATAATCCGGATTTGGCGTACCGTCAGGATTCTTACCCTGCACTTTATAATATGCCGTATTGTCATGGAATCCCACAATTGCTGCATCATAGAGACGACGATAGGCATCCATATTGCCATCCGTAGCCGTCATACTATAGCCCTGATCAGACTTTAATACGTCATAATCCTCTTTTTGCCCTCCTAAATAAGACTCCGCAAAAGAAGCTTCGGAACGTTCCTGAGTTTGAAAGAGCCCCCAGTAATGGCCATTGATATAAAGGTGGTAATAGCGGCTTCGAGTATAAGGGTGATCCATTTGCCCCTGGAGGTCGCGTGAAAATACTTCGCGAACCATAGTATTTCGACTGTCACCCTGGAAAGACCACGAATAATTCTGGCTGGTCCGAAGATCAACATTCTCGAATTCACTAACTCCCTCATTATCAAACAGAGGATATCGCAGTTTTGTGTCACCGTATTCGCTGCGGAAGAATAATCGAAAGGCATGTTTCGGATTGTAACCAGCACGGCTGAATCCCCCTCGTATTCGCAATCCGGCATCTATCTGAAATCCCTCTCTGACATCGGGATAAATTAATTCAACCGACACGGGACGCTCCCAATTTCGTCCATCTCTTCCCGCATTTACGTAAATACCATTAGAAGAACTAAACAAGTTGCTCAATCGTGTAACCAATGAGATCGTCGGAACAGAACGCAGCGAATCCACTATAAGGTCGGTATATTGCAGATCATCAACTACATCAGGATCCATTCCATAATCTATCCTCTGACCATTGACGCTGCTGCCCTGAGCAGGCCATCCGGTCCCCGGCTGTTGACCATTGGGTGACTGCCTTACAATATCATCGAGGAAAAAATATGTATGTGTCTCGACCTCAGAATTCTTCCAGCCTGCCTTAAAAGCTTGCGCCCGCAGGCATGTGGTCCCACTAATCAGAACAGGCCCCGTATATGTTGCTCCCAGAATCGCACCACGCGCACCAATAAGATATGGTTCAGAGCCGTCGATTGAATAATATATATCAGCGTCTTCAGTTTCTGTAGCAATGGTAAGCATAAATGGTGTTTCACAGAAACCCCTCTCACGGCTGAATACGGGAGCTAATACCTCACCTAAATAAGTATCACTATTTTCTTCACCGGGAGTTGAGATGGACATAAATCGCCAATTTTCAATTGCATTCGGATCACGGCCGAAAGAAATATCGGTAGTCTGCTTGGGAAAAGAAACACTATCGATTAACGTTTCTCCGTCTGTATCGAACAGGGCTATTTCCTCTCCCTCGATATCGAGCTTAAAATTCGCATGCAGGCCCGAAGCTCCGGTTTCTTCGTCCGCCCATATCAGAAGAAAGCCTCCGGCCGGTATATTCGTTGCTGCGGGAATTTGCCACTTTGTAGGGGCCAATAAATTATCCGTCAGGTACATACCTCCAATGTCAACAGAATAGGAGCCGTAATTATAGAGCTCAATCCAGTCGTCGTACTGTCCCTGCGGGTCTGTTTGTATACCGGCATTGGATGCCATGAATTCGTTAATGACTACAGATATATCGGCATCCGCAGAACCGGTCATGGAAAAAGCCAATAATATACATAAAAGTGAGATTTTCATCTCCGTCAACATTTCTATTATCTCGTCTCCAATCGATGGCTTGCAGTATATAATGCGGCAAAAATATCTTTCAAAAATGAATTGCTTGAATATATTTACTAATTGGTTTGCCAATCGGCCTGCATGTTATTGTGGTTCCATAGAGCTTTCAAATCGTTAACGTCAATTGCTCCGTCGGGATCTATATCGCCTATGAAATAACTTTCAGGAGATTTGCCGCTATCCAATAAGTTCGTCAGCATGATAGTTAAATCCGCATCGTTGACGATGCCGTCGGCATTAAGATCATACCATAATATATTGTCTTTGTCTTGTTTTGGACTAACATTCCATGCCACACTGTACTCTTGATCTGCGGATTTTTGTGAATTTTCCTTAATCTCGCTGTTAGAGAGGATTATTTCATAATTCGTAAATGCGGCATCCAAAGGACAGTATATGTGTTCGATGTTGTCGATGCTACTGTCACTATAATCAATCATATAGCTGTTGCCCGGCTCATTCTGATCCACAGCCCAGATTTCAAGGCGAAGGTTGCTGTCCAGCTCACGAAGCGACTTAAATGGATATACTGTGCCGTAATGTTTGTTCCAGACTAATGTAGCGGTTATACATTTGTCGGCAGGTTCCGGCACGGTAATTTTATATATATTTCCCGAAGAGTTACCGAAATCCAGCTGGTTCAGGTCCCAGCCGATTGTTGAAACTTCACCGGGTGCCTGAATCCCGGCGGTCAAATTCTCATAAGCGTTTACGGCGTTTAACATACCTGCACCCTGAATATAATCCAAGGGGACAATGTGGTCGTCGTCGGTTTGTAATCGACCTTTGTGCCAGTAGGGGAGTTTTGTCGCCGAATTCAATAAAATAGCTTTTATGACACAATTTCCGCCGTTCGGCGAAACGGCAATATTGAGTTCCGGTTCCTGTTTGGCCTTCTGGACAAGCATTCCGATTGCACCGGCAACAACCGGCGTTGAAAAACTTGACCAGTTGCCGGTGGGCTCGTACTTATCGGGAGAATTTTCCTCTGCCGCCAGGCAATTTCCCGGGGCGATAATATCCGGCTTGCATCGCCCGTCACTCGTCGGTCCGCTGCTTGAATGTGACGGGTAGGCTAATGCGAAATTTGCCAGATTGATTTCCGGATTATCACTGCTTACGGAATTAACCAGACCAACCCCGATAACATTAGCCCCGGCGGCGGGATATAGAACGGAATCAGAAGCCTCGGAGCCGTTGCCGATACCGGCGACGACAATAATTCCGTAATGCTCGGCCAAAGCTTCTATCCCTCTTGTCCACCATTCTTCGAAAGGATAACCGAAATCGGCGGTTATAATATCCGCATCCGGAGGATTGTGGCTGTTGACATTGTTAAACAGGAAATGATTGAACTCGAAAATATCGGCCTGTGCCTGCGGCAAGGTTCCCTGGTAGTAAAATTGCCCCGTATATGAATTATAAGCATTAGGGTCTTCGCCGAAAAGTATCGAGCAAACTGCCGTTGAATGAGGTGAAATGCCCGTATTTAATTCGGACTGGTCGTAAAAAAGGAACTGCTTATTCCTGAAACAGTTATGATCGACTGCGGGACGATAATCGTTTTGCGGCTCGTTGTCGATATATGTAAAGCTCCGGCAAACAACTGCAAATTTGACTCCCTCTCCCATCAGGCCGGGATCGATTTGTCTCAAGGCATAAATACCGGTGGATTCTAATCCCTTTGGATGGAGAATCCTGCCGTCTTCGGATATTTGGGCTTGTGCCGCAGCGCAAAAAAGCAGCGCAAGCATAATGAAGAAGGTTTTAAAACCTAACTCCGGCGGTTTCTTTGATATTCCTGCCACTCCATAACTCCAGAGATTCTGCGTACGTTCTCAAGAGACAGATTTGCTACCCCAGACGCCAGCCTCCTTAGCTGATATTTTCTCTTGTCTCCTATTTATTTCCATTATCATACTATAAATGGGCATTTTCTTCAAGAAAATAATCCGGCGAGATCGATGATAATGGTATATTTTAGTATTAATAGTATCGATTTTATAAAACTTACCGAGAAATGTTGCCTTTATCGGGCACAATTGCTATACTCCGGGCAATATTTACGAAAAGGACTGTTTGAAAGGATTGCTGTAAAATGAAAGTAATCTTGGATTCGAAGCAAATCGGGCAGATTTTGAGGGATTTGACAAGTAACATCATTTCAGATACACCGGCGGATTTGGATATTGCAGTCATCGGTATCCGCAGCAGGGGGGAAATTCTAGCTGAGAGGATATCGGTACTTTTATCCGAAAAACTCGGTAATGATGTTCTATGCGGAACCCTTGATATAACTCTTTATCGCGACGACCTGAATTCTCCGCAGGGTATTACACAGCCGCAGGTGCGTACTACTGAAATCGGGTTCGATGTTAACGACAAAATCATTATTTTAGTCGATGATGTTCTTTATACCGGCAGGTCTGCACGCGCGGCCATGGACGCTTTGATAGATTTGGGAAGACCCCGTGCGATTAGATTAGCGGTTCTTGTTGACAGGGCCGGAAGAGAGCTTCCGATACAGGCAGATTATGCAGGATACAAAAGCGATGCCGAGCCCGGCAATCTGGTCCAGGTCAATCTTGTGGAATCGGACGATAAAGACGAAGTTGTTGTTGAGTAAAAAAGTAGATCGATGAGAATTATATGGCTTTGATTAGAAAAAGCAAACAACTGAAGTGGCATCGAAAGCACTTGCTCGGTCTTAGGGAGCTAAGTGCCGAGGAGATCACGTTTCTTCTCGATACCGCCAAGGGATTCGAGCAGATAAGTACGCGCTCCGTGAAAAAAGCTCCGCCCATGCGAGGCAAGGTCGTGGTAAATTTGTTTTTCGAAGACAGCACGCGAACTCGAACCAGCTTTGCTTTAGCGGCGAACCGATTAAGCGCCGATGTTATCGAATTCACACAGAAGGCCAGTTCCGTCAGCAAGGGAGAGACATTGCTCGATACGGCGAAGAATCTCGAAGCGATGGGTATTGACATAGTTGTCATCAGACACAGCGCCGGCGGGGCGGCAAAATTTTTGAGCAGGAATATTAATGCCTCCGTGGTAAATGCGGGAGACGGATTTTGCGAGCACCCGACTCAGGGACTGCTGGATGTCTATACGATTCGTAAAATTAAAAGCAGCCTCTCAGGTTTGAAAATCGCCATTGTGGGAGATATCGCCCATTCGCGGGTCGCGAGAAGCGATATGTGGGCGTTGACGAAGCTCGGAGCGGAGGTGACATTCGTCGGTCCGCCGACACTTATTCCTTCGCAGGTCAGCCAGCTTCCCGTGAAAGTAAGTTATTCGCTCGACGAGGTTATCGAGGAAGTGGATGTCGTAAATATGCTTCGGATTCAGTTCGAGAGACTGGGCGGCAATCCATTCCCGTCGATTCGGGAATATTCCCATTACTTCGGTCTGACCGTAGAGCGCATGAAAAGAGCAAAACCTGACATCCTCGTAATGCACCCCGGGCCTATTAACAGGGGACTCGAGATAGAGAGTGAAGTGGCGGATGGAAATAACAGTGTAATACTTAATCAGGTCACAAACGGGCTTGCCGTAAGAATGGCTGTACTTTTCTTAGTTAATCAGGCATCGGCTCAGCAAGAATCTAAACGATAAACAGTGTCGTTTTTGAAAATTAAGAATTTAATAACCAACTCCCGGGTGGCTGGAAGAATGAAATAACAGAAGAATAATTGTCGGAGACTATATACGATTCGATTTTTTTTGAGTTTTCCTGCAAATTATCACCTGTTTAAGCATACTATAAATAGGAAGTATAAGTTTATTGTTTGCAGGAAATTATGGCATTTATTCTGGAGGTAATAAAATGTTCAAATCAAGAGATTTAAACAAATCTGTCGCATTTACATGTTTAATATCAGCAGCCTTTTGTATTGCAGCAATGTGGTGTACTAATTGTTCCGCAGGGGAAGACATTGACCTGAAACTCCGATTCAAACCAAAGCAGAAGCACAATCTGCGAATCATCGAAGAAAATAAGATCTCACAGAAAGCGATGGGACAATCGATAGATATTAATCAAACGAAAACGACAGAGTTAGAGTTTGAAGTTGAAACAGTCGATGTCAACAATATTGCTTCAATAAAAGTGACCTATCTGAAATTGAAAGAAAAAGGAGGAAGCCAGGACGGGCAGATGGAATACGATTCAACAAACCCTGATATATCTGCCGATAATCCGTTCGCTCCGACGTATTCGGCTATGATCGGGCAAGGTTTCATCATGAAAGTTTCGCCTATAGGAAAAATCCTTGAACTCATGGGCGTTGATGAAATGTATTTGAAAATGGCAGAGAAACTTGCGGATTCCGAAGATGAGGATTTAAGGAAGAAATTAGGGGATAAGGCACAAAGTGCGATAGACGAGACAAATAAAAGATTTGGTTCTCGGGCTAAAAGAATAGAAGCGCTTAAAGAAAAGATAAAAAAACTTCCCATGTTTGCGGAGAGGCAATTCATGGAATTATTGGCCAATGTAGCAGTACCTTTTGCCGGCAAACCCATCGGCATAGGTGATTCATGGCAAGCCGGGGTAATGCGTTTATCCATGGTGCCTGATGAGATAGAAGGAACCTATACTCTGAAAGAGAAAAAACAGACATTTCTTACCATAGATATAAACTCAAAGATTGATATAAATAATGTTACCGTTCCTATGATGGGAAGTCCACAGGGTCAAACTAAAGTATCGTTGAAAGGATCGTACGAGGGCTCTTTACAGATAGACCAAACCAGCGGCTGGTTGAATCGGAAAAATGCGACGTTAAAGATTGCTGGTGAAATTAAAATGGCTGCAAATCAGCAAATGCCGCAGGGTATGACAATTCCCATGTCGGTAGAATCCGTAATAACGGTGGAACCTATAGAATAAACATTGCAAACATTGATATTATAAAATTGTCAGGAATATCGAAATCAACAGAATAACGACTACATTATTGGGCTTAAAGTCAATCCTCATCTTTTCCGCATATATTCTGATTGCCAATAGTTATGCAGGTCAGACATATGGGCTAAATCCAGCAAAGGAAAAGAAAGACGCGAATTCCGTTAATAAGGCATTTAATGGAATCCTCACTGGTAAGGTCTTCGATGCTAAAGGCGAGTCTGTTGTTGGAGCCGTCGTAATATTGTGTGACCGGAAAAGCGGCGTACCAGTTTATACAAAAACATATCGTCCTTTCACAGATGAATTCATCAAGGGCAATCAGGCAATGGATATTGCCTATGCAACAAGCGACGAAAAGGGCCAATTCACTTTCGAAAATATTCCGGCCGGTGAGTATAGACTTGTTGCGCAATCATGGAAAGATACGGAACAATTCAAGGGTATCTTCGAAAAAAATGGCAAAGAAATAGTCTTGCACGGAATTGCGGAGCATGTAAAAGTCTCCGCCGATAGTTCGCCTAACGTTACACTTCGGCCCTTAGGCACCGGGATTTTGCAGATTGACCAGGATGTTCCGAACGATGAGGTGCTGCTTGTTGTAAGCACATCTCCGACGCGAGCCGATCCAATTCTGGGATTTGCCGGATGGGGTGGGGTATTTATGCAGAATATGATAGGCGGCAACCGGATGAAAAAGGGCGAGACCACGATATACGGCCTGCCGGAAGGCAAAATCTATCTGGCAATGTTCGCTTCCGACAGTATTCCCGGCTGGACGGATGGACAAGTTGATATCAAACCGGATACGACGACTATTCTGGAATACATTCCCTTTGTTAATAGCTGGTCCAACAGCCGTCACTACCCGCCGGAGCATCTTGTGCCGATCTTCGAAGAACTGAAAAAACTTTCTTCTACGGAACATACTTTTTTGAAGGGAATTTTCAAGGATTACGGTTTAGAGGAAGCTCACGCCGAAGGAATGTGGAAATTTATGGCGCAGCTCGGCCCTCATCTGGAAAAAGAAGTTGAATTACCCAGTGGGCGAAAGACCACATTCGGGGATTTAATGGCCGCGGTTCAATATATCCGGCTCAAGCAAGCTGTTGACAGGCGTCAAGAGAAGAGAAAACGTCAGGCCAAAAACGAACAATTAGATGAGAAATAATAGTATAAATAGAGACGATCCGAAGGATATGAAACTATGGATTCCGAATTATTGATAAAAAACGGGCGTGTAATTGATCCTGCCAGCGGTATCGACAAGAAATGTGACGTGCTTGTTGTTCAGGGCAAAATAGCACAGGTCGATAAAATAGAAAAACACGCGGCCGAAACGTCGCTGCAGGTTATCGATGCTACGGATAAGCTTGTTGTGCCGGGATTGATCGATATTCACGTACATTTCCGCGAGCCGGGCGACGAAGAAGAAGAAACTATAGCGAGCGGTTCGGCTGCGGCGGTAGCGGCGGGTTTTACATCGGTCGTTTGCATGCCCAATACCAATCCTGTAGTGGAGAACGAAACGGATGTCGAGTACATTCACCGAAAAGCCAGGCAGGCTAGGAAAACTCATGTTTATACAATGGGAGCAATAACCAAGGGCCTTGCCGGTGTCGAGCTTGCGGAGATGGGTTTCATGGCCGAGGCAGGCGCTGTTGGTTTTACAGACGACGGCAACGGAGTCCAGGACCCGGCTGTTATGCTCAGGGCTCTGAAGTATGCCGGAATGTTTAATGTCGTGATAGCCCAGCATTGTCAGGATAACCGTATTGCGGGCGACGGCGTAATGAATTCCGGATATTATTCGACAATCCTCGGCCTGCCGGGAATTGATCCCCTCGCGGAAGAAGCAATGCTGTGGCGGGATATTCAGCTTATGAAAAAAATGCAGTCGGTACGGGTTCGTTACCACGCACAACATTTATCAACCGCCGGCTCGGTTGAGCTTATAAGAGCCGCCAAAAAAGATTCTCTGCCGATCACATGTGAGGTTACGCCTCATCATTTACTGTTGACAGAGGAATCCTGTGCCGAATACGGCACGAATTATAAAGTTAATCCACCCCTGCGCTGCGGCAAAGACGTAGATGCTCTTAAGCAGGCAATTTCAGAAGGGCTGATAGATGCATTGGCCACTGACCACGCACCCCATCTGCAAAGTGAGAAGGAGCTGGAATTTTTAACAGCGCCGTTCGGGATTGCGTCCCTGGAGTGTGCTCTTGGACTTTATGTCAAGGCACTCATCGAGCCGGGGATTTTAGACTGGCCAGGTTTAATTAAATTGATGACGGGAAATCCTGCCGGAATAATCGGAATCGATAAGGGAACGCTCGGCATAGGTAAACAGGCGGATATCACAATTATCGACCCGGAAAAAGAATATACGATTGATACGAATACTTTCCGCTCGAAGAGCAGGAATTGCCCCTATCACGGCTGGAAGGTAAAAGGCAAGGTCGAAAAAACAATCGTCGGCGGAGAAATAAGATTCGAGTCAGAATAAGTGAACTAAAGTTTGAAGTGCCTAAAGTGCCTAAAATAATATTATTACTTTAGCTCACTATGATAATGTTTATTATTGACGGTCATAATTTACTTCATGCAATTCCCAAAGTGGATGAAAGTACGGCTTTAATCAGCGACCTGCAGTTGTGCCGGATCGTGGACAGCTATCTAAAGCGAACGAGAAATAAAGGTGAAATAATCTTCGATGGTATAGGGCCGCCCGATAAAACCGGATTCGACAATATGAGCAGACTCGAAATTTCTTTCTCCGGCATGAAAACTGACACCGATACGATAATAGAGGATAAGATAAGTGCAAGTACGGCACCAAAAAGGCTTAAAATTGTCAGCAGCGACAGGAGAATAAGAAAAGCCGCACGCACAAGAAAAGCAACTTCGATAAAATCGGAAGAATTCTGGTATAATTTATGTAAACAACTAAGTATAAAAAGGCCGAAAAAAGAACCAAGAGAAAAACGCTGCGGATTAAGTGAAAGCGAAACCGAGCAATGGCTTGATTATTTTGGTTTTAATCAATAATTTCATTGACGATAACTTAAAAAGAATGAAATATTCAAAGAACCCTTTTGGGAGGTTAGCAGATCATGAAATGTCCTGCATGTGGAAATCAATTACAGGAAATGACAGTCTCGGATATTACGGTTGACGTATGTAAAGGTGGCTGCGGCGGTATTTGGTTCGACAATTTTGAGCTTAAAAAATTCGATGAGCCGCATGAATCTGCCGGACAAGAGCTTTTAGACATCGAACGGGATGAAAGTATAGTCATCGACCATACGAAAAAGCGGAATTGTCCTAAATGTGATGATATGATAATGATGAGACATTTCTCCAGCTCCAAAAAGGAGGTTGAAATTGACGAATGTCCGAATTGCTGCGGTATTTGGCTGGATGCCGGAGAGCTGGAGACAATACGCAATCTGTTTAGCTCCGAAGAAGAAAAAAAGGCTGCGGCTGAAGCATATCTATCGGAAGTACTTAAGAGTGATTTAGCCGTGCAGCAAATCAAGGACGAATCTGCCGAATACAGGGTCCGCAGTATTACAAGTATATTCCGCTTTTTATGTCCGAGCTATTACATACCCGGCAAGCAGGATTGGGGAGCCTATTAACTTAAAAATACTCTGCAATACATTTAAGCCCTGTTTATCTTTTGCCCCATCATTTTTTTGCAGGCAGTAGAGTGTGAGAAGGTGTATTAAGATTCTATTGTTTGTCCTTTTTTGAGTGATACAGGGGGTTTTTTTCAATCATTATCAACTTTGATTGAATTTTATATTGATTAGTCCACATCAAAGTTGTATAAATATCCCTTCTATAGTACGACAGCAATGCATAATACTGCGAGCCTGTCCGCTCGTATTATAGAATATCGCTGTTGCGAATGCAGTGAAAGGGGGTAAAAAGGGGCTTTTTGAAGCTAAATTGTTTGTTGTTCGAATTTTATAGAAAATGGAGAAATAATGAAGCGTAGAATTGTTACAATTGACGGTAATACGGCAGCATCATACGTGGCACATGCCACGAACGAGGTAATTGCGATATATCCGATTACTCCAAGCTCATCAATGGGAGAAATCGCCGATGCCAAATCAGCTAATGGTGAAACAAATATATGGGGAACTATTCCTTCGGTAACAGAAATGCAGTCCGAGGGAGGCGCTGCTGCAGCCGTTCATGGCGCGTTAGCCGCAGGAGCCTTAACAACAACGTTTACGGCTTCCCAGGGACTTTTATTGATGATACCCAGTATGTACAAAATCGCCGGTGAATTGCTGCCGACGGTCTTTCATATCTCGGCTCGCTCTATAGCATGTCAGGCATTATCGATTTTCGGTGACCATTCGGATGTAATGACGTGTCGGGAAACCGGATTCGCGGAAATTGCTTCCTGTAACATTCAGGAAGTTATGGATATGGCACTTATCGCTCAGCAATCGGCCCTGGCCTCGAGCATACCATTTTTGCATTTCTTCGACGGATTTCGGACCAGTCACGAAGTACAAAAGGTCGAAGAGCTGACAATGGATGATATGCGAGCGGTGATCGACGATAAATTCGTAGCCCGGCATAAAGCTCGCGGCTTGTCACCGGACAGGCCGGTGATAAGCGGCACAGCCCAGAATCCCGATGTTTACTTCCAGGGCAGAGAAACGGTGAACAAGTATTATCTTGCCGTACCCGGGATCGTCCAGGAAACCATGGACAAGTTTGCCAAAGTAGTTGGCAGGAAGTACCATTTATTCGATTATGTCGGTGCTCCGGATGCGGAAAAAGTCATCGTCATAATGGGCTCGGCAGCAGATACGGCACACGAGACAATCGAACATTTAGCCGCAGATGGTGAAAAAGTCGGTGTTGTGAAAGTACGATTGTTTCATCCTTTCAGTACGGAAGACTTCATTGCCGCTTTACCTGTGACAACGAAGAAAATTGCCGCTCTCGACAGGACAAAAGAGCCCGGCTCCATAGGTGAGCCTTTATACCTCAATATACGAACCGCTGTCGGAGAGGCGATGGGAAAGGGTGAAGCACCTTTCAAAGATTATCCTGTCATCGTCGGCGGAAGATACGGACTTGGCTCGAAAGATTTCACTCCCGCTATGGTTAAGGCCGTTTTCGATAATCTCGATAAAGACAAACCAAAATATGAGTTTACAGTCGGCATTATCGAGGATGTTACCAATACGAGCCTGGAAGTTGATGAATCTTTCAACGTTTCCGATGAGGGATATTTTTCAGGATTGTTTTATGGGCTAGGCTCGGACGGAACAGTTGGCGCCAACAGGAACTCGATAAAGATCATCGGCGAACAAACAGACAACTATGCCCAGGCCTACTTTGTTTATGACTCGAAGAAGGCCGGTGCTGTCACCGTATCACATCTTCGGTTCGGGAAAAAACTGATTCGCAGGCCTTATCTTGTAAGTAAGGCCGATTTTGTAGCCTGCCACAATCCGGCATTCCTCGAGCAGTTCGATATGCTCACTCCTGCGAACGAAGGTGCTACATTCCTGCTGACCAGCACACACGGTCCGGAAGAGGTCTGGGACACACTGCCCCAGGAAGTTCAGAAGCAGATAATCGACAAGAAACTGAAATTCTACGTTATCGACGCCATTGATATTGCCCAGGAACTCGGACTCGGTGCCAGAATTAATGTTATAATGCAGACCGCGTTTTTCAAAATTAGCAATGTAATTGAGCTCGATACTGCGGTAAAAGCAATCAAGGACGCCATCAAAAAGACCTACGGCAAAAAAGGTCAGAAGGTTGTCGATATGAACAACGCCGCAGTCGATGCAGCACTGGATAAAATTTACGAGGTAAAAGTGCCGAACAAGGTAACAAGCAAGATAAAAATGCGGCAAATGGTTCCGGATGATGCACCCGATTTCGTCAAGGAAGTGACAGCGGAACTTATGGCGTTCCACGGCGACAAATTACCGGTAAGTAAAATGCCGGATGACGGTAAATTCCCATCGGGAACAACAAAATACGAGAAGCGAAATGTTGCCGTCAATATTCCCGTATGGGAGCCGGACGTCTGTATTCAATGCGGAACATGCTCGTTCGTATGCCCGCATGCGGCAATTCGAATCAAGGCTTATGATCCGAAGTACGCAGAAGGCGCCCCGGAAACCTTTAAGAATGCCGACGCCAAGGGAAAAGATTTTGCCGGTATGAAGTTTACCGTCCAGGTCGCACCGGAAGACTGCACCGGCTGTGGTGCGTGTGTACAAGCCTGTCCGGCACAGGAAAAAGACCAGGATAAAAAACCGACGGGACGAAAGGCCATTAATATGGCAACGCAGGAACCGTTGAGAGACACCGAACGCGAGAATTATGAGTACTTCCTTGCGATTCCCAACACCGATCCGAAGTTATTTAAGACGGCGAGTGTAAAAGGCAGCCAGCTTATCGAACCGCTTTTCGAATACTCGGGCGCGTGTGCCGGCTGCGGCGAGACTCCTTATGTCAAGCTATTATCGCAATTATTCGGTGACAGGGCCTTTATCGGAAACGCAACCGGCTGCTCGTCAATTTACGGCGGCAATTTACCTACGACACCTTATACGACCCGTTCCGACGGCAGGGGACCTACCTGGAGCAACAGTCTTTTCGAGGATGCTGCCGAATTTGCTATGGGAATGCGCCTTACTGTTGACAAATTCAAAGAGAGGGCTTTATGGCTGTTGGATAAAGTTGCCGAGCAGGATTGTGTCGATAAAAAGCTCGCCCAGCAGATCCGCGAAGCTGCTATTGCCAACGACCCTTCACAGGAAACAATCGAACAGCAAAGAGCTCGTGTAGAACAGCTTAAAAAGCAATGCCAAAAGAGCAACTGTGCCGAATGCAGTTCATTGTTGGATATAGCGGACTATCTCGTTCGCAAATCCGTCTGGGCAATGGGCGGAGACGGCTGGGCATACGATATCGGATACGGTGGCCTGGACCACGTGCTTGCAAGCGGAGCGGATGTCAACGTGCTCGTTCTGGACACGGAGGTTTATTCCAATACGGGAGGTCAGATGTCCAAGTCAACGCCGAGAGCCGCGGTTGCAAAATTCGCCGCAGGTGGAAAACCGGCACCCAAGAAAGACCTCGGACTGCTGGCCATGACCTACGGCAATATTTTCGTTGCCAAAGTGGCAATGGGCGCCAATACCAATCAGACCGTCAAAGCCTTCGTCGAAGCCGAATCTTATCCGGGACCGTCACTGCTGATTGCATACTCGCATTGCATCGCGCACGGGATAAATATGACGTTGGGATACCAGGAACAGAAAAAAGCCGTCGCCTGCGGTCACTGGCCCTTATATAGATTCGACCCAAGACTTATAGAACATGGCAAAAATCCGCTGCAGCTTGATTCCAAGAGTCCTACCGAGGCATTCGAAGATTATGCATACGGTGAGAATCGTTATCGCACACTCAAGCAGTCGAAACCGGAAGTGGCGGCGGAATTAATGAAGCTTGCAAGCAACGATGCGGCAAAAAGATATGCTTTGATGGAGCAGCTTGCGAATTTGAAATGTGATAAATAGAAAATCAGAGGTGTGGTGGAAATGAGTAAGCGATATATATTCGTAAATTTCGTACTCGCCACGGTCTGTATTGTCGCAGGGTGCCGGCACGAGGAGACGACTGTGCTGGCTCGCGAACCGAACCTTCAGGGAATATATATTCCATCCGGTAATCAGTCTAAGGCTGTAGAAGCCGCCGGAGGAATTGATGCCTGGGCTAAAGTAACAAAACTGCAGCTTGATTCGCTTGTTAATTATTATCAACCGGACGGCAGTTTCTACCTGACCAAGCATAAGTATATTATTTATCCTTGGTCGAATTCTATCGAGGTATTCGGCAAAGAGCCTCAGGGTGATTTTACATGGCGATTGTCTCAGGGACAATTCGAAGTATTACATGGTCTGGGGCGAATTCCCGATACTAAAGCAGCAATTGATAATCAATCTATGGCGACGGCTATATTGGATATTGTAACTGTCCCAGCTCTCTTTATGGATAAATCGGTCGGATTCTCCGCGGATGCAAACCCCCGTAAAATTCAGGGAAAATGGTACTATCCGATTATTAGAAATACAAGGGCGGATATCGAGTCGATTCTGCGGTTTCCCAGGGCTGTTTTCTATCAGAACAGCGAAAATTCCCTTGTCGATATGATTTGGCTCGATTGTCCGGGTACGAATCAGTATTTAACAGTTCGCGGATACGATTATGACAGGAT
>Ga0272441_10008221_pt1 | contig 16597 bp, 8 predicted proteins | sample SSMProp6N_FD_193582 | JGI IMG/M metagenome (GOLD analysis project Ga0272441, IMG submission 193582) | Marine sediment archaeal communities from Little Sippewissett salt marsh, Falmouth, MA, United States - SSM-Prop-6N | ecosystem: Environmental > Aquatic > Marine > Wetlands > Sediment ...
AGCGATTCGGCCCAGGTGCAAGTGTCGCTTCTGAGGATCGGCGACATCGACCGCGACGGGTCGCTGACGGGGCTGGACAGGCAGCTCTTCAACCAGCGGCTGAACAACGTGGCGACGCCGTACACGGACCGGACCTTTGACCTGGACGGCTCGGGCGGCGCGCCGACGGGCACGGACAAGCAGGTGATGAACCAGGCGCTGAACAACGTGCCGTTGCCGTAGGGCGGCACGGGCCAAGGCGGGTTTCGATTGGCTCGAGGGTTTCTGCTTCGCTCGAACCTGCCCGCCGTGCGTTGCGGTGCCACGGATGCCGTGCAGGCACCCGCGGCATCGCCAAAGCCGCGGGCATCGCCGCGGGATATGACGAGGTCCTTGTGGTGCAGGGTGTCGCAGAGATGACAGTCGGCGGCCGGCCTCCTCTTCTCCTCTCTGGGAGGCCGGCTGCTGTTGAAGTGGTGTGCAGCATGTGTGCGTGAGGTGAACCGGGGGACAGACGCGCCGGCGTTGGCCGTGGAGCCCGCTTCGGCGTCCCGCCTTGCAGTGGCTTCTTGAGTCTCAGGGATGTTCGCCTCGCGCCGGGCCTGCCCTCCAAGCAGGAGGATGTTCTGCAAGGGGGGACAGTCGGCTCCGGGCGGCAGGGAGAACAGAAGGGAGATCAGACTATGTCGAGGTGCATGCGAATCGCGCTGGTCACGCTGGCTGTCGTGGCGGCGTCCGTTCCTGCGGCGGGACAGGAGCCGCGCGCCAAGCTGGCCGCCGGCGGCGGGCTGCTCGTGGACGGCAAGCCGTTCCTGCCGATCTTCGTCTGGGCCCAGCCGATGAAGAACATCGAGCTGCTCAAGGGCCTGGGCGTCAACACGCTGCACAACGGCGAGAAGAAGGACCCGGCCAAGGAACTGCTCGACAAACTCCACGCCGCGGGCATGATGGGCCTGATCAACAATGACCTGCTGACCGACGACACGGCCGGGCACCCGGCCGTGCTGGCCTGGACAGTGATGCACGAGTGCGACACGCCGCAGGATCCGGCCTACGCGCCCGACCTCTCGGGCGACGCGGTGGCCCTCTGGATCGAGGGCGAGAATCCCAAGGAAAGCTCGCTGAAGCCGGCCGGCTGGCTCAACGTGGAGAAGCCGCAGCTCTCCGGCGGCAAGTGGCTCGTCTCGAGCGCCGCCGGCGACGGCAAAGCCGTCTACGAGTTCACCGTCAAAAAGCCCGGGACGTACAACCTGTGGGTGCGCGAGTTCTACAAGACGCGGGCCAACCCGACGAAATGGACGCTGGACGACCAGGCCGCCCAGGAAACGCCGCGCTCGCTCGGCACCAAGGAGTCCAAGGTCGTGGCCCGCAGCATGGCCGTCGGCTGGGGCAAGTACGGCACGGTCGAGCTCTCCGAGGGCAAGCACACGCTGACGCTCGAGGTCGTTCCGGGCCGCACCAACGGCGGCGCCAGCAAGCCGGTGGACGAAAAAACCGTCCTCTGGGCGGTCGACGCCCTCTGCCTGAGCACGGCTGCGGGCTTCCCGCCGATGAAGAAGGCCGCATGGATTCCGCGCCGCTCGCCGGAGCACGTCAAAGACGTCTACGAGAAGGTTAAGCAGGCCGACCCCAACGCCTTGACCTGGACGCTCTTCTCCGGGGCCATCTCGGGAGGCAAACGCATCCCGGAGGAAACTTACAAGGAATTCATGAAGTGGTCCGACATCCTCGCCTTCGACTTCTACCCGGTGACCGGGTGCAACAAGCCGGAGCGTCTCCCGCAAGTGGCCGACTGCACCGGCGAACTCGTCGAGTGGTCGCGTCCCGGACAGCCGGTGTGGGTGTGCGCGGAGTCGTCGGACCAGAACCTGAAGTGGACGGCGCCGGAGACGCCCGGTCCGTCGGCCGCCGAAATGCGCTGTGAGATCTGGAGCTCGATCGCCACCGGGGCCAAGGGCATCGGCTACTTCACCATCGCCTTCGACCCTTTCCGCTGGGTGGAACTGACCGACGAGGTCCGCGCCGAGATGAAGCGGACCAACGCGGAGCTGACCGAACTGGCCGGCCCGATCGTCCTGGGCGACACAAAGAAGAAGCTCTCCGTCGCCGGCGACGAGGTGCAGGACCGCTGGGCCAAGGGCCGGGCCATCCGGGCCATCCGCAAGGAGTACCAGGGCAAGACGTACGTCATCGCGGCCAACGTCAGCCGCAAGGCCGTCACGCCGACGTTCAAGCTGGAGGGCGTGGCCGCGGACAAGGCCGTCGTCTGGAAAGAAGATCGCACAGTGGTGCTGAGCGACGGCGCCTTCAGCGACGCGTTCGAGCCCCTGGCCGTGCACGTGTACGTCATCGCACCGTAGATGGTGCGGCTTTGGTAGCGAGGGGAACCCCCGATTGGAAAGGAGCACATCGTGATGTCACGCTGGCAGATCGCATTGAGTCTGATCGCCGTGTTGGCCGCGTGTGGCGGAACCATGGCGGCCGAGCCGCGCGCCAGCCTGGCCGACGGCGGCGGGTTGCTCGTGGACGGCAAGCCGTTCCTGCCCATCTTCGTGTGGGCGCAGCCGATGAAGCTGATCGAGTTTCACAAGGGCCTGGGCATCAACACGCTGCACGCGGGGTGCAAGGACGACTCGCCTAGGGAGCTGCTCGACAAGCTTCATGCCAACGGCATGTTCGGCTGGATGAACCTCGACCTGATGAACGACAAGACGGTCGGCCACCCGGCGGTGCTGTGCTGGACCTCGATGCACGAGTACGACTCGCCGAAGGACCCGCTCTACAAGGCCGACCTCGGCGGAAACGCGACGGTCCTTTGGATCGAGGGCGAGCAGCCGAAGGAGCACTCGTTCAAACAGGCCGGCTGGCTCAACGTCGAGAAGCCGCAGCTCTCGGGCGGCAAGTGGCTCGTCTCGAGCGCCGCCGGCGAGGGCAAGGCGGTCTACGAGTTCGCCGTCGAGAAGCCCGGAAGCTACAACCTGTGGGTCCGCGAGTTCTACAAGACGCGTGCGAACCCGACGCGGTGGACGCTCGACGACCAGGCCCCGCAGGAAACGCCGCGCTCGCTCGGCACCAAGGAGTCCAAGGGCGTCGCCCCCAGCATGGCCGTCGGCTGGGGCAAGTACGGCACGGTCGAACTTTCCCAGGGCAGGCACACGCTGACGCTCGAGGTGGTCCCGGGCCAGACCCAGGGCGGACCCGGCAAAGAGCCCAACATGAAGCTCACGCTCTGGGCCGTGGACGCCCTCTGCTTCACGACGGCCGAGACGTACCCGCCGGCGCTGAAGGGCGACTACCTGCCGCGACGCTCCCCCGACGAGGCCCAGGCCAACCTTCGGAAGATCCGCGAGGCCGATCCGAAGGCCCTGGCGGCGCTCATCTTCAGCGGGTCCATTTGCGAAACCTTCGGCGGCGTGCCCAAGCAGCGCGTGCCCGAACACACGTACAAGGCGTTCATGGAGACCGCGGACATCGTCACCTACGACTTCTACCCGTCCAGCGGATGCAACAAGCCGTACCGCCTGCCGCAGAACGGCCTGGCGTGCCGCGAACTGGCCAGTTGGGCGCCCAAGGGCAAACCCGTCTGGGCCTTCATCGAGACCGGCCAGATCAACAACACGTTCCCGTCGCCCACGCCCGAGGAGATGCGGGCACAAATCTGGAGTTGCGTCGCCAACGGGGCCAAGGGCATCGGCTACTTCACCGTCGCCTTCGCCCCGTTCCGCTGGACGAACTTCGGCGAGGGCATCGAGGGCGAGCTGAAGCGCTCGAACGCCGAGCTGACGGAGCTGGCCGGCCCGATCGTCATGGGCGACACCGACCGGAAGCTCACGGTGACCGGCGACGAGGTGGACGACAAGTGGGCCGAAAACCGCGCCATCCATGCGATACGCAAGGAGTACAAGGGCAAGACCTATGTCATCGCGGTCAACGTCTGCCGCAAGGCCGTCACGCCGACGTTCACGCTGGCGGGCGTGGCTGCCGGCGCGGCCGCCGTCTGGAAAGAGGATCGCACGGTGGCCCTGGGCGACGGGGCGTTCAGCGACGCGTTCGAGTCTCTGGCCGTGCATGTCTACGTCATCGAGTAGGATGCGCGCCGCCCGGCGGCGAGGGCGAGGTTGATGCCTCACAGCTCCAGCGCAGCGGCGCGGCTCAGGAGCCGGCGCGGCCGTGGACCGATCCGGGGGAAAAGGAGGGTCGCCATGAGAAGGCTGCGGTCAGCCGGATTCACCCTCATCGAGATGCTCCTGGTGATCAGCATCATCGCCCTGCTGATGGCGGTGCTGATCCCGCAGATCGGCGCGGTCATGCAGGCGATCAAGATCAAGGACACCCACCACCGGATCGGCATGATCCACCAGGTGGTCGAGGACTACAAGCGCGTCTACTGGGCCTACCCGCCGAGCACCAGCCCCAACCTGAACATGAAGCCGCTTGACGCGACCGGCTATCCGCCCTACCACTACCCCAGCGGCGAGCCAGCGACCTACCTGTTCTGCCACGGCGGAAGCGGGTCGCAGCCGTTCGGCGGGAAGTTCCTCGTCTATTTCCTCATGGGGCCCGACGGCGCGGGATGGCACCGACCCAGGAACCCCGGCAACACGGCCGACCCGCAGTACCGCAACCGCGGCATCCGCGCCGAGTGGGACTGCCCGGACGGGCTGTCCGCCTATCTGAAGAATGCCCCGCTCGACGGGGGCGATCACGGCGCCTACCCGGCCCCGTGTTTCATCGACGGCTTCGGCGTCCGCGGCGGACGGGCCGGGCTCATCGGATACGCCGCGGCCAGTGGGCGCGGCTCCGGTGTGGCGCGATGGACGAAGGGCAACAACCTCCCCTTCTATCTGGCCTACTACTGGGACTGCCGCAAGGTCAGCGGAAGCTGGGGCGACGGGCGCGGCACCGACCACATGAACCGCATGCTCGAACAGTGCCCCGGCGATTTCGTGCTCCTCAGCCCGGGCCCGAACGGCAAATACGGGTGGCGCGTCTACGGCATGGGATACGCCGGCGAGACCCGCAAGAGCTGGTACGCCGACTTCGAACACGGCGTCACCGACGACATCGGCAACTTCCCGCTGAGGTGAGCGGCGGCTCCGCCAGGGGCGCACCGGAGACGCGTCGGACTTGCTGTACCGTGCACAGTGGTTGTACGCGGCCGGCTTTCTCTGCTCCTCTCTTGGAGGCCGGCCGCCTTTTTGCGCCCGGCAGGCGCGGCGGGGCCTGGCCGCCAATCTTCGGACAGGCCGGGTCACGGCTTGGGCGCCGGGCCGATGCTGTCGGTGACGTCGATCTCCACGGGGACGCGGATGTTGGGCAGGTTCGGCTCGCCGGCGAACAGCCGCTCGGCCAGCTCGATGACACATTCGGCGGCCCGCTGCTGGTTGAGCCGCGCCACCGTCAGGCGCGGCCGCTCGGCCGTCTGGGGCACCCGGTCGGCGTACTCGGCGTCGAACACCGCCATGCTGACATCCTCGGGAATCCTGAGGTCGGCGAACGCGCCCTCCTGGAAGTAATGTGGCGCCTCCACCGAGAGAACCAGCCCCGTGGGCCGGTCGGCGTGGGAGAGCATGTTCCTGATGATGGGGCTGACATCGGTAGCAGAAAGCCACGGGGTGAAGTACACCGGATGGGTGCACGAATGGAGGAGCCCGGATTCCTTGAGGAAGTCCAGCCATCCCCTGACCCGGCAGTGCCCGCCCATGAACTGCTCCTTGGCCGCGTGGAGGATGAGGCACAGGTTGCGGTGGCCGTGCTGGGCCAGCATCTCTGCGAGCCGCCATGCCGCCCCGTGGTCGTCGCGTATGACCGCCGGCAGGTTGAGCCCGGGTATGCAGCGGTTGTGGAGCAGCACCGGGAATCGCCGCCGTGCCATCTCATTGAGCGACGGCAGATGGACGGCGTCGAAGGCCAGGACCACCGCGGCGCCGTACCGCCGTCCGGTGAGCGTCCGGGCGAAGGCCAACTGGTTGGCCTCCGGGCAGGGGACCAGCGACGGACGGATGTCCCTGGCCTCGGCCTCGCGAATGATGGCATGGGCCACGTGATGCCAGTAGGTGCCCTTCTCCAGCGGGATATACCGCTCCGGAATCAGCAGGGCCAGGCGCCGCGTGGACACCCGGGCGGACCGCCGCCTCAGGAGACGCCGGGCGCGGTCATCGGCGCCGGGCAGGACGACCACGGGGCGCCGCTGCTCGACGCGGAGGAGCCCGTAGCGTGCGGCGCGCCGCAGACCGGCGACCATCGTGCAGACCGACACGTTGAACTCATTGGCCAGTTCGCGGCTCGGCGGCAGGCGGGTTCCCGGCGGCCAGGTGCCCGAGGCCAACTCGCGGATGATCCATTCGGTGATGCGCGGCGACATCTTGGGACGTGCCATGGCAGTTCTCCGTTCGGTCGCGGCCCCGGCACGAGCCCGCCCTGGGCAGGTTCCCGTCCCTCGTGGACCGAGGATCTCGACGAAATCGGGGCCGGAGACGAGGCCGGGGCCGGGGCTGAAAGGCCTGCTGCGAAACACCCACTACTTGCTGTGTTAGAGAAACCTGTTACATAAACAGAATAGCTTGTCTTTGGCAGCAAGTCAAATTCTTTCCCTCCGGGGATTGCTTCTGCGGCGCCCCATGGCCCCGGTCGGCCATAAGGCCTTGTATGGCAATGAGTTGCGGCCGATGGCCGTGCCGCCGTCCTCCAGAGGGCCGCCTTCTCATTCTTGTTGTACCTTCGTGATTTTCGGCGCATACTTGTGTGTAGAATTGGGCCTGCTGGATGGGTGTCGACAGGGTCCTGGACGCTTGCGGAACGCGGGCGTGCTGTCCGGGAGGGCGATGCGGCGAAACGCACGTCGATGCGCGTGTCCGTAGTTATTTCGTGAGATGAGGAGCATTATGAGAAGGCTTATGGGTGTGTTGGCGGTCTTGTTCGTTGCAGGCATGGCCTCGGTGGCCATGGGTGAGGCCGCCGCGCAGATTCAGATGGCCGAGGATCAGTGCAACTGCGACGGCTGCATCTCGGTGGACGAGGCGAACCACCCCACGTCGTACGATCCGCGCGCCGCGTGGGACTTGGGGGCGCGGTGGGCAATCACGTTTTCGGCGAGCATTTCGTCAAGAGGAGGGGCCGTTTTCGGGTGGCATATGAGGTGAAACACTAATGATCCTGCAACTGTGGTTCCGTGTGGGGTCTGCGTTTGATCGTTTCGGCGGAATCAGGCGGGCTGGCGTCGGTCACTACAGGTTGTTTCTGAGGAGGAGACACTAATGAGAAGAGGGTCACTGGCTATCGCGCTTTTCATGGTTGTCGGACTGGCGACCACGGTCGGCGCAGACGAGGTGCAACTGGACATCCACGACGCGTTCAACTGGGACGCGGTGGGTACGCAAGGGGAGATCGACTACTGCTGGCACAGATGGGACGGGAATTATCGCATTCAAACCATAATGGGGGACCATTTCGTAGAAAGCACCTATTGCTGCTACGCGGCCTTCCCGGAGGATGGCATCGCCGGCATCTACGAGATCGGCAAGGGCATCGTCGGCCCGCGATACGGCCCGGCCACCTGGGAAACCGGCGACCCGGAGCTGGACGTGACGCCCAACTCCGTGATGGCCTATGCCTGGGATTCCACCTCGACGGCCACGGTTCCCCTGACGGAGGAGCAGCAGGCCGAGTACACGGCGATCAACCTCCTGTTTACGGGTAGACGTGATGGCACGACGTGCAACTACTCGGCTTCGGTCCGGGCCAGGTACGTTGGTGACGCCACTTGGTATGTGCTGTGGAATGAGACCAACACGGGCGGCGCCACGGCCGGCGGCAGCTTCTCTTCCGCTGGTGTCGGCGGCAAGGGCGGTGCGACGTATGGCACGGACGTCGCCATGTGGACCCTCGGCCACACCGCGCCGAAGTATCTCAAGAATGGGGGGAGCGGCGCCAACAGCTACAGCACCATCGCGACGGGGTCGCGTTACCTGTGGACGTTCACCACGCCATTGTCCCTGGACCCGACGCGGGTTCTGGAAGCTATCCAGATTGAAACCCACAGTTCGACCGGCAAGAGCAACGCAGTCTGGCTGTTCGCCGCCACGGCCTATCCCGCGGGCGCGGCCGGGGGCGTTGACGCCGACCAGTCCACCGTGGAAGCCACGCCGGACCTCATCCCCAACGACAGCGCGACGGCCAGCACCATCACCGTCGTCTGTAAGGACGCCGACCAGAACCGCGTCTCGGGGCTGGAGGAGGACGACTTCTACGTCTTGGTCACCGGTGCCGGCAACAACCCCGTCGTCTTTGTCGGCGAAGGGGAAAGCGGCGTCTACACCTTCACGATGACCAGCGACACCCCGGGCGACAAGACGATCAGCGTCACGGCCGACACCGTCGCCATCACCATGCAGCCGACGGTCACCGTGTACGACGCCTCCAAGCCGACGCAGGGCACCGTGGACGCCCTGCCCGACGCCATTCCGGACGACGGCCAGTACTCGAGCATCCTGACCATCGAGCTGGCCAACGCCGCCGGCACCCCCATGAGCGGCTACGCCGGCGATGTCACCGTCGAGCAGTCGGCCGGCATCGGCACTGCGACCCGCAGCACGGTCACCGAGCCCGATCCCACGGGGAATCCCGGCGTGTACGAGGTCGAGGTTACCGGCACGGGCTTCGGCGACGTGGAACTGACCGTCTACGTCTACAGGGGCGAGGCCGACGAGGCCACGATCGGCGATCCCGCCACCATCACGGTCTTCACGCCGGGCGTCAATGACTACCCGCTGGCCGACGCCGGCGACGACGTCACGGTGGAGGACGCCGACGGCGACAGCAAAGAGGAAATCACCCTGGACGCCTTGGGCTCCTATGACGACTCGGGCATCACGAACTACCTGTGGCAGGAAGGCACGCGGACGGTCTACAGCGGCCCCGACGCCGTGGTGCTCGTGGACATGCTGCTGGGCGTGCACGACCTGACGCTGACCGTCAGCGACGCCGCCAGCAACTCCCACACGGACTTCGCGACCATCTCGGTCCTGCCGCCGGTCGACGACGACAGCGTCCAGCTCGACATCTCCGGCGCCTACAACTTCGACGGCTTTATCAGCGGGGCCGAGTCGGCCCACGCCCAGCAGTATGACCCGCGCGGCGAGTGGGGCCTCGTCCGCCGACAGGTTCCCAACCACGTCTTCGGCGAGAACCAGTCCATGGGCAACGTCGCGCGCTGCATCGTGTGGGAAGGCCAGGCGGGTTACGCGGTCGGCATCCCGGCCAGCGGCCTGATTCACACCACGTACGGCACCTACGAGCTCTCCACGGAACTCGACAGCGGCGACTTCCCGAAGGCGTGCCTGATGACCACCGACGACGCGCCGTACCCCGCGCCGCCTCCGGACGAGGAGCAGCAGATCTGGGACTGCCCGAAGGGCCGCCTGCTGATGCCCGACAACGTCACCTTTGCGTGGAGCCAGGCGGTCTCGATTGCCTTGCCAGGCGACCAGCAGAAGGCGTATGAGGACGTCAACTTCATCTTCGAGGGCACCGACGGCAAGGTGTCCATCTATGCCAACTACGCCGGCGAGGGCGAGGGCACCGACGGCACCCTCATCTGGGAGGCGCCGGTGCTCGACCTCGGCGAGCCGCCCGTACCCACGCAGACCGGCATCCCGACGCTCCTGGGCGCCTCCAGCAATCCGGACATCGTCTCGGCCCTCCTCACGGACAACACCTGGGGCGTGACCGGCGACTGCTCAACCATCCGGATCGACGACGGCAACCTGTGGACGTTCGCCAGCGGGCTCGCGCTCAACCCGGGCAAGACCCTGGTGGGCATCACGGTCGACGTCGTTTCCGGTGCCGGCGTCACCATCTATGCCGCGTCGGCCCACGAGTCCTCCGGCGTGCCGCTCGAGATCTTGGCCGAGGTCCCCGCGGAGGAAGAGTGGGTCTACCAGAACACCCCGGCCACCACCCTGGACCGCCACGTGAGCATCGCGACGATCACCCTGGTCTCCGAGGCCACGCCCGGCGAGGTCTATGACATCTCGATTGCCGACGACGGGCCGCCCGGGGCCAACTTCACCCTCGGCGACGTCACCGACAACCGGCTGGTGGACGACACCATGACGGTCGAGATCCTCGGCGGACGCGTCGGCGCGAGCACCATCGGCGCCGGCGGCGAGGCCACGGCCTACAACGTGACGATCACCCTCCAGGGCCTGGCCTCGGGCAAGAGCGATTCGGCCCAGGTGCAGGTGTCGCTGCTAAGAATCGGCGACATCAACCGCGACGGGTCGCTGACGGGCAGCGACAGGCAGCTCTTCAACCAGCGTTTGAACAACGTGGCGACGGGCTACCTGGACCGGACCTTTGACCTGGACGGCTCCGGCGGCGCGCCGACGGGCACCGACAAGCAGGTGATGAACCAGGCGCTGAACAACGTGCCGCTGCCGTAGGGCGGCATGAGTTGGACGCCTTGCAGAAAGCGCAGTCAAGCAGCCGGTTTCCTCTTCTCCTCTCTGGGAGGCCGGCTGCCCCTTTGCGCCCGGCAGGCGCGGCGGGGTCTGGCCGCCAATCTTCGGACAGGCCGGGTCACGGCTTGGGTGCCGGGCCGATGCTGCCGGTGAGGTTGATCCGGAGCGGCACCCGGATGCTGGGGGGATACAGCTTGCCGCCGAGCATCCTGTCGACGGTCTCGACGAGGCACTGGGCGATGCGGCCCAGGTCGCTCATGATGGTCGTCAGCGCGGGGCGCGACGCCATCCCGGGAATCCCCCTGGCCGGGCCGAACGTCGCCACGCTCAACGCCTCGGGCACCTTCAGGTCGCGGTACTCCGGACTCGCCAGCAGCGCCTCGGCCAACGGTTCCGAGGGGAAGATCAGCGCCGTGGCCGGCCGGGGGCCTTCAAGCACCGGCCGGATGAACCGAAGCGCATCCTCGCTCCGCGGAACGTAGCACACGGGCAATCGGCCGTCCTCCAGCAAGCCCTTCTCGTCCAGGTACCGGATCCACGCGTTGATCCAGGCGATCTGGCTTCGCATGACATCCGGCTGGTGCTGCGTCACGAAGCAAATCCGCCGGTGGCCGAAACCGATGAGGTGATCCGTGATGCGGCGCATCGCGCCATCGTCGTCCAGGCGGACGGTCGGCAGGTTCAGGTCCGCGAAGCGCCGGTTGAACAGCACCACCGGAAACCGCTGCTCGTAGAGCACCGTGAGCGAGACCAGGTAGGCCTCCGTGGTGCCGAGGCACAGCGCCGCCCCATAATCCTGATGCACAAACGATTGCACCGCGGCCACCTGGTCGCGCAGGGGCCACGAGACGACCGTGCAGTCAACGTTCCTGCGGCCCGCCTCCGGCGTCACGAGGTCGATCAACTGGCTGTAAGTCGAAGACGCGGGCAACGGCATGAACTGCTCCGGCACCAGGATCGCCAGCCGCCGCGACGCAGGACGCGACGCCAACGCGGCCAGCAGCGCACGGGCACGCTCCACGGCATCCGGCCCGACGAACGTCGGCTGACGCTGACGCACCTCGAGAATCCCCCGGTCGGCCACCTCCCTGAGCGCCGCCTGCATGGTCCCCAGCGCCACGCCGAACTCGCCGGCGAGCACGCGGCCCGGCGGCAAGGGCTCGCCCGGCGGCCACGACCCTGAGGCGAGGCGGCGCATGAACCGCTCCGCGATGCGGCTGACGAGCCTCGGCCGCCCCATCCGATCCTCCTGTCCGCCCGGGCCCGCGCGACCCGGCGCCACACATTCCAATGCATCGTGGCTTGCCGGCCTGATTCAACAACATGCTACCTTTGCCCTCGGCGCGTGTCAAGCGCTTTCGCCAGTGGAGGGGGCCTCGGGCCGCGAGCCCCCCGCGCGAACGACGTAAGGCCTTGAGCCGCAGTGCCTTACGCCTGCCGCGCCCCCAATGGCCGGACCGAGGCCTTGCCCCGCACGATTGACTTGCATCGAGGGCTTTTTCGGCCATAATTACAGTGCCGATCGCCACAGGGCTGACAGGGGGAAAACGGCACGTCCTTGGTGTTCGCCCCGGCTGCCGGGGCCGAGCCTCGCCGCACGATTGTCCCCGCCCGGCCGACCTTAGCGGCGTCGGGTGCGCATTGCCGATCGCGGGCTGCGACCGCACGATGCCGGAGCCCGAAACAGAAAACAGGACAGCCAGGGAATTCGTAAGGGAGGAGAGCACAATGATGAGAATCGCTATCACGGTGGCACTTGCAGTGGGACTGCTCATGGCGGTCGCCGCCCCGGCCGGGGCCCAAGTGGCCGAACTGACGTACGGGGGCGCCGACATCTCGGCCGGCAACGGCACGATGACCATCACCTGTAGCAGCACCACGCCCGGCGAAAACGTCTGGCAGCTGACGCTCGTCCGCAACACCAACAGCGGCGGGTATGGGGCCAAGATCACCGCGTTCAACGACCTGACGGACGTCGCCGACTTCAACTACGCCGCGAGCAACTGGGGCCTGTTCCTCTGCAACTGGCTGCGCGACGACGGCCATGGCATCACGCTCGTGTTCGAGGAGCTCGCCAAGACCGCCGACATGTACCAGTGGCGCCTCACGTCGGTCAAAGGATGGACGGACCCCGATCCGCCGTACACCGTCTACGAGAACGCCCTCACGGCGACGTACCTGTACACCATCAACGCCGCCACGGAGACGGGGACCGTCATCACGTGCGAGCGGACGCTCACGAACACCAGCGGCGTTGAGCTGCCGGGCGCGCAGGCCAGCGACCGCATGCCGACCCAGATGCAACTGTACGACAACGCCTACGCCGGCGACAGCCTGACGCCTTACGAGGACGTGGGCGGCGTGTACACGCGCATTCACAAGCTCTCGGACGCGAGCGACGGCATCTGGAAGGTGACCGACAACATCAAGAACCGCGACGCGAACCCGTGCTGGGGCCAGGGCGAGGTCATGGACAGCGACGCAGTGGCGACCCTGGGCCTCGTGCCCGGGCGGACGTTCAAGATCACCTCGGACATCACCAGCCCGTCCGGCACCATCGTGGACATCAACATCGTCAGCGGCATCCTCTACCGGATCGCCTACTCGGCCGGCTTCGGCCAGCCGAATCCGATTCCGGTCGCCTGGACCCAGGACTATGACGTCACGCTGGACATCAACATCACCGACGGGGCGGCGCCCGCTGCGGGCGACCCCGACGCCGCTCACAGCCATGTGACGGCCGCGCCCGTGCCGCCGGCCGAGGTCCTGGCCGACGGCCTCGAGGAAGCCACCGTCACCATCGTCCTGAGGGACGCCGACAGCCTGGTCGTCACGGGCTACGACCCGAGCAAGATCGAGGTCACCGCGACGGACACCGGCGGCGACAACGCCTACGGCGCGGTCAGCGAGATCGGCGAGACCGGCAACTACGAGGCGACCTTCACGAGCCTGACGGGCGAGACGAAGACCGTCACCGTCCGGGTCACCCTGCCGGACGACAGCGTCATCACGCTGGACGACCATCCGACGGTCGAGTTCGTCGCCGTGGGACTTCCCGACGCGGAGGAAAGCGACGTGACCGCGTCGATCGAGATCCTCACCGCGAACGGGTTCAACACCACGACGGTGACCGTCACGCTCAAGGACGCCGACGGCCACCTCGTGAGCGGCAAGGCCACGGACCTTACGGTCGAGGCGACCGACACAGGCGCTGACAACGTCTACGGCACCGTGGTCGAGACGAGCGCGGGCGTCTACACCTGCACCATCGCGAGCAGCACGGCGGAGAACAAGGCCGTCACCGTGACCTACAAGAAGGCCGATCCCGAGGACGAGGTCGGGCTGGATGCCCACCCGACGGTGGAGTTCATCGCCCTGCCCGACGCCCAGCTCAGCTACACGGGCGACATCGAGACCGCCGACGGCGTCCTGACGATCACGTGCAGCGACCGCACGGGCGCGGGGTCCGTCTGGGCCATCGAGCTGACGCGGCAGACCGGCAACGCCCAGCGCGGCGCCCTCATCACCGGCTTCGACGACCTGACCGACAGCGGCGACTTCGACTACTGCGGCGGGGCCGGCTACGGCATGCTCAACTGCAACAACATCCGCGCCGACAACGTAAGCATCACCCTGGCGTTCGAGCAGCTCTACCGGGGCGCCGACCAGTACACCTGGAAGATCACCTGCGTCAAGCCCGTGGGCGTCTCCTCGTCGATCACCACGGAGCACGTCTACACGATCAACGCCGCCCTGCCCGTGGGAACCCGGATCACGTGCGACCGCACGCTCGCCATCAGCGGCGACGAGGTCGTCGCGGCCGACTATAACGACCGGATGCCCACCGAGATGTTGCTGAACGACAACAACTACGAGGACGACAAGCTGAGCGCCTATATGAACATCCTGGGCGTCTGGACCCGCTGGCACCTCTTGGGGGACGACAGCGACGCCATCTGGGAGATCACCGACAACATCGTGAACCGCGACGCCGAGGCGTGCTGGGGCCAGGGCACGGTCATGGCGAACGACGAGACCGTGGCGCTCGGCCTCGTTGCGGGCCGGACCTTCAAGCTGACCACCGACATCACGAGCCCCTCGGGCCAGGGGGTCTTCCTGCACCCCGCGGCCGGGCTGGACTTCCGCGTCGCCTACACGGGCGGCGTCGGAGCGCTGCGGCCGGCGTACCCCGTCACGATGGACGTCAACATCACCGACGAGCCGGTCGCCGCCCCGCCCGTGCTCGAGATTGCGGCCGAGGTCACCGCCGGCGAGGAGTGGGTCTACCAGAACACCGAGACCACCACCGACGACCGCCACATCAGCACCGCGACGATCACGCTGGTCTCCGAGGCCACTCCCGGCGAGGTCTATGACATCTCGATTGCCGACGACGGGCCGCCCGGGGCCAACTTCACCCTGGGCGCCGTCACCGACAACCGGCCGGGCGACGACACCTTGGTGGTGGAGATCATCGGCGGCCGCACGGACGCCAGCACCATCGGCGTCGGCGGCGCGGCGTACAACGTGACGCTGACCGTCGAGGGCCAGGACTCGGAGGAGAGCGATTCGGCGCAGGTGCAGGTGTCGCTTCTGAGGATCGGCGACATCAACCGCGACGGGTCGCTGACGGGCACGGACCGGCAGCTCTTCAACCAGCGGCTGAACAACGTGGCGACGGTGTACACGGACCGCACCTTTGACCTGGACGGTTCGGGCGGCGCCCCGACGGGCACGGACAAGCAGGTGATGAACCAGGCGCTGAACAACGTGCCGCTGCCGTAGCGCGGCACGGGCCTGTAGGGGCACGGCTGCTGCTCAGCGAAGTAGCGACACTTCGCTACGAAGCACGAGCTGCCGTGCCCGAGATGAGTTGGACGCGTAGCAGAAAGCGCAGTCAAGCGGCCGGCCTCCCGTTCTCCTCTCCGGGAGGCCGGCTGTCTTCATGCGCGGGGAAGGACAGCAGGTGCGGCCGGGGCCCTTCGGGGCCGGCGCATTCGTCCAGACAGAGCCTAAGCGGTGTCAGGAGAGTCTTGTCGGGTACATAGCACGGCGGGACAAGCCGAGCCTGTCCGATAATTGGCGCCCTTGGTTTCTTCAGGCGTGCGTGCCTGAGGGTATTGTCAGAACACGGCTTGGGTCTTGCAGCCATCTGAGGACGAGCCCCGTAAGGGGCGACTGATTGTAGCCACGGGCGCTGCCCGACCGCAGGGAGGGCTAGGCTCTGTCTGATAAATCGTTGCCGGCGCTCCAGATGGCCGGTTTCGGCACTGATACAGGCATCGAGCCAGCAGCCCGTGCATTTATCAGACACAGCCTAGCCCGTGGATGAGAGGCATTCACAAAGTTGGAGCCCCCGCAGGGGGCGACTGAACGGTCCGCAACGTCTGAGGATTCAGTCGCCCCTTCCAGGGGCTCCGGATGTGAAAGGGGGCTTGATCCACGGGTTCCGGCCTCGGCGAAAGACGCCTCGGCCTGCACCCGTGGCTACAATCAGTCGCCCCCTGCGGGGGCTCCGGGCAAGGCGGGTGGAACCGGTGGCCACGAGGCCAAGCGGCCATTCCTCGGGGGCAGACCGACGTACGAATTGTCGGACAGCCTCGGACAAGCCCGCCGTGGCACATCCTGATGAACGACACGACAGAACTTCCCTGCGACCGCTTAGAGTTCGTCGAGGGCGGATTTGAGCCCGGCGGCCGCCTCATCCAGGCCGCGCAGCAGACGGATCATCTGCTCCAGCGGTCCGCGCGGCTGCCGGCCGAGGAGGCACTCGGTGCAGAATCGGTCGGCCATCCGGCTGAACGCCTGGGGCGCGGTGTCGCATCGCAATGTCGTCTCAAGGGCGTGCCAGGCCGGCACCTGCCTGAGCGACGCCGGCAGGTGCGACTGGCTCTCGGCCCGCAGGTGGACGACGGGCCGGCCGCCCTCCCAGCGGACGGCACCCTCGGTCACGTCGAAGTGCTGGACGACGAAGGCCTGGACGTCGGGACTGTTGCGGATGACGATGAGCCGCACGCCGTCCTCCGGGCCGATCGGGCGGTCGGCGCCCCGTGCGGCGCCCGGCAGCACCGCCGCAACGAACAGGTCGAACTCAGCATCGACCGCGGTGTGCTGCCCCGTGGCGAGGACGACGAGCCGGTCGGCGTCGGGGACGGCGC
>Ga0272441_10008222_pt1 | contig 16595 bp, 17 predicted proteins | sample SSMProp6N_FD_193582 | JGI IMG/M metagenome (GOLD analysis project Ga0272441, IMG submission 193582) | Marine sediment archaeal communities from Little Sippewissett salt marsh, Falmouth, MA, United States - SSM-Prop-6N | ecosystem: Environmental > Aquatic > Marine > Wetlands > Sediment ...
TGAACACACTTTGAGACTTCCTAAAGATCTCTTTTTCGACACACCCGCCACTGACGGCTCCGGTCATGTGGCCATTCTCATTGATCAACATCCTGACCCCAGGTCTTCTGTAGGAAGACCCATCCAATGCAACAACAGTAGCGACAACGCACTTTAAGCCAATGTGCCGTGCGTTCAAATAGCCCTGAATAAGATTTTTGAACTCGTGTGTCATGAATATGGGTTGTATCTATCTTTTATTTGTCGGTTTCGCTATCAATTCGCCTGGGCTTTGGCATCCTCAATCATATCCTCATTCGCTGCCACACCAATTTCAACACGCCTGTTCTTGGCCTGTCCTTCCTTGGTGCTATTGTCAAAGCGAGGGCGGGTTTCCCCGAAAGCCTCAACCGAAAAACGATTACCTGCCACACCCTTTGATTTGAGGTAGGTAACTACCGCGTCTGCACGCCTTTTAGATAATTTCATATTGTAGTTCTCATCTCCCACATTGTCGGTATGCCCTTCGATCATGAGGTCGGTATCCGGAAACTCAAGGAAGACCTCGGCTACCGCATCCAGATTATCCTTGGCAGTTTCAGTCAGATCAGCACTGTCAAACGCAAAGCTGACCCCACTTTTATCGTCAAAGATGATATGAATTCCCTCTCCGACACGTTTGACCTCGGCCCCTGGGACTGCCTCCTCAATGCGATCGGCTTGTTTATCCATTTTATTGCCAATAAGGGCTCCAGCCCCTCCACCAACTGCCGCTCCAATGAGCGCACCTGTGAGGTTACCTCCGATCAGCCCCCCGACAAGAGCACCTCCGGCCGCACCTAGCGCAGCTCCTCTCTGGGTTTTATTTGAATTCTGAATAGCCGTGCACCCCAGGTTCAGGGAAAGAATCAGCACAAGGCTCAGTCCGTAAATTGATATTCTTTTTAACATGATAAGTTCATTTAAGAGTCTTCTATGAGAAATTGTTATTGGTTAAATAGGCTTGTCTACAGCGCGAAATCTTCAGAGACCTTGGTAAAGCTCATCACGACGTCAAAAGGTTTGCCGTCATAGATAACCTCGACGCGCATCTGCATAGCATTGGCATCCAGACTGTCAATATTGGCCCGATATCCTCGATTTGCCGGATCTAGGGGCTTGTTCTTTTCGTCCACATATTTGAACTGGAACTGGTAACTGCCGTCACCCGGTTCGTAAAAAGACCAGTGGATCCTTGAAGTCGCAGGTTCGCATTGAGACCCACCCTCTCCCGTCAGGGAGAATTTTCCGGAGCCATTGTTTGGGATAAACACCCATTCGCTTCCTTTGAAGCAAGGGGAGTCTGCCAGATCGAACATTGTCGCCTTATAAAGACCCTGTTCACCGACAAATCGGAGGTTTGTCACCTCCCAGGTGCCTTTGAGTGTTTTTTTACTGGGTTTGGCTGCAGATTCTGTTTTTGTTGCCCCGCATGACATCAAAAAAAATGAAATGAGGGAAAGAATGAGTAATTTTTTCATCATCAGTTTGCGTTAGGTTAATTTCTCTCAAATTTACTAAAAAAACCCTTGCCTGTGAGCCTTCAATACCGGATCAGTGACAAAACCTCCTTTTCAAACCGGTCCTTGGGCAAAAAAATCTCTTCCAGGTTCTTCGCAAAAGGAACCGGCGTGAGCGCGGAACCCACTCTTTTTATGGGCGCATCAAGCGATTCAAAGCAATTTTCACTTACCAAAGCCGAAATATCGGATGCAATCCCACCGAACAAGGTGTCTTCCTGAAGAATAATGAGCTTTCCGGTTTTCCTGACGGATGCAAAAATAGCCTCTTCATCGAGTGGCTGAAGCGTTCGAAGATCAATCAGATCTGCGCTTAGCCCATGCCTTTCAAGGACCTCCTTTGCCCAGTGGACTCCGGCTCCATAGGAAACAACGGTCAAATCCTCGCCCTCCCGGACAAGGGAAGCCTTTCCGAAGGGAAGCGTATAATAGTCTTCTGGAACATCCTGGTAAACGGATCGATACAAAAGCTTGTGCTCAAAGAACAGCACCGGGTTCGGATCCTCAATCGCGGTACACAACAGGCCTTTGGCGTCGATCGGAAAAGCCGGGTATACTACCTTCAATCCAGGGGTTTTTGTGAACCAGGCCTCATTGGTTTGGCTGTGAAAGGGGCCTGCCCCCACACCTGCTCCGCAGGGCATTCTCAGAACCACATCCGCGGGCTGACCCCAACGATAATGGGACTTGGCCAAAAGATTGATCACAGGATTGAAGCCAGAAGTTATGAAATCGCCGAACTGAAGCTCTACAATAGCTTTTTTTCCATTGACAGAGAGTCCGTAGGCTGCCTCGATCACGCCCGACTCGCTGATGGGGGTATTCCTGACCCTGTCTCTCCCGAATTCTTCGACGAAACCCTCGGTGATTTTAAAAACACCCCCGTATTCGGCAATATCCTGACCCATGATCACGAGATCCGAATTTCGGGCCATCGATTGTTTGAGCCCTTGAGAAACGGCGTCAACCAATCGAATATTTCTATGTTTTGAATTTGATTCAATTAATTTAAAATCAAACTTTTTATAGACATCATTTAATTCTTCACTCAAAGTGGAGGAAACCTCTTCCTCATCAAAGACAAGTCGAAGATTGTCATTGATTTCCTGCGCAAAAGCCGTCTTTATCTCAACCTCTTCTTCCTCCGACAGCACCTTTTGATTTCTGAGGTATTCCTGATAATTCTCTATCGGATCGAGCTCAGCCCAACGCTCCATCAGCTCCCGGGGGACGTACTTGGTCCCACTTGCTTCTTCGTGTCCGCGCATTCGAAACGTTTTGAACTCCAGCAGCACCGGTCTCGGGTTCTTTCGCATGCTTTCGACTAGCTCAGAAACTTTACCATAGACCTCCACGACATTGTTTCCTTCGATGATATGACTTTCCATTCCGTATCCGATGCCTTTATCCGCAATGTTTTCGCAGGCAAATTGCTCCGAACTCGGGGTTGACAGCCCGTAACCGTTGTTCTCTACGCAAAATAAGACAGGAAGCTTCCAAACGGCAGCCAGGTTCAATGCCTCATGAAAATCACCTTCGCTTGTCCCACCTTCGCCGGTAAACACAGCAGTCACTTTTTTTTCTTTTCGGAGTTTGTCCGCCAGAGCGATTCCATTGGCTACACCCAACTGAGGTCCCAAATGCGAAATCATGCCTACTATCTTGAACTCCTGAGTTCCGAAATGGAAGGAACGGTCCCTGCCTTTTGTAAAGCCCCCAGCCTTTCCCTGCCACTGGGAAAAAAGACGTCTCAAAGGAATATTGCGGGAAGTGAAAACACTTAGATTTCGATGTAAGGGCAAAATGTATTCATCACTGTTCATGGCCAGGGTCACACCAGAGGCGATCGCCTCCTGCCCCATGCCTGAGAACCACTTTGATATTTTTCCCTGCCTGAGCAGGATCAACATCTTCTCCTCGATTAACCTCGACTTTAGCATGGCCCTGTAAAGATCCAACAAACGTTCTGCATCCAGGGGATATCGGGTAAAATCAAAATGCATAAGCTTCAACCTTTTTTCAAAAAGAAATGAATCGTGTAAATGTAAGTGCAAAAAACGAAAAAAGACCCTTTTGAACAACAAAAGGGCCTTTGTAATTTGTCACGGTTTATTCACAATTAAAAGGAAATTTCTTTGAAAATCTGGTGCATCAGTCGTTTTTTGTCGTTGATCACCTCCTCCAGAGAAATCGAGGTTTCGGTCCTTTTGATTCCCTGAATCTTATCCAACCTGAAAATGATGTCCTTGGCATGCATGGTGTCTTTCGCTCGAATCTTGCAAAAGATAGAGAATTTACCTGTTGTCAGGTGCGCCACGGTGACCTCAGGGATTTCACGGACCGATTCTATAACCTGCTGCGTTTCGGATGAGTTCTCAAGAAACAAACCGACATAGGCAATAAAAGTATAACCCATTTTATTGTAGTCCACACTTAAAGTCGATCCTTTGATCACTCCTTCTTCCTCCATCTTCTTCACGCGCACATGAATTGTACCGGCAGAAACCAGTAAATTCTTGGCGATATCCGTAAAAGGCGTTCTCGCGTTCTCGATCAAAGCCTCTAAAATTTGATGATCAAGTTCATCCAATTTAAATTTTGACATAAGTAGTTGTTTATGGATTTTGCAAATATGATAAATATTTGATAAATAATTACATTATTCAACAAAAAAAATCAAGTTTTAGTATACAAAATCTAAATAAATTCAATGGCTAGCCAATTCTCGGCATCCTCGCGAGAAGAAAAAGTCAAATGATCTCCTGAAACAATCTGATCGGCCCCGTAACCGGACAGATCTCCAAAGCGATCAAGTGTCGGCTTAAATTGTAGTTGCCCATCGACAAGAGTCTCTTTGAGATAAATACCCAAATCCCCCCTATCATCTCCAATTTTGACGTTTTTCACGATACGATCCAGGTAGAATTTTTCATTGTCTGGAATCTCAAAATAGGTTTCGAAATTTGCTTTTAGGTCACGCGCAATGTGCACCAGACCGCTCACCAGCGCTAAAAATGTGTACTTTCTGGTTTGTTTTCTCGGATAATCGTCCGGAAAATGCCCTGATTCAATAAGAACCGTGGAATAACCCATTCGTTGGAAGTTGTCTCCGGTGGCGGCAGGATAGAACTCATCGGTGTATCTGCCGATCCTGCCCTTTAATTCTCCTTTCAAGGCATTGAACATGGCAGCGATGACTTCCATGGTTCCAATCCTACCCTCGGTCAGGGATCGCTCCTCATCCTCAGAAGGAGCCAGAAAAGAAAGAGTTGCCGGTTTGGGAGGCGATCCAACGCTGAAAATGGTGCGCTGATCGTGCATATTAAAACAATAGTGAGGGTCAAAAGCTTTCAAAACCTCTTGAAGAAGAAGGCTCTCCGGGGCTTTCTTTTCCAAAACGTCCCGATTCAGATCTATACCTCGGGAATCGAGTCTCGAGTAGCGCTCAGCACCATCCGGATTAAGCATGGGAACCACGCATACAGTACAACTATTGAGCAATTCATCTCTCAGGCTCTTTTGACTCCCCGGATTCTCGAACCAGTTGAAAAAGTCCAGGACCGCTTTTGTGCCGGTCGATTCATTTCCATGCATCTGGGTCCAGATCAGAATCTTTCTTGTTCCGGAACCCAATACCACTTTAAAGATGGGCCGAGACTCATAGGAATGCCCCAAAGTAGATAATTCGAACAAAGGCCCAAGATTTCTCAAAAGAGGTTCCAATTCGGAAAGAATCAATCTTCGGTCTTCCAGATTTGAAATGCAACTAGAATCGTGCCAGGCAGCTAAACCAGAAAGTTCTGCTTTTTTCATTTCACAAATGTAAACATTCAATTTTTTACAATTGTAAACAGCTCAAACGAACTGTTTATTCACATTTGTAAACATCAATGAAAGGTTTGGATTGTTTAAAAATTCAAGGTTATAATCAAATCTTATCCCCAATATTTCAAGGAAATTAAATTATTGTATATCTGATATTTAATAAATTTTACCTAATTTATATATTTAATTAAACTTTCTCTCAAAAATAAAGTTCAGCCCAAGTAATCCTAGATTTCCCCGGTTTTAATTACATTTGTAAACAAGATTGCCTGTTACAATGATAAACAACACTGAATTTGCCGATCGTCTGAGAAGAATCATGGATCATTATCAGCTTTCCGGCTCCGCTTTTGCCGAACGCATACAAGTGCAGCGATCCTCCATCTCTCATTTGCTGTCAGGAAGAAATAAGCCCAGTCTTGATTTTGTGATGCGGGTAGTCAAGGAATTCGACGAAGTAGAGCTCTATTGGCTCTTAAATGGTAAAGGGAATTTTCCTGATAAGTCAGCTGAGCCCCTCGTCAAACCTCTTCGGGAGGAGAATAAAGAAACCAGGGCCAGTAACGACCCTGCTCCTATTGCCAATCAAAAAGAAATTGAGCGTATCGTGGTTTTCTACCATGATGGCAGTTTTAAGGCCTACTCGCCCTGATTGACCACATATATCGTTTTCACTCGAGTTTCGTCAGACCGTCCTCAACAATTTTAGCGAGGCTGTCCTTATTTTCATAACTAGAGGTTTTTTTGGCTTCCAGCACCTGGTATAGAACCTGCTTTGCAATTTGGTCAGCCCCGTACTGCTTATACTGAATTCCAAGCTGCACAAAGGAATCCACGAGAATCTGGGTTGCCTCTTCATTGTCACTTCCGGCCACCCATTGAAAACCTTCCTTGTAAATATCCATTTTCTCCCGGTCTTCGGTAAAGAACATGCCCTGAACCAGGTTATCAGCGACAAATGGCGTTTCAGCTTCATTCTCACTCATGATATAAACAGGGATCAAAGCGTCTTTCATACTTTCTTTTTCCATCTGATCCTTAACACTGGCAGCATAATCCAGGGCCGCCTGCTCATCTGTCCAGTAGAGGGCTTTTAAGGCATTGACGCGCATAGCGCTCGATTCGGAAGTCAAAGTCTCCTTGAACAATGGAATGTAACTGTCCCCATCGAAATCAAACAGCTTTTTTACAGCCTCGGCGCGCACCAAGGTCTCAGGATCTCCTGAAACCATTTTTTCAATCTTCTTCAGGACTTTTTTACCGGCAGGCTGAGCCAGATCGATGCTTTCGATCGCCATTTTTCTCAAACCGAAATACGCATCATCCAGGGCCGCTACCATGACCGCATAGGCCTCAGGGTCATCCTGAACCAATGAGAGCTTTTCAATAGCCTCAAAACGTGCTTCGTATGTTCCTCCGTGCGTGTAAAGATGCACCAGGTTCTCAGTTGTCTTCTCATCGGTCCATTCGGCCAGCAGAGTGCGATCTGCATCCACGTTGACCAGGCTTGGTGTCTTGTCGTAGTCGAAGGTGAATTGTTGCTGCTTCTGTTTTACCCAAACTTCATGGCGTTTCTTCTTGTCTCCCTCAAAAACCTCAATGGCCAGCGGAAACTGGAAGAGCTCTGCCTGGGTTTGCACAAGATCCACAGTCACCGTTTTGGCCTGCTCGTCATAGGCGTATTTGACCTCGATCTTTGGATGACCGTTGTTGTAGTACCACTGGTTAAAGAACCAGTTCAGGTCCCTGCCACTGACTTCTTCCATGGCAAGCCTCAATTGATGGGCCTCACCCGTGCCATACATATTCTCATTCAAATAGAGCTTGATTCCTTCTCGAAAGGCTTCATCCCCCAGGTAGCTCCTCAGCATGTGCAGGATTGTACCGCCTTTGTTGTAAGAAACCGCGTCGAACATGTCTTCACGGCTGTTGTAATGGAAACGAACCAGGTCTTTCAGCTCGTTCTCCGGTGTCATGTAACCCCTGATTTCCTCTCGCCTGTGCGCATCGGCACGGTCTCTCCCGTATTTGTGCTCGAACCATAGATACTCGCTGTAATTGGCAAATGACTCATTGACGGTAAGATTGCTCCAGCTCTCTGTTGTGACGAGGTCTCCGAACCAATGGTGAAACAGCTCGTGCGCGATCGTGCGCTCCCAGGTATTCTGATCGACCAGCTCACTGCCTGTCTGATAGGCCATTTCCCCGTGGATGACGGCCGTTGTATTCTCCATGGCGCCGCTGACATAGTCGCGACCCACCAGCTGGGCGTATTTTGACCAAACATAGTCCACTCCGGTATAATCCGAGAAAAAATCAAGCATTTCCGGAGTCAATCCAAAAATTCCCCGGGCATAGGGCTCATATTCCTTCTCAACGTAATAGTCGACGTCCAGACCTCTCCACTTGTCTTTAACGATACTGTACTCTCCTACACCCATGAAAAAGAGGTAAGGCGCATGCTTTTTGTCAAACTTCCAATAATCTGTGCGGGTTCCGTCCGAATTGTTCTTCTGTTCCTTTAAAAGGCCATTTGACAGGGTTACGTATTTAGCGGGAACCGTCATGTAAATTTCCTGGGAAGTCTTCTGGTTCGGGCTGTCAATGGTCGGGAACCAACAGCTGCTCGCCTCGGTCTCACCCTGCGTCCAGACCTGGGTAGGCTTGTTGGGATTGGTCCCATCCGGATCGACAAAGTAAAGTCCCTTGGCCGAAGTTATGGCTGCGCTGCCCTGTTGGGTCACTTCTTCGGGTCTGGCCGTATAGTCAATATAGATCGTATACGAATCATTTCGGGTATAAGTTTTGTCCAAATCGATTTGCAGAAGGTTGCCGTCATATTCATACTTCAGTTCTTTACCGTCTTTCGTCACTTTGTGAATCAGCATCGCCTTGGCGTCCAACTCGAGCTTATTCACATCGTAAAAATGGGGTTTCAAGGTTATCCAGGCCTCTCCCAACAGGTGCTGTTTGCTGAAATCAAAGCTGACCTTGAGTTTTGTGTGCACCAGGTCATTGATTTTTTCTCTCTCTGCGCGGTACTCCGGATTGATGGTTGGCGCATCGTTGTTCTCCTGGGCCCGCATGCCAAAAGCGGCAAGGGCCAACACTAGTAGTAAAGTGAATCTCATGAAATGTTCGAAAATGTTTAACGAGCGCAAATATATGTGAATCTACTGAAAACCACCCGTTAAAGGAAGGTTAAAACAAAAAAGGCCCGCGATGGGGCCTTTTCTGATTTTTCAAATCTTTTTCTTGCTTTATTCGACTCCGATGTCGGAGAATATGTCACTGAGCTCTGCCAAAGCGGACCCATCTGCATCCAGGTTTTTCATGTCCTCCGCCATTTTCATGATCTTGGCCGGTTCCATCTTGTCACCCAATACGCGAGCCAGTGCAAAACCCTTGGAATCATCCGAGGCAAAGAGAATGAACTCATCGACAGCCTCGTCGCTACCCTGGTAATTGATCACAATGTTCATCCCTTCGTGCTTCATTCGCATCAACTCATTGTATTCGTCACTCTTCAGGATCTGCTTGACCTCCGCCCTCTGCTTTTCAAACTCCTCTCGATTTCCCTCATCGAGCTTGAAGGCCAACACATTCAATTTCTTGATCGTCTTCATTGTCTCCTTTGTTTCCTCAGAAGCGCTCTCACTCACGTCTACGATGCTTGCCGGAAGGTCAATGGCAATGAAGTCATTGCTCTCTTGTTTTTCCACGTAGTACTCCTGGATCGTTTTCTGGTTGTTGCAGGATGCCAACAGAAGCAGTCCAAGAATCGCTGCACCAAATGCTTTGATTGGTTTTCTCATGATCTTAGGATTTTTTTTCGTTTGCCTTCTCAAGATGCTCTCCACCAGGAAGGTCCATTTTCTGGGTCAGCTTAGAGATCTGTTTCAGGTCAATGTCACCCGTAAGCGAGATGATCACCGACTCCTTGTCGGAATTTTCGCCCCCGTCCTTGACAAACATGAACAGCTCCTTGACAAAGTCTTCCGATTTCCCTTCTTTGACATAAATGATCACATTGCTTCCACCGTCTTTGACGCGCATAAGCTCTTCGAGATTGCCCGAGGCCAGGTATTTTTTAACCTCGGCCTCCATCTGCTTGGCCACCTCCGCACTTTCCGTGGCGAAAACCTTGAGTGATTCAATATTCTGGATCAGGGAGAGATACTCCTCGTCAGACTCCGAACCTATCTTGCTCATGAGCGAAAAGGCCTTTTGGTTGACGATGACCGAGGTCACCCCTTCAATGTCTTCGAACTTGTCGAATTGTGATTGAGCTTTTGCCATCCAAACCGACATGACCAAAACTGCTGCTAAAATGATTCTATTTATTTTCATGGATCTAATTATTTAATGATTTGTTATTCTGTGTGTTAATTTCAATTTTCTATCTACGCCTGTTATTCTGAGACGAAGACTTTGCTTTGCGTATTCTCAAAGGTCTGCAGCTCTGCCATGGCACTTGTGCCTTTGTTGAAATTGTCCAGCTGAGCAATGGCACCTGTGCCTTTGTTCAAACTTTTTGAGATCAATTCCAGGGCCTTTTGCGTTTCCTGGTAAGCCAATCTTGCCTCTTCTTTTTCGGCTTCGTTTTGTTGATACAAGCTGAACACGCTTACGAAGAACACGAGCATTGCAGCTACTGAAAGCCATCGTAAAGCAATGGTTTTACTACTTAATTTTATACTTCTATTGGAAGTCTCTAATGAACTTTCATTGAAGTAGTTGAACATATTCTTATGCTCAGCTAAATGAGTGGGGACATCTGATTGGGCAAAGAAGTCTTTCAACTCTTTTTCCTCTTTCAGCGTGGTCTCTGCCTCGTAATACTTCTCCAATAATTTTTCAATCCTAGCTGATTCCATAATTCTGTTTTTTTGTGAACTGTTCTCGCAATGCCTTTCTCGCTCTTGAAAGAGCAACCCGTATTGCTGTGGGTTCCATGCCCATGATCTCAGCGATCTCATGGTATTCGTAATTCTCAACATCCCTCAGCTGAACGATCATTCGCTGCTTCTCGGGCAAATCATTCATCATTCGTTTGATGATGTTCGCCCCGTCACGGTATTCGACGTCCGACTGCAGCGTGGCATTTTCATCCCTGTAGTTGCTGTGCACCAGGGTCAAATTTGATGCCCTCTTTGATTTCAACTGATCGAGGCAATAATTCTTCGTCATCATCATCGCATAGGCCTCAACATTGTCGTACTTCTCGATTTTCCCTTTGTTCTTCCACAGTTTAAAATACAATTCCTGTGTCGCATCTTCGGCTTCATCGGAGGACACAAGCAGACGCTTGGCCAGGCGATAAACCTTGTCTTTAAAAGGAAGAACAGTTTCTAGAAATTCTTTCTGGTTCATTGATTCTTTAAATATGAATCGCTTTTCAGATATCGATTACACCCTTACGACGAGTCGGCATGAATTTTGTTACAAGCTAAATCAAAAATTAAGATTATTCTTATTATTGCATCGAATATGAACGTGGTAGGTGAAGAGTACCTGGATTTAGAATTATATGTTTAACTTATTTGATTAAAAGTTAAACATTGATTATTTTTGTGCAATAACTTGTTCGAAGGAATCCAATATTTCTCTTCAGCACTGAAAAAGACATTATGATCACACAAAGCATTTCACCCACAACCCGCAAAATTCAATTTTCACTTTTGGCACTCCTGCTTGCATTCGGTTGGGGTTGCAGCGACGACCTGCCGGACGAAGTTGCCGAAGAAATTGTTGAAGAGGAATTGATCATAAATAATGAAATCACCGATTTCATTTGGAAAGGAATGAATGAGAATTATTATTGGCAGGCTGATGTAGCTGATCTTCGCGATGAAAAAGATGACAATTTCGAGAATTATGCCAATTTTTTGAATTCGTTCTCAGACCCTCAGGAATTTTACGAATCGTTGATCTATCAGCCCGGTGCATCTGATCGTTTTTCGTTTTACATCAATGATTACCAAGCTTTTGACGAAAGCAGAAGAGGCGTGGGAGACTCGTTTGGCTTCGATTTCGGCTTGCTGTTGCTCTGTGAAGGTTGTACAGAGGTGATTGGATACGTTAAATATGTAGTTCCCAATTCACCTGCCTCCGATGCGGGTTTGAAGAGAGGGGACCTCTTTTCAACGTTCAACGGAGTAGAACTAAACGTGGATAACTTCCGCGTAGTCAATGCCTTTTTCAGGGATGATCAGATTTCTTTGGGACTGGCAACCATAATTGACGGTGCCATACAGCCTGACGGAGAAGAAAGATTATTGGTTTTACGTCCTGTAATTGAAAACCCGATTTTTTCGGCTCAGGTCTATGAAGACGAGAAGGGTAGAAAAGTTGGATACCTGATGTACAAGAGATTCAGGTATACTTTTCATGAGGAGCTCAACGATGTGTTTGGCTTTTTCAAAAGTCAGGGTATCCAGGATCTGATTTTAGACATGCGCTACAATCCCGGAGGAACTACTATCACGGCGGCTTTCCTTGCAAGTATGATTTATGGCGAGGCGGGTGCCAATGAAATTTTTTCCAAGGTTATACACAACAGCAAAATATCGGATGAGAATTTCGCATATCCCTTCTTTAATGAAGTATACCTTTATGATAGGGACACGGGCGAATATTTGAGCGAAATTGCGATGAACAGGTTGAGCGGACTTACCAAGCTCTATGTAATCACAACCGAGGAAACGGCATCGGCCAGTGAGTTGATCATGAACGGTTTGTCGCCCTTTATGGATATCGTGCAAGTAGGTACGACAACTTTTGGAAAGAACGTGGGGTCTTTCACCTTATTTGATTCGCCAGATTTTGGCCCGCAAAATGTGAATCCGAATCATTCAGTGGCCATTCAACCCATCACCTTCAAGATTTTCAACAAAAACGATGAAAGTGATTACACCCAGGGTTTTACTCCCGATTATGAGATTAGGGAGTTCGTCTCGGAAATGAGACCGTTCGGTGACCCCGAGGAGCCTTTACTTCAGGCTACTTTAGGAATTATTGCCGGAGACATGTCGAAATACAATAACTTGAAATCAAAACACTTGTTCAGGAAGGATCTTTTCCGGACCTTTGAGTTTAAACCTTTTGAAACGGATATGTACCTAATTCCTGATGAGCAGAAAAAGTTTAAAAAATAATTACGTGAAAATAAATTTAAACCCGTTTTACTCGCTATTCCTCGTTCTCAGCCTGGTTTTTGTTTGGAGCTGCAACGACGATGATGACATCACCGATATTGGTGGCCCGGACCTGGAATCGTTAGAAATCCAGGATTTTATATGGGGAGGCTTGAATGTGTATTATCTGTGGCAGCCGAATGTTGCCAATCTGGCGGATAACCGATTTAATTCTGAAAGTGAATATGTCGAATTTTTGCGCTCCGAACCGGTTCCGGAAGACTTTTTTGAAAGTCTGCTTTTCCAAAGGGGGGTGGTCGATCGAGACAGCTGGATCGTTGACGATTATGTGGAACTCGAAAACAGTTTTGTGGGAATCTCGAAAAGCAATGGTGTTGACTTCGGTCTTGCCCGTATTTCTGACACATCAAATGATATCCTGGGATATGTGCGATACATCATGCCGAATTCAGACGCCTCAGGCAAAGACATCCGTCGGGGCGACCTCTTTATCGAGGTGAATGGAACGCAATTGACTATTGACAACTACCGTGATTTGTTGTTTTCGGACGATGACACCTACACCCTGGGACTGGCTTCGGTCGAGAATGGCGCCCTGGTCCCAAATGGTCGCAGCGTAGAGCTCACAAAATTTGAGTACAATGAAAACCCGATTCTAATTCGCAAAACATTCGAGGAAGGTGGCAAAAGGATTGGATATTTGATGTACAATTCATTTTCAGGAGGATACGATACGGCGTTGAATGCTGCCTTTGCTGATTTCAAGAACGAAGGAGTCACCGACCTGATTTTGGACCTGAGATACAATGGTGGTGGTTTTGGTTATGTAGCAGAATATCTAGGGAGCATGGTTACAGGTCAGTTTGCAGGTGAAATATACTCGAAAGACAGATGGAACCCAAAAATTCAGGCTGAGTTCGAGGCCTTTGATGAAGAATTGCTCATAGAAAGGTTTCCCGAAAAATTGAGAAATGGTGATGATATTGTCGGTTTGAATTTGAACCAGGTTCACATCATTGTTACAGGTAGCTCCGCCTCAGCAAGTGAATTGATCATCGCTGCTCTGGAGCCTTATATCGGTGTAACGACTATTGGATCCAAGACCTATGGTAAGTACACGGGGTCGGTGACACTTTATGATTCTGAAGATTTTACGAAAGACGGCGTTAATCCCAATCATTTTTATGCCATGCAACCTATTGTCCTTGAATACACCAACAGTGTCGGTGAAAATGGCGGGGATGGTTATGATCCCGATATAGAACTTAGAGAGAATATCACTGATCTGGGTGTTTTGGGAGATCGCAATGAACCTTTGCTAAGCACAGCCATCAACAATATTACCGGAGGGGTCGCAAAGTTTGAAGATGTGAAAATCCCTGATTTTGAATTGATTTCTCACAGCAAGCTATTTACGCCCTTGGCGGATCGACTGATTATTGACAAACCGGAATTTCAACAAGCCTTGAAGGGCCTTCGCAAGCAGAACAAATAATCCATACATGCGAATCGACAAGTTCCTTTGGTGCACGCGTTACTTCAAGACTCGAAGCCTGGCCACGGATGCTTGTAAAAAGGGTCACATCAAATCAGGTGGTGAAAGCGTTAAGCCATCCAGGGACGTGTTTCCGGGGGATCAACTGGTGGTCAGGAAGAACCAAATCAACTATGAACTTTTGATCCTGGATATACCCGCGAATCGGGTTGGAGCCAAGCTGGTTGACCTCTACCGAAAAGACCTCACACCGCCAGAAGCCTTCGAAAACCAGGAAATACTCCGTTACTCCCGGGATTTTTACCGAAAGAAAGGAACGGGCAGGCCCACTAAAAAGGATCGGCGCGACATAGATTCTTACACCGATGATGAAAACGAAGTTTGACTCCCAATACTGGACGGCAAAGTACGAGGCCAAACAAACAGGTTGGGACATGGGTTCGGTTTCCCCTCCCTTGAAACAATACGCCGATCAACTGGACGACAAAGACATTTCCATCCTGATTCCGGGGGCTGGAAACTCCTATGAGGCCGAATATTTGCATACCAGCGGTTTCTCAAATGTTGATGTTCTTGACATCTCAACGGCACCGCTGGAAAACCTTCAATCTCGGATTCCGGATTTTCCTAGGGAGCGGCTTATCAGATCTGATTTCTTCAAATGGCAGAAGAGCTATGACCTCATCCTGGAGCAGACCTTCTTTTGCGCGATAGAACCCAGGCTCCGAAATACTTACGCTCAAAAAATGCATGAGCTCCTGAATCCGAAAGGAAAGCTGGTCGGTTTGTTTTTCGACTTCCCATTGACTGAATCCGGACCGCCATTTGGAGGCAGTTACCAGGAATACCTGAATACCTTTGAAAATTGGTTCGACATTCGGGTTCTGGAGCGCTGTTATAATTCGATCAAACCGCGCTCAGGCAATGAACTTTTTCTTATTTTTGAGAAGAAAATTCACCTCGATGAGCAGATCAATCATACTGAACGACCAGCAGATCCAAGATAAGATCCGACGGATTGCCTATCAGATCTATGAATCCAACACCAAGGAGAAGGAAATCATCCTGGCTGGCATTCAGCAAAACGGTTATATCTTGGCCCAGCGAATTGCCAAAATGCTCAGTGACATTTCCCCTATTGAAGTAAAGCTCTGCGAGGTTGTGATCGACAAGAAAAACCCGAGGAGCGAAGTTTCCACGAGCCTGGAAGCGTCAGCCTACAAGAATAAATCTCTTATCCTTGTTGACGACGTTCTGAATTCAGGCACCACCCTGATCTACGCCGCACGTCATTTTTTGGACGTTCCCCTGAAACGATTCAAAACTGTGGTCCTGGTAAACCGCAACCATAAAAAGTATCCGATCAAGGCAGACTTCAAAGGCATATCCCTTTCCACCTCGATGCAGGAGCATATTTATGTTGAGTTTAAAAAAGCAGCTTCGCTCGCCTATTTAGAGTGATAAATCTCTGTAGCGATCTGCTCAGGGTCCTTTCGATCAATAGCGACAATGTTTTCAGCCTGTTCGTAAAAATTTCTTCTCTCGAAAAGATGCTTGGCGATGAATTCGGTGAGCTGTTCTTCACTCAAGCTCGCTATCAGCGGTCGGTGATCCTTTTCTTTAATCAGTCTTTCTGAAAGCGTACTTATGCTGGCTTTGAGATAATAGGAATCCGAGTGTTCAAGGATGGCATCCATGTTGTTTGCATAGCAAGGCGTTCCTCCGCCCAGGGCGAGCACAAAATGCTCATTCGAATTGAGCAACTCGAGCAGATACGCATTTTCTCGTTTACGAAAATAGATCTCACCTTTGGTCTTGAAGATTTCCGGAATGCCAAGACCTTCCTTCTCTGATATGTAATCATCCAAGTCGATAAATGGAAAGTCTAGTTTCTCACCTAAAATTTGACCGACAGTAGACTTGCCACTGCCCATGTATCCCATGAGCGTAATCTTTGTAATTCCTTGATTCATAGTTTAATATAATGACTGCAAATATCTTTATTTTTTTTTTAAAAAGCCTTGTTTTATTAATAATTGATAGTATCTTTGCATCCGACTTAAATGACCTGGTAGCTCAGTTGGTAGAGCATCTCCCTTTTAAGGAGAGGGTCCTGGGTTCGAGACCCAGCCAGGTCACAAAAATTTCAAGGTTGAATCCGTCTCAATGGCGGATTTTTTTTAGCTTTGCAATCACGTTTATGCACACGTGGCGGAATTGGTAGACGCGCTAGGTTGAGGGCCTAGTGTTCGATTTAGAACGTGCTGGTTCGACTCCAGTCGTGTGCACAAGAGCAGGTCGCGTAGCTCAGCTGGATAGAGCATCTGCCTTCTAAGCAGACGGTCACAGGTTCGAATCCTGTCGCGATCACAGATGAATGAAAAAAGTCCCGCAATAGCGGGACTTTTTATTTGGAGAAACCGTGACAAATTCATTTGTCTAAGGGTTCGACAAATAAAAAGTCTATCCGTCGCTAGACGGGTAAGGACTTTTTTCATTCTCAAAATGGGATCGAAAGGATCACGCAAGTAATCCTGACCGGGACGAAAAGGATCACGCAAGTAATCCTGAGAGGATCGA
>Ga0272441_10008223_pt1 | contig 16595 bp, 19 predicted proteins | sample SSMProp6N_FD_193582 | JGI IMG/M metagenome (GOLD analysis project Ga0272441, IMG submission 193582) | Marine sediment archaeal communities from Little Sippewissett salt marsh, Falmouth, MA, United States - SSM-Prop-6N | ecosystem: Environmental > Aquatic > Marine > Wetlands > Sediment ...
TAAGGAATTGGCTCTTATGAGGAAACTCGAATGATGGAAAATACAGCGTGTTTTTCAACAGTGCCTATCACGGTTCAGGCTGGTCTTCGTGTCCGTAAGCTTGCCCTTCACTCAAACCATAGCTATGGCTATGCTTTTCGCTCCAGAGCGGCGCTTACGAACACGAATCCTGCGCCTGCTCCCGTGATCCTGGTGAGAAATGCGGGTTAGGACTCCGCGTGCAGACCAGGCAAAGCGGCTCGCACCGGGATTTCGTTGGCGCAGGTTTCTGAGCTTCGCGCTGAACCCATTGATTCACCGCAGAGCGGCTGGAGTCATATCGACATGATCCAGAAGTACCAGATATAGAAACAGGACCAGCATGCGACGTGCGTCACCCGCACGTTGCTCAGTGAGAATCTGCGTTGCAGCAGCTGACCTATAACGCCAATGATAACAGTGACAGCGACGAATCTGATCAGTCGCGCTGGGATACTGAGGGCAAGAAAGGTCCACAATCCGATACCCAGGTCAGCCGCTTCCAGAGCGTAAATCTTGTACGGCACGCCAATCAGCGGGCCCTCGAATAACACGACGATACCGGTATCGGAAATTTTGGCGCGAACCTCTGCGATCATTGCCTCATCGATCGCAGGTATCAAAGCAAACATGGAGCGAACCGTATCCGGGTCGATGATCGCCGCGAGCCATATCAGGGCGCCGCCGAACAACGCACCGAGCAACGCGAACAGGCTGGCGATCAGGGCGCGTTTGAGATTGCTCAGCGCATACCAGCTCAGCAGCGCATCGGGGACGATGAAAAAGAAACTTGCTTCGGCAAAGCCCCAGAGCAACGCTAACGCATTAACTGGAGAGGTCTTCACGGTCCGGGGTTTCAACACGCTCGTTGAGGGCCCTCACCGCCCGATTCACCACGGTCCATGCAGCCAAGAGCCCGACTAGCAGGAGCAGCGCATTGGCCCACCACCCCGGCTCCAGGCCAATACTCAGCAAGAACGCCAGCAATCCGAATGCGAATGCGCGATCACTTTTCCCCATTGGCCCGTCATAACGCCGAGTCGCACCAATCTGCACCGCAACAACGCCAGTCATCTCAGTCAGCATCGACAGAAAAACGACGATCACAACCAAAACCGGCCAAATGCCGGGCACCATGGCGAATGGCAGGTAAAGTACAGTATCAGATATGACGTCGCCGAGTTCGTTGAGCATGCCGCCAAGCTCAGTCTGCATATCGTGCTCGCGAGCGAGCATCCCATCGATCGCGTTCAACGCCATGCGCAGGAACAACCAGATCGGAATCAGGAGAGCCGCCCATGGCGCACCAGGGCTGATTACGAACAATAGACCAACGATGAGTGATCCCAGTAAGGCTCCGGCTGTCACTTGATTGGCGCTGACACCGGCGCGCGCCAGTGCCCGGCATAGCGGCCGCAAAAGGTTCTGGAACGCGGGTTTTAGATCGTAAATAGTCACAGCTGCGATTTCCTCCGCCTGGATGTCTCGCCACGTTTATCGCAACTGTTGCAGGGTTGGTGCGCACAAGCGCCGCTGCAGCAAGGAGCGAAACCGTCGCTCGCATTAGAGTTGAGCGCACAGCCGGTGAAGAGAAGGCCAGCTTGAATCGTCACAGGCCTGCTCGAATAACACAGGGTAATTTCAATCATACTCATAACCCCCCTCCAAAATTCAATGTCTGGTCAGTATGCTACGGTGCCGGGAGAGAAATGCGGGCCAACTGCGCTACCCGCTCCTCGAGATCCTTGCAAACCGCTTGGACGGATTCAGCGTCTTTCGTCAGGTGACCAAAAGTCCGCGGTGCTCCAATAGCCAGGCGCAGCTTGTAGGGGCGTGGCATGATGCCTCCTTTTGGCCATGCTTTCATGCCTCCTGCCAGATGGCAGGGAACGACCGGCAGGTTTGTTCCAACGACTAGCCGACCTATTCCGGAGCGAAAGCGTCCCATGGCACCGGTCGTGGTACGCGTTCCCTCCGGAAAAATAATCAGGATATTGCCATCGTTAGCGAGCAGTCGCGAACAGACGGTCAGGCTCTCAGCACCTTTGATTTTGCGATCAAACGGTAGCGCGTTGACGAGAATGGCCGACGCAGCGCTGCGTGGCAGGCTCGAAAAAAAGTAGTCGGCGGCCGCAGCAGGAAACGTCCGGTGAATTTTTTTCAGCGGTATTGCTGTCAGCAAAGAGAGCGTATCGAGATGACTGGTGTGATTACAGACGATTATGAAGGATCCAGTGGTTGGCAGATTCGCTCTCCCCACGACTTCGAGGCGGTGGTAGATCTTCATCCAGCCTCGCAGCAACAGCGCAGCAATGGAGCGCAACGCATAAACCAGCATATTAGGCTGCCTGGGAAAGTCGCGTAGCGACTCGAGCAGCGTGGCATCAATATCTGGGGGCGGGTGATATTCCCATTCCTTCATCTTAGCCCCTGGACTAACCCAGTCCGTGAAACCATCTGACCATATGAAAAAAAATCGGCGCAACGAAGATCATGCTGTCCACTCGATCCAAAATACCCCCGTGCCCGCTGATCACAACGCCCATGTCTTTGATCCCGATATCCCGCTTGATAAAGCTGATGACCAGATCACCGACTTGCCCGCCAACGCCAACGATGAGTCCAGTCAAAATAAGATGCAGGGCATCGAAGTGTGGAAATGAAAACCACAGCAGCCAGGGCAGCATCATCGACACGGCAATGGCACCCAGCGATCCCTCGATCGTCTTGTTCGGACTGATGTTTTCTCGGAGCTTGTGACGACCAAAGAGCTTGCCGCAAGTAAACGCGGCGACATCGTTGATCTCAACAGCGAAGATCAGATACAGAAGGTACCCATACGCGTAGGGCGTGTTGGCAAGAAATCCAAGATGACTGAACATCCAGCCGAAGTAAACGAAGCCCACGATGGCCAGGGATACCCGCTGCAACTGACCTTTGGCGCGGTTTCGTATGATCGGTATCAACACGATGGTGGCAATGACATATACGGGCAACGCCATGAAAACACCGTACCAGCCCGAAGATTGTAGACGCGGGTCGGTGACGACACAGGCAACGCCTAAAACAACTATTGCAACGTAGACAATGGCGGTGTACCACCAATCTTCGTAGAGGCCAGTGGCGCGCGCAAATTCCTTGAAACCGTATATGGCGAGCAAGGTTACGCCGGCAATCGTCGCGACCCGACCCAGAAAGAGGGTACCGAAAATCAATGGAATCATGATCAGCCAGCCGCGGTAAATCCTCCATATCGATGAAACGTCCTTGCCAGCCAATGTCAGAGCACCCAGCACCCCACCGGCGAATACCAGAATGCCGCCGACGATGGCGAGATAAGTCAAGAAGACAGGATTGCTGAGTGCTGCCTCGACCGACATGGATTTACTTTCCCATCAGGTACATGCCGATCACCAGCAGACTCATGCCGACAATGTTGACCGGTTTAATCGGCGTGCCGTAGACAAGCAACGCGATCAGCGCGGCCCAAATAAACGTTGTGGCGTAGACGGGGTAAAGAACCGTCAGCGCACCGCCTTTCCTGAAGGCGGCAACGAACAACACCATGACCGCAATGTAGCAGACAACACCTGACAGCAATCGTGGATTGAGAACATAACTAACAATCGAGCCATCCGCGAGTTCCGCACCGGATTTGTAGAGGTATTGGCCCAGCGCGCCCAAAAAAGACGCGATCAGAAAGAAGACGATGGAAACAACCGGAGTGGACATCTTTGCTGGCCCCTGGAGTGGCTCCATTCAGCGGGCATCTGCAACCAATGCCGACATCGATCGCCTGGCCGCAACGGGGCGGGTCATCAACGTCATGGTATACATTGACTAAAGATAAACGCCGAGCGAGAGCGCCAGCGACTTTACCGCTCCGTTGCGCGAAGCACAGCCCTCAACCACGATTAAGGGCTGTGTCGCATGGCTCCAGACTCCAATTACCAACGTGAATAGCTGGAGGTACGGAAGTCAAGGTGGCAGACCGCACAGACCCTTTCCAACCTGATGTACTCTGCGATGGCCGCTTGGGTCATATCCCCGCCTCTCTGGCCCCAGCGATTGCCGAGACCGGAGCTGTACGGAGGTATCCAGACACCTTCTTGATAATCTTTATCAGTCGGGCGTTTTTCAAGCTCATCTGCCAGCCCGCCCGCTGTCTCCTTCAGAGCATTTGCATTTGCCTTGAAGGTCTCGAAATTACCCCAGATAGGTGGCGCGGTTCTGGAACCCGGCGCGGCGACAGAGTCCGGTGCATAGAGGCGCCACATGTTCTCGCCTGCACCAGCTTCTATCTCTCTCGCAAGCTTGGTTGCCTTTAAGCGGTCAAATCGCTTTCTGCCCTCGATGATAGCCGCAAGATCATCCATAGCCTGTGCATGGCCGCGCATCAATTTTTGCCGATCCCGCTTCATCGCATTGGGGCCGTATTGACCATAGTAAGAGGGCCCATAAGGGCCATACCAGGCGTGAGCTGCGCTCAAGAAAGCCATGCAAAGGCCGACGCCCAGCAAGCCTGCGCCAATTTTCTTATGGAATCGTTTCATGATTATTCCCCATTTAAAAAGTTTTCCTCATTCACGGGAGGTCTCGCCTGCAACATGCAGGCTAGAAATCCAGATCGATCTCATCAAGGCGGGAGTAGTAAAACACCAGACCGCAGTTCTCATCAGGATCACGATAACAGTTGGGTCAGTGTATGTAAGCGCCGCTCTGACCACTCAGACAGGCGGGCCGGGATAGCAACGGCAACCCAACACCGACCTGCGCTACCGACTCGCCCCCCAAAAAATCGAGGCCGTAGATTAACGTAAAGACCTGAGAAAATAAAATGAAAACTCGCTATGACACATCCTCCAGGTTTTGGAACGAGGACTCCGACCGCACTATGTTTGCGGTCAATACGCGATCACGATGAGCCAGTCGTGGATTTTTCACCAGCTGAAGAGCCAGTCCGCATGCTTGACTCCCTCGCCCTGATCATTAGTATGCTGGTCTTATTCGGGCCTGCGGCTCATTAGGAATTAACCCGCATCGGTCCCGAGCACAACCGAAAATACAACTAACAGGATCAAACGCATGAAAAATATTATCAGTCTTTTTCTGGGGCTTTTCCTCACAGCCGCCATCAGCCTCGATGCGCAGGCAACCGACTATGAAGCAGAGGATCTCATCGAATACCGCCAGGAAGTCATGGAAGCCATCAAGGGGCACAACCAGGCAATCAAGGCGATCCTGCAGGCCAAAGTACCCTACAATGACCACCTCGAGATGCACATGACATCGCTCGAAGCGCTACTGGGCAAGGTAGGCGAGCTATTCCCGGAAGGAAGTGATTTCGGCGAAACCAAAGCCAAGGAAGCGATCTGGGACAACCCGGAAAAATTCAAAGAAAGTGTAGAAGAGGCGCAAAAGGCATTGGCGACTTTCAAGTCAGTCGTAGCAAAAGGTGATATCAGTGCCAGCGCGAGTGCGCACAAGAAATTCGGTAAAGCGAGCTGTGGCAATTGCCATAAATCCTTCAAACAGAAAGACGACTAGGCAAAGCTTGTGTTGCATCTCATCATGCTGATGCTGTTAGCCTTTGCCGCGTTGACTGCATCAGCCGATGACGACACGACAAACCGGGATTTCATTGAAAAAGGACGCTACCTGTTCCAGGCAGCAAACTGTTATGCCTGCCATACCGATGTCGATAGCGACGGTGCGCCGCTTGCAGGCGGGCGTGCGCTGAAAACTGAATTCGGCATTTTCTATTCACCCAACATCACGCCCGACAAGGCCACTGGTATCGGAAACTGGCGTGATGACGAGTTCATCAAGGCTCTGACCCAGGGCATAGCGCCTGACGGACGTCACTATTATCCAAGCTTTCCCTACCTCTCCTATCGGAGCATGGACACTGCCGATATTCTTGCCATCAAGGCATACTTGTTCAGCCAGCCCGCTGTCAAACAGCAGAACCAGCCGCATCAGCTCGAGTGGTATCTGTCCCAGTTCACGCTGCGAATATGGAAGGCACTCAACGATCTCATTGCGACCCCGGTCACCTTCGATGGTTCGCGCGGCAGTTACCTGGTCGATGTGCTCGGTCACTGCAACGAATGCCATACGCCACGCAATGTACTCGGCATGCTAAGCATGCAGGATAAACTGAAGGGCAACGAGGATCTCTCAGCACCCGACATCAGCTCCTCCACTAATGGGATCGGTGACTGGCAGGAACAGGAACTTGCTGATCTTTTCCGATACGGTGAACTGCCTGACGGGGATTATGTCGCCGACCACATGGGCGAAGTGGTGGATAACTCGACGTCGAAATGGCTCGATGAAGACCTGGAGGCCGCCATTGAATACCTACTGGCCAAATAGCAGCGCCCCCTGCCCCGAACGGAAACAACCATAAGAAGCTCCTGATGAATTACCTGTCGCTGACTGTGTGGCCACTCGTAATGGTCTGTGCCGCCTACGAGGCGAAGCATACCATCGAGACAAGAACGCTAAGCGCGTTTACGGGCTAGCCCACATAATCGCCATACCGGCATGTTTCAGGCCGGGATCCAGTGACTCAAGACGCTGGATGCCTGCCTTCGCAGGCATGACGGGCATTCTTGATGTTTACTCAGGCTTGGTGCACTCACTATGGGCGCTTTTCTAAAATTCAACTCAATAGACATCTCACCGAATGGCACTCACTTATCAGCTATCGTCGGGCAATCGACCGGCCGACACGGGTTACTTCTTCCGGAAAACGCCGTGAATACCTCCGTGTAGGCTCGACGGGTTCGCTACCGCTACGGTAGCAGCTGTGACTTTGGGCGAGCGACTTCGATATAATAGCGGTGTATAAAAAACGCCTTGTGACCATCGATGAATCCACTTGCCCTCGTTACCCAGCGCTACCAGTCGGCGATCAGGGAAAAAGCCATAAAGCGCGCGGAAACGCGGATTATCATAGCCGGGCGAACGCCGCAAGACTTTTCAGCCGAGGACCTGGAAATCGTCGTGCAGGAAGAAGAAGACAAAATCAAAGCGGAGATAAAGGAAAAGGGCTTGCTGGCCGTGCTGGCGCTTCTCGGACTGAGCTGGCTCGGTTAGATGCTCAGGAATCTTGTCCAACTCACTTTGTTGAGCGTGTTTTGGCGACGCTACAAGAGCATCATCTTGTCGACATTCGTGCTGTTCCTGTATCTCTGGCTAATAGGCAAACTGCATCAGGACTATGTCAACTATAGCGAATTGAATAGCGACCACGAGTATCTCGCACTTTCTTTCGTGATCAAATGGTGTGCTTTCATCCTTGGCATCATGGTTTACCTGTTGCTCAATAGTCTATTCCCTCGATCGAAAAAACTTGTCCCCACCGTAGCGAAAAAAAACCAGAAAACTGAATCGGATCAGGACGCGGTCGTAGACCCTTTTGCAGAAATAAGGCAACGAAAGAAATTACGTTCGCGCGCCGATTTTATTATCGAAAAACATAAAAAGTAACGCCGATTGATAATTCTGCAACAGAGCTGATCTTCAATTTCCGCTCACTTCATGCCCCACCTGAATGCACCGATCACACGGGCAGCTGGCGGTGAGAAATGCGGGCTGAATAGCCCGTATCTCAATTTCGCTTTTTTGCCAATGCAATGACCGGTAGAATGCGCAGCATGCCGCGATCGAACTGCGATCATAACCACTCACCTCACGCTGAATGAGCTGTCTTCAACTTATCGATTAACTCAAATGGAGCATATTCGATGCCTGATCACAAGATCACCTTTACCTATCTGTCGCAGGAGGACCTGTTAGAGGCCGGCTGCTTCGATATTCGTATGGCGATGGAAACAGCAGAAAAGACGCTGTTGTCGTTCTAGGAAAGTCGTATCCTGTACCCTGAGAAGATTGTACAAATCTTCGACCAGTCCGCGCAGGATCGCATCAACTGCCTGCCTGCCACGCTACTTGACGAGAAGATATGTGGTGTGAAATGGGTATCCGTGTTCCCGCGAAATCCGTCACTGCACAATACACAGAACCTGTCTGCAATCTTCCTTTTATCCGAAATCGAGAAAGGCTTCCCGGTCGCCGTGATGGAAGGCACGCTGGCTTCGAACATGCGGGTTGCGGCGGTGGGCGGCCTTGCCGCCAGGCATTTGTCCCGCGAGGACAGTGAAATCATCGGTTTCATCGGCGCTGGCGAACAGGCCAAAATGCATTTGCTGTCAATGAAAGTCGTAAGACCCGGTCTGAGGGAATGCCGGGTTGCGTCCAAGACCATCGAAGAAGAACAACAATATATCGACGAGCTATCACCGCTGTTTCCGGACATGAAGTTTGTCGGTGCGAATACCAATGGTCGTACTGCTATGGAGGATGCGGATATTCTGGTGACTGCAACCAGTGCCCAGGCGCCATTGCTCAAGGCAAGCTGGATGAAACCGGGCGCCTTCTACAGTCATATCGGCGGTTGGGAGGATGAATATGCGGTCGCCCAGCAGTGTAACAAGATTGTCTGCGACGATTGGGCATCCGTCACCCACCGTACCCAGACCCTGAGCCGCATGTATGCTGAGGGACTGATATCCAGTACCGATATCCATGCCGATTTGCACGAGCTGGTCTCAGGACACAAGCCGGGTCGCGAATCCAGCGATGAGCGCATCTATTTCAATGCCGTTGGACTGTCCTATATCGATGTTGCCATCGGGCTGGCCATGTTTCATCGGGCAACGAGCGTGAATGCAGGCCAGCAGCTTGACCTGCAGCAATGCATGATATTCGAACATAAGAATATAATGCAAAAACTGAGACTGTGAAAATATGTTCAAGCGTCTTGACAGCAATCCCTCGAAACGCGTAACGATTACCATTGACGGAATACCATACGAAGCCGTGGCGGGCGAGACTGCTGCCGCGGCAGTTCTTCTCAGTGGTATCGATTGCACGCGCACAACACCGGTTTCGGCTACGCCGCGCGCGCCTTTCTGTCTGATGGGCGTGTGTTACGAGTGTCTGATGGTCATCGATGGTCAGCCCAATCGGCGCGCCTGTCAGGAATACGTCGCCGAAGGCATGCGCATCGAAGCACAGCGCGGCCCGGGAGCCCTGCCCGAGTGAGTACTGCCGGGCCGAAGGCCCACTATTCACTGGTCATCATCGGTGCCGGTCCGGCTGGGCTGGCGGCTGCGGCTGCGGCTGCGGGACATGGCCTTGACATTGCATTACTCGACGAACAGCGCGCTCCTGGTGGCCAGATCTATCGGGCAATCGAATCCATTCCGTCAGAGCGCGCCAGACTACTGGGAAGCGAATACCGCCGCGGCGAGGACCTGGTCGGCGCGATACGCAATTCCGATGTTGAGTACTTTCCCGATACACAAATCTGGTCCTTGAACCGCGAACGTGAGATCGGGCTGGTACACGGTCGAAGCGCCGCGATGATCTCGGCCGATCAGGTCGTGCTGGCCGGGGGCGCGATCGAGCGGCCTGTACCCTACGCCGGTTGGACCCTGCCCGGTGTGATGAATGCAGGTGCAGGACAAATCCTGTTGAAGGCGCAGGGGATCGTCCCTGCGAACGGCGTGGTGCTGGCAGGCTCCGGGGCACTGCTGTTGTTGCTCGCATGGCAATACATGCGCGCTGGCGTGCAGATAAAAGCCTTGCTCGATTTCACACCCATGCACAATCACCTGCGCGCGTTGCCTTATTTGCCGCGCGCGCTGCTGGCGCGCCATTATCTGCTCAAAGGGCTGCAATACAAGCTGGATCTTAAGCGCGCCGGTATCACCACCTTGCAAAACGTCAGTGACTTGCAAGCCGACGGCAAGCAGCGTGTTGAATCTGTAAGTTACCGCCACCGTGGCCAGCAGCACACGATCAAGACTGATCTGCTGCTGACACATTTTGGTGTGATTCCTCACATCCAGCTATCTCAGGCTGCCGGATGCAGGCACTACTGGGACAAGAGCCAACAGTGCTGGCGTCCACAAGTGGACGAGTGGGGCAACAGCAGTGTCAACGGCATCCTGATCGCTGGTGATGGCGTCGGCATTGGCGGCGCACGCACTGCAGAGCATGCCGGGCGGTTGACAGCGCTGGAGGCCGTGCGCGCACTCGGTCGTGTATCCCAGCACGAACGTGACCGATTGGCGCGTAACGACAGAAAGTGGATGCGCGAAGAACAACACATCCGGCCGTTTCTGGAAGCGTTTTTCCATTTGCCCGGTAAGCTGCTCGCGGCACCTGCTGATGACACCGTGGTGTGCCGCTGTGAAGAAGTGACTGCCGGTGCCATTCGCAAGGCGATCAGTGAGGGCCACGGCGACAGCAACCAGGTCAAATTCCTGACCCGCTGCGGAATGGGGCCTTGTCAGGGGCGACAGTGCGCAGAATCCGTGACCCACATCGTTGCCAGGGCAACTGGCAAAAGCCTGCCCGAGGTCGGTTTGTTTCGCGTTCGTCCACCGATAACACCATTGACGTTGGAACAGCTCGGCAGCCTGTTTCCGGATGAAACAGAATGAAAACGGATACGCTGATTATCGGCGGCGGCCTGATGGGATGTTCAACGGCGCTGCAACTGGCAAAACGCGGTGCCCGCTGTGTCATCCTGGACAAAGACAGCCCGGGACGCCATGCCTCGGGCGTGAATGCCGGCGGCCTGCGCCGTCTGAATCGACATCCGGCGGAAATACCCCTATCGGTTGCCTCGGCCGAGATGTGGCATGACATCGAATCGCTGGTCGACAACGATTGCGATACCCGCTTTCCCGGACAGATTCGAGTGGCAGAGAATCGTGAGGACATGCAGAAACTCCAGGAGCGCGCGGCTTTGGTTCGCGACCTGGGTTATGCTCACGAAGAAATCATCGAACGTGACGCGCTGTACCAATTGGTACCCGCGTTGACGCCTAACTGCGAGGGCGCTCTGATCTGCCGAGACGACGGCTATGGCCGCCCGTTCCATGCGCTGAATGCCTTCCGACGCAAAGCCTGCTCGCTCGGCGTCGAATGCCATAGCGCAGCCCGAGTGGATCAGATAGATCGCGATCGCAAAGAGTGGCGCGTGATCACACCAAAAGGTGAGTATCGCGCACCAGTACTGGTCAACTGCGCGGGCGCCTGGGCCGGTCCGATAGCGGCCACTCTGGGCGAGCCAGTACCATTGAAAGCAGGTGCGCCGATGTTGATGATCAGCGAACGCCTGCCCCGCTTCATCGAACCCGTCATCGGTGCCGCGAGCCGTAAGCTGTCGTTCAAACAGATGCAGAATGGCACGCTGCTGATTGGTGGCGCCCACATGGCGGAGTTGGACTTCAAACAACAACTGACCGAAATGAATTGGGCCAAACTTGCCGTCAGTGCACGCACGGTCCTGGCGCTTTTCCCTCAACTGAAAGACGTCCGCATTGTGCGTACCTGGGCCGGCATCGAGGCCTTCATGCCGGACCATCTTCCTGTCATCAGCAGAAGCAGTACCTCAGCGCATGCCTACCATGCGTTTGGCTTCTCTGCCCACGGGTTCCAGATGTCACCGGTCGTTGGCAAGATTCTGTCGCAACTGATACTCGACGATCAGACCGAGTTACCGATCGCGCCTTTCGACATCAGGCGATTCCGGAAAGACCGCTAACCCGCATTTCTCACCAGGATCACGGGAGCAGGCGCAGGATTCGTGTTCGTAAGCGCCGCTCTGGAGCGAAAAGCGTAGCCATAGCTATGGTTTGAGTGAAGAAACCGTAGGGTGCGCCGTGCGCACCGGAGTTGGCCAGGCGGCTGAAGGTGCGCGGTGCGCACGGCGCACCCTACGATCTTGCGCAACCAACGGCTAGCCTGAACCGTGATAGGCATGCGTGAAGAACACTCTGTATTTCAATCATCCGGGTTTTCTTGTAAAGAGACCAATGCCTTATCAGAATGCTAAGCCGCCTGGTGAGAAATGCGGGCTGACCCGCATTCGACTCACAGGTCGCGCAAGCTGGCGGAGGGCTCGATATGCGCTGAGCGCAGGCCCGCAAGGCCCGCTGCAATAACCGCAGCGGCGCACGTCAGCGCCAGGGCGATCCCGTAGTGGTGCGGCAGCAGCTGGCAGACCTGCTGTCCCTGGCCCAGTTGTGATGCCATCATTTGATTGATGACCCCCGCAACCAGCAGGTAGAGCCCCACCGCCAACGCCCAACCGAGAATAGCGGTATAGAGTGCTTGCACCATCGGGAACCAGGCAATGTCCATTGTGCGAAACCCCACCAGGCGCAGAACTGAGAGCTCCTTTCGCTTGCGATCAACGTTGGCCCATAAACTGGCGCCCAGCGACAGAGAGAAACCGAATAACCCGATTACTGCGATTATCCAGTAAATGGCGGTCAAATTCCGGTTCATCCGCTGGACCAGTTCGATCTCGGCCGCGTGGGTATGGACGTCCACGCCAAGATTCGCAAACGCATCGCGCAGTGCCGCCACATCGTAGATCGAGCGCGCGTAAAGGCGAAAGCTCGGGTAGGTTCGGATGCTGTTTTCGCGATCGCCGCTCCAGCCCATTCGAGGTACTGCGCGACCGTCACGGAAATCCTCCAGGGCTTCGAGCAGGTTTACCGAGACGAATGCACCATCGCGCGCAAATGCCCGTGCCGGTGCGACTGCTGCCACGGTCAACGGCAAGTGGACTCGTTCCTTTTGGCCGCGGTACTGGCGGGCGAGACTCCCATCCAGCGTATCTCCGGCCGCAACCTGGAGCTTTTCCGCGGCGGAGCGCGACAACACGATCCGAGTAACGCCTTCGGGTCGATCGCCCCGCGGCGACAGCATGGGATCACCCTGGTCCGAAGGAATCAGCTCAACGCGCACATGACGTGATGAATCCTCACTGCTGAGCTCGATGGTTGCAGCAATACTCCGGGTACGCGGCACCAGGAAAGACACGTCCGGTCGTCGTCGAACACTCTCCAGCCAGCTACGGTCGTAGCGCCCACTGCTGACAGGACGTATCTCGCGGTTGCCGGGATCCTCGATCAACTGATCGATCATCGCACCCACGATGCCGAACTTGAGCCCGAACAGTACCAACATCGGTCCCAGCACTGCTGCCAGCGCGAGCACGAAACAAACCGACATCTGCCATTCGTGGACGTAATCTCGGCTCGCAAGCGCGAAAACCTTTCTCAGCGGTACACTCATGAATCAGCCGCTCACTATGGTCTCGGTCAGGTTTCTGTCCTCAGACCTGAAGGTTCTGTGGTGCAGCCGCCTCAGGCCGAGTTCCTTGATATGACGCCAGGCGTGGCTCGCCAGAATCACCGTAATGTTGAGCTCTTCCACCAGCTCCATGAAGTGGGCCATGATCTTCTGTGCCGCATACGGATCGAGCGATGCCGTGGGCTCGTCGGCGATAACGATGGAAGGCCGATGGGCCAGCGCACGGCCGATAGCCACCCGCTGACGTTCCCCGGTCGACAGGGCTTCTGGCAGCTTGTTCAGATGTTTGGCAATACCCAGTTGCTCCGCCAGGTGCTCTATTGTGCCGTCCTGTGCGAGGCCAAGCACATTGCGGCAGAGATCCATGTTCTCGCGTACCGTCAGATAGGGTAATAGACCACCAGTCTGCATGACGTAGCCAAGGTAGCGCTTGCGCAGGTCACCCAACTGATTGAGCCTCCCTGCCTTCCAGTATGCATCCATATCCAGAGGATCCCCGTCGCGTTCCGGGCGGAAGCGAAAGGCGCCGACGGAAGACGGCTTCAGGATGAACGCGAGGATGTCCAGCAGCGTCGACTTGCCACAACCCGATTCACCAACCAAGGCAATTTTCTCGCCCATGGCAATTTGCAGGCTGGGCACCTTGAGACGAAAAGCCACGCCCTCAGACTCACGCGTCTTCACCACGTCGCGCACATAGTACACGAGAGCGCCGCGTGGATGCGCTTGCGAAGAGTTGTTGGTGCTCACGTCGTGCTGTGTCCCTGTGTCCCGGCGCCAAACGCTTGTTAAGGCAGCACCTCCAACGGCACCGGGAAGACAGAATCACCGTCCACAGGTCCATTGTCCAGGCTAACCCAAAGATCTGTATGGTCGTGCAGCGCTCGGTAATAGGCGATCTTGTCCTCCAGGCCAGTCACAAAAGCCACTTGTTGTTTGGTCGACCAACTCTGCCAGTCGTCCAACGATAGTCCCATGACCTCAGCGGTATACGGAAGGTCTTCGATGTACTCCCGCATAAAGCCGAGTTCTGCCAGACTATTGCCCTCCCCGGCGGTCGTGGCCGTGGTGCTGCCCAACTGGGTTGGGTCCCTGGCCATTGTCGCGGCAAGACTTTGCAGTTCTTCGAGAAAGGTCTGGGGTGACAGCATTCCTTCCTCGGCCCTCTCGAGCACCGCTGCAAGGACGTCGTGCAGGTCTGAGAGCTGGTCGCGAGTCAGCAGCACTCTCACCTCCACGGCCGCACGCTCAGGGTCACGAAAGTCACGGTCGAGCAGCCAGGCATCGAATACTGTTGGGATCTGGCCACCTTCGGTCTTCTGCAAATATTTCATGCGCAGGGCGTATCCGAGCTTGGCCACTTTTGCCTGGAGTTCCGCCAGCTGGGCGTCTGCGCTCGTCGGGATCGGCATCGCAGGTTGCTGGTCTGTGGCAGCGAGGCGGACCTGCTCGGTAATTTGGCCGGCTAGCGCATCAAGCGCCTCGCCAAATTTGGCAACATCGCCGGTGGGCACGCCATAGTAGAGGCTGCCGATGCCAGGAAATTCCGCGAGCGCTTGGTATTGCTCGGCGGCCGATGCATGGTTCGCCATGGTCGCCGGTGTTAGCAGATGCAGCACAAAAATCGCGACGCCCTTTTCCTGTGCCAGTTCGCGCAAATTTTCAGACCCCAGAGCGGTGCTGGACAGCGGATCAGCGGCACCGCGTGCGCCAGCATCGGTTATCAGCACAATATAACGCGCCGCGTACTGCGACCAGTCCGTGGTCTCGATAGCTTCTTTGACACCGGCGTACGCGTCCTCGACAAAATCCTTGCTTGAGATATCCGATGCCTGCAGAGAATTCACCCGAGATAGAAAGCTTGCTGCATCGCGGCCCTGATCCAGGTCGACATAGGTGCGCACAAGGTAGCCTAGCCCCGGCGCCGAGGACAAATTGTCCCGAAACGCCACCAGACCGAAACTGACGTCGCCGAGCAGGTCAGCATCATCGATTCTGTCATAGATTTTTTTAACCGCTTCACGGGTGCGTTCGATATAGGGATCCATCGACAGCGTGGAATCAATTACGAACGCCAGACCCGCTGTGTAAGACGGCGGTGTGGCCGCCGATCCGCTGCTAGCGCCCTCCGCAGGCGTCAGCGGAACGCTGGAAACCTGCAGCAGACGAGCCTGCTCGTTTTCAAGATAAATATCTTCGTGCTGCCGGATCGGGACGAGGTAAAAATCTTCCTGGATGTCGATGAAATTGGGCGGCTGAATGGCCACGACCGGTGAGTTCGGGGACAGCACATCCTCCTGCGCCTGTTCGTAGAGCCCCTCGTATGCTGCCAGGTCGCCTTCCCGAACCAACTGGCGCAGGGAGTCGCGGTCGTTGAAGAGGAGCACTCGATCATGGCCCGTCGGATTGCGAAAGGCCGCGGTCAGTCCGTGATTCCACTCAAGGGTGCTCGTGGCGGGCAGCCAGCCTGCGCGGGTGCCGTGACGGTCCATGCCAACCTCAAGCCATTGCATTCCGCTATGTTCACGGCGTGCATAGACATAGAACGAAGTGAACGGTATCACCGCAGACTGCCCCTTACCACCAGGCTCGGCAGACAGTCGCGCATCCGGGGTTGCCAGCACGCGCTGGTAGAGGCTGCGTTTGCCCTCCATCAACAATGGTTTGTCCCCGCCCTCGACTGCCGTAGCAGCCAGCACGAGCACAGGCGTCATGGCGACGAACGCCGCAAGAACTAATTGCATCATATGTTTCACCTTAGCGGAGTGGCGCCCTCATCTGGCTTGGGTTGCCGCGACTAGCGCCATTGGAGCATCAGCCGCATGGCGGGCCCGTCACCTGCGGCGGCGGACTGCTCAACGTGCTCTCGCAAATCTTCCAGACGCGTCACAGCCTCCTCGCTGCCAGCAGCAGCCGCCACACGGTACCACTTATAAGCCTGCGCAGGATCAGGCATCGGCAAGATACTGATCTCGGGTGCGTGAAAAGCCGGATCGGCCTGGGAACCCAGAGCCAGAGCAGCCTGAGCGTGACCCTGGCGCGCCGCGAATCGGTAGAGCAGGTAGGCATCATCGAGCTGATTCTCGCTCTGCAACTGCTCTGCGAAGCCGTAAACCTCGTCGGCTTCGGGCTCAGAGTTTACAGCACGTAATCTGGCGATGATAGCTCTGGCCCTGTCGCCAGCACGTGAACCTGCGCTGCCATCGCCCTCGCCCACAGCGGGCGGCGGCATAACTGCCTGGTCCGTCTGTGGCGGGGCCGCGAATTCTGGCAACGCTGTCGGCGGCTCTTCCTTCTCACTTGGCACCAACCAGACGGCGAGGATTGTGACGACAGCCACCAAGACCATGAGTGCTTTGGCGCCCGCTGAGATCCCGGTATCGCTCCTG
>Ga0272441_10008224_pt1 | contig 16590 bp, 15 predicted proteins | sample SSMProp6N_FD_193582 | JGI IMG/M metagenome (GOLD analysis project Ga0272441, IMG submission 193582) | Marine sediment archaeal communities from Little Sippewissett salt marsh, Falmouth, MA, United States - SSM-Prop-6N | ecosystem: Environmental > Aquatic > Marine > Wetlands > Sediment ...
AGCAACTAAAAGAATCCCCGTCAGCGAAGAACAGAACCCGGAGATCATGAACCCCGTGATGCGCTGGAATGGAATGCTAATGCCGGAGTATCGCGCAGCTTCCGGATTCCCTCCTACCGCGTACATGCGGCGTCCGAGCTCGGTGTGATTGAGCAGAATGTGCAGAATGAGGAGCACGCAGCCCATCAGCCAAACCAGGATCGGAATGGAGAGGAACGTGTTACGCGCCAGGCCAACAAAGCCCTGTGGAATTCCCTTGAACAACGTTGCGCCCTTGGTATACCAATACGCCATTCCAGTAAGGATGGTGCTCATAGCAAGCGTGCCCACGAACGAGGAGATCCGCACATAGGCAATCAGCACGCCATTGACCAAGCCGATTCCGATTCCGACCAATAAGGTCAAGGCGATGGCAAGTGCCGGATGCATAATCGGGAAGAGACCGGCAACAAGAAGTCCGGCAAACGTTGCCTGCGCGCCGATGGAAAGGTCGAAGTCTCCCATCACCAACACGGCTGTTACGCCTCCGGCGATGATTCCCAGAAGAGAGATCTGACTGAGAATGCTCAGTGCGTTACGGTACGTGGGGAAGACATCCGGCCTGAGGGCGGAAAATACAGCCAACATGATGATGAATCCCAATAGCGCGCCATAGCGAGCGAAGGCTGATTTGACATCCAGCTGTCGGGGGACCGCGGGGGTTGTTTGTTCGCGCTTCCTACGAAATCGGGCCAGTTTGTCCATAGCAGTATTCAAGCACCTCCTGGGCGGTTGTCTCATGGGCAAGAAGGTCCGCGTTAATCCTGCCGTCACGCAGAACAAGGACCCGGTCAGCGACGTGCATAATTTCCTCAACATCTGATGAGATGTAGAGAACTCCAACTCCCTCGCTTGCGAGTTTCCGTACGAAGCGGAAGATTTCGAAACGAGCGCCGACATCGATTCCACGCGTCGGCTCGTCAAGTATCACGGCAACATTTGGCTCCTGGAACCATCGGCCCAGAACGATTTTCTGCTGGTTGCCGCCACTAAGATTGCGGATTGGTGTCTCAAGCCCGTCCGCCTTCACTTGCAGCACGGCTATCATTTCAGCCGCAGTCTTTCGCTCTGCGGATTTGCTGATGAGGGGGACCCATTTGCGCCGATATTTCGAGATGTAGGCCAAAGTCAGGTTCGCGCGCACGCTCATGTCCAGCACAAGCGATTGGCGACGGCGCTCCTCGGGTACAAAGGCGATGCGTTGTCGCATCGCTTGGCGAGGAGAACGCACGCTTGTTTCTTTGCCTCCGATGTGAACGGTTCCCGTGTGCTTGATCAATCCAAAGAGAGCGCTTCCAGTCTCTGTCTTCCCGGCACCGATTAGCCCAGTCAATCCGACGACCTCGCCAGCGGCAACGTCGAAATTCACACCGTGCACGATATCGCCCACGGTTAGATCACGAACGGAGATTGCCTTGGCATCGCCATGGTCTAATGCAGCGGGTTTTGCCTCAAAGCCCGGGCTGCCTGTCTCCGCCACCATTCCGATGTCGGACGCGGTCTGCCCTACCATGTGCTCGGCAAGTTGCTCTACAGTAAGAGTTGCCACGTCACACGTAACGATCTTCTTCCCGTCTCGAAGAATCGTCGCCCTTTGCGCGATGTCGAAAACCTCTTGAAGACGGTGGGAGATATAGATAATGCTGGTCCCATGCTCGCGAAGGGAGCTAACGAAACGAAGTAGATCTTCAACCTCGCGTTTGCTGAGCGACGCGGTTGGCTCGTCCATGACCAAGAGACTTCCTTCGGTATAGAGTGCTCGAGCGATTGCCACCAGCCACTGCTGACCGACGGAGAGCGTTTGGATTGCCGCCGCCGGCTTGATGTCAATGCCGAATCGCTTCAGAACAGCTTCTGCTTTGCGATTGAGCGCTCTCCAATCAATGAAGAACGAACGCTTGGGGTAGCGATCACCGAGCACGATGTTCTCAGCGACTGAGAACCAAGGCACCAGATTCAGTTCCTGATGAATGAACCGCATGCCAAGTGCGTGAGACGTGTGAGGCGAGAGCTCAGGCACATCTTGCCCTTCATACTCTATGTGTCCTTCGTCGAACGGGTAGATCCCCGCAAGCAGACGAATCAACGTGGATTTGCCGGCCCCGTTTTGTCCGAGAAGAGCATGGATCTCACCGGGCAAGACGTCGAAATCGACATGATCGAGGGCGAGGGTTCCGCTGAAGTGCTTAACAATGCCTTCCATGCTCAGTCTTGGGCGTTGGGCGGATGGGCTGTCGGGAGTATGGAGCTGAATGAGTTCCGTCACATTAGCCTCCCTTGCAGGTTGCGCATCTCGTCATCGAGACGCTGATATCGATGGATGATTGCTTGGTAATCGGATTGGATCTGTGTTGACGGCTCCGCAATTTGCTCGGAACGGACGCAGGCGTCAGCTGCCTGCTGGAAGGTGTCATAAACGGCTTCGGCCACCATTCCGATGACGGCTGCACCGACTGTGTTTGCTTCCTGCTTGACCTCAAGTGTCTCTACGGGTTTGGCGATCATGTCTGCAATTAACTGCGCCCAGAACGGGCTGTTGGCTCCGCCTCCGATCAGGCGAAGAAGCGGAAGATCGGAAACGCGCTGCTTATCGAAGGTATAGACCAACTTGCGGATGGAATAGGTGATGCCTTCGAGCACTGCGCGAACGACGTCGGCACGCTGGTGCGAGAGCTGCATTCCGTAAAGGATGCCTCGCTCGCTTGGATCATAGGAAGGCGCGCCGCCGGGTCTAAGGTAGGGCAAGCACAGAAGTTCATTGGCGCCGGGGGGCGATGAGGCTGCGAGTGACATCAAGTCGTCATATGTCACGGAGGAGCCACTCGAGCCATCGCCATCGGAGAAGATTTCATCGAGCATCCACTCCACAACGACTCCAGCTGAGTACGTTGCAAGCTGAGACAGGTACATGTCAGGTACCGCATGGCAGAGCACGAACGGCCTGGTATCTGAATCCATCAGCGGCTGCTGCGAGGCAAAGGCCACCCATGATGCAGACCCAAGGCAACAGTAGGCCTGTCCGTCTGCCACCATCCCGGCGCCCAGTGCTGCGCAGGTGACGTCGCCAGCGCCCAATACGACTGGCGTGCCCTCTAGCAGGCCCGTTGCTGCGGCAGATGAATGCGTGATCCCTCCTACAACCGTTGTGCTAGGCAGGACATCCGGCAATTTGGCTAGATCGATGTCGGCGGTATCGAGAAGATCTCTTGCCCAACAGCGTTGCGATAAGTCAAACATCCCCGTATCCGAAGCCTCCGAAGGATCGGTGACGAGAAGGCCTGTCAACCATGCCACGAGGACGTCCTTTGTGCCGAGGAACTTGTGCGCCTTCTTGTAGACGTCCTCAGCATGTGTCCGAATCCAATTGATCTTTGCCAGAGGGTACAGTGACACCTCAAGGCCCGCACCCGTGAGACTGTAGAAACGCTCCCAGCCGAACCGAGCAATTGCATTACGTGCCTCTTCCGAGCTTCGCCGGTCGGCCCACAGGATGGCTCGATCAGTCAAGGGAGAGCCGCAACGATCGACCGGAACGCAACCATGCATGTGGCCGCTGAAGGCAACCGCGGAAATGTTGGTTGGAGGCAACGATGATTTCTCAAGAACAATCTTGGTACCATCCACAAAGGACGAGATCCAGTCCTGCGGGTTTTGCTCGGCCCAATCCGGGAACGGGTAGTAGGTCTTGTATCGTGTGTAATGGGATGCAAGGACGCACCCGTCGAATGCAACGAGGGATACCTTGGCACCGGTCGTGCCGAGATCGCAAGCAAGGATCGCGCTGTCAGTAGCGGAAAGCATCTCTCAAGTTCCTCCAGCCCTGGCACCATATTTTTTGGATTTGACGATCATAGCGCAGACAAATTAGTTCGTCAAGCTGTGAAGATATGACTAAAACATAACAAGAACCTGTAGGGATGCTCGGGAAGAACGAAGAAAACAGCAGTTGCGGCGAGTTGCATCCAACAGTATTCCTCCGTATAATCGTGGTGTTGTCATGGCATCATTACAAGATGCCGAACTGATCACGATCCCAAGGAGGCACAATGGGTGCATCGATAACCAAACTCATGGACGACATGGCACAAGCGAACCAACGAATCGCTGAGAGTAGTGCTGGCGACTACCTGAAGGCATTTAGGCAGTTCAGTGCACGAGCACACGCGGATGGTGCATTGAGCCGAAAACACAAGGAGCTGATTGCCCTTTCAATCGGCTTATCGAAACGTTGTGAGCGATGTATCGCCTACCACGCCAAAGGGGCGTTGGCTCAGGGAGCGACTACAGACGAGCTTCTTGAGGCAGCGTTTGTCACCGTAATAATGGATGGTGGGCCGGCGCTGGCCCACATTGGCTTGATCTACGAATCGATCGAGGCATTTGGCGGCGCGGAGAATGCGTAGCTTGGACGACACAGATAATGCGAGGGAGGCAGTATGACCGACGACGTGCTGGCGAGGAAAGTAAGTACATCCATCCTCGAGACAGAATCCACATCGGAAGAAGTGAAGAAATTCGTTCTTGATTGCCACGTCTGGCCCTTCTACGGAGTAGCAGTCGATCTAATTAACATCGACGTGGCCTTAGAAGCAGTCGAGGGAACGGGAATGAAGGTCATGACCGTGGCATCGTATCCGCTAGGTGGGATGTATACATCCGTCAAGTGCGGACAGATTGAATATGCGCGCTCACATGGAGCGCATGAGATGGATGCATGCCTCAACTTCTTCGACTTCAAGTCTGGACGCTACGACTCGGTGCTCAGGGACATCCAAATGATGAAGGATGCATGTGGCGACGACTTGAAACTGATCCTCATTCCGCAGTTCGCGGTCCTCACGAACGACGAGAAGATCCGGGCGTGCGAGCTGATGCTTGAGGCGGGGGTGCCTCATCTCAAGACGAACACCGGGTATGGCTACAATACACTTGTTGATGATGTGACGTTCATCAAACGGCGATATGGTGATGACATGAGCGTTGAGGTGTCCGGTGGAATCAGAACACGCGCCGATGCTGAGATGGTAGTGAATGCGGGGGCATGCGTAGTTCACACAAGCACGCCGCTTCAGGTTGCCGGAATCAGTCCTGCGAAGAGCAGCTAGGAGGGAGACCACAATGAATCGCCAAGAATTGGCCGGGATGATCGATCATACCTACTTAAAGCTGCACGGTGACGAAACCGCCGTTGCACGCATCTGTCTCGAAGCGATGAAGTACGAGTTTGCCTCAGTCGCCATTCTTCCATCAGCGATCCCGTTTGCCGCGAAGCTGTTACGCGGGAGCAATGTGAAGGTGGATGCTGCGTTGTCGTTCTTCCGTGGCCGCTACCCGCTGTCAGTCAAGTTGCTTGAAATTGAGGAAGCAATGAACGCTGGAGCACAAGAGCTGGATCTAGTGATGTCTGTCAGCCTACTGAAGGAAGGTCGGATTGACGCCCTGCAGAAGGAGTTCGAGGGGTTTGCGAAGGTCGCCGGAGGTCTGACGACGAAGATCATCCTGGAAACATCCTTGCTTGAGGATGACGAGAAAGTGACTGCGTGTGAGCTTGCTAAGGAATGCGGGCTTGGGTTTGTGAAGACATCGACCGGGCTCAAAGGGGGCGCGACAGTCGCTGACATCCGCCTGATGAGAAAGACAGTGGGGCCGGGAATGGGTGTCAAGGCATCGGGGGGCATTCGATCGCTCGAAACGGCGATAGAAATGGTGCAGGCAGGTGCCAATCGATTGGGCACCAGTTCCGGTGTCGCGATTGTGGAAGCGTTTCAAGGAGAGTGACATGGCCGACCGTGCTGCAAGCGAGCTGATGGAGCGCGCCGCCGCGATGGCTGGAGAGTGCGAGGCGACGTATCACGGATGTGCCCAATGCGTCCTGCTTGCCATTCAGCGCGCGGTCGATTTGGAATCAGAAGACACGTTTCGTGCAGCCACCGGCCTGTCGGCAGGGATTGGCTGCCTCGGAATGACGTGTGGTGCTTTGACGGGAGCTGTGTTGGCTCTGGGCTTGGCTGTTGGGCGAGCGACATCGGATCTCGGGACGGGGTCGAAGGTACACTGGGACAACTATCGCCTGGTGAAGAGCCTTGTCCAGCAATTTAGGGCCAAGTATGGTGAAGATCTATCCTGCCACGCGATCCAGAAGCAGACGTTGGGGCGATCATTCGATTTGTGGGATCCGGTGGATCAAGTTGCGTTCAAGGAATTGGGCGCCCGAGAGACAGGATGTGCTAGCGTGGTGGGAGACGGAGCTTCGTGGGCTGTTGATCTCATCCTTCATCATCAATCTGAATCGCTATGATGGAGCCCCCTCCTACTGGAGCTGCTAGTGCAAAGCTGCTAAGATGACATGCTAGCCACACGGACAAACAATTCCAGACTAGCACAGACGTATGCAGCAGGGGGTGAATGCAAGCCATGGCCGAAGCAGCGGAACGACAACGCGATATTCTGAATGGGTATCGGGAACTGATCAGGGAAGACCAGCCACTTCCCTTGTATCACCAGGTTCGCCTCGTGTTGGAGCAGCTCATCGAACGAGGTTACCTGGTGAAGGGACAGCCGTTCATGAGCGAAGAGGAAATTGCCGAACGGTTGGGTGTGAGCAGACCCACTGTGAACAAGGCGATGAAGTCTCTCATGGATGATGGATACATCCACCGGCAGCGTGGCAAGAGGGCAACTGTCGATACACCGCATACAGTGCCTCTTGTGTTCATGGCTGAATTGCTTAGTTTTGGGGAAATGCTGTCGAAATCGGGCAAGGAATTTCACACGGAACTGCTAACGCGAGCTGAGGTCCAGCCGATCGAACGCGTTGCAGCCGATCTTAAGCTTGCGCCCGGCGAGCCCGTTGTCTACCTGCGCAGGCTGCGCTTTGTAGAAGGCGAGCCAATTTTGGTTGTTGACTCCTACCTCAGCGCCGCGCGCTACGGGCAGCTACTTGACCTGCCAGAAGAGGCTTTCCAGACGAATCTGTTCACGTTACTGGCGAATCTATTCGGTGTAAGGGTGGTGCGCGCTGATCGCGAGGTGCGAGCATCGCATATCCCACTGGAAGATGCACAGGTGCTGGATACGGCACCATGGGAAGCATGCCTCCGGCTTCAAGGGATTGCCTTCTCAGAAGACGGACAGCCCGTGGAGCATTTCGACTCTCGCCTGAAGGGGAACCGTTGCGTGCTTCGAACCTCGATGAGTCTCCCCTCCGCAACAGGTGAGACGACGTAGTCCAACAGTTGCCGCACAGATTCGGCAGGCTGTTTAGCTGCAGGGATCATTGCCGTTGTGTTTCGACACTGTTGTCAGCGAAGACGTTTCTTGTTCGGAAGCCAGTGAGCGTGTGCCCGAGGTAATTAGGCAGTGAGAAGCTACGCGACTCGAAAGCGCGATACGGAAGCCACTAGGATCATCCCCCTTCTTGCTCTACTGGCAGTGATTGTGGATTCAAAGCCGTGGAGCTTCCAGCAACAGATCTGCGAAGATAAGGCCGAACCCTGCTTCGAAACCAACGTGATCAGTCAACCAAGCAGAAGCAGCGTTGCGGGTGTGATCGGTGTGCGCAGATGGACTCCCGCGCATCGATTCGTTGCTCGGTTTCGCGGTGTTGTCCTAGTCACGCGTTGCCAGAAGCGGAAACGCGAGCAAGACAACTGCCGAGACGAGCAAAATACCAGCTCCAACACCAACTTGATCAGCTAGCCAACCAAGTAGTGGGGCCATTGCGGCCATGATTAACGTGCGTAGTTGAGCTTCTACCGACAGGCCCGAGGCCATCGAGCTGTGCTCGAACCGGTCTGCCAAGTAGCCAACGATCATCGGCCGACGCAGGTTCTGTAGCACGAACACACCCAAGAACGCTGCGATGGCAATCCCATCGACAGTTGCCCATGAGGCGGCACCGGCAACAAGCAACAAGCCTACGCCAGCCACAAACGTGAGATTGATGGATCGTGACAGAGATTGAAGGCGATGCTGGAAAGCCCCGGCGTTGGAGCTGGCGAAGCTGGTGGCAAGGTAGATGAAAAAGTAAACGCAGCCAACGAGAATTGCCGTACGTTGTTCGCCCCGCATGGAAAGCAGGACGGGGAGTGCAAGCGCCTGCGCCTGGATGATGGGTTGGAGGTAGTCCTTGGTTGACTTGAACAGCGCGTCAAAGCATGCACTTGACAACAGCCCGCGCACGATGCACGGATCTGTCACCAGCGACCGCAGTCCTCGGATTGCGCACGCAAACTGGTTGCCTGCTCGTCGCCAAGTCAGTACTCCTTCGGTCTGAATGTGTTTGCCATCCAGTGTGCGGGGATACGACGCAAGTAGGAGCAGGTTAAGACCATAGGGGATGGTGGAGGCAAGGAAGACGACGCGGAAATTCCCCGTCCAGAAAACGAGGCCGGCTGCAACCAGAGATGCCAGTGCAGATCCGAACTGAGAGGCGGCGCGTGTCTTTCCGTAGTAGGCCACCTTGTGCTGCTCGCCTCCTGTGATACGAAGATGCTCGAGGATCATCGCCTTGTGCGTCCCGCTGCGGAAGGTCTCCCCGAATGCAAAAGCAAGCATGGCAAATGCGAACATCCAGAACGCTGAAGCGACATAGAATAGGACAAACGAGACAAGATAGGCACCGAAGCCAAATAGCATTGCCTTGCGGCGGCCGAAAGCGTCTGCGATCACTCCAGTGGGGATCTCCAGAACGTTACAGGCAATCTCACGAATGGAAATCAGCGTTCCGATCGCCAAGAACGAGAGGCCTGCTTCTCTGAGAAAGAGGATCAAGAAGGGATCGAAGAAGCGTAGATTCTTCAGGAAACCGTACGCGCGGAATTTCCAGAACTGAAGGTCGCGTCGGATGAGCTGTAGACGTTGCTTTGGCACGCAGGTTCTCCTTTGAGCTGATCCGCACACTTGGAAGATGGGGATCGCCGCCTGTCTCCAAGTGTACACTGCTTGTCCAAGTTACTCGGCAAAGCTAGGGCAGGCTGGCCAGTCTCCTTGCATTGCGTTGGGGAACACGGGTATACTTCGGCAGTTGTTGGTAGTACTGCAGTTGCTATCCAGGAGTTTAGCTGTATCTGAAGTCCTTGAGTGCTCTGCTCATCTAAAGCTTCCAGCATGAAGGAGTGGTTCGGATGTCCGAACGATTGACCGGAACCGTAAAATGGTTCAACGACGATAAGGGGTTTGGTTTCATTGAACGCGAAGGTGGAGAGGATGTCTTTGTGCATTTCTCATCCATTCGTGGCGAAGGCTACAAGTCCCTTAACGAAGGACAGAAGGTTGAGTTTACGCTTGGTACAGGCCAAAAAGGCCCCCAGGCCCTGGATGTGACTGTCGCTTTCTAAGAACATTCACTAACTGAAACACCGCGCGGCGTGCCCAACAGTGCGCCGCGTTTTTCGCTGTCGCGACTATGCTGCGATAACCCCAACAGCCTGAGGAATGCGCTCCAACAGAAGCTCGTCATCAGCGACGTTTCGCTGTGTGAACAAGTTCACCAATTCATCAACTGTGGCGCAGCGTTTCTCCCGCCCTTCCAACTGATGAATGATCTCACCCTGATGCATCATGATGAGGCGATTGCCAACGTCAATGGCTTGCTCCATGTTGTGAGTCACCATCAGTGTTGCCAATCCCGAGCGATTGGCAAACGACTGCGTGAGTCGGACGATCATGGCTGCGTTGGATGGGTCGAGTGCCGCCGTGTGCTCATCAAGTAGCAGCAGTTGCGGAGAGACGAGCGTGGCCATTAACACCGCCAACGCTTGGCGTTCTCCACCTGATAATAGTGAGACCGCGGTGTTCAGGCGGGACTCAAGCCCGATGTCCAGACTTGCCAGCATCTCACCGAAGCGATGCGAAAGCTTCCGTGGGAGTGCTGGTCGCATGCCTCTTCCGTGGCGCTTCATGGCCAACGCCATGTTCTCGGCTACCGTCATTCCAGGTGCTGTGCCCGCTAGAGGGTTTTGCACGATTCGCCCAATGAAGCGCGCGCGCTTGTAGGCGGGGATCTTGGTCAGGTCAGTGTCGTCAAGAGTAATGCGTCCGCTGGTGGGGAGCACGGTGCCCGCAATCAAATTCAGCAATGTGCTCTTGCCAGCTCCATTGGATCCGATGATCGTGAGAAAGTCGCCTTCGGCGAGGCAAAGATCCAATCCACGAATGGCGTCCACTCGATCGGCACCGACATGGAACGTCTTGCTGACACGTTTCAGAGCTAGCATGAGTGCACCTTTCTCAAGCGGCGATTCCGCAGATAGGGAATCACCAACGCGACGATCACCAGCAGCGAGGTGATAAGTTTTAAGTCCGAAGCCTGGAATCCAACGACGTACCCATACCTCAACGCCAGGCTGACAGCGATGCGATAGATGATCGAACCGAGCAGGACAGACGCGGTCATCCATCCGACGCGATTGGATCGGATAAGAGCTCCGCCGAGGATGACGGCGGCCAAACCCGTGACGATAATGCCAATCCCCATACTTACGTCAGCGAATCCGCTGTACTGGGCCACCAAGGCACCCGACAGCGCCACCAACCCGTTGGACAGTGCCAGCCCAAGCAGCTTCATTGAGTTTACGTTGACGCCTTGAGCCGTGATCATCTGCTCGCTGTCGCCAGTGGCTCGCATGGCAAGACCAACTTCAGTTCGAAGGAAGTAATCGAGCATGAGTTTGGTCGCCAAGGTGAGCAGTGCGATGAACGCCAAGATATCCAGCCTCCCTAGCGGCGACCACGCTGACTCTATGACGCGAGAGATGGTTGAGGCCCGTAACAGGGACAGATTGGGGCGCCCCATGATCCGCAGATTGATCGAATACAGCATGATCATCGTCAACACGCCGGCCAGGAGATTGGTGATACCGAGCTTTGTGTTGAGAAGACCCGTCACCAATCCTGCGCCACAACCAGCGGCAAATGCGATCAGCAGAACGCTAAAGGGATCAATCCCAGTTTGCACAAGGAGTAGAGAAGCGACGGCGGCCCCAGTCACGAAGCTTCCATCCACGGTCAAATCGGGGAAGTTCAGAACTCGGTACGTGAGAAAGACCCCGAGGGCGGCCACCCCATAGGCGAGCCCCTGCTCGATTGCGTGAATGAATAAGCTAACCATCGCTCCTCCTCCTTCTCCCTGCTCTACTTGTTGAAGAGCACTCCGCCATACAGGATGGCATCTGCTTTCTCAATCAGCGCCGCTGGGAACTCGAGACCGATCTGTGCGGCCAAATCGGCGTTCAGATGCAATTGTCCCTCGGTTACGTAGGTCACTGGGATCTCATTGGGCGGAGTGCCCGCCAACACCCGCAGTGCGAGGGCGCCTACAGTCAGCCCGAGGTCGTAGTAGTCGAATCCAGCTGCCAGAGTGGCATGGGGGAGGCTAGTAGGATCCGCCACCATGAATGGGACGCCGGCTTCAAGAGATGCAGCTAGAACAGAGTCAATGGCCGAAACTACGGCGTTATCAGTTGTTACGTAGTAGGCATCGACACGCCCGATAAGCGATTGAGCTGCAATCGGAACGTTGGCAGACGAATCGGCTGTCGCTGTCACAATTGTCAATCCCAACGCAGGGGCAGCGGCCTCGGCCATCTCAGTCAGAATCACTGAATTCGGCTCGCCAGCATTGTAGACAATGCCGATTCGCTTGATGTCTGGAGATAGATCCTTGAGCAGCTGCAGGTGAGCTGCTACAGGGATCATGTCAGACACACCGGTGATGTTCTCATTCCCGCTTGGATCTGTTGCACTCGGGACGAGCTTGGCAGCGCCGACAGGATCCGTTACCGCAGCATAGATCACGGGGGTGTCGGTCCCACGATAGACCTCGGCCGCTGCGATTGCTGAGTCCGTGGTGATAGCCACCACGAGGTTCACGCCCTGTGCTTGGAAGTTCTGAGCAATGGCCGTAGCCGTCGTCAAATCTCCTTGTGCACTGGCGAGGACGTATTCAACATCGACGTCTCGCTCGTAGCCCGCCGCGGTGAAGGCGTCGATCACTCCCTGTTCGACCGCGTCCAGTGCCGCGTGTTCGACGATCTTGGTGATGCCAATCTTAAGAGTCGTTGCTCCCGCTGACAGGGTCAGCGTTCCGATGAGGATTCCAAGTAGTACTGCTGCAATGATGCGTTTCACTTTTGCTCCTTACGTTGTATCCTTGCATCATCCGCAAGGACGAGATGCGATCTGCTTGCAGATCGCGTTGGTGTACCCGCTCGTTGGGTTGTGACCCCATGTCCTGCCCGCGAGCGGGTTCCGATTTCCGACCTGACTGCTGTCATTTGACCTCCTGACCAAAAGAAAAAGACCGCGGAAATTCCGCAGCCTTATTGCCCGACTCTTCGTTCTACCAGCTAGTTGCTAGAGAGACGAAATGTCAGGCGGGTTCCAATACCAAAAGAAGCTAGATTCGGTCGAATTGCACAAACTCATTCGGCGAACCATCGCTTCCTTCATATTGTGGCCACTATATTGGGAATCACGCAACGTGTCAAGACCTGCGCTCAAGAGCCTTGACTGCAAGGGCGGTTCAGCCATCGCGTCACGTTGCGCGCGGCGAAGCCGCCATAGCAAGACTCCCTGTGGCGTGTCAAGACCTGCGCTCAAGAGCCTTGACTGCAAGGGCGGTTCAGCCATCGCGTCACGTTGCGCGCGGCGAAGCCGCCACAGAGGGATGCCCCCCGAGTGTCAACTGCTTGCTGTGTGGCGAATGCTCTATCTGCGGCTGGTTTGAAGGACTTGGCATGATGGTACTAGAGTGGTTTGCGAGCAATCCAGATCATCTCATCGGTGTCACCGGCGAACGGACTCTCGGTGAAATCGGAGCAGACCATCTCGGTCTCGAAGCCTGCATGTGTCAGCAATTGTTCTTGGTGAGACAGCGTCGTGCAGTACATCCGCAGGGGACCTCGATCCGTGTGGGAACAGCTTTCGCCGGATGCGTCGATTGTCTCGTACCGAATCATGACGGCGAGGCTTTGCTCGGATAAAAAATGGGACCACGCGTAGGACACACGGATGAGCTCGTGCGTAGTCGGATGAATGGTTTCTCCTGCTGGCTGGAAGGGCGTGAAGTCGTTTACCGGTAACGATGCAAGCCAATCGGGATCGTGGTGTTCCAGGTGCAGGACGAGGCGAGCACCTGGGCTCAGATGACGTGAGAGCCGATCTAGACAAGCCGCTTGATCTTGTTTGGTCAACAATAGCTGGAATGAATAGGCGGGAATGAGCGCTAGGCCGAACTTCTCGTCCAAGTTGAGCGATCGCATGTCGGCCTGCGCCCAGCGGACGGTTGGAAGGTGTCTACTCTTGGCCCTTGCCAGATCGAGCATTTCGTTGGACAGATCGATACCCAGGACATGGATCCCTGCCTCCGCGAGCTGGATGGCAACACGACCGGTACCGCAGGCGAGTTCAAGTACGGATAGCTCGTCGGGCTTGGCACGTTGTGCAAGTCGGAGATAGAACGCGATTTCTTCCGGCCAATCGGGAACGGCAACATCATAGAGCTGGGCAAGTTCGTCCTGGTAAAGTTGATTCACGTGTTCTCCCCTTGTGCACGCGAAGATTAGGACTCTTTGTAGAGCAGGATCAAGCCGGCTCCGACCAACGGAAGGACCGAAACGTAGGTCATCACGGTGATCAAGCCGTACGTATCCGCAAGCCACCCGATGGGTGTCAGCATCAGACCGCCCATTCCCCAGGCCAATCCCATGACAAGTCCAGAGACAAGACCAGTCCTTCCGGGCAAGCATTCCTGGGCAGCCACCACGCCGACCGGCGTAGCCGACAGCGCGAACAGGCCAGCGGCGGCGATCGCGGGCAGGAGCAGCTGCGTCGGACCGTGCAGGAACAGGATAAACAGCGGCGTTGCCAGCAGCATCGAGCCGAACAGTACAGCTCTGCGGCTCCAGTGATCAGACAGGCTGCCTGCGAAGAAGCTGCCGATGGCTCCCGACAGCAGGAACACACTGATGGCAGCGCCTCCTATGAGGGTGGAGCCTCCGCGCTGTGTCACAAGCACAGCAAGGAAGCTGGCGAATGCTGTTGCGCTGACGGCCCGCATGACGATGACCGCCCACAGCAAGAAGAACCTACGCGGGAGATGCGCGAGGCGGAATGGCTCATGTGTGTGCCGAATGGGACTTGGAAGGACGTGGCGAAGGGGAAGTGCAAACGCAGCTACCAAGATCAGGCCTGGGATCAAAAGCCACGGAGTGTTGCCCAAATCAAACGCGTGCGTATACGTCACAATGACGATCGGAGCCAACGCACCGCCAAATGTTCCTCCGGAAGAGAACAAGGCCATCATGAGTCCGCGACGGCGATGGGTACCCGCCGCCACCAAGGCGGCCGCTGCTGGGTGAAACAGCGCTGTGCCGAGTCCGGCAATCATCATGATGAGCACGAGAAACAGGTAACGGTCCACTCGGCCGATGAAGCTCATGGCCATGACGGTCAGGAGTGGCCCAATGATGACCAACCAGGGCCGTTGGACTCGATCAACCAAGTGGCCTAAGCCCGGTTGCAGAAGTGAATTCAGCAGGATGCGTGTTGTCCCCAGCAATCCTGCCATCGCAAGCGAAAGATCCAGACGCTGAATCAGCAAAGGCAGCAACGGAGCCAGGAAGCTGCTGTAGCCATCATTCAGCAAGTGGCCGATGAACAGCAGTGCCGTTCGTTTCCCCGGTTGATCCTGTGTGGGCTGTGTCATGAGGGCAGATAGTAGCCGTGGTAGCAACTGTCAGCAAGCGCGTGTGAGGCGGCATGGTCTGTCTTCCCCTTTCCGGTAGAATCCATTAGACTATCCTGTTGGCTGACGGAGGTACCGGGTGCAACAAGAGAACCAATTCTTCCGGGTGCTATTCGACGAGGCACCGCTTCCCTATCAATCATTGGACACAGAAGGCCGTTTGTTGACGGTCAACCACGCTTGGCAACAAGAACTTGGATACGAGAAGCACGAGGTTCTCGGGCGTTGGTTTGGGGACTTTGTTTGCTCGGAGCAAAGGGATGAGTTTCGCGTGCGCTTCGCGAAACTACTTGTCGAAGGCCGAATTCAGGGTGCGGTGTGGCAGATGGCGCGCAAGGATGGCACATCCTTGCACGTGTCGTTCAGCGGCCGAGCTGTCCGGGATGAAAACAAGCGAGCCCTACGAGTGCAGTGCCTGTTCTTCGATTTGGGAAAGCGCTCTGAAGACGAGGAGCAGTTGCGCCGGTCTGAGCAGTTGCGAATGGCGTTCATGGAATCGGCTGGGGAGAGCTTCTTGTTGTACGACGAGCAGCTGAGACTGATCTACGTCAATCAAGCCGGTGCTCGCATGTTGGAGGCACCGCGCGAGAAGCTCATCGGGAAGACAATGCTTGAGATTTCGCCGGAACTCGAGCGAGAAGACCGGTATGCTCAGTATCAACGTGTTCTGCAAACCGGGGAGCCATTCCGGGTCGCCGAGTTTACTCTTCGAGCTACAACCGAGGAGCGGCGATTCGCCAGCTATGCATTCAAGGTTGACGGTAAGTTGGGCATCATTGTTCATGACGTGACCGAGGCGAAGCTGCTTGAGCGGCAGCTTCGAGAAGCGGAAGCCGGTTGGAGATCCATGGCAGAAGGAAGCCCGGACTACGTGATGATTCTAGATCAAGCCCTCAGGATTGAGTACATCAACCTCCCCTCGCCAACGCGCGCGCTGGATACCTTGATCGGGTCGTCTGCTTGTAGTTGCGTTGAGGGTTCTCAACGAGAGTTCGTTTGTCAGATTCTTCAAGAGGTCCTGCGAACGGGAGAGTCGGCGACCTTCGAGGCCGTGTACTTGAGCCCCGACGGAGTGAAGAACGACTACGAATCGCGGGCGGCTCCCAGAGTTGTAGATGATGAAATTATTGGTTTGATCGTTGCTTCGCGGGATATCACGAAACGAAAAGTCAGCGAGGTGCAAATCGAGCGCCTGCTGCAACAGCAAACGTCCATCGCGCAATTGGCAGTGGAGTTTGGGCATGCAAGAAGCCTGCTAGACATCTATCGAATGGTCTATCAGTACGTCTCGAAACTCATGGACGTCGACGTCTTCATCATCTCACGATTCGATTCGGCAGAGGATCTCATTCGCGCATCCTATGTTGTGTCCGAAGGAAGCGAGCAAGACCCGGCTAGTCTTCCTCCAATCGTGTTGGCATCTCCCGGAATGGGAGTGCAGAGCAAGGTCATCAGAACTGGGGAGCCAGTTATCCTTTCCGATCTCGACGCTGCGATCGATAGCGACACCACCATGTACAGCATTCCACGCAAGCAGAGAGAACTGGCGAGATTGAAGAAGGGAGACGATCTATCCGATCTACCCCAGTCGGCGTTGCTCGTGCCCATGAAAATCCGTAGTAACGTTATCGGGGTCATGCAAGTGCAGTGCGACAAACAGGGTGTCTATCATGGTGAAGAGTCCGAATGGCTCACTGGCCTGGCTAGCATTACAGCCGTTGCTGTGGAGAATCGCCACCTGCTCCGTGAGTCACAGGCAAGCTACGAAGGGATCATCCGCGCATTGGCGAAGGCGATCGAGCTGC
>Ga0272441_10008226_pt1 | contig 16585 bp, 10 predicted proteins | sample SSMProp6N_FD_193582 | JGI IMG/M metagenome (GOLD analysis project Ga0272441, IMG submission 193582) | Marine sediment archaeal communities from Little Sippewissett salt marsh, Falmouth, MA, United States - SSM-Prop-6N | ecosystem: Environmental > Aquatic > Marine > Wetlands > Sediment ...
TCTTTATTTCTCAATATATTTTGAAATGTCTCGTTATTTTATGATTCACACACGACAAATCTGGCGCAAACTGGACAAGAATCAGCAGGATATTTTCATTATTTTTTACCGATATGCATTTCGGCAATTTCTTTCACAGTTTCGATGATGTAGTCGACTTCTTCAATCGTGTTGAAGTATCCGAGGGAGAACCGCACTGTCCCTTTGGGAGCGGTTCCGATATTCTCGTGAACCAGCGGTGCACATTGCAGTCCTGTCCTGGTGGCGATGTTATAATCCACATCGAGGATTATTCCCGCATCGGCAGGAAGGACGTTTTCGAAATTTATGGATACAACGGGGATGTAATTGCTATCGATATTTTTGCAGTACACTTTGACTTTTTCAATCTTTTTCAATTCTGAAACCAATCGATCATGCAGGGACATTTCGTGTTTATGGATATTGTCGAGACCGATTTTATTGACAAATTTGATACCTGCGTTCAAACCGGCAACTCCCATTATGTTCAAAGTTCCGGTTTCCAGGCGGAACGGGTATTCCTCGAGATGGGTCTTTACAGCCGATTTAACTCCGGTTCCACCGAATTTCGTATGGTTGATGATCACATCATCACCAACGCACAAGCCACCGATTCCCGTCGGGCCTAGAAGGGATTTATGACCCGTATAAGCGACAACGTCGATATTCATTTTTTCCATATCGATAGGAATCACGCCTGCCGTTTGGGATGCATCGATTGCAAAGGTTACTCCTTTTTCCTTGCAGATCCTGCCGATTTCACCCACGGGTTGCAGTGTTCCGATAACGTTGGAGCCGTGGTTGACAATCACAAGTCTTGTTTTATTAGTGATAGCTTTTCCAATGTCATCGGGATCGACAAATCCGTTTTGATCGAAGGGTATATAAGTTACATCGACTTTTCTATCTCTGGAATGGTGGTAAAGGGGTCTTAAGACTGAATTATGTTCCACATTGGTGGTTATGGCATGGTCGCCTTCCTTAAGAACTCCATTGATGAGAGTGTTGAGACCATCTGTTGCATTATATCCGAAAACCAGGCGATCGGGATTCTTTCCGCCAAAAAAGGAAGAAAGCAGTCTCCTTGTTTCAAAGACGACATCTTCGGTTTCATGGGACAGATCATAACCGGATCTTCCCGGATTTACTCCATGGGTACTGTAAAAATCAACCATGAATTTATATACTTCAGCAGGTTTGGGAAATGTTGTAGCTGCATTATCAAAATAAACCAATTTTTTCATCTTTACTCCTAATATCTTTCATCCAAGGCAGGAATTTAAATTCATGGAACTTTGGATTTAAAATAAAATAATTTACTTTGGTGGTTTTATCTAAGATGTGCTCTTTCGAAATACACGACATTTTCCCTAAGATATTACTCTATTAAAGCTATATTATCAAGGGGAAACTAAAATTTTCTTCCTAAGGGAACAATTAAAAATTAATTTCTTTAGTCCGGTTCGATCATGATGTTTTCCGGTTGATGACATATGATCAGGCTTTTTGTTTTGGCTCTAGTAATTAGGAGGATATTGAACTTTCTGCAAAGTTCCACAGCATCGAAAGTTGCAGAGGATATTGAAAAAATCCCTATCCAGTTTGTTAGAAGGATCTTACTCACCATTTCCGATGAGATCCTGCCGGTTACATAAACAAAGAGTGGTTCGGTGATTTTTTCAGATTTCACAGCAAAACCTGCTAATTTATCAACAGCATTATGCCTGCCAATATCTTCACATTTGAAGAGCAAATTTCCGCAAGTATCAAATAAACATGCGGTATGAATACATCTGGTTAAACGGTAGCCTTTTGACTCTTCTTCAAGAATTCTATGACATGAATAAACCAAGCTGAGATTAATGTTGATCTTATTAACGAGTGGTCTTTCAACCCCATCTATTTGAGTCTGGATCAAACCCCCATGACAGCCGGTAACTACTCTTTTGATTTTATCCCTGTAATCTTTTCCTGAGGAATCATCTTTTGTTATGACAAATACCTTTTTAAAATCCCCGGAAAATTCTATGCTCGCAATATCGTTTATACTGTCGATTATACGCTCTGTAAAGAGAAAACCGGTTATAAATTCTTCTATATTTTCGTTAAGGCAGGTTAGTTCGAGTATCTCCTGGTAATTCAGAACCAGTGTTACCACATGTTCCTGCGGAACCAGCATATTATCTTTTTTTTTGTGAAAATCTGCACCCGCTTTTATTATATCGATCTTCCGGTATTCGCTTGTGCCCATGAATCGGCTGTTCTATAAGACTTCTAAAAGGGTGTCATTAAGGTAGGGGACTGTCTCGTAACCTTTCAATTCGTCAGGCTCAATCCACCTGTAATCAATATGTTCCCAGTCAATTTTTATCTTTTCTGGCTCATCGACCTTAAAGAGAAATGGGTGTATTATCCACGCTACTTTCATATCTGTATCAACAACTTCGATTGGTTTGCCCCTTTTTATAATCTCTATATCATCCTTTGTCAGATTCGTCTCTTCAAGTATTTCGATATAGATCTGCTCTTCAGGACTGTTTTCTTTTTCAACATATCCACTCACTCCAGCCCATCTGCCCTGGTAGGATCCTACCTTATCACTTCTTAATAATATCAGAATTTTACCTGAATTTTGTAAAAATCCTGTAACAACATCCTTTACTCTGTACATACATCACTTCCCGATACAGAATCTCGAAAAAATCCCGTTCAGAATATCATCAGATGCCATACTAGCTGTTAAATTACCGAGTTCATTTAATACAGTTTTGACATCTTCGCTGATGAATTCCAATGAATAATTAGCCTTAACCCTTTCAATGGATGCTTCCAAAACTGAAACAGCCTTTTTCAAATAGATGTCCAGGGCTGTACTTCCGTAAGATCTAATTTCTGAATCCTCAATGCACGATCTGCTGATTACTTTCCCGAGTTCACCCTTCAGTTTATCAATGTTATCCCCGTATTTTGCTGAAATCCTGACTATCTTCCAGCCTTTCGACAGGCTTTTCAACCTTGAAAGAGTCAAAACATCAGGAAGATCTGATTTGTTTATGACCACCAACCCATCTTTTCCATCGGTAATTTCAAATATATTCTCATCATCATTTGTCAGATCAATAGAACCATCAAGCAATATAATAATAACCTCACTGGATTTAACCGCTTTTATCGATTTATCAATGCCAATCGCTTCAATTTCGCCATGTTTATCCGATATTCCTGCCGTATCTGTCAGGTAAACTGGGATGCCTTCTATATCGATATACTCCTTGATTAAATCCCGGGTTGTACCGGGATATTTGCTGACAATTGCACGTTCATCATTCAACAAAGAGTTTAACAGGGTAGATTTACCCACATTGGGTTTGCCGGCAATACAACACCTGACACCATCTGAATAAAGAAAGCTCCGACTCCTTTTGCTTACTTGTCTATTCAGTCTATTTAATATCTGCCTGAATTCACCCAGAAGCCCTTTATTATCGAATTCGCTAATGCCATCTTCTGGAAATTCTATCATCGCTTCCACATTTATGAGAATGCTTTGAAGATTGTTTACGATTTCGGAAATTAGATTTTTGTCTTCACCTGAAAGCATACCGGAAGCCGCCCTCAAACCATCTCTGGTTTTAGCATTTACAAGATTTACAATCCCTTCAGCTTTAAATAGATCCATCTTTTTGTTGAGGTACGCTCTCTTTGAAAATTCCCCGGGCTCCGCTAACCTCGCACCTTTAGCGATTGCCGCATCAAGAATCAGATTCATTAAGATCACGTTGGAATGACAGTTGAATTCGATCATATCTTCACCGGTAAAAGATCTTGGTTCCTTGAATATAACAGCTAATCCTTCATCTTGAATACCTGCTCCATTAACCGATATCTTCCCGTGTAAAACTGTGTTTCCCTTCTGGTTAGACAACTTATTACCCTTTGACGATGTGAAAATTTTATCAGCTATTTTTAGGGAATCGGGACCACTTAAACGAATAATGCATATTGCCCCCCTGCCAATAGGAGTAGAGATAGCAACTATGGTATCTCCGGTTAACGACATTTAATTCATGCCTCGGGATATGATACTTAAATTTTTTCTAATATATTGATAATAAAGATATTCTAATTTGATAAAGGTCGTTTTAAACTTTACAGGTTACTAATACTGCTTTTTTCCTTTATACCTGCTGCTCCTGTTGTTCCTGCTGTTCCGGTTATTCCTGCTGCTCCTGTTATTGGTCTTTTCAATTATAACTGTCTTTAAAAATCCGTCGCCTTTGCTGTAAGTCTTGATATCTTTATCATGTTCAAGGGTTATGTGAATTATTCTCCTGTTCTGGGGACTGAGAGAATTCACTTTCTGAGATTGACCGCTCTTTTTAGCTTTATCTGCAAGCTTATATGCCAACCTGCGTAAACTTTCCTCCTGTTTCTTTCGAAAACCCGCACATTCTACACCAACTTTAAACTTGGGCTCCTCATTTTTCATGTTGATCTTGCGATTACTCAGATGTTGGAAAGCTTCAAGGATTTTACCCCGGTCTTGAAGGATAACATCCTCGTCCCCCTTGATATTCACATTTATTTGATTCTTGTCAAGCTGAGCTTCAACCCTGGAGTTAAGACCCATCATCCTTAAAATATCCTCGATAAACTTCTTGATCTCTTCTGATTTATTCGGTTTTTTAATTAAAGATGCCTTTATCCGTGCTGCTTTACCCATCCCCATAAACTTTAATAAGCCTTTGTTTTCCTTATCAAGAACTTCGATCTTCACATCATCTCTGGATGCATTCAATTTCTGTAAAGCCTTTTCTATTGCCTCTTGGACTGTTTTCCCTTCTTCGATTATTTCCATAGTCCATCCTTTCCTGAAGTAATTTTTTCTACTTTTTCGTGCGTCCCTTCTTGATTTTCTTCCCATCCGGCTGGGTCTCTCTATTCATCAGGTGCTGCTGACCTATCGCAAGTAAATTACTCACAAACCAGTACAAAACCAGACCCGATGAAAAATTCAAAAATAAAAATGTAAACAGTATGGGCATAAACATCATTATCTGGGCTTGTTTTGGATCTATCGAGGTCGGAGTCATTTTTTGCTGGACAATCATAGATAAACCCATGAGAATAGGAGTTACATAATAAGGATCTTTTGCTGTCAAATCTTTAATCCAGAAGATAAATGGCTGATGACGGAATTCTACCGTTATAGGTAAAAGCCTGAAAAATGCAAACAGGATAGGTATTTGTATCAACATCGGAAGACAACCACCCATCGGATTTACGCCATATTTCTTGTAAAGCGACATGAGCTCTTCATTCATCTTCTGACGATCATTCTTATACTTGTCCCTCAACTCTTTTATCTTGGGCTGAATCTCCTGCATCTTCTTCATCGATTTCATGCTCTTTGCATTCAGTGGATAAAAAAGTATCCTTATTATGATCGTGATGATTATTATCACAAATCCATAATTAGGTATATACCTGTAAAGGAATTTCATCGCCTCTAAAAGCGGAAGTGCTAAAAAGGTGAACCATCCGTAATCTACAATCTCGTCAAGCCCCGCTCCAGCTTTCTTTAGATATTGAATCTGCTTGGGTCCACTGTAACAACTGATGCTCAAAACACTCGATTCACCCGGCTTATAAATACGTTGATCATCAACAACCGCTAAACTGGGAATACCGAATCCCGAATGAGAGTTGTATTTCACATCCTTATCGTTGCCTATGAGAAAAACTGTAAAGAAAGAATCTTCTATCCCCGCCCAACGCGCATCTATTAGACCCGTTACATCTTTCTTTATACCACCGTTCTGGTTTGAAAAAAGACCCTCATGGGTGTACTTCTTAGACTCACCCCCACTCATGAAGGTTATACCATTACCCCATTCATAGGATAACCTGCTCAACTGAATCCCATTATCAGAATTATTCTTTATGGAGATATCAACATCAAATATGTAACTGTCATGATAAAATTTGTAGACCTTCTTGATTGCTAGCTCATCTTCCCTTCCAAGATAAGATATGAAACTTATCTCCCCACTAGCATTGCCCTCATCCAGCTTTAAAAACTCGGATGAATCTGTTGCATAATTCATGTACCTGAAATCGTACTTGCCACTATCATCATTCATCTCGAAGGGATAACTGTTTATGCTTCGGGATATAGCTGACACCATCTCCACTCCCGATTCGATCCTGAGCTCGTTCATCAATGAAGCCTTGTCACCATTATCCTGCTCTATCCTCTCCAGGACCTGCCTTACTTTATCCTTCCGCTTGCCAATATCCTCGAGAATCAGTTTACAGGCAAGAAAATTCTTGATCTGTGTAAGCTCATCGATTATTTGCTTGTCTGTCTTTCCAGCTGCATTTGATATAAAATTCCGCATGGACTCTCGAAAATCACTGCTGGAAGGTATTCTCCCCATTCCTGAATCCTCTATCTTCTTGGTTAGATTATTTAATGCAATGTAATCCGCTTTCACCTGGGAATCAGAGTAAATCGTCCGCAGATTGGTCTTCAATACTTTTCGCAAATCCTTCTCGACCTGCAATTCTCCATTCAATTCCTTGAGTTTACGTGGAATATCCCAATGCTTCTTCAACCTGAAACTTGTCAGCACACCGCCCTTGGTAGAAAAACGGGCATGATAAAGAGAGGTATCAACTTCTATGAACTTCTCGGGAAGGTCTTTATCGATCTGGGGTAATTCAAAATCAGGAATATCCTCTACCTTACTATCATCGATTTGAATGGAGGAATCCTGTAACTGAGTCGCTGGTGTTCTCTCTTCTTTTACCTGCTCAGCCTGCTGCTGGGCTAGCCTCTCACGCTCTAGCTGCTGTTCCTTCAAACGGGGGGATATTACGAAATGCTGCCATAATATGAATATCAATACTGATATTATTATGAATAAAACTACTCGTCTTTCCATGATATTATTGTATTAGCGAGCAGAAAAATTTTAACCCGGGAAGAAAACTATGAAAGATAATCTATTCCACCGGAATTAAAAGGATTGCACCTGAATAACCGTTTTAGAGATAGATATATCCCCTTGAAAAAACCATAACGGCTTAATGCTTCTATCGCATATTCAGAACATGTCGGATAAAACCGGCAGGAGGATGGCAGGAATGGAGATATGAAATATCGATAAATCCTTATCGAAATAATCAACAATTTACTTAAAATAATGAACCTTCCCTTTCAACTTGATTAAAACTTCTTCAAAGATAAAAATCCTCTTGATTTTAAAAAAAGGAAAAAATTTTGAATCCACTTGTTGATTTCTTGAAAACTCCCAATCCTTGCATCTTTGAAAGGCAAAATAACCGCATCAAATCCACCTGTATAATTTACCGCACAACACCTGATCGATTCCCTGTGTAATCTCTTGATTCTGTTTCTTATTACCGCATTACCCATACTCTTTTTCACGGGTATGCCAAGCCGGACCATATTCAATTTATTGGGTTTATAAATTATCACAAATAGTTTACAACTCCACTTCGAACCATTCTTGAAAACAGAATCAAAATCAACTTTCTTTCTGAGCCTTTCTGTTTTAATTTTCCCCTCATACTCATTTCAAACGGTTAATCTCTTTCTACCTTTTGCTCTCCTCCTATTAATTATTCTTCTGCCACTTTTACTACTCATCCTTAACAAAAATCCATGAGTTCTTTTTCTCTTTTTTCTTTTTGGTTGATACGTTCTTTTCATTTTACTAAATCCACTCTCTGAATCTTCTCATATATAGGTTTCTTAGCTATTTCGAAACTTTTAAATCTTTCTCGACTTCGTTGCAAAAGATAATCATATTATACATTTTATTCCAAGTCAAGTCATAAACATGTTTCCGAAATTTTTTGCCCCCGTCTCAGTACAGAAAAATACTACCAATTTATATTTTAAAACAGTTTGTAGTAAAATTACCGAATACCGTGAAAATAACACAAAAAATGCAAACGGATATATTTCAAGTCTTGAAAAAAATCATTCAATAACGTCATAATTTGCTGAACTTATATGATAAAAATCAAGCTTCCCGGGTTCTGTCAGGCCAATCGCAAATATGTAATCACCTGTTGAACCTATTGGTGGTTTCATATTCGGTATTGCAAAATCGAATATTGTCGTTTCAGGAAGAAGAAATCCTCCGGGTATGAAAATATTTGACAATACAGGGACAGGATTGCCATCCCATGAAGATGCGAAATATATATCCTGTGAAGGATCAAGCATCACAATATATATATCCGTTTCTCTGCCTTCTCCCATGTTGTTACCGTCGATGCTGACATTTATTGTATCTCCAGATCGATATCTACCTTTATCAGTATAGATATTTACCACGGGGTACAGGGATTCGGCTTCATGTAATATGGCTATTCCACCAGCCCAGGAATTTTCCCCACTTATTGCGAACCAGATGTCATTATTTTTATCCTCGCAAATTTCAACAACATCTTTGTCAGGCAGGCATTTTTCAGCAGTGTATGAGGTCCAGTTGACTCCATCATATTTGCTGGCACCCCCATCAAAACAAGCAAACCAGATATTTCCCTTGGAGTCCTGAAATATATCCATGATCTCGTTTCCACATAAAACATCATCCTTGGAATAGTTGACCCATTTGTCGTAACCGTCGAATCTACTCACACCTTCTTCAGTGCCAAACCAGAAGTAGCCCTGATCATCGATTAATACTGATCTGACCTTTTTGTCACTTATTAACCCATCTTCATTTGTATACCACTTCCAGGTATTCCCGTCATACATGGAAACACCACCGCTACCTGCAAACCAGAGATTTCCAGAACCATCTTCAGCAACATCATAAACCGAATCACCAATCGGACCCTCGGATTCGACTTCAGATTTTGTAATATGCGTCCAGTTTTCACCATCAAGCCTGTAAATACATTTAATGTATGCCGTTGCCCATAATGCACCATTTCTATCGATTAGGATTGATTGCAGACCGTTTAAGTTGATATCCCCATTTTCCTCGATCCATTCCCATTCACCATTCGGGAAACAATGTCTTATTCCAGTATATGCTGCAATCCAGACATCTCCTCCCGGTGAAAAGAGGAAATCTTTAACTTGATAATTACCCGACCGTGGATCAAAGTGTTCTGTCCATTCTTCTCCATTGAAAGAAGCTAAGAATCCAGATTGATCACCAAGCCAGACGGTATTGTCATCAGCAATACCCATAGCCGTAAAATAGTTTTCAAATGGGTAATCTTTCCTCAATTTATAATGATCGGCTTTGGGCATATCCTTTTTAAAGCTTTTTATACCATCATGAGTTCCGACCCAGATTGTATCATCAGGTGTTATGCTTAACGAATTACAATAATGAGGTTCCCCTTCGGGATAACCAGGTTGGAGGAAATCTTTATCATAAGGTGTAAAACTCTCACCATCAAACATGAAAATGTCATACCAGTTGCATGCGAACCAGAGATTCCCCTGGCTGTCCTCAGCCATATCGTGTACATAACCCGGAAATCCATTATCTTTATAATTATAAGTCGTCATGGTTTCACCATCCCACTTCACGGTTGGACCGGCTCCGCCACCCCAATAACTGAACCATACATTACCGGCAGAATCAAAGAAAACTCGATCTATATTATCCGAAGGTAACCCGTCATCACTGTTGAAATGCTCCCATTCAACATTCTCATATTTATAAGCACCATCCTTGTAAACCGTTTTCCAAAGATTATTATCGTTGTCGAAAGTTATAAACCTTGAACTATCAGTGAATTTCTGCTCGAAGCGGTTCTCTTCGTAATTGAAGGCAAAGATTCCCTCATCATAAGCTCCTACCCACAGTTCACCATTCTTATTAAGAGCAAGTATAAAACCTGTTACTGATGGTAGCCCCTGTTCTTCTCCGAAAAACTGCCAATCATCGCTTTTTCGCCACAGACCATTTCCATTAATACAATAACACCAGACATTTCCGTACCGATCCACTTTTATCGATTTAACAATGTGATTATATATACCTTCCGCTCTTGTCCATTGTTTCATTTCATTTGTTTGGACATCATAGCAAACAATCCCCCCAAATGTCGCAAGCCAAAGGTTGTTGCCATCAAGGTACTGGGAATCCACGTAACTCGAGTTAACCATATAAGACCAGTTCTCCTCTGAACCAGCAGAAAAAGTGACTGAAAACACAAATACAACCAAGAGAATTTCAAAAATTAAATTTTTTCTCAAAATAAACCTCCTTGAAAAAAATTAGTTATATGAATTTTGAACTTAATTTAATTAATTATATTGTTTGAAGGCTTTTTTTCAACTTGTGAAATGTAAAATATAGGACTAGGCTCTTATTTATAGGGATTTTTGAACTGTACTTAACATGTAAGTTCAATATTTAAGAAAGTCGCATGTCCTTTTTGGCACAATTGATAGGTCGGATCAGCTCTTTCAAGCTGTATATTATATCTATATAGATTTTTATAGGATTTGAGAAAGAACCTTTTTCAAAAGGTTTTTCCCATTCAGAACAACTAATATAAATCTCTGAACCCGTCCTGAAAATGATTCTATTGGGATCTTCCCCTTGCTCGAGTCAATATGTTTCTCATATAAGAAAAGCCTTCATTTTTCATCCTGTTCAACTCTGTTTTAAAACGGTTGTCAGCAGATTGAATCCTCCTGCCTTTGGGTTCAAGGTATATATATTTATCGAGATCGTCTATATTGGAAAAGGAAATGGATTTCGGGGTAAAATTTTCTATTGAATCCAGTAAAGGTTTGACACATGTTTCCCAGTAAAACTCCGGGGCAAGTTCATCGAGATTACGTTTGAAAATACCATACTTCTCTTTGCTGTCCGTCATTTCGATTACTGATTCGACAAATGCATCCGGATCACTTTCGGGTATTGTAAATCCAAGCATCCTTTCATGGACAATTCGGGAGATACTGTCTCCTTCGGTACATATCATAGGTAGATTACACCAGATATAATCAAGCAGTCGCGTCCGGAATGAAAACCTTGTCTCGAGATGATTATGGTGACAGCTCAGTCCAGCATCCGCTTCTAAAAGGAAATTGCACCTGTCATTGTATGGAATCCATTTATCATTGAAAAAAATGTTCTTTCCAAGGAGTTCGCTGTTCTCTGCTTCTTTTATTGTCCAATTTAAAAGACGATGCTGGGATGACGGCATTGCTGGATGAGGATGTTTGGCACTCATGAAAAAGATTTTGATATCAGGTCTTTTGCCCTTGATAACTTTCATACCGTCAATAATTACCTTCGTATCAAACCAGTTCCAGATCCCTCCTCCCCAGATCAACAAAAAATCTCCGTCATTCTTGACCCTTTTCGCTAAAGGTCTTTCATGCTGTACCGGTTTATCTTCAGGCAAGCCAAAAGGGATTATTATTATACGATCCTTCATCTCAATTGACGGAAAAAGGTTTGAAAGCATCCCGTACCAGAATCTCTTCTGGATGGAAGAGGCACATAAAAAATAATCACAGGAACTTACCTGTTCGATCAGACCTCTTGAGTCCTTGCTGTGTGTGTAAAGCCGCTCATCCAGAGGCGTTTCATCGTAAGTTTCCAGTTTTTCCAGTATAAAAGGCGCATATAAATCCATGACTAGAATCTTGCCCAGTTCACTAAGGACAGGATAAATTGAAAGCGTATAAGGATGTATGATAATCACATCATGCTCAGAAGCGATACTGGAAAGTTTCGAACTATTTCCCTGAAAACTCTCGACCCGGAAATTTTCATGTTTCATTAATGTTTTATTGGAACACGCAAGGGTAGTCTCGAAATGTTTACCCAAAACCCTGGATATCTCCCAGCATCTTATAGCAGGAGATGCCATCCTTTCGCTCAACAGGTCATTCGTGATGATGAGTATATTCATAAGCTACTTTATTGTATAGAGCTTCCCGTCAACCTCATATTGCAGTGATTCATTCAGGGATGCCCTGAGATTAAGAAGACTATATACGAACCTTCCCTTATAATTGAAAGGATTAAATTCCTCGACCTGGGTGTCCTTCCATAATTTTACATCATCAATCACTCTTTTTGATTGAATCTGCTTCCTCCTTTTCATCCAGTGAGGAGATTTGAGAATTAAATAAATTATAATACGAAGATAAATGAATAAAAACTTGTAATCGAATCTCTTCACAGATTGCATTAAACCCTTGATAACATACCTGTAGAATGCATAAGGCAGATGTTTGAGAAGATTTCGCATCTCGTAATTCTTCAAGAATACGAGCATGTAATTTCTCACAAAAAAATAATGGTGCCAGTGAGGTCTGAACAATTCCTTGCTGGTTGCCCTGTATTTATGAAGGATCTCGGCTTTCGGCTGGATAAGGAATCTATAACCGAGAATGTTCGCACGATAACATAAATCAAAATCCTCACACTGGGCAAAAAAGGATTCATCAAACATACCGATAGCAATAAATTCTTTTTTCTTGATTAATAAAGCAGGAAAAATTGAACCGAAAACTACCTCTGTATTTTTATGCTGACCGAAATCGAATGTTCCCACCCGATGATCCCTCCAGTGGATCCTTTTATGCCATACTACTCCTATCGCATTAATCATTTGAGGATTTTTATAGTATTTCACCTTGGGAAAAACGCCAATTATTTCACCGTCCGCTGACTTTAAAGTTTTCACGAGTTCATCTAAGCAATCTTCATGTAAGACCGTGTCATTGTTGAGAAAAAGAATGAATTTACCCTTGGATGATTCACACCCCAAGTTATTCCCGCCGCAATAACCTCTATTCATCTCACTTTGAATAATTTTAACTTCGGGAAAATTGTCTTTCGTATATTCTATTGAATCGTCCTGGGAATTATTGTCAACCATCAATATTTCGTAATCTCTGAAAGTCTGTTTCCGCAAACTCTCGAAACACTCACTAAGGTGTATCCTTCCGTTCCAGTTAGTTATTATTATTGATAATTCCGGATTTTTCATCAGTAATATATAATGAGCCAGGCTAAGGTTATACTCCCACTGTTATTTGAATCTGGAACATATTCAACTCTGATATTATGCTCTCCCGAAGCAACTTCACCGGAATTTTGATATGTTGACCATCCGGTATCATTCAATTTAGTTTCATAAAAAAGATTTTCATCAATTAAAAGCTTCAACTTACCTTCTGTTTCTGCTGAGGATTTCTTGGCATACATCAAAAGTGTATTTGCTCTACCCGGGAAGTAAATTGTCTTCCATAATGATCCACCAGCTGTTTCCCAGTTATCCTTTATTATCTGCCCCTTATCCCTATCCATTTCATGAGGAAACAATATCCCCAGCTTGAAAAACCTGACCGATTTTATGTCGAGATATTTACTGTTCTTGTCCTTCTCGTAAATGTAATAATTTGGAAATATCAACTTCAAATCATATATCTTGTCCTTGTATTTCCCGATTGAATAGTAATTAGACCAGTCATTCTCGTTGAGGACTCGGATTCTGTCTATAACTGTTTCATCTAAAGTTATTTCCAGGTTCGGATAAACAAAGGGTGACACAAAACCCGCTTTAGGTGTCTCGAAACATCCACGACCTTTCATGACAACCTCGACACCCACGTATCCTTCCGTTAACCTCACCGATGACTGCAAATATCCGTTTCCGATCATCCTGTAACCCCCGGTTTCCAGAACTTCTCCGCATGTAGGATACATATCTTCCGATTGGATAAGAGATGTCATGTTCTCAAAAGATAATCTATCCAGCTCGTTTATTTCATCCTGTTGATTACTCAATTCATATATTTTTTTCAATTCAGAAATAGCATCTATAATGGGTTCTTTCAGGTTCAATGATTTTCTAAAATAACTTATAGCGGTATCTGTATCTCCATTCTTCAAACTGATCAAACCATTAAGGTAAAAAATATACGCGTCTGATTTGTCACTTTTCTCGATCCTTGAAAGAAGTTTTTTTGCTATCTCTGTATGACCGAGAGTTATAAAAGATTTCGATGCAAGCTTTATAAAATCCTCGTCATGAATGTTGGTTATACCAAAATCTGTGATTAACTGGCAGGCAAATTCGTATTTACCTTTCTTTACAAGTTCCTCGATAATTCTGATAACTTCGCTTTCTTTAAGGCTATCTATTTTTGCAAATGTTTCCCTTTCCTCGATAAACTTCGTAACAAATTCCCACAGGTTATTTTTGATGCAAAGCCTTATGATCGTATCTTCTATATCTTCATCCCTGCCTGTGAAGTTTAAAAGATAAGCATAATTACTCAGGGCTTTGAGATCATTCCCAAATAACTCACTTAATTTTCCGAGCATTCTGTGTTTTGAACGGACTAACCAGGAATTTGACTTAAACGTCATTTTGTCGATTTCAAGAGATCTGTATCCGAGGTTTGGAGTGCTTTCGGGATATAAACGTTTAGATAATCTGAATGTTGTTGTGTATTTATATATGTTGTCCTGACCGGATGTGTTGTAACGTAACGTCCATTTATTCTTCCTGGAATCGAGCATCACTTTGATATAATAAGCTGACCACATCTGTGAATCTATTATCAGGTAATCTAAAGGCTTGTCGTTAACGGAAATATCGAGTCTGGGTGAAGGACCCGGCGAGTTATCAGATCTCGCATAAATAGTTATGAAATTTTCACCTTTCGAATTAATCGTGAAAAATTCCACAGGTTTCTCTGGCAATAACTGCCTACCTTCATAAATATAAACAAGATTTGGGGGATCATGAATCGAAAGCGGTATGTTCTCGAATTCTTTCGAAAAAGTCGGAACCGTTTCAGAAAAATAGAGAACAAATAAAAAGCTGAAAATCAACAACATTACTGTAATAGCATTACCCAATCCGGACGTTAAAAAGTCCACATTCGATAAATCTGAAGAGTCTAAATCCCACCTCTTCTTTATGGGTATAATTATGAAAAGAAAAATCGTTGCGATAAAGATTATTGACCATACAAAAGAAATCGGACTAGTGAAAAAGAATGACGGAAAAAGTTTGTCTATGTCACAACCGGCACTGCGCCCGGCAAGTGCCAATAGATGATTGCTGCCGGTTTTGTTATTATACCTGAAGATAGGCAGTAAAGTTAGTATAAAAGCGATCATCCCTGTGATTATGATAAGAAATCGAGTGAATACTAAAAGTAAAAGTCCAGGTTTCTTCTCCAGGGTTTGAGCTATTCCAATACTGAAGAATGGTATTAGTATTACCAGAAACCTCGAAGGTGGACACCAGCCACTATGCCACCAGGGTATCATTGCTATTGCTGCAAAATAAGGTACCGCTGTGAAAATAGCAAGTAAGAATTCCTTTTTTCGATTAAAAAACATGGTCGAAAGACCCAACAGGCTTAATAAAAATATGGGTGAATATGTTAAAAGTCCAAATTGTTTGTCGATAAAAAGCCCTAAAAATCCATTCAGAAAAACAATATCCTTGATTCCCATCCGGAACATCTCGTCCAGCCTGATTTTCAATATGTTTATTGTAGGAATATCTTCCCTGAAAAAATAGACAAGCGTCGAAACCAGAGCTATCGGTAAAATTATTGACAATAATATCCTGATGTTCTCTCTGATTCTCTCTGGTTTTATATTCCTAACAATTAAAAGCAGTAAAAGAGGAATTATTATGAAAGAATATCTCAATTTCAATAACGGTAATATGGTTATGCTTAATAAAGAAATGAAGAATACCGTTTTAATGGTACATTCACCAAAATAATATTTTCTCAAATAACGAAATGCGAAAACCGTTATTAGAGCAGCTGTTGTTTCAGGAAAAATCTGGCTTGAATAAAATAAAATCGGTGGTGAAAATGATACAAGGAAAGTTGTAAAAAGGGCTAGTTTTGGCTTTTTGAAAATCTCGAAAATTAAAAGAAAGATATTCAACATCAATAATGCTGTGATTATATTGATCTCGAAAACAACCCCTGCTCTTTTACCAAAGTAATAACCTGGGCTTATCATGATCGGAAAACCTATGTTATGACTCGGAATATATGTTCCGTCCTCTGAACCAAAACCCTGGGGATGGAGGGGAAATGGATAGAACTCGAGGTAATCACCATCCTTGTAATTATTCAAGGTATTGAAATCATGATCATTGATCAAGCTTTGGGTAAGAATGAGATAATGAGGCTCATCCCCATCAGTTGTATAATTGTTGCATACCCACAACGAGGTGAAGATATAAATCGTAAGTATGGTTAAAATTATCGAGAGTTTTCCTTTGATATCCATACTTGAAACTAAAAATTCAATATTATCGAACAGATATCTCAATAAAAAATAAGATTTTATAATCAGTACTGTAAGATAGTAAACCCCAAACCAGAAAAACCACGCAGGGATAATGACCTTTAAACTCAACATTACAGGTAATAATGGAAGGAACAGGTATGTATACGTATCATATTTCAAATACACATCGAACTTGATGGATAAGCCTAATACAAGAAGCAGGTTATAGACAATCGTGAAACAAAGAAAGAAGAAGGGGT
>Ga0272441_10008227_pt1 | contig 16582 bp, 16 predicted proteins | sample SSMProp6N_FD_193582 | JGI IMG/M metagenome (GOLD analysis project Ga0272441, IMG submission 193582) | Marine sediment archaeal communities from Little Sippewissett salt marsh, Falmouth, MA, United States - SSM-Prop-6N | ecosystem: Environmental > Aquatic > Marine > Wetlands > Sediment ...
GGCGTCGCGTTCCAGGTCACCCAGGCCTGAGTCGACACCCCGTCGACACACCGTCGACACACCGTCCTCGCCACCCGTCGACGGATTGACCAGACCGTCCCGCCCGCCACAGCTAGCGTTCGCTGCAGTCATGTCCGCCGCGGCTCCGCCACCCACCCCGACCGTCATCGCGCAGCGGTACGAACTGCAACGGATGCTCGCGCAGGGCGGCATGGCCGAGGTGTGGCTCGCCCGTGACCTGACGCTCGATCGCAAGGTGGCCGTCAAGTGGCTCAAGCCGTCGTTGGCCACCGACCCGGTGGTCGCCGAACGGTTCCGTCGCGAAGCGATCGCGGCGGCAAGCCTCAACCATCCGAACATCGTCGCCGTCCACGACGTCTTCGAACAGGACGGGCGCCAGGCAGTCGTGATGCAGCTGGTCGAGGGCAAGAGCCTGCGCCAGGTGCTCGACACACAGAAGCGACTGAGCCCCGAACTCACCTGCCACATCGGCACCTGCGTCGCCGCCGCCCTCGATCACGCCCACGAGGCTGGCTTCGTGCACCGCGACGTCAAGCCGGGCAACATCATGATGACGTCCGACGGCCGCGTGCTGCTCACCGACTTCGGCATCGCCAAGGGCCTGCAGTCGGCCGAGACCGATCTCACCAGCGACAACATCATGATGGGGACGGCCAAGTACCTGTCGCCGGAACAAGTGCGCGGCAAGAAACTCGACGGACGCGCGGATCTGTATTCCCTCGGCCTCGTGCTCTACGAGTGCCTCGCCGGTCGTGTCCCCTTCCTCGGGGAGACCGACGCCGACACCGCACTCGCACGGCTCCAACGCGATCCGACCGACCTCACGCGCCTGCGCGCCACACTGCCGACCAAGCTCGTGGTCGTCATCCACCAGTTGCTCGCGCGCAATCCGGCGCAACGCCCTGCGTGCGGGGCGGATCTGGTGGTCACCCTGCGCGATGCCGCGAAGGAGGGTCCGCCGCACATCGACCCCACCCCCCACGAACGGTCGCCGGTTGCGCCGTTCGGCGGCCGTCGCTTGCGGCGGGCGCCGTCCGACGTCGCTGGTCGCGCCGCCGATCGCGCCCGGGCGGTCACCCCGGAGCACACGACCACGTCGATGGCCGGCCCCATCCCGGGCGAGGTCGGCCACACGCGCGCCACACCGGTCACCGCCGCTGCACCGGCGACGGCGAATGCAGCAGGGCCTGCACGACCGACTGCGTTCACCGAGCTGCCGGCCATCGCCGAACCCACCCCCGACGCCGGCAACGAACTGCGCGGCAAGCCGGCACGCGGGCTCACGCAGGAGTGGAAGCCTGCGTTCACCGTCGTCGCCGTCCTCGTCGCCGCAGCCCTGATCGCGGGCGTGCTGCTGTGGGCCAATCTGGAGTTCGGGGGTGGTGAAGCGGTCGTGTCCACACCGACGCTCAGCGACGCCGGCACCGGCGACGGCACCGGCGACGGCACCGATGGCGCGGTGGCCGACGGCGTCGTCGATGCGCCCGCCGTTGCGTCGGCCGCAGCCACGATCGCCACCATCACCGCGTACGACCCCGACGGCGACGGCACCGAGAACGACGGCGAGGCGATGCTCGCCGGGGCCGACGGCAGCCCCGGGACGTCGTGGAGCACGGTCTGCTACGCCGACCGCTACCTCGGTGGCAAGGGTGGTGTCGGCCTGGTCGTCACGTTCGATGCCCCGATGCAGCAGGCCCTCCAGGTCGACCTGCTGTCGGCGCCCTATCAGGTCGCCTTCCTGGCGACGGACGCCGAGGCGATCCCGCCGACGATCGCCGACTGGGGTCCGGCGCTCGGCCCCACCGACTTCGCCGACGACACCGGCACGGTCGTGTCGCCGATACCGGCCGCCCCGGCACGACACATGCTGATCCTGCTCAAGGAGCTCGGTACCGACGGAAGCTGTACGGACGCCAATCCCTACCGCGGTCGTCTCGGTGAGATCGCCATCGTGAACTGAGCGGCTCGTTACGCTCGCGGGCATTCCGACACACCTCGATGACGCCGCGTTGGTTGCCGCTGCGCAGGGCGGTGATCGCAACGCGCTCGACCAACTCCTGCGACGCCACTACGACCGGATCCACGCGGTGTGCCGGCGAGTCGCGGGAAGCACGCGCGACGGCGACGACGCCTGCCAGGAGGCCTTGATCAAGATCGTGCGCAACCTGCCGCGATTCGACGGCCGGTCCTCGTTCGCAACCTGGGCCTATCGCATCGCGACCAACGCATCGCTCGACGAACTCCGCAAACGCAACCGACGGCCCGGGCTCGCCGCTGTCGACGACCAGGCCACGATGGACGTCGCCGACCCGGGCGCCACGCAGCGGCTCGACGGCATCGGCGATCGACTGCTCCTCGATGACGCCCTCGCAACGCTCGCCGACGATCTCCGCGCCGCTGTCGTGCTGCGCGATGTCACCAATCTCGACTACAGCGAGATCGCAGAGGTGCTCGACATCCCCGTCGGCACCGTCAAGTCGCGCATCTCGCGTGGACGTGCCGCGCTTGCCCGAGAACTCCGTGTCGACGCCGCACCGGAACCGTTCACCCCGCCCGTCCGAGAACCCGGGAACCGAACCGACCCCGACGAACGTCCAACAGACCTGACATGAACGACGACGACACCCTGCTTGCGAGCGCGTACCTCGACGGTGACGTGACCGAGGACGAACGCGCCCTCGTCGAGACCGACCTCGAACTGCTCGCGGAGGTCGCCCGACTGCGCCAGGTTCGCGCCCTGTTGGCCGATCAGGAACCACCGAGCATCTCACGGCGCGAGGAGCACCTCGCCGCCGCGCTCGACGCGTGGGATCGTCTTCCGGAGGCCGAACGCACCGGCGCCGCCCGTGACATCACCCCGGCGGCGTTGAGGCGCGGTGCCAGCCCGGCATCAGCGGCCGCTGCGGCAACGATCACGACACCCACCTCGTTGGAGCACCGTCGGCGTGCGGCGATCAACCGGCGGATGCTGGGTGCCGCCGCCGCCATCGTGCTCGTGCTCGCCGGGGGTGTCGCCCTCCAGACCCTGTCGAGCAGCAGCGACGACGAAGCGAGTTCCTCCGCCGAGGCGAGCCTGCCGCTCGAGGAGGCGGCGCTCGCGGCACCAGCCGATGCTGCGAGTGAGTCGGGCGACGCCGCCACGGACGGCGACCGCGGGTCGGCCGAGATCGCGTCGGCCGACGCGCCCGCGGTCGCCGAGTCCGGGGCGGAACTCGACACGGGCATCGACAATGCGGCCCCTCCCAGCGAGCGGACCCTCGACCTCCTCCAAACGCCCGACGATCTCGCGCTCTTCGCATCCGATGCCGTCGGCGCGCCGGTCTCGCCCGACGTCCCAGCCGCCACCAGCGCGCCGATCGACGACCGGCTCACCCCGCAGCAGTGCGAACTCCTCGCTGGCGAGCTGCCGCTGTGCCTCGGTGCCGACTTCGTGGTGGGCCCGGCGTTCTATCGGGACACCGAGGTCGTCGTCGGCGTCGACGTGAGCCGCGACCTTGCTCTCGCGTACGTCGGAACGACGTGTCGTGAAGTCGCCCGTGCGCGCCTTCCCTGACCTCCGGCTAACCTCGCCGCATGCCGGCAAATCCGCTCACCGATCCGAACTGGGCGTCGGAAACCACCGACACCCTGGTCAGCTACATCGATCTCGTTCGGTCGAAGACGACACAGAACGTGGTCTACGCCGCCCGGGCCGTCGTGTTCGGGTTGATCGCCGTCATCGTCGGCACGTTCGCCCTGGTCATCCTGTTCGTGATGCTCATGCGTGGTCTGCAGGCACTGCTCGAACTCGCGACCACGTGGGAACGTGCGGTCTATCTCAGCTATCTGATCGTCGGCGCCGTCTTCACCATCGCCGGCATCGTGCTGTTCAAGAAGCGCAACGCCGCCGTGAGCTGACGCTCGCGTTCCCCCACGTCAATCGCTCCCCCACGTCAAGAAGGAGTCTCCATGGCCGACGTCCGCGACGTCATCATCATCGGTTCGGGCCCGGCCGGTCTCACCGCTGCGGTGTACACCGCCCGGGCGAACCTGTCGCCGCTGCTCATCGAGGGTGAACCCTCGAGCACGAGCGATCAGCCCGGCGGTCAACTGATGCTCACCACCGAGGTCGAGAACTTTCCCGGGTTCCCCGACGGGATCATGGGTCCCGAACTGATGGCCAACATGCGCGCGCAGGCCGTCCGCTTCGGCACCGAGATCCTCACCGAGAAGGTGACGGAGGTCGACTTCTCCCAGCGGCCGTTCCGCGTGTGGGTCCGCGACGACGAGTACCTCGCCAACTCCGTGATCGTGAGCACCGGTGCTCAATCGCTGATGCTGGGGCTCGAGGCCGAGCGTCGTCTCATCGGCCACGGACTCTCCACCTGTGCCACGTGCGACGGATTCTTCTTCCGCGGGCACGAGATCGCCGTCGTCGGCGGTGGCGACTCCGCCATCGAAGAGGCGACGTTCCTCACCAAGTTCGCCGACAAGGTCACGATCATCCATCGTCGCGACGAACTCCGGGCGTCCAAGATCATGCAGGACCGGGCGTTCGCGAACCCGAAGATCGAGTTCCTCTGGAACTCCCAGGTCACCGACGTCTTCGGCGACACCAGCGTCACCGGGGTCGAGGTCACCAACACCCTCGACGGCAGCGTGTCGACCCTGCCCGTCACCGGCCTCTTCGTGGCGATCGGTCACCGTCCGAACACCGATCTGTTCGTCGGCAAGCTCGACATGGACCCCGCGACCGGCTACCTGGTGACCCGCCACGACTCGTCCTACACCGACGTCGAGGGCGTCTTCGCCTGCGGCGACGTGCAGGACGACGTGTACCGACAGGCGATCACCGCCGCTGGATCGGGCTGCATGGCCGCCATCGACGCCGAGCGCTGGCTCGAGGCGAACGTCCATCACTGACGCAACGCCCGCTGCGGGAATGTTCGGCGCAGCATCACGGTTGACGATCACGCGCCGATTTGCACGAGCGGCGACGACTCCACGCCCCGCGAAAGGAACTTCCCCATGGCCAACGGCATTGTGAACCTCTCCACCAACACCTTCGACGAGACCGTGATCGGCTCGGACAAGCCCGTCGTTGTCGACTTCTGGGCGGAATGGTGCGGTCCGTGCAAGCAGATCGCGCCGATCCTCGAGGAGATCGCCGGCGAACACGGCGACGACGTGACCGTCGCCAAGCTGAACGTCGACGACAACCCCGATCTCGCCATGCGCTACAACGTGATGAGCATTCCGACGCTGCTGGTCTTCTCCGGCGGTGAGGTCTCCAAGCGCCTGGTGGGTGCGAAGAGCAAGGGTGCGCTGCTCCAGGAGCTCGACGAATTCCTCACGACCTCAGCCTGACGAACCTGCTCCCGCTGACACTCGGTCAGCGCGGTGACGCAGTTCGAGACCTCCAACGGCGACTGGCCGCGGCCGGGTTCACCACCGTCGGTGACGAACCCGGGATGTTCGGTCCGTCCACACAGCAGGTGTTGAGTGCGTTCCAGCAACAACGCGGGCTGCACGTGAGTGGCACCTGCGACGAACCGACCTGGCTCGCACTGGTCGAAGCCGGATGGACCCTCGGCGACCGACTGCTGCTGCTCGGGGCACCGCAACTGCGCGGCGACGACGTCGCCCAGTTGCAGGCGGCACTGAACCACCTCGGCTTCGACTGCGGACGCCCCGACGGCATCATGGGACCCGCAACCGCCCGGGCGTTGGAGGACTTCCAACGCAACTCGGGGCTCACGGCGGACGGGGTGTGCGGGAGTCACACGGTGCGGATGCTCGAGCTGGTCAGCCGGCAGAGCGGGTCCGGCCCTGGCGTTGCCGTGGTGCGCGAGAGCGAGTCGATGGCCACCCATGCCTCGTTGCGGACGCTCCGGGTGGTGATCGGGCAGTTCGGTGGACTCAGCTCGATCAGCCGGTCGCTCTCGCGCGCGCTGCGCGACGGCGGCGCCACGGTGATGTCCACCGACGAGTACGAAGCCGGTGCGCAGGCCGCCGCTGCCAATCGTTTCGGCGCGTCCGCCTACATCGGATTCGAAGCCCGTTCGGACACACGTTCGATGATCTGCTATTTTGCCGTACCGACGTTCGAGTCGGTCGGTGGACGGACGCTCGCCTCGCGCGCTGTGGACGAACTCCGCTCGGTACTCGCCGCGCCACCCGAACTCCACGGCATGCGGCTCCCGGTGCTGCGCGAGACCAGGATGCCGGCGGTGCTGTGCTCACTCGGGCCCGTACGCGCCGTGGTCGATGCGACCGACGAGATCACCGAGCGACTGGTCACCGCCATCGATGCCTGGGCGACCTCACCGATGACCGATCGCCACCCGCCCGCCCGCTCGTAGGGCCGATCGACCAGGCGACCGACGCGTTGTCCACAGGCTTGCGCACAGGCTGTGGGTTCGTCTCGACCACACCTTGAACGCCCGACCACCCAGTGTGGGTGAACAGCCGGTGAACGGGTCTGAACGCAACGCTGCGTGTTCGTCGTCCCGCCACCTCGAAGGTCACGCGCGACCAGAGGATGAGGGGGGTTCAGCGAAGATCGACGGTTGCGATCCTCACGACCGTCGTGCGTCAGCCGGCGATCGCTCGATAGATCCGCTCGAGGTCCTCGAGATCGGCGAACTCGATCGTGACGCGACCCTTCTTTGCCGACATCTGGACGTTGACACGAGTCTCGAGATGCTCGGCCAGGAGCCGCTCCAACTCCAGGAGGCCAGGGGGGCGGAGCTTCGTCGCGGGGGTGAGCCCGGCACCATCGATGGTCCCGGCGATCGACGATGGGTCCGGCTCCGGTGAGGACTCCCCCTCCGCAGGCTCGGTCAGCCGGCGCACGGTGTCCTCCACCATGCGCACCGACCACCCCCCGGCCGCTGCCTCTCGGGCGAGGGTCTCCTGGCGACCGCGGTCAGGGGTGCCGAGCAACGCTCGCGCATGCCCGGCTGTCAGCTGACCGTCGGCCAGTAGCCGTTGGACCGCAGGGGGAAGTCCGAGGAGCCGGAGGCTGTTCGTGATCGCGGAGCGACTCTTGCCGACACGAGCGGACACCTGATCATGGGTGAGCCCGAAGTCGTCGATCAGTTGTTGGTACGCCGCGGCCTCCTCCAACGCCGTGAGGTCCTGGCGATGGAGGTTCTCCACCAACGCCTGCTCCACAGAACTCGCATCGTCGGTGGTTCGCACCACCGCCGGGACGGTCGCCAGACCGGCGCGTTGAGCCGCCCGCCACCGTCGTTCGCCGGCGATCAACTCGAAGCCACCATCGGAGGCGGGCCGGACCAGAATCGGCTGGAGCACGCCCATCTCGGCGATCGAGGCCGTCAGCTCGCTGAGGCTCTCCTCGTCGAAGTGCACGCGCGGCTGGTTCGGGTTCGGCACGACGTCGGCCACCGCGATCTCGACCAGTACGGCCGCACCCTCGTGACCGTCACCGCCTCCGTCCGGTCGCTCCGCCGTCGGGATGATGGAACTCAGGCCCTTGCCGAGGCCGCTAGATCGAGCCATGGTGAACCTCCCGTGCGGCATCGCGGTAGGCGATGGCGCCGCGTGACGTCGGATCGAATGTGGTGATCGGTTGTCCGAACGAGGGGGCCTCGGACAGACGGACCGACCGGGGAATGACGGACTTGAGCACCTTGTCGCCGAAGTGTTCGCGGACTTCGCTCACGACTTGGCCGGACAACTTGGTGCGTGCGTCGTACATGACGCACAGAATCGTACTGAGATCGAGGGTCGGGTTGAGGTTGCGCTTGACGAGGTCGACGTTGCGCAACAGTTGGCCGAGGCCCTCCAGTGCGTAGTACTCGCACTGGATCGGCACCATCACCTCGCTGGCAGCCGCGAGTCCGTTGACCGTCAGGAGCCCGAGCGATGGCGGGCAGTCGATCAACACGTAGTCATAGTCGGAGATGACGGCGTCGATCGCCCGCTTCAAACGCTGCTCTCGACTGAACGCCGGAACCAGCTCGATCTCGGCGCCGGCCAGGTCGAGTGATGCCGGAGCGACGAAGAGGTTCCTCACGTCGGTCGGTTCGACCACGTTCTCCAGTGGTTCCTCGTGCATGAGCACGTGGTACATCGAGTGTTCCAGGCCGCGGTTCTCGATGCCGAGTCCGGTCGAGGCGTTGCCCTGGGGGTCGAGATCGATGATGAGCGTCCGCAGACCCATGTCGGCCAGTGCGGCACCGAGATTGACGGTGGTCGTCGTCTTGCCGACACCGCCCTTCTGGTTGGCGAGGGCCATCACCCGGGGAAGTGGGTGCCGATCGCGCGGGGTCGGTGCGGCAGGGGCAGGCGCTGCGGCGGGTTCAGGGGAAACGGACGCCGAGGCGTCATGATCCGACACGGAGACTCCAGTACGAACGGGGGACAGGACGAACGATCCTGTCAGCGGGATGTGCACACTCTGCCGCACTCACCGGACGGATACAAGCATTTCGCCCCGTGTTCCACGTGAAACATGTCGCCGGTCGGTGATGACGATGTGGTCGGGTGTTCCACGTGAAACATCCAGCGACCCGTCTTCAGCTCGAGGTGCCCGCCGCCTCGAGGATCACGACGTGACCGGTGGAGGCTGTCCCCGGGACTCGTACCAGGTGGTTCGCGTCGAGCCACGTCGGATCCCAGCGATCGCCGGTCGGTGGTTCGCTGATGACGATGCGCCCACCGGGAACCACCAGCGCGGCCCCGTACCCGAGGGTCACGTCGGGAGGTCCGAAGCCGCGGGCGACAGCGACATCGAAACGGTGAGGGTGCTCGGCAACGAAACGAGCGGCGTCGGCCGCAATGACCGTCACACGGTCGTGCCAGCCGAGCCGATGCACCATGCGCTCGAGAAAATCGGTCCGCTTCGTCCGTCGATCCAGCAGCGTCACGTGGAGCTCCGGACGGTCCCGGGCGATCACCAACCCCGGTACGCCACCACCGGATCCCAGATCGACGACCGTGCGGGCGGGCCGGGGAATCGCCGCGACGAATCCCTGCGCGTGCGCGATGACCTAGGGGATCGGACGAGCCCCGAGGAATCCGAGGCGCTGCGATTCCGTCAGCACCGACTCCAGGTCGGCGGGCGCGGTCATCGGCTCGTCACGACCGTCGGTGCGTCGGAGGTGGGATGCGTCGGTGAACTCGGCGTCCCACCGGTCGGATCAGGTCGGCTCGACGATGATCCGGCGATCGGGATCGTCGCCGACCGAGCGGCTGCTCACGCCGTCTTCTTCGTTGAGCACGTCGTGGACGACCTTGCGATCCGCCGACGTCATCGGCTCCAGGGAGCGGGCCGTGCCCGACGACCGGACCTGGTCGGCGACATCGCGAGCAAACGCAGACAGCGCAGCCTCACGACGTTCGCGGTAACCGGCGACGTCGATACGCAAGCGGGTCTCGTGATCACCGAGGCGGCGCTGGGCGGCGACGCGGGCCAGGTCCTGGACGGCGTTGAGCGTGCGGCCCCCCGGGCCGACGAGCAAGCCCAGCTCCGACCCGGTGACGGTGACATCGAGTTCGATGCCGTCGACACGGACATCGACGGTGCCGGTGGCGCCGAACGCGCTGGTCAGGCCCTCCATGAAGGTGACGGCGGCAGCACCGACCTCCTCCGGGGTGACCGTGGATTCGGGGCGATCGTCTTGGCTCATCGTGGACTCCTGGGTCGTTTCGGTGCTCGTGTCGGTCATGGTGGTCGTGGCGGCGTCGGCACCTCGCTTGGCGCCGGTGCCGTCGTTTCCGGTCTCGTTCGCGGTCTCGGTGCCGGCGTCTGCGGTGGCACCCTTCGAACTCGACCGACGCGACGGTGCTGGGCTGTCAGGCTGCGGTTCCGAGGCCGTCGAGGAGCCCCCACTGCGCTTCGAGCGGCGCCGCTCCTGCTTGGGGCGGACCTGGGCCGGGCGAACCCGTGCCCGGAGACGGGCTTCGCCGCGCACCCGGCCGAACAGGCCCGGGCGAGGCTCTTCGATCACGTCGAACTCGGCCTCGTCGGCAGCGACGCCGAGCTGGTCGAGTGCTGCCTCACGGGCCGCCTCCAGGGTCTTCGCGGTGGTTTCTACCCACTCCATGACTACTTCACTTTCTGCTTTCGAGCCCGGCGTACACCGCCGGGGAGACGATCGTCACGTCGACTTCTTGGTCGACTTGGGCCGTGACTGCTTTGCGGCCTTGGCTGCCTTCGCCTTGTCGGCCTGCGCCTCTCGGCGCGAGGGCGTCGGGCGACCCTTGGCGCTGGCCGAGGGCGTCGGGCGGTTCTTCGGTGGCGTGACCCGCTTGCTGGTGACGTCCTTGCTCTTCGCGTCGACCGGCTTGGCGCTCGACGAATCGGACTTGGATGGCTTGGCAGGCTTCTTGTCGGGCTTGGGGCCGGCCAGGTCGCGTTTCGCCTGCGCGAAGATCCCGCCGCCACCGTCGGGGTTCTTCTTCGCTTCTTCGCGTGCCGCCTCACCAGCGCGTTGCGCCTGGCGACCCAGCGACTCGTCGTGGCCGTAGAACGCCCGGGTGATGTACGCCTGCTGAGCGATGCGCAGCAAGGTCTGGAAGATGTAGTAGACGACGAGGGCGGCGAGGAAGAAGATCTGGAAGATCGCGAAGAAGACCGGCAGGTACTGCATCAGCTTCTGCTGGCCGGCCGACATCGTGGGGCTGATCGAGGCACGCGCCGCCACCATGCGCTGCTGTACGAAGTACAGCGCGCCGAGCACCACCACGAGCAGGATGTAGGGCAACGCCGTGACGAGGCCGTTCGCCACCTCGACGGCCGCCGTCTTCGACAGGTCGAGACCCAGCGACATCATCTCGTGCTCGCCGTACAGGGACCGGTACAGCGCCGAATCGATCGCCAGGTAACGCGGGATGAAACCGGGATCGGCCACCTCGGCGGGCTGATCGAACGCGCCCCACACCGCTTGGGCGACCGGCAACGCCGACCCGCGCGGCTCGTAGACCAGGCCGCGGAGCACCCGGAACATGATGTAGAACACCGGAGCCTGCGCCAACAGGGGCAGACACGAGGCCATCGGGTTGACCTTGTGCTCCTGGTAGAGCTTCATCATCTCTTCGTTGAGCTTGGTGCGGTCGTTGCGGTACTCGTTCTGCAGCTTGCGCATCTCGGGCGCCAGCCGCTGCATCTCGAGCATCCCCTTGGTGCTCTTGAGCGTCAACGGGGTGGTGATCGCCATCACCACCGCAGCGATGAGCGCGATGGCGATCGTGTAGTTGTTGGTGAAGCCGTAGAACCACGACAGGAGTGCGGCGGGAATCTCGAACACGGCTCAGTGCTCCTTCGCGTGGTGGAGATGATCGGATGCGCACCGCTCGGGGACCGGATCGAACCCCGACGGGCCCAGGGGGCGACAACGCAGGAGGCGACGGACCGTCAACCAGAGACCCCGGCGGGTGCCGTGCACCTCGAACGCCTCGTGTGCATAACTCGAACAGGTGGGGTAGAACCGGCACGGCGAGGGGCGGCCCGCAAATGCCCGCTGATAGGTCTCGATCAACCCGATGGCTCTGCGCTGGGACCAGGTCGAGTCGGTGGTCATGGTGTCGATGGTGCCGGTGTCGATGGGGCAAGTGTCGATGGTGCCGGTGTCGATGGCTCGTTCGTGCGAGATCGCACCGACGTGAGCAGCCGCTCCACGGTGTGGTCGAGTTCGACGAACGTGCGTTCGCAAGCGCGAGCATGGGCGCCGAACAGGTACAACCCCGGTGGAAGATCGTGGCGACGCAGGATCTCGCGGAGTCGACGCCGGAGCCGGTTGCGTTGCACGGCGGAACCGGTGGCGCGACCGATCGCGAATGCCACGCGTGGCGGAACCAGTCGAGAATCGTTGACGAACGTGCACCAGAGCGGGTCGATCCGCACGCGGGTGCCTTCGCGCCGAAGGCGAACGAAGGCGTCGCGCTCGCGGATCCGGTCGATCAAGCCGACAGACGGGCGCGGCCCTTGGCGCGACGAGACTTGAGCACGGCACGGCCGGCGCGGGTGCTCATGCGCGCACGGAAGCCGTGCTTGCGGGCTCGGCGGCGGTTGTTGGGCTGAAAGGTACGCTTCACGGCGGTCTCCGGACAAGTTCGAGGCAGCGCTCACGGACCGTGCCGTGCACCCTCGTCGGCGCACTCACACGGACTGACTTGACAAGGCTACGGCGACGGGGGCACGTGCGCCAACCATGTCGATCAAACCACAGGCATGTAAGTTGTCCACAGCACCCTGCTGAGCACATCATCCCAGTACAGAGGCGGTATTTTCGATGATGAGGTTGTTGAGTTCGTCAGGTTTTCCTCTCGGCGAGGACGTGCTAGGTTCTCCCCTCCGCCCGCTCGCTCCGTTCGTCCACATCGTGTGGACAACCATGTGGACTGTGTGTTGGCGTTGACCGGGAGATGTCGAGGGTGAGCGAGAGCACAGACGTTTGGACGCAGGTGACGCTCTCTCTGCGGTCCCAACTCGCCGAGTCGGTCTGGTTCTCCACGTTCCAGGACGTCACCCCGCTCGACTCCGATTCCGACACGCTGCGGCTGCTGGCACCGAGTGCCTACGTGCGAGAACGGATCCTCACCCGATACCTGCCGCTGGTCACCGAGGCCCTGCAGGACGCGAACGAGGGACATCGCGTGGTCGAGATCGACATCGAGACGAGCGGAACACCTCCGGCCGATCCCGAGCCCGTCATCGACGAGCGACACGACCGACACGACCATCGTGAACAGCAGGACGCCGTCGAGCAGGGTGAGCGGGACCGGATCGCTCGCGACCGTGACGACCAGCGGTCCCTGCTGCTCGACGAAGCCGGACTCAACCCTCGCTACACCTTCGAGACGTTCGTCAAGGGCGCCTCGAACCAGTTCGCACTCGCTGCAGCCCTGCGCGTCGCCGAGACACCCGCGCGCAGCTACAACCCGTTGTTCATCTACGGATCGGCCGGCCTGGGCAAGACCCATCTCCTGCACGCGATCGGCCACTACGTGCACTCGAACTACCAGCACCACGAGGTGCGGTACGTCTCCACCGAGACGTTCATGAACGAGTACGTCGACGCGATCCGCCAGAACACCACGAACTCGCTCCGGCGTCGATATCGCGACATCGACGTGCTGCTGATCGACGACATCCAGTTCATCGCCGGCAAGGAAGGCCTCCAGGAGGAGTTCTTCCACACGTTCAACTCACTGCACGGCGCCAACAAACAGGTCGTGATCTCCTCCGATCGCATGCCCGATGCGATTCCCACGCTGGAGGAGCGTCTTCGAGGACGTTTCAAATGGGGCCTGATCACCGACATCCAGCCACCCGATCTGGAGACACGTCTCGCCATCCTGCGCAACAAGTCCGAGCGCGACCGGGTGCTCGTCCCCGACGAGACCCTCGAGTTCATCGCCACCAACATCGCCACCAACATCCGTGAGCTCGAGGGCGCCCTGATCCGGGTGACCGCCTACGCCAGCCTCAACCAGGTACCGATCACCACCGATCTCGCGCAGACCCAGCTCGCCGATCTCCTCAACGACAGCAAGCCCAAGGCCCGCACCGACGAGGAGCTGCTCGCCGACATCGCCGACATCCTCAAGTTCCCGGTCGAGGATCTCAAGGGGCGCAGCCGTCAACGACCACTCGTCACCGCACGGCAGATCGCGATGTACGTGTTCCGCGAGTTGACCGACCTGAGCTACCCCGCGATCGCTCGGCTCTTCGGTGGACGCGATCACACCACGGTGATCCACGCGAACGAGAAGATCCAACGGTTGATGAGCGAGCGCAAACAGATCTACGACCAGGTCACCGATCTGTTGCAGCAGCTGAAGGCATGAGCGACCCCCGACCGCCACGACACTGCCTGGGGACACAGCAGCGGACGCGACGAGGACAACACGGTCTCCGACGGTGGACAACCTCGCGCTGTCCACCGGACGACACGGCTGTAACTCCTGGCATGGGGATCGACCACCCATCCCGTGTGGACGCCCATCGCCGTCCTACGCTGCAACAACGCGTGGTTGTCCCCAATCCACAGCACCTACTACTGACATTGAACATTGAGACATCCCTGCATGAGGAGAAGTGCCCACTGTGAAGTTTCGTTGCGAACGTGATGTTCTGGCCGAAGCCGTCGGAGCAGCAGGACGGGCGGCCACGAACCGAACCGGCACGCTGCCGGTGCTCGCCGGTGTGCGCATGGAGGTCGATGGCGATCGCTTGACCGTGACCGGCACCGACCTCGAGCTCACCATCCGGCTCACCATCGACGTCGGCGGCGAACGCGACGGTGCCGCCGTCGTGCCGGCTCGTCTCGTCGGCGACATCGTGAAGGCGCTGCCTGCCGGTGCGGTGTCGGTGGAGCTGAGCGATGAGGAGATGTCGATCAGCGCCGGCCGTTCACAGTTCTCCGTGCGTCCGTTGTCACTCGAGGACTACCCGTCGCAGAGCGAGCCCGCGGCCGAGTCCGTCACGCTGTCGGCCGCCGTGGTCGCCGACGCGTTGCGCCAGGTCGTCCGCGCAGCGTCCACCGACGATGCGCGTGCCGTGCTCACCGGCGTGCTGCTCGCGGCCGACGACGACGGCCTGCGGATGGTGGCCACCGACTCGTACCGACTGGCCGTGCGTGATCTGCCGGAGAACTCGGTGCTCGCCGCTGGTCAGAAGGTCCTGATCCCGGGCAGGGCGCTCAGCGAGTTGCAGCGCGTGATGGGCGATGCCGAGGAACTCGTGGTCCGCCTCGGTGACCGGGAGGCCACCTTCGAAGCGGGTGGCACCCGCCTGAGCACGAGGCTGATCGAGGGCGAGTTCCCGAACTACCGCAACCTGCTGCCGTCGAGCTACCCGAACCTGCTGACCGTCGGCAAGGCAGCGATGCTCGAGGCGATCCGTCGCGTGAAGATCCTGGCGCAGGATTCGACCCCGGTGCGTCTCACGCTCGGTGGTGAGACCGTGCAGTTGACGGCGATCACCCAGGACGTCGGCAACGCGGTCGAGGAGATCGACGCCAGCTACGACGGCACCGAGATGACCGTTGCGTTCAACCCCGACTACCTGTCGGCGGGCATCGACGCGATCGACAGCGACGACGTCACCTTGGCCACGATGGATCCGATGAAGCCGGCGGTCCTCCGCGGCGTCGGTCGGGACGACTACCTCTATCTGTTGATGCCCGTTCGCGTGCCGTAGGTCGTGATCGTCGAGCACCTGGAGCTGGTCGACTTCCGGAACTACGTCACCGGAACGTTCGATCTCCACTCGGGGACCACGCTGGTCATCGGCGACAACGGCCAGGGCAAGACGAATCTCGCCGAGGCCCTGGCCTTCCTCGCGACGCTCACGAGTTTCCGGTCTGCGCCCGGCGACGCGCTGGTGCGGGCCGGGGTCGACACCGCGATCATTCGGGCCACGGTCCGCCACGACGACGATCGTTCGACACTGATCGAGATCGAGCTCGCAGCAGCCGGCCGCAATCGTGTGCAGGTCAACCGGCAGAAGTTGGGCCGTGTGCGCGATCTGCTCGGGGCAGTCCGTGTCACGGTGTTCTCTCCGGACGACCTCTCCCTGGTGAAGGGCAGCCCGGGGGATCGCCGGCGGTTCATGGACGACACACTGGTGGCGCTGGCCACGAAGTACGACTCGATTCGCCTCGAGATCGATCGGATCGTCCGGCAGCGCAACACGCTGCTCAAGCAGTCCGGTGGTCGGCTCACCGACGAGATCGCCGTCACGCTCGACGTGTGGGACGCGAAGTTCGCCGAGATCGCCGACCAGTTCGGTCATGCGCGCGCCACGTTGATTGCCCGCCTCACACCGATGGTGCAGGAGGCGTACGAACAGCTCGCCGGAGTCGCAACGCCGCTGGACCTGTCCTATGAACCGGCCTGGCGAACGACGGGCCTCGCCGCCGCGCTGAGCGAGGCCCGGTCGCTCGACGTACGACGTGGTGTGAGCACCATCGGTCCACACCGCGACGAGCTCGCGATGAGCATCAACGGACTCCCGAGCAGGACGCACGCGTCGCAGGGTGAACAGCGGACCCTGGCGTTGGCCCTGCGCCTGGCCGGCCACCGACTGGTCACCGAACGCACCGGGTCGGCTCCGGTGCTGGTGCTCGACGACGTGCTGTCCGAACTCGACGATCACCGCGCCATTGCACTGCTCGAGCATCTCCCCGCCGGCCAGGTCGTCATCACGACGGCGAGTGAACTCCCCCCGGGGGCGCACACCGATCACGTCGTGCGGATCGCACACGGCCAGGCCGTCGCCGACTGAAGCGCGTCGTCGACTGACGCCGGGCGCCGCCGCGGTACGTTGGGATCGTGCCGGAACCCGTCCCGATCTCCCGATCGCTCGACTCGATCATGAAGTCGCTGCGCGGCACCGATCGCATCCAGATCGGTGGCGTCTTCGGGCGCTGGGACGAGGCGGTCGGTCCCACCGTGAGTGCTCACGTCCGGCCCGTTCGTCTCGACGACGGTGTGCTGGTGGTGGAGGCCGACGAACCGGGATGGGCCACCCAGGTCAAGTTCCTGAGCGGTGACATCATCGGCCGCCTGGCGGACGTGGCGCACGTCCGGATCGAGCGGATCGAGGTGC
>Ga0272441_10008228_pt1 | contig 16581 bp, 14 predicted proteins | sample SSMProp6N_FD_193582 | JGI IMG/M metagenome (GOLD analysis project Ga0272441, IMG submission 193582) | Marine sediment archaeal communities from Little Sippewissett salt marsh, Falmouth, MA, United States - SSM-Prop-6N | ecosystem: Environmental > Aquatic > Marine > Wetlands > Sediment ...
AGATCCAGACCTCGTACCGATCAGGTTGGCCGTTTTATATCCCGCGATTTTATTGATCAGGGTGGCCCGGTACCGCCCGGGAAGGTTCATAAGCTCATGGAAATCGAAATGCTTTTCCATATCGGTTTTCTTTCAAAGATACACCCCAGGGCCTAAACCGGCGCCACGACAATACAGATCACTAAACCCAGGGTGATGATCAGGCTTAGGATCAGTCCGTGATAGACCAATAAAGTCCGTTCCTCTCTGGCATTCAACGAAGAGTCCGGGTCATACCAAATGAAGGCAACTCCCAGACAGGGGACCCAGTAATTGGGTTTGATGTTAGACATGTCCGATGCTTTATCCAAATTACGGATCTGCCATGCATTATTGATGATGCAATTTTATCCAGTTTCTGAGGTTTTTTGCCTTTTTTTGAAGAATCATGACCGATCTAGATCCCCCTGAGGCGTCACAAGCCTTTCGCGTACCGGCCTATGTATTGCCTGTAATCGTATTTTCACAATTTTGTGGAACTTCGCTCTGGTTTGCCTCCAATGGTGTTTTGGGGGAACTTACCGATACCTTTAATCTTGGACCATCAGCGCTTGGACATCTGACCTCCTCCATCCAGTTTGGCTTTATTTCCGGAACCCTCGTATTTGCCCTTCTGGCCCTGGCCGATCGATTTCCACCCTCAAGGGTGTTTTTTTGGTCGGCTTTCCTGGGTGCCCTTGCCAACCTCGGCATGGTTTGGGAAGGGAATACCTTCACTACACTTCTCGTATTGCGCTACATTACCGGGTTTTTCCTGGCCGGGATCTACCCCGTGGGCATGAAGATTGCTTCGGACTACTATCGGAAGGGATTGGGAACTTCATTGGGTTATCTGGTAGGTGCCCTGGTATTGGGAACGGCCTTCCCACATTTACTCAACATCGGATCCCTCGGGATCCCATGGAAGTCCATCCTGCTGGTTACCTCGGTTTTGGCAACCCTTGGCGGGATTATGATCTGGGTTCTCCCTGACGGACCTTTTCGAAAACCCATGGAACGACCGGAATTTGCGGCATTTTTCCTGGTATTCCAAAAACGCGGGTTCCGGACCTCTGCATTCGGTTACTTTGGGCATATGTGGGAACTCTATACCTTTTGGGCTTTTGTCCCTCTGATCCTGCAAACATATCTGGATTCATATCCGGAGCTTGAAGCTTCCACGCCCCTGTGGTCCTTTATAATCATAGGAATTGGCGGCCCTGCCTGCGTACTGGGAGGGTATCTATCGCGCCAAATGGGAGTAAAGCGCGTGGCTGCAATTTCTCTCCTGCTCTCCGGCATATGTTGCCTGCTGGCACCCTGGGCATATTTGCTTCCCTTGGAAATCTTTCTTCTATTTCTAATGTTTTGGGGTATGGTGGTTATTGCAGACTCCCCCCTTTTTTCCACTTTGGTAGCGCATCATTCAGCAGCTCAGCGGAAAGGAACCGCCCTGACCATCGTAACCAGCATTGGATTTGCCGTTACCATTGTAAGTATTGAAGCCATGGGATGGTTGCAGAAAACATTTGATACTCCCATGGTCTACCTCCTGCTTGCCCTGGGGCCCCTTTTCGGGTTGATCAGCCTTATGATGGACAAGGAGAAAGCGACTTTTTAGGGACCCTTGGAATCGATGTCTTTTACGCATCTGAACCCCAGGTGGCCCATTCCCGTGTCCGGGGTGGTGCGCATCCGGCGGGCAACACGATAACCGCTGCAATAGCTGTCACTACAAAGGTAGGAGCCACCCCGAACCACATTTTTAGCTGCAAGCGGGTCTCCCGGATCATAGGAATCCAGAGGGCCTTTAGGGTTAAAGGCATCTTCGGACTTTAATTCCTGCGCATAGGCATCTGCCCGGTACTTGTCTTCGCACCATTCCCATACATTCCCCGCCATGTCGTACAAATCGTAACCATTGGCGGGATAGCTTTTAACAGGAGCCGTTAGGACGTATCCGTCCAGGGAATCATTCCGAAATGGGAAGATCCCCTGCCAGAAATTGGCTTTTTTTGCAGCCTGGTCCGCCGGCGTATTCCCCCAGGGATAGACAGGATCATCCAGGCCTCCCATAGAAGCCCATTCCCATTCGGCCTCTGTGGGCAAACGTTTCCCGGCCCAGGCGGCATAGGCTTTTGCGTCTTCATGAGAGACATGGACCACAGGATGCTCCATTTTATCTTCGATACTACTTCCCGGGCCTTCTGGATGCCGCCAGTCAGCTCCGAGTGTCCACTCCCACCATTGGGACAGGTCCCTTAGGTCTACAGGGCCCTCCGTGGGCCTGAAAACCAGGGAACCGGGCTCCAGGATGGAATCTGCCGGCTTGGGCGTATCCGGGGGAAGCTGCTTGCTGAGTTCATCCCAGTCCAATGCCTTTTCTGCTGTGGTTACGTATCCGGTAGCCTCCACAAAGGCGGTAAACTGGGCGTTCGTAACTTCGGTCTGGTCCATAAAAAAGGCGGAGACCCCCACGTTTCTCCTGGGAAATTCATCGGGCTCTGCCCACTCGGATTTACCACCCATCAGGAAACTCCCACCCGGCACATAGACCATGCCTTCGGGTGGTTGGGTTCCGGGTAGTTCCGCCGCGGAGGAAAACTCCTTATTCCCCTCTTTACAACCCAAAAGTAAAATTCCGATCAGGAATAAGATATGCACTGTGTTGTTTCCCTTCATATGGCAATTAAAATGTATCTTCCTGCTAGAAAAGAAAGGTGTAAGTTAAAAAAGCTTTTACATTCCCCCCCTGCTTTTTACTGAAAATATCGGTTTGAAAGCTTCTTTTACGGAAATACAAAAATACACCCAATGGTGGCTATGGGCCTTGCTCCTTGTCATGGCAGCTATCCCAATATTTGGGATTTTCAAACAATTGATCATGGGAGCCCCTTTTGGCAATAATCCCATGTCTGATCTGGGCTTGATCATCTTTTTTTTGTCCTATCTGGCATTTATGGGATTCTTTTGGTTCCTGGAGCTTCGAACGGAGATCGATCACAGGGGGATTCGTGTGCGGCTTCGTCCTATCAGTACGAAAATTTTCAAATGGGAAGACATAAAACAGCTGGAGCCTGTCACCTACGGCTTTGTGGGGTATGGATTGCGCTTAAGCCTGAAATACGGGATCGTTTACAACGCCAGGGGGAATAAAGGGCTGGCCATTTACCTGAAAAACGGTCGGAAATACCTTATCGGAACTCAGAGGCAGGACCAAGTAATAGAGGTAATTACGGAATTGGGCAAAGGAGACAGGCTAAAGAAATGAAACATTTAATGATTAAAACAAAAAGGCTCCTCTGCTTGGGCTTCATCCTGCTTCTGGGATTACAATGCATCGAAAAACAAGAAGTCTCCGAAATCTTCCAGCACCCAGTTGAGGAAGGGCCCAAACCATGGACCTCAACAGATTTTGAACCTACGGAAGCGGATTTCACCTTCGCAATCATTTCCGATCTCAATGGGGGGGAGCGTCCCGGGGTTTACAGCGGGGCTGTGGAACAACTCAATGCATTGGATCCGACGTTCGTCCTGTCCGTGGGAGACCTGATCGACGGGGGTACGGAAGACGCCCTCCAACTCAAAAAAGAATGGGACTCCTTTGACGCGCGGACTGCAAGGCTTAAAATGCCTTTTTTCTACCTCGGTGGCAATCACGACCTGACCAATGTTGCCATGAGAGATTTCTGGAAGAACCGGTATGGGCCGCGCTACTATCATTTCAGATACGATGACGTGTTGTTTTTGATGATGGATTCTGAGGATTATTCTGAGAAACGGATGATGGAAATCTACCACGCCAGGGACACTGCCATTCGAATTCTGGATGGTGACCTGGAGGGGGATTATCTTGAATCCACCTATTACCATATGCCCGAGAGGCGGGTTGGCAGCATGGGAAAGGAACAACTGGCTTACTTCCGCAATGCCCTGGACGAACATTCCGATGCCCGGTGGACCTTTGTCCTGATGCACAAACCGCTCTGGATGCGGGAAGATTCTCAGGGCCTTGGTCCTCTGGAAGAATTACTGAAAAGCAGAGACTTCACCGTAATCAGCGGCCATTTTCACAGCTTCTCACACCGGAAACGCCATGGGATGGACTACATGATCCTCGGGACCACAGGGGGAAGCCAGAATCCCGAGGATCCGAATTCCTTTGATCATATCAGTTTGATCAGAATGGATGAGACTCCGGTGATCACGCACCTGAAGATGGAGGGAATCCTCCCAGGCACAGGTCCTGTCGAAACCGAAGACTCAAAAGACCCATAACCGGTCATGACAATTTGAGCCCCCCATGGTTGGGAGGCTCAATATTCAAAATGAATTTTAAGCCCCTTCAGTGCATTAACACATCCCCTTTTCCCCCTTGCACCGAGCTACCCGTAAGATAATCCTGAAGGGTGAACCCCCTGCCTTTCCAGAGAAAAGGAATCAGGGTCAGTGGCAACATCCCTATACTTAGCAGCTTGATCAGCGTCCGGACAAGGACAACCCTTTTACTCAGGGGTTGCCCATCCCGTCCTACCGTTCTCAGACCCAGGATGTCCTTTCCGAGGGATTCTCCCTTGTTTAGCAGATCGCACCCTATGAAATAAAAGACCAGCACCAATCCATAGAGATCAACCGACAGCCCCATCTCTGCTTTGATCCCAATTCGATCGGTCCAAAGAAAATCTTCGGGTACCGCATTAATTGCAATGGTGTAGACCACACTTATCAGGAGAAAGTCAATGACCAGGGCCCCCATCCTGAGGGCCATGGTGGAATGAATCAGGCGTTCCATTTAGTTGCGGTTTACCCAGACCTCGTACTGAAGACGCTCCAGTTTTCCAGTCTTCAGGTTTAACGAGTACTTACCGGGCCTGATCCTGAAATCATACTGCCTGAACGTATTCATCTCCGAGGAGACAATCTCTACCTCCCTAATTGGGCTGGCTGACTTATCCCCTATAAAAAAGTCGAGGATATTGTTTATTTCCTGAAGGTTGCAGGCGTAATTCACACAGCAGTGGTAGAAAGAGGTGGAAACATCCCCCAGCAAGGGGATCTTTACTTTGACCCGTAGCTCCTTGCACCCGGTTGCCGGCCAGCCTTTGCCACTCTCCGCGTCAATTCCTTCGGACAGGAAATCGAGGTTCTCGGTAATAAAATAGTCCCTGGACTCCGCTTCTGGAAGTTCTTGTTCGGAGCATGCCGAAAGCAAAAGCATCAGGCAGGCGCCCCATCTCAGTAATTGATTTTTCATTGGATAATTTATTAGGTGAAACTTCTTATGTGTCCGGAAATGCGCATTCTCCGGATCATGTAAGGATTACAGGGTTATCAGACCCTGATTCGGAGGTTAACCGGGGATAAAGGTAGATGGACACCCTGCATCGTCCTTTCAGCACATATCCGTTAAATCTGACGGTGTGCAAGGAGTAAATAAAACAAAGTAATATGATGCGTGCAGGGGAAGCTTACTGACCCAACTGCCTGACTTCGAAGGACACCAGGGCATAGTGCCGGAATTGAATATGGAACTCCATAGGGTTACAGCAAACCTCGCAGTCTTCCACATAGGTTTGGTCCGCGATGGAGGTATCCAGCAATACGGAAATGGTCTCCCAGCAATAGGGGCATTGCAGGAAATGCTCTAGCATGGGCCCTAGAAATCTACGTTAAGCAGTTCTCCGCTCACCTGTAGCAACAGAAGCTCTGCCAGTTTAGCATTGTACTTCGCCTGGCTGCGGTCCAGGACGGCATTCAGCAGGTTTAACTGTGCCACACGGAAATCCACGGAGGAGATTTGTCCCAATGCATAGCGTTCCCGGGATCGGTTGAAGTTATCCAGGTTCGTCTGCAGGTTTTTTTGCTGGACCTCGAGCACGTATAGGGCATTCTGGTAGTCCCCCCAGGCGTTCTTGATGTCCCGGTCTACTTCCAGTTCTGTTTGCTTTTTAAGCAATTGCTGGTTTTCGAAGACGATCCGTGCATTTCGGCTGGCATTGATCGTTTGTCCCCCATCAAAGAGGTTCCAGGTGAGGTTGATGGCCCCGTTTACCCCTGTCGTGGTATTCTGCAGCAAAAAGGCAAGGGGGTTGTTGTTGCTCAGTTCATTCCATCCGTAAGAGCCGGTAAGGCCAATGGTAGGCAAATATCCACTCCTTGCAGCCTTCATGTTGTACTCCGAAATAAGGATGTCCTTTTCGGCCAACAGCATGCGGACGTTGTTCACTTTGGCCTCTGAACGGATGTCTTCCATTTGAAGGGCAGGGAGGAAGAATACGGTCGTATCTGCCTGGAAGGTTGTGGCGAGGTCCCGGTTCAGGATCAGGTTCAGGTCCCTTTTGGTATTCCGCAACAGTTGTTCGGCATTGAGCAGGTTCACACTATCCGTATTGACATCCACCTCGGCGTTCAGCACATCCAAACCGGTATTCTGGCCAAATTCGAACTGGTAACGGGCCCGCTCCAGTCGTTCCTTGGAAATATCAAGTGCCGACCTGAGAAATGACGTATTCTCCTCCAGCCGCGCTGCCTCATAATACACTGAAAACAGCTGCAGCAGGGTCGTTTCAATGGTTTGGCGTACTTCCAGTTCCGACTGGGCGGAACGCTCCTGGAACGCCTTGTAGTCGTACAGGCGGCCCAGGCCGTCGAACAAGACGTAATTCAGGTTGAGCCCTGCGTTATAGCGACGGGTTTCGGCCCCTTCAGCCCTCCTGACTTCTCCGTTGGCCAACTGACCCTCGGAATTCTGTCGGTCAATAGTCCCCCCTCCATTCGCACTTAAGGTTGGCAGATAACCGGAATTGAGCAGGCTGGCATTGTTTTCATCAATTTCGCGTACATTCCTGGAAACCTTGATGCCCAGGTTATTTTCCAGGGCAATGGCAATGGCCTCTTCTTTGGAGAGCAAAGGGCCCTCGTTAACGGTCATTTCATCCTGGCCATAGGTAATTCCCAGACCCAGGATCCAGCTAAAAAGTATTGCACAGCAATGCTTCATCAGGACTGTTCTTCTAAAACGGTTGATTTTTCTTTTTTGGATTTACTGATGGCCTGTCCGTCACCCCCCTTGCCATCTGCTTCTGCCAGCTTGCCCTCGAGGACCTCCTGGGTTTTCATCTCCTTGATGACCCGCTCAACTTCTTCCCGGTCGATTACCTGCCCGGTCCACAGCCACTTTAATTTAGCTTTGGCATCGTTGACCACTGAAAGCAGCAACGGCAGCATCAATAGGGTCAGGACGGTGGCAATCCCAATTCCGTAAGAAATGGAAATCGCCATCGGCTTGAGGAACTGGGCCTGCCTGCTTTTCTCAAGCAGCAGGGGTGCCAGTCCGGCAATAGTGGTGAGGGAAGTCAGAAATATGGCCCGGAAACGGGAACGTCCTGCCTCGTAAAGGGCATCGTCGTACTTCATGCCCTCTCGCAAGAAAGAGTTGAATTTACCGATAAGCACCAGGCCGTCATTGACCATGATTCCGATCAGTGCAATGATCCCAAGGGCCGACAACACGTTGATGGGGAATCCGTGAATCACATGGCCCCAACCCACCCCGATAATGCTAAACGGGATCATCAGGAGCAGGATCACCGGTTGACTGTAGGTGCGGAAGGTAAAGGCGATCACTGCAAAGATCAGAAAGAGGATGACCGGGAACACTTTATTGGCAGAGCTGGAAAGCTTTTGCGCCTCCCGGTTCTGCCCTTCGTAAGAAACCGTAAGGCCCGGATAGCGGGAAAGCAGCTCGGGCACAAAATTGTTCTGGATATCTAAAATAATATCGGTGGCGCTTTCATTGGGGTCTTCCAGATCGGCCTCAATGCGGATTTCCCGTTTGCCGTCCAGATGGCTGATGGATTCGTCACCCCTTGCGATGGAGTAGGATGCAATTTCCGAAAATGGCACCCGCTGACCGGTTGGGGTCAGGATTCGCATTTCATCCAGGTTTGCAATGGAGGAACGGTCCGTTCGGTCGTAACGCACCCATACCCTGATCTCGTCCTGGCCCCGCTGAAAACGCTGGGCCTGGGCCCCGAAAAATCCCGACCGCACCTGGCTCATCACCTGCTGCAGGTTCAATCCGAGGGCATAGGCATTCTCTTTGAGTTCAATATCAATTTCCTTTATCCCTTCCGGATCGGTATCGGTAACATCCGTCAACTTGGGGTTGTTTTCCAGATAGGCCCTTAACTCATCCTTGGCCGCCTCCAGCTGCTGGTTATCATTGCTCAGCAACGCCACGGAAACCGGGCTTCCTCCAAAATTACCCCCTGAGCCAAAGGTCAGGCGCTCCACGCCGTAGACCGCCCCTACCTCCTCGCGAATGGCATTGGTGATGACCGGACTCGGGAAATCCCGCTCTTCCCCGGGAAGAAGGTTAACGCGCAAAGAGGCCTTGTTGTTTCCGGGGCCTACCCGCTTGATGATATTTTCAATGACGGATTTATTCCCCGTCTGCCGTGCCGTGAAGTCTTCATTCACCTTCCAGGCAGCTTCTTCCACCCGGGTAATGATACTCGAAGTGATCTCAGGGTTGGTTCCCTCCGGCATAAGCAGGTCGATAGAGACCCTGTCACTGGCAATGCTCGGGAAGATGGTCACCCGGATCACCCCGGCTGCAATGGAAGCAAAGGTCACCAGCAACAACCCAATAAATATGGAAAAGCTCAAGAACCGGTGCCGCAGAACGAACCGCAGACTAGGTCCGTAGCTTCGGTCCCTGAGAAAGGACATAATGCGGTCCCCAACCTTGTTGAATCCCCGAAGTCGGGCAAAGACTTTTTCCATCGGCCCTTTCTTCTTTGCCTTGTCTGCTTCGGTTTCCCGAACCAGTGCCTTGGAATGGGCGATGTGTGCGGGAAGGATGATCAGGGCTTCGATGAGGGAAACCGTCAGGGTTAGTATCACCACAGTGGAAACCTCCCCAAAGAACTCTCCGATTCGGCTATCGAGGAACAGGAAGGTGGCAAAGGCCAGCACAGTGGTGATAATGGCCGAAATAATGGGTGGAATCACCTCCATGGTCCCATCTATGGCGGCCTGTACCGGGGATTTCCCCTTCTCGTAATGTTGGTAGATATTCTCGGAAATAACGATCCCGTCGTCCACCAGGATACCAATCACAATGATCATCCCGAACAGGGACAGCACGTTGATCGTCACATCAAAGGATCCGGCAAATATGAACATCCCCAAGAAGGAAATAGGCAGGCCAAAAGCTACCCAGAAGGCCAGGCGCGTATTCAGGAAAAAAGACAGGAAAAGCAGCACAAGCAGGATCCCCATAGCCCCGTTCTCAAGCAGGAGCTGGGTACGCTGTTTTAGGGTAATGGACCGGTCGGAATCCACATCCAGGCGCACATTGTTGTGGGTGGCATTGAAATCTGTGATATACGCATTGATCTTATCCGCAGTAGGGATCAGGTCTTCATTATTCGTATTGCTGACCTCGATGTTTACCGCCAGGTTCCCATTGAAGTAGCTGGCATTTGGGGTCTCCGAGAACCGATCCCGGATCTCTGCCACATCTTTAAGGCGTATGGTGTTTCCGGAAATATCGGATCTAACCACCAGGTTATTGAGTTCATTTCCGTAATAGGAACGGTTCTTTGCACGGATCAGGTAATCTTCCTCCTCCGTCTTGATGTTTCCTCCGGTAGCCAGGATATTCGCCTGTCCGACGGCCTGTGCCACTTCCTGAAAGCTCAGATCGTAGGCAAGCAAATCCTTTTCCCGCACGGCGATCTCGATCTCCTCTTCGGGATATCCGGTAATCTCAATCTGGGAGATCCCATCCATGGCCCGAAGGTCGTACTCGATTTGCCTGGCAATCTGCTTAAGGGTAGAAAGGCTTATCCCCTCCCCGCTGACCGCAAAGCTTATGGTGGGCCGGATGGCTTCCTGTTTGGCAACGACCAGGGGTTCCATGCCCCCAGGAAAGTTCGGAACACGGTCTACCGCGTTCTTCACTTCGGTGAGGATGACATCGATGTCTTCATCCTGGTCGATCTCCACGGTAATGCTTCCCCCGTTTTCACGGGATGTTGAAGTTACCCGTTCAATTCCAACCAGTCCCTTGAGGTTGTCCTCGATCTTCAGCACGATCCCCTCCTCGATCTCCTGTGGAGCCGCTCCGGGATAATTGACGCTGATCGTGATGATCTGGGAATCCACCAGGGGGAAAAAGGAGGATGTCATCCGGGATGCCCCCACGATCCCAAAGACCACAAAAGCCAGGATGATGACGTTCACCGCCACATCGTACTTGATAAAATAACTAATGATCTTCCTCATCTTATTGCGGATTCTGAATATTCTGACTGACTTCCTTGTTGTCCGTAGTATTCCTGTAGGGTTTTACAACCATTCCGGGATACGCACCCGGAACCGCTCGGGAGAGGTAAACCGTACCATCCTGAATCCCTTTAAGTATTACCGTCTGGTCGGTATAGAAAACCGGATTCACAGGAAGCAGGTCCAGGACGCTGTCCCGAACGATGAATAGTTCTCCCTGCTCGGTGAGCAATTTCCTCGGAACTTCAATCGCCATATCCTCCTGTCTGCCTTCGATGGTAGCCTCCAGATACATGCCTTCTTTCAGGGCGGGGTCTGCTACATCGATAAATACGGAAACAGTCTGGGTCTGCTGATTCACAGCCGCATTGATCCGGGAGACGGTTCCTTCGTATTGCTGGGTTCCCTCAAGGTTGTCGAGTCGGACCTTTCTTCCCACGCGAAGGAAATCGCTGTAGCTTTTATTGACCGCGACCTCCAGTTCGTAAATCCTTGGGTTGATATAGACGCCAAGCGCCTGGCCTGGCCGTACCAGCGTCCCCTCAGTAACCTGGGCTTCCGTAAGCACTCCGGTAAAGGGGGCCCGGATGACATATTTTGTCAGGCGCTGCTCAAGGTTCTTGACATTGTAGTAGGTGGTTACAATGTTTCGCCCATTGATAAAATACCGTTCCTGCTCCGAAGTCATTTCGGGCAGCTCCGGAGTGCTTCGGGTGATATCGAAAGCATCCAGGTAGGACTGCCACTTTGGATAGATCTCAGGGTAATCCAGGCGCAGGTCTGGCATGGCCGCCGTAATCAGGTTGTAGAGATTGCTCTTGGCACTCTGTACGCTCGCCTGATACTCCGTGGCATCTATCCGAAGCAGCACCTCTCCTTTGCGATAAGGCTGGCCGGCCTTGTAGGGATGGGCGCTTCCCTGGAAAACTCCCTGTACTTCAGCAAAAAGGGCCACACGCTCCTTGGCCAACAGGTTTCCATTGGCCTTCACCTCGATGGGGACAGCCTGGTTTTGCACCGTATCTGTAAAGACGGTTTTAACCTGTTTTACGGGGGCAGGTCGCTTGACCTTCTCCTTGGAGACCAGCAAGTACGATACCCATGCCGCAAGTGCAAGGACCAAAACTCCTAAAACGTATAGTATTACTTTCCGCATATACCTTTAAATCAGCAGATTAATTTTATTAGACCGTAAAACTATCTATTAGTTTAGTCCACTTCCGTTAAATTATTCATAAAAGGATGCGAATCGCAGGGCCCGTCCCCATTGGATCTTATGCGTTGCAGGGCCGATATGCAATCTCTTGTACTAAAGGCGTTTGCGCTGTTTGTAAAACGGGTTAATGGAGGGATTCCAGTTCGGTGGACAGGGCTTCCCATTGTTGCATGAGGGCTTCCAACTCATCCTTTAAACCCTGGTATGATTCAAAAAACCCTGGTTCGGCAATGGTCTGATCGTAGTTCATCAGCAACTCGTGGTCGACCTCGGCAATCTTTTTCTCCAGGGCCTGAATTTGTTTCTCCAGGGTGCTGAGCTTGTTCTGCACGGACTTGCGCTTCTTCCGGGCCTTGTAGTCCTCGGCGCCCTTACCTTTGGGAGCAGGCTTTTGTTCAGCGCTTTCTGATCCGTCGGGACCCTTTTCGACTTCCCTGAAATTTTGGGCATTGCGCTGTTCAAGATATGAATTGATATCCCCCAGATAGGGTTTTATCCGGTGGTCCCGAAATTCATAGACTATATTGGTAAGGCCCTGCAGGAAGTCCCGGTCGTGTGACACCAGGATAAGGGTCCCTTCAAAGTGGCTCAGGGCTTCCTTGAGGACATTTTTGGAAGGGATGTCCAGGTGGTTGGTCGGTTCATCCATAACCAGTACATTAAAAGGCTGCAGGAGCATCCGTGCCAGGGCAAGCCGGTTACGCTCCCCACCGGAAAGCACCTTCACGGGTTTGTCCACCTCATCCCCCCTGAAGAGAAACGCCCCGAGAATATCCCGGACCTTCGGACGGGTGGTCTCTGTAGCCGCCTCCAGCATCGTCTCCTCTACCGTCATGGCTCCATTGAGCAGATCCGCCTGGTCCTGTGCAAAATAGCCAAGCTGTACATTATGCCCCAGGCGCAGGTGCCCATCAAAAGGCAGCTCTCCGACCAGGACCCGGGCCAGAGTCGTCTTACCCTGTCCGTTTTGACCTACAAATGCAATCTTGCTTCCCCGTTCGATAAGCAGGTTGACCTGCTCTAATACGCGCTTATCCCCGTACGCCTTGGAAACATCCTCCAACTCCAGAACCACCTTGCCAGGCTGCAGGGACACTGGGAAACGCAATTGCATGACCTGTTGGTCCTCAGCATCCACCTCAATGCGTTCCATCTTGTCCAGTTTCTTGATCATGGACTGGGCCATGGAAGCTTTCGAGGACTTGGCCCGAAAACGTTCAATGAGCCGTTCAGCCTGCTGTATCTCCCGCTGCTGATTTTTCTGGGCACTGAGTTGCTGTTGGCGGATCTCTTCCCGTAACACCAGGAATTCGGAATAGGGTTTGGCGTAGTCATAGATGCGGCCCAGGGAGATCTCAATGGTTCGGTTGGTGACCTGGTCCAGGAACATTTTATCGTGAGAGACCAGCAAAACAGCACCCGGAAACTGCCTTAGAAATTCCTCCAGCCAGAGGATGGATTCAATGTCGAGGTGGTTGGTGGGCTCATCCAGCAATAACAGGTCGTGCTTCTGCAACAGAAGCTTGGCGAGTTCAATACGCATGCGCCAGCCGCCGGAAAAGGTATCTGTGGATTTATCAAAATCCTCCCGGGCAAACCCAAGCCCCATCAACACCTTCTCCGTCTCCCCCTGGTAGTGGTATCCCCCCAGCAATTCATACCGGTGGGTGCAGTCACTCAGGGAAACCATCAATTCGTGGTAGGCTTCACTTTCGTAATCCTCCCGTTCGGCCAGCTCCCGGTTGATCTTCTCCAGTTCCCGTTCCAGCCCCCGAATTTCTTCAAAGGCATGGTAGGCCTCTTCGAGCACGGTATTTCCTTTACGGAATTCAAGATCCTGTTTCAGGTAACCCACGGATATCCCCTTATCCCTGGAAATAGTCCCCCCCTCCGGAGTGGACTCCCCGGCGATGAGCCTGAGCATGGTGGATTTACCTGCCCCATTCTTACCGATCAGGCCTACCCGATCCCCGGGATTGAGGCGGAAGGAGATCCCCTCAAAAAGAGTGTCCCCTCCAAAGGAAACCGATAAGTCATGTACATTCAGCATGGATATGCGGGTTCATAGGTTGCTATTCGCGGGGACAAAAGTCTGAAAATTGAGGTGAATTCCCTTATGATTTTCGCCTTAACTTCTCATAGCGCCTGGAGAAGCGGCCGCAGTCCATTGCCTCGGGCAGCGGTTCCCCCATTAAGATCAACCGGCTGAGGGCTTGGGCCGCAAAAGGAGCGATTAAAACACCCCTGGAACCCATCCCATTCAACACGTAGAGCCCTGGGCATTCAGGATGGGCGCCCACCAGCGGTCGACGGTCCGGAACAGTAGGACGGATCCCTGCGCGCTGCCCTACCACGGCAAAATCACACATAAGGAACTTGCGAACCTTCCCCAAAAGCTCCTCCCGGGATGCCGGGGTGGGCTCCGGACTTTGATCCTTCCTGTTATAGGTAGCCCCTACCAGGTAGCGGTCCTCCCCGAGGGGGATCGTAAATACACCGGATTTGATCACCCGCTGCTCCCGGTACTCCGGGGCCTGGATGACCAACAGCTCGCCCTTGGTGCCATTCAGTGGGAGATAACTGAAAAAGGGGTTGGCCCGGAGTCCAAATCCTTCACAGAAGATCACTCCATCTGCTTTTAATCCTTTATATTCCACACCATCCCTTCCGAAATTCAGGGCTTTATGCTGAAAGGCTTCTTGTCTCAGGGAGCCCGTTTCGGACAAATAATTGTGGTACGCCTGCAGCATCCTGGAAGTATGCACCCTCCCGGTATGCAGAACCCTCCCAAATCCATAGGGCGCCTTCAGGGCGGGGTTGTCGTTGGAGATGATCTCGGGATGCAGGAATTCTGACAGCCCGGGTTTGTCGGCCGCCTCAAACCAGGCATTCTGCTCCCCGGGGGATGACAGAAGGCGAAGGACGGGCAACTTCTGATCGAATTCCACGCCCAGCTTCATTTCAAGGTCCCGGTAAAAGGGAAGGGCCGTCTGCATCAATCGGGACCCTTCCCAGGAAAGATTCAGCCGCTTGAGCACCACAGGGTTGTACAGGCCACCAGCCACCCGGGAAGCCTTTTGGGACTGATCGTCAAAAACGGTGACGGTATTTCCCTGCCCCTGCAGGGTCTCCGTCAGGGCCATGCCCGAGAGCCCAAATCCGACAACGATAAAGTGTGGCATGTTGCAAAGGTAGTCAAGATTCCCTCAGGGGTCAGGCATAAAAAAACCCCGGCCTTTGAGGCCGGGGCTGAAACACTTCTGAATTGGAACGGGCTTAGTATGCCCACATATCTTGTTCGCGATCTCGGATTCCTTCCTTGATCCGCTTGGCCTCCAACAATTGGAAGAGGGCGTTGTCCGCTATGTAATCGCGGATCTGCCGGTCTCCGTGCACGTTGTCCTCCTTGTAAATCATCGCATTGAAGCGACGCGCGTTGAGCAACATGTCAAAGGAGATGGGAATGGCGGAGTTCTGCGCGTTGAATACCTTGGCATTGTGCAGGATCTGACGGGCACTTGGGTACCAGACCCAGAATAGCTCCACCAGAGCATCCTCAGGTGCCATGGATTCATCGTCGATAAAGTTCACATCGGGGGCTACAGGAGCAATCCCCAGCAAACGGTACTTGAGCTCTCCCTGCCGCTTGTCAAAATACCAGATCCCCTTGATGCGATACTCCACGATGTCGGCGGCATCCAGCTCCCTTTCATTGATGAATTCAGGGGAGATCTGCTCTCCGGCATTCAGCTGCTCGTATCCAAGATCTGTGGTGTCCACCTTCCTCAGGGCACCGAGTAGCTCCTCGTACTTCCGCTTATCGGTGAAATAGGAATCGGCATACACCTCTTCCAGATTTCCATTGCGATAGTTCTCCAGAAGCACGTGGTACAGCGATCGGCGATCCTTACTGATATCCACCGTATCGATGGGATAATAGAGGGGAAAATTCACCCGTTCATCCAGGTCGATGATCTCCCATACGGTTTTGGACCAAAGGATATCGCGGTCATCCACATATCCATAATCCAGGGGAGCATCGTTGTCCATGGCCTTCTGCTCCTCAGTTCGAACTCCGATTTCATCGGGGGTCTGCGCATTCAGGATGTTGGCCTGAGCCATACCGCATACCGGTAAAAAGGCTGCTGCTCCAATGAGTAATAAACGTTTCCAATTCATTTTTCAGGTTTCTTTAAAACCGGTGCAGCGCTCCCTCGGGATAACCGCACCGGTCGATAAACACTATCCTATTGAGTGATCTCCACAATTACCGGAGATACCTTCTTCAACTTATAACTCTTATTGTTGGTGATCTCAGCCTGTACATCGAAAATCTGTACAGCATCACCTCGCTTGGCACGTTTCAGAGCGTTCTTGGCCCTGCTGTCCAGCTTATTGCCGTTGACGATCACAGTAGGCTGTCCCGGCACTTTGAATTTGAAGCCTTTTACGTTCAGTTTCAGGTCAAAGTCAAAGTCTTCCAATACGGCTCCTATGGTGGAGATCTCAAGGTTACGACGCGGCATCTTGACGCTTCCGGTCTCTCCACGGATCGCTCCGGTAGGTCTCGGGATGTCCTTGATACGGAATTCCGATTTGGTAGAGATGCGCTGGCCGTCAGGCAGGGTTCCGGAAGCCGTGATGGTTACCGTACGTCCCGTACCCGGGTTCATAACATACTTGCTGCCGCTACGCTTGGTCAGCCCGGAAGCTGAAGCGCTTACCTTATTGTCAGGAATTCCCGGGATGGAGATGGTCATCGGGTTTGGTACACCCCTGTAGACCACATTCATCTTGTCCGCAGAAATCACGGCCGCATTCGGCTTGGATATCGTCGAGAAGGAGTTCTTTACGGGAACTTCTTTCTCCGCTCCGTCCTGCATGTAGATCAGGGTTCCTGCGATCTCATGGTCTCCGGGGTTACCGGCTCCGATCAGCATTTTTACACCACCTTCCTGCAGCTCATAATCCCGTCCTTCGCTAAGCTTACGACCGTCCAGGGTCAACTCAGCCCGTACCGGCTTGGCCGACTTATCGGTCTTGCCCAGTATGAT
>Ga0272441_10008229_pt1 | contig 16581 bp, 11 predicted proteins | sample SSMProp6N_FD_193582 | JGI IMG/M metagenome (GOLD analysis project Ga0272441, IMG submission 193582) | Marine sediment archaeal communities from Little Sippewissett salt marsh, Falmouth, MA, United States - SSM-Prop-6N | ecosystem: Environmental > Aquatic > Marine > Wetlands > Sediment ...
CAAACATGGCCACGCAAGCGTGGCCATGGCACCCCCGGCAGGGGGGCAAGCAGCGCACAGAGCACACAAAACGAAGCGCGGTCCCGCAAGGCGGAACCGCGCTTCTCTTGTTACCGTCATCAGGGCAGCGGTGCGGCCGGCGGTCAGGACTCGATCCGCTGAAGCGTCCCGTCGAGGAAGCCCTCGAGCTTGCGAGCCCGGACCGGATGCTGGAGCTTGCGGACGGCCTTGGCCTCGATCTGCCGGACGCGTTCGCGCGTGACCTTGAAGATGCGGCCGACCTCCTCCAGCGTATAGGTGTAGCCGTCGCCGATGCCGTAGCGCAGCTTGATGATCTCGCGCTCGCGGTAGGTCAGCGTGCTCAGGACGTTCTCGATGCGGTCGCGGAGCATCTCCTGGGTCGCCGCGGTCACCGGGCTCTCGCTCGACTCGTCCTCGATGAAGTCGCCGAAGTACGAGTCTTCGCTCTCGCCCACGGGCCGGTCGAGCGAGATCGGGTGCCGCGAGATTTTCATCACGCGGCGCGCCTCGACGACGCTCATCGCGCCCTTCTCGGCGATTTCCTCAATCGACGCCTCGCGGCCGTACTCCTGCTGGAGCTGCTTGGCGATGTTGCGCAGCTTCGTCATCGTCTCGATCATGTGCACCGGGATGCGGATGGTTCGCGCCTGGTCGGCGATCGAGCGCGTGATGGCCTGCCGGATCCACCACGTGGCGTACGTCGAGAACTTGTACCCGCGCCGGTACTCGTACTTGTCGACCGCCCGCATCAGGCCCGTGTTGCCTTCCTGGATGAGGTCCAGGAACGGCAGGCCCCGGTTGCGGTACTTCTTGGCGATCGACACCACCAGCCGCAGGTTGCCGCCCGAGAGCTTGCGCTTCACGTCCTCGTACTCGGCGTAGCATCGCTCGATGCGCTGCACCCGGGTGGCCAGGCTGGCCGAGTTCTCGCACACGAGCGCCTCCAGGCCCGCCAGCTCCTCGCGCAGGGTCTCTATCTCCCTCGCGTCGCCGCCGGTCATCGACAGCTCGCCGATCTCGCGCTCCAGCGCCTGCATCTTCTGGCTGATCGCCTTGAGCTTCCTCATCAGCGGCACGAGCTTCCCCGTGCGCAGGCTCAGCTCCTCGAGCAGCCGGACGCACTTCCGCCGGCGCGAGTTGACCCGCTTCTTGAGGTCGCGCCGCCGCGACTTCGACGCGTTGTTCGCCGTCAGCGAGTGGTAGTCGCTGCGCTCCAGCTCGACCAGCCGCCGCAGCGTCCGCAGGTTCGTGGGCAGCCGGTCCGTGATCGTTTCCTTCGCCAGGTTCTCCGAGACGCTGATCTTCATCGTCCGGTCGAAGGGCAGAAGCCCCCGGTCCACCTGGCTCAGGATGTCGGTGGCCGTCGAGATGCTCAGGCTGCTCTCCAGTACCTTGCGGCGAAACTGCTTCCGCGTCAGCTCGATCTTCTTGGCCAGCGAGATCTCCTCATCGCGCGTCAGCAGCGGGATCTCGCCCATCTGCGTCAGGTACATCCGCACGGGGTCGTCGATGCGCCGCGACACGTTCTCGTCGTCGGCCACCTTCTTGCCCGTCTCCGTGGCCTCTTCCCTGGCGTAGGCGTTGTCGACAACGTCCGCCTCGTCCACGAGGTCGATCCCGGCCTCGTCGAGCTCCATGAGAATCTGGTCGAGACGGTCCGCGCTGACGATGTCGTCAGGCAGCATCTCGTTCATCTCACCGTAGGTGAGATAGCCCTTCTGTTTGCCCAGATCAAACAGGGCTTTCACTTGGGGTTCCATCGTCAATCACCGTTCCAATCATTCAGGCGCCGGGCCACGCAAGAAGCCGCTGACCAAGCCAAGGTGGTCGTCCCACGCGTTGCCGCGCCGCCGCATCTACTCCGATCGCTCCGCCGCCATCCCTGGGGGCAGGAATCCCTGGCTGTCCTTTCGCAGTTCCTGAAGCCGCTGGAGCGCCGAGCGACGTTCCTCCTCGGTTGTCGAAGCGGCGAGCCGGTCCCTGACGACCGCCAACTCGTCTCGCTCGGACAGTCTCTTGAGGGTCGCCAGTGCGTCCTCGAGCAGCAGGGCCGCTTTCTCCCTGTGTCTGTCCTCGTCACCGGCGTCGGCCAGTTCCTCGCTGCCCGCCAGGTCCGCCGCGAGCGACGCCACCGCATCGTCCTCCAGGTGGCTCCATAGCACGCGCAGACCCTCGTTTGCGAGGCGGTCGGCCGACGCAATCAGGGCCTCGTACAACTGCCGGTGTTCACCTTCTTTGACGTCCGCCGGCGGCAAACGTTCACTCGTCGCCGCGATTCTCTCCGGCACCGCCATCAGCACCTGCAAGACCAGCCTCTCGGCCCGGCTCCGCAGGTCGTCCGTCCTGGCCGGGGTCGCGGCCTTGGCCGAACCGCTCGGCTTCTCGCCCGGCTCATAGCGCTGGCGCGACCGCGCCCGGCGGACCAGGCGCGACAGCCGCTCGCGAAGGCTCGTCTCCTCGATCCCGAGGACGCCGGCCATCCGGGCCAGCACGAGGTCCCGCTTAAGGCTGTCGCGGCTGTCGGACCACGCCGGCTGCGCCGCCAGGGCCTCGAGCATCGCATCGACCGCCTGCCGCTGTACGCGGACGCTGCCGGCATCGCCGAACTGTTGACGCACGAGACGCCACTTGAATTCCAGGGCGTCCGGCGCGGAGCCGACCAGCGCGGCGAAGTCGTCCTTGTGGCCGGCGGCGAGGAACTCGCACGGGTCGATGCCCTCGTGGAGCGTCGCGATCCGCACGTTCAGCTCCTCCTCCAGGAAGAGCTGCACCGCCCGGTCGGCGGCGTTCTGCCCGGCCGTGTCGCCGTCGAAAACGAGCACCACCTCGTCGGCGTAGCGTTTCAGCAGACGAACGTGGTCGCGAGTCAGGCTCGTCCCGAGCGTGGCCACCGTGTTGGCGATGCCCACCTGGTGGGCCATCAGGCAGTCCGTATAGCCCTCGACGACAATCGCCTGCCGCGACGCCCCGATGGCCTCCCGTGCAGCCGTCAAGCCGTACAGATTGCGGCTCTTGTCGAAGACGGCCGTGTCCGGTGAGTTCAGATACTTCGCCGGATCATCGCCCAGTGTCCGACCGCCAAAGGCGATCGGACGGTTCAGCGTGTCAAAGATCGGAAACATCACCCGGTTGCGGAACCGGTCGTAGTTGCCGCTGCCGTCGTTCCGAGGAACGACCAACCCGGCCGCGGCCAGCAACTCGTTGCTCACCCCGCGCTTGGCGGCCGCACGTACAAGGCTGTCCCACGAGTCCGGCACCCACCCCAGGTGAAACGCCTCGACCGTGGCGTCGGTGAAGCCGCGCCGCTCGAGGTACTCCCGCGCCGGGGCGCCCAGCCGGGTGTCCCTGAGGAATCGCTCGAACACCTGCGCGGCCCAAGCCACGGTCTTCAGCACGCGGGGACGGTCGGTTCCGTCGGCCGGGCGCTCGCGCTCGCGGCTCTCCTCGATCCGGATGCCCGCCCGGTCTGCCAGCAGCCGGACCGCCTCGGGGAACGTCACGCTCTCCCGCGCCATGACGAACTGAAACACCGACCCCCCGGCGCCGCAGCCGAAGCACTTGAAAATCTGCTTCGACGGGCTGACGGTGAAGCTCGGCGTCTTCTCGCGATGGAAAGGGCAACAGGCCTTGTAGTCCTTCCCCGCGCGCTTCAGCGGCACATACGATGAGACAACCTCGACGATGTCGTTGGCTCGCTGCACCTCCTCGATGGTGCCCTGCGACAGTCTGCCAGCCACGCCCCGCCTCACGACCCCTCTGGTCACTGAGCCCGCGCCGCCGGGATAAACACCGCGCGTCCGGTTGCAGGCTGCCCAATTGCCCGTGCCGCAGGGCAGGCGCGCCAACCTCCCGGCATGTCAAGGCCTCGCGTCGGTCGTGACTCCCGCCCCGCCAGACAGCCACTCCAGAGGCAACATCCCGCACCACATGCAGGAGAAGAGGCCTGAATCAGACTCAGAAGTATAGCCCGAGGGCTGTTCAGAGTCAAGAAAACGGCATCTGAGGAGAATAGATGCTACAAGGCTCTCCGGGCAGGCGGCGCGCAACCACCTGCGCTGCAAGCACTTACGTTCTCCTGCGGCGTGGGCGGATTGGCCTTGCCGCTCCGGGGCCTTGACTTCGCCCCCAGGGCGCACCAAGTGTCCAGTGCGCCAATCTCCTCAGCCCTCGGCTGGTGAAGGCTGGTCCTGCACTCAGGGCCCCGGGGGCGGACGGCAAGCGGACCGCCGCCCGCGAGCCGGTTTGGCCTTGTTCGCACTGCGGCACGCGGTATAGTCTGGCGTCAGCCCAGGCGACCGGAGACCCGCCCATGATGCAGTTCGTTGAGTTCGACGGCCCGCGCGGGACGCTCCGCGGGGCGCTGCACGTTCCGGCGACGAAGGGACCGCATCCGGGGATCGTGATGCTGCACGGTTTCGGGGCGGTTCGGATGGAGAAGAACTTCGAGTTCGTCGCCCTGTCGCGGGCGCTGGAGGCCGCGGGGGTGGCGTCGTTGCGCTTCGACTTCCACGGCTCCGGTGAGAGCGACGGCGACTTCATCGACATGACCGTCTCGGGCGAGCGTGCCGACGCCGCGGCGGCCCTCGACTGGTTCCGCGCGCTGCCGGAAACCGATCCCGACCGTGTCGGCCTGATGGGCATGTCCCTGGGCGGTCTGGTCGCCGCCTGTATGCTCGGGTCGAGGCCCGACGTCAAGGCGGGGTGCCTTTGGGCAGCGGCAGCGAACACGGCCGCGCGGCTCGCGGAGATGATGAGCGACGAGGATCGCCGGTCGCTGGCGGAGCGGGGCTGGGCAGACAAGGAGGGCCGCCGCCTGAGCCGGACATTCTTCGACGACCTGCCGAACCACCATCCGTACGACGAGATCGCGCGGTACGGCGGGCCCGTGATGGTCATCCACGGGACGGCCGACGAAACGGTCCCCCTGAGCGACGGGCAAGGTTATGTGCGGGTGCTGGAAGCCCGCGGCGCCGACGCCGTGACCGAGCACCTGTTCATCGAGGGCGGAGATCATCCGTGGGCGAATGTCGAGCACCGTGAGACGCTCTACCGGACAACAGTGGAGTGGTTCGCGCGGCACCTGTAGGGGCAAGCCCGCCGTGGCACAGGCCAAACGCGTCACCACGGCCTGCCGTGGCCGAAGGTGTCGAAACGCGAGGAGCCGGCGCGCATGAAGTGGTGCGACCTCGACTGCGAGCATGCCGAATGGCCCGACTCGAAGGACCTGAGCGGCGCGTGCCGAACGTTCCAGGCCCTGTGGTGTCGCAAGCTCAAGCGCGTGGTCCAGAAGAACGGTCCGTGCATGGACCCGGACGAGCGGACGAAAGGGGAGACGTGATGGTGGTGACTCGGCGGGCGTGTGTGGCTGGACTGGCTGTGGCGTTGGCGGCGCTGTTGGCTGGGGCGGGGACCGTCCGGGCGGCTGAGTACTTCGTGTCGCCGTCGGGCGACGATGCCAACCCGGGCACGTCCGACGGCAAGGCGCTGAAGACCATCGCCAGGGCCGCCGACATGGCCGCCCCGGGCGACACGGTCAACATCGCTCCGGGCAAGTACGTTGAGCGCGTGAAGATGCCGCGCAGCGGGACGGCCGAGGCGCCCATCACGCTGCGCAGGCGCGGCGACGGCGAGGTGGTGTGGACCACGCCGGAGCCCGACCCGCCGCGGTTCCAGGACACGTACGCCCTCTGCATCGAGGGCCGCGAGCATATCGTCGTCGAGGGGCTGACGTTCCGCGACTGCAAGGCCTGGATCGTCCTCTGGGAAAGCAACCGCTGCACGGTGCGCGACTGCACCTTCGACGGCGTGCGGACCTACAACGCCCTGCGGATCAACAACGGCTCGTTCAACAAGGTCCTGAATTGCAGATTCCTCCGGGCGCAGAAGCAGACGGGGTTCCGCGAAGGTTCGTCGTGGATCCCCGTTCCGGGGGCGGACTACATCGAGATCTTCCGGGGCAGCCATAACAACCTGGTCGAGGACTGTACGTTCGGGCGCATCACGCACACCGCGGTGTCGATTTCGGCCGTCGACCCGAAGCAGTTCTCGCCCACGCGGAACATCGTGCGCGAGAACGTCTTCACCGATCCCTACTGGAAATGCCTCTGGTTCCACGCGGGCAAGCACAACGTGTTCGAGTGGAACCTGTGCACGGGCCAGGCCGCCAACTTCGTCCAGCTCGAGAGCGGCACGAGCATCATTCGCTACAACCGTTTCACGCATTACCGCGACAGCACGAACGCCCAGCCGGACGTCCTCCTGCGCGGGGCCATCCGCATGCAGTACGACTTCGCCCAACGGAACCGGATCTACAACAACCTGTTCTATGACAACGACCGGACGCTCACGAACAACTCGTTCCGCTGGCATGTCACCGACAACATCTTCAAGAACAACATCTTTTTCCGCAACCGGCAGACCATCTTCCTGGGGTTCCCCGACTACACGACGAAGAACCGAAACTACTTCCTCAGTAACGTGATCCTCCAGAAGGAGCCGGGCGAGAAGGTCATCCGGCTCATGCGCAGCGACGACTTCACCCTGGCCGAAGCAGCCGCCAAGCTCGGCGACCTGTACCGTGGCAACGTGGAGTCCGACCCGCTGTTCAGGAACGCGGAGAAGGGCGACTTCCATCTGAAGGCCGGCTCGCCCTGCCAAGATGCGGGGTCGCACCTCACCGTGGCCGCAAGCGCCGGCCAGGGCCGACAGGTGGCTGTCAAGGATTCGCTCTGGTTCTGCGACGGTAACGGCCTGATCGACGGCGACCGGATCATCGTCGGGTCAAACAAAGCCGTCAGGATTGACAAGGTCGACTACGAGAAGCACATGCTCCAGGTCAACCGCACGATCAACTGGAAGCTCGGCGATCCGGTCAACCTCGTCCACGAGGGCAAAGCTCCCGACATCGGCCCGGTGGAGTATGAGGCGGAGTAGGCGCCCGTGCGCGACGCCCCCTAAACCTTCTCCATCGGTTCCGGGACGTTGCCGCGCTTGACGTTCGCCACCCCGCAGGGCGCCGCCCACCGGACCGCGTTGGCCAGCACCTTCTGGATGGTCTTGTTGTAGTAGATGTCGTACGTCTCGTGGCCCGGTCGGAAGTAGAACACTTTGCCCTTGCCTCGGTGCCAGCAGCAGCCGCTGCGGAACACCTCGCCGCCGGCGAACCAGCTCACGAAGACCAGCTCGTCCGGCCGCGGAATGTCGAAGTGCTCGCCGTACATCTCGGTCTGCGGCAACTCGATGCATTCCGGTAGCCCGTCGGCGATCGGGTGTCCGGGATCGACCACCCACAGTCGCTCCTTCTCGCCGATCTCGCGCCACTTGAGGTCGCAGCCGGTGCCCATCAGTCGCTTGAAGATCTTCGAGAAGTGCCCGGAGTGGAGCACGATCAGCCCCATGCCGTCGAGCACGCGCCGGTACACGCGGTCGACCACCTCGTCGGCCACGTCGTGGTGGGCCATGTGGCCCCACCAGGTCAGGACGTCGGTGGCCGCGAGCACGTCGTCCGTCAGGCCGTGCTCCGGCTCTTCGAGCGTCGCCGTGCGGGCCTCGATGTCGGCCTCCGCGCCGAGCGCGGCCGCGATGACCGCGTGAATGCCGTCCGGGTAGACCTTCCTGACGGCCTCGTGCTTCTTCTCGTGCACGCCCTCGTTCCACACCGTGACGCGAATCGTCTTCGCCATGGGTTCTGTCCTTCCAGGTCAGGTGATGCCGTGATGCCCCGTTGCCTCGCTCCGGCCCCGTGCCGGAAGCGGCCCTTCTACCAGCGCGGGCGGCGGAAATCAACCCGCATGGCGGCGGCAAGCGATCCCTTGCGGCGCGGCTTTCCGCTTGTGCGGCCCGCGGGCCGACGCTACCATTGCCGCCGTCTGGGGCCCGTCCGCCCTCGAACGAGCGACGGGCGGCAATCACGTCATCCAATCTCAACGGGAGGGCATCCTATGCCGGAACAGTTCGCGTGTCCGCGGTGCGGCAAGGTCATCACCGTGGCGTTCGTGCACCCGGAGTCGCAGGTTATCTGCCCGGACTGCCGCATCGTCGTCAACGATCCGGTGGCCGGCGACCGGCCGTGGGGTCTGCCGTCCGAGCCGGTGGGCGGCCTGGCTGCACCGGCGCCACCGGCGGGAGGAACGGCGGGGATGCCTGGCGGTTCCGCGCCCCCGCCCGCGCAGAAGACCAGCGGCATGGCCGTCACGTCGATGATTCTCGCAATCGGCAGCCTGCCGCTCGCCTGCTGCTACGGGTTCGGCATCCTGACGGGGATCGTCGCGCTGATTCTCGGCGTGGTCGCCCTGAAACAGATCAGGCGGTCGCGCGGTGCGATTCGCGGACGCGGCATGGCCAAGGCGGGTGTCATCATCAGCAGCATCTTCCTCGTCATCATGGCGGTGCTGGTCATCATCTGCATCGTCTATGGCGTGAAGTTCGGTCCCCAGATGATGAAGGCGGCCTCCCACATGGAGAAGATGCAGCAGATCGGCGCGGCGTGCCAGTCATATGCCGCATCCAACAGGGGCGAGTTTCCCGACAGGCTGGAGATGCTCGTGGACCAGGGCTATGTCACCAGCGTCGCCGATCCCGAGACGGGTGACCCGTACGTCTACGTCGGCAAGGGGCAGTCGGTGAACGCGATGTCCGACAGGATCATCGCCTTCTCCGAGTCGTCGGGCTTCATGGGGACGCACGGCGTGATCATGAGCAATGGCGGGGCGACCATGCTTCCGCGGAACATCCTGGCCCAGATGCTCCGCAGCCAGGGCGTGCCGGAGGATCTCATACCGTAACGGCCGTGGGCTCATTCGGGTCGTGCGGTCGCGGCGAACGCCTTGACCTGTTCGGCGAAGGCCTCCAGGCGCACCTCCAGCGTGGCGTCGCGCTGGCCGTCGTAGGCCACCGACAGGATCGGCAGGTCGCCCAGGTCGCGGCGCAGGCGGCTCAGGATCGCCGCCACCACGTTGCCCGGCATGCACGTGAACGGCATGACGTTCACGACGCCGGCAGCGCCGCGATGTGCCAGCTCGACCGCCTTGCCCACGCTCAGGCACGCCTCGCCCTCGAACGTGTCGTCGATGTACGGCCCGCCCAGGGCGAGCACGTCGGCGGTCTCCGGCTCGGTCGCCTCGCGCAGGAGCCCGGCGAACGGTCGCTTGATGCGCCGCTCGTCGCGCCGCTGCACGGCGTCCTTGACGACGGTTCCGAGCCACCGCCGCCACTCGTGCCGCCCGCGCGTGCGGCGCTTCCGCGTCCAGTTCGTGTAGTAAATCCACTCGGCGAAGCCGGCCAGCTCGACCTCCAACCCCAGGGCCTCGAGCCGGCGGACAATGTCCTGGTTGCTGAACGCGTGGTTGCGGACGTAGATTTCTCCGACGACGCCGACGCGCGGCCGCGCGTTGCCGGGGAACGTGGAACTCGCGGCCGCCACGCCGCCGAACCGGTTGGCGCACCAGTGCATCGTCTCGGCCACGTCCTTGCCGCGCTCCAGCGTCTGCTCGACGGCCCGGAGGCACTCGCGGTATGCGGCCTCCGCGCGGCCGGGCGTGGTCTCGTAGGGTCGCGTGGCGTGAAGCGCCTGGACCAGCGTGTCCACGGCGGCGATGCCCTGCCACGCCAGGGGCGTCGGGTCGCGCGACAGTTGCCTGAAATCCTGGTAGAAGCTCGCTCCCTGGTTCGGGCTGAGGATCGGCACCTCGGCGAACCCCGCATCGCGGAGAATCAGGCGGTGCAGCTTGTTGTACATGCCGAATCGGCACGGCCCGGTGCCCGAGGGCATGAAGAACGCCACACGCGACGGATCGGTGCCGGGCCGTTGGAGTTCGCGGAGCATGTCCCCCGCCGTGACGATGCACGGCAGGCACTCGCGCCCGCTGGTCCACTGGCGGCCCAGGGCCATGCTCTCCTCGTCGCTCGGCGGAAGGACCTCCGCGCGGAGCCCCGCGCCGCGGAACGCCGCCGCAAACGCGAAGGCGTGGTCGCACATGTGCGGCACGAGCACCGTGCGGCCGTTCACGAGCGGCGACTCGGGGAATACCCGTTCCGGCCGTCGGGCCGGCCGGCGTGACGTCGCCGCCGCGCCGCGGAGGCTGTCCACGAACGCCTCGATGCGCGTGACGAGCCCCGCCGGGGCACTGTGCTCGTCGATCTCCAGGCCCAGGAACGGCTTGCGGCCCATGGCCTCCTGGAAGAATCGCCGCAGGAACGAGTCGGGCCCGCACCCGAAGTTCGAGACGTACACCGCCTGGAGCTCGTCGCGCTCGGCGATGATCTGCCCCGCGCGGATGATCCGCTGCCCGTACTTCCAGAACAGGTTCGACCAGTCGTCGCCCATGTCGGCGCGCCGCAGGTCGAGCATGTCCATCGGCACGGCGAGCAGGCCGGCGTCCTTCATGCGGCGTGCTACGTCCAGGTTGAGGCCCGCGTCGCAGCCGTTATAGGGCCGGCTGACGAGCACGGTGAGCGCGGCCCCCTCGGGTGGCGCGGCCAGGACCTCGCGGCCGCGCTCGATGCACGACGCGTCGAATTCCTCCTGGGCCTCGACGGCCGCCTCCAGCGCGTCGGCCAAGTCGCCCTCGGCGATTCTCTGCGGCGCGGCCCAGTCCCGCAGGGCCGGCCAGCAAGCGTCGTACCCGTCCTCGAGGTCCAGGACCGGGCTGAACACGCCGACGCCCGACGCCGTCAGGCCCAGGGCCGACTCGATCTGGTATGGCAGGCTCTGCACGTAGGGGCAGAGGTGGTTGTAGTGCTGGCTCTCGTGGTCGCGCGGCAGGCTGAGCAGGCTGGGAATCAGGACGTGGTCCACGCCGCGGTCGACCAGCCAGCGGACGTGACCGTGCGCCACCTTCACGGGGAAGCACGTCTGCGACAGGACGCTCTCGACGCCCGAAGCGATGATCGCGGCGTCGGTCGCGGGCGAGAGGAGCACCTCGAACCCGAGCCGGGTGAGCAGCGCCCGCCAGAACGGCAGCATCTGGTGGAACGCCAGGGCACGCGGGATGCCCACGACGCCGCGCCGAGTGTCGCCGACCGGCTCGACGGTCACCGCCTGGCGGCAACATGCAGCGTCGGCGTCGGGCGGCAGGCCCAGCAACATCCGCTCGCGCTCGGCAAACAGGTCGGGCCAGCCGTCGCGGGCGCCGTCGTCCGAGACGGCCTTGCGGTTATACCGGTCGCACCGGCTGCCGTAGAACAGCGGGTCGGCCCCTTCGAGCCGCACCTCGCGGATGTCGCAATGGTTCGAGCACGCAGCGCATGTGAACGTCCTGACGCTGTACGGCCGGTCGGCCAGCTCGAATCCGCGGAACGTCGTCTGCCGGAACCGCCCGTCGCGGTGGGCGTCGCGGGCGAGCAGCGCCGCCCCGAGGGCGCCGGTCACCTCGTGGTGCGGTGGCACGAGGATCGCCTTGCCAACGTGGGCCTCCAGGGCCGCCGTCACCGCGCGGTTGAACGCCGTGCCGCCCTGGAACAGGATGTGGTCGCCGATGCTGCGGGCACCCACGACGCGGTTCAGGTAGTTGGCGGCAATGGAGTTGGCCAGCCCGGCCACGAGGTCCTCGCGGGCCGCCCCCTGCTGCTGGTGGTGCACGAGGTCGCTTTCCATGAACACGGTGCACCGTTCGCCGAGGCGGATCGGCGCGGCGCTCGAAAGCGCGAGCCGCGCAAACTCGTCCTTGATGCTGATGTCCAGCCGCTCGGCCTGCTCTTCGAGGAAGCTGCCGGTGCCGGCGGCGCAGACGTGGTTCATCTCGAAGTCCACCACCACGCCGTCCTGGAGGCGGATGTACTTGGAGTCCTGCCCGCCGATCTCGAAGATGGTGTCCACCGCCGCGTCCACGTGGACGGCCCCGCGGGCCTGGGCAGTGATCTCGTTGCGGACCACGTCGGCCCCGACGACGTCGCCCGTGAGGTACCGGCCGGAGCCGGTCGTCGCCGCGCCGAGGACCACGGCTCTGTCAGCCCAGTTGCGGCCGAGCATGCCGAGCCCCGTGCGGACGGCCTCGATGGGCCGGCCGGCGGTCATCAGGTAGACCTTGGCCACCATCTCGCCGCCGGGCGTCATCAGCACGAGTTTGGTTGAGATGCTGCCGACGTCGAGGCCGAGGTACACATTCGTGGTCCCGCTACCTGGCACGTCGGCCAGGCGCGATTGTCTGTAGCCCGCTGGCTCGGTAAGGGGCGGCAGCCGCGCCGCGGGCGCCTCGCGGTGCGCGGCCAACCGTGCCAGCGCGACATCGTCCAGCTTGATGGGCCGCTCATCGCCGGTCACGGGGTTGTTGCGCCGCGCGCACAGCACCGCGCCGATGGCCGCAAGGTGCGCGTGGTGCTCCGGCACGCGGAAGTCCATCTCGCTCAGTTCGAACACCTCGCGGAACGCGCGGACCATGCCGGCGTTGGCGGCCACGCCGCCGACGAAGGCGATGGGCCGCGCCAGGTCGCGGCCGCGCGCCAGGCTCGCCTTGAAGTTCCGGGCCATGCCGAAGCACAGGCCCGCGACGATATCGTAGTCGGGCACCGCTTGCTGCTGGAGGTGGATCATGTCGGTCTTGGCGAAGACGCTGCACCGGCCTGCCACGCGCGGCGGCTTGGTGCTCTTGAGAGCCATGTGGCCGAACTCGTCCTCGATGCTCACTCCGAGGCGCGCCGCCTGCTGGTCCAAGAAGCTGCCGGTGCCCGCAGCGCACTCGCTGTTCATCGCGAAGTCGCGGAAGGCCGCCCCGGCCCGCTCGGCGCCGGCGTCCGGCGCAGCCAGCTCGATGATCTTGGCGTCCTGCCCGCCCACCTCGATGGCCGTCCGGAACGCGGGCGCCAGGTCCGACAGGGCCGTTGCCAGGGCCACCACCTCGTTGAACATCGCCGCGCCCAGGGCCTCGGCCAGGGGGCGGCCGGCGCCGCCCGTAACCGCCAGCCGCGTGACCGGCGCGGCCAGGCGGTCGCCGAGCACGTCGCGCAGCAGCTCCGCGGCGACGGGGAGCGGCCGGCCGTGGTGCCGGACGTAGCGGGTGAATACGACGCGGCCCGCGGCGTCCAGGCAGGCGGCCTTGACGGCGGTGGACCCCAGGTCGAGACCCAGATGGTGACCGTGGCTTGTACTCATGGTGCGGGCAGTCGTCCTCCGGCGACGCAACACGTCGGACGCGCGAGTATAGAACCGGCCGCGCGCCCGGTCAACCGGCTGCGGCGAAAAGCCTTGCCTGCGGGGCTGCGGGGCCATAGAATTCGCACGGTGCGATTCGTGCGTGCTGGCGGTGTGCCGCTCCCGGCGCCCGGCGCGCCGGGGCTTGCCGTAAGGGGACGCGATGACTGTTGCCGATGCCCGCGGACTGGACGAACAGCAGATGACCTACACCGGCTGCCGCGTGCCGCCGCTCGAGAAGGGCCTGCCGAAAACCGTCCGCAGCCTGTGCCCGGAGTGCCGACGCACGATCGACGCGGAACTCCGCGACATTGACGGCAAGGTCTGGATGGTCAAGACCTGCCCCGAGCACGGACCGTTCGAGGACATCTACTGGTCCGACACCGAGCTTTACCTGAAGGCCGAGGCGTACGCCTTCCGCGACGGGCGCGGCCTGGAGAACCCCCTGACCGTCGCCGGCGACACGGCCGAGAGCGAATGCCCCGGGGCGTGCGGCCTGTGCGGTCGCCACACGAGCCACACGGCCCTGGGCAACATCGACCTCACGAACCGCTGCAACCTGCGGTGCCCCATCTGCTTCGCCAACTCGAACGCCGCGGGCTACGTCTACGAGCCGACGTTCGACCAGGTGGTCGAGATGCTGCGACTGTTCCGCGACATGCGCCCCGTGGCGGGCCGCGTGATCCAGTTCTCCGGCGGCGAGCCGACGCTGCATCCGCGGTTCCTCGACTGCCTGAGCGCCGCGCGGGACATGGGCTTCTCGCACATCCAGATCGCCTCGAACGGCCTCCGCCTGGCCGAGGAAGAGGACTTCGCACGCCGCTGCCAGGACGCCGGCCTGCACGATGTGTACCTCCAGTTCGACGGCCTGTCGGACGGGGCATACCTGGCGACGCGCGGCCGCAGGCTGTGGGACCTCAAGCAGCGGGCCATCGAGCGCGTCAGCCGGACCGACATGAAGATCGTCTTCGTGCCGACCATCGTCCGGGGCGTGAACGACGACCAGGTGGGGCCCATCGTCGAGTACGCCCTGGCGAACGTCGAGACGGTGGCCGGCATCTCGTTCCAGCCGGTGGCCTTCACGGGCCGCATCAGCACGGCCGAGCGGCTCGCCCAGCGCTACACCCTGTGCGACATGGCCCACGACGTGAGCCGACAGACCGGCATCACCGATCCGCATCGCGACTACTTTCCGCTCTCGTGCGTTCAGCCGTTCACGCGGCTCGTGAACGCCATGCGCGACGAGCCGACCATCACCATGACGTGCCACCCGCACTGCTCGCTCGGGACGTACCTGTTCGTCGGCACCGACGGCCGCGCGGTCCCGATCCCGAAGTTCATCGACCTGCCGAACTTCCTGGCCGACATGGACCGGCTGGGCGACAAGGCGGAGCGCGGCGGCAGCAGGTTGCTCGCCAAGGCCCGCAGCTTTCAGAAGCTGCACAAGCACTGGCGCGGCCGCGAGGCCCCAGCCGGAATGAAGTTCACCGACTTCCTGCACGCCCTGAACGGCATGATCGACAAGAGCGTCGGCCGCGGCGAGGCCGGCAAGAAAACCTTCCGCTCGCTCCTGGTGGCGGGCATGCACTTCATGGACGCCTACAACTACGACACGGCCCGCGCGCGGCGATGCGTCATCCACTACGCCGCGCCCGGCGGCCGCATGTACTCCTTCTGCACCTACAACGCCGGGCCCGCCTACCGCGACGCGACCGAGCGCCGCCACGCCATGACGCCCGAGCAGTACCGGCAGCGCTCCGGGGAGTGACGCCGATGGACGACCCGCCTGGTGCCACGCCTTCGCCGACGGTTCCCGTAGACAGCGCCGCGCTGGCCATCCGGGCGTTCGCGTTCCTGTTCGGCACGCCCCTGGTGTTAATCGCGGCGGCGCTGCCGCTCGTGCTGCGGGCGGACGACTGGCACGCCGCGCGGCTCGGGCAGTACGCCGTCGGCACGGTCGCCCTGTGCATCGTGGCGGCGCTGGTGCTGCTGGCGGTGCGGCGCGAACCGCTGCCGGGCATGCGGGTGTGGTTCGGGCGGCTGCGTCTCGTTGACCTCGGCATCGCGGCGCTCTTGCTTGCGGTCGCAACGGCTGTGCTGTGGGGATTCGGCCACGTGGCACATGGGCCCCGGGCGTGGCACATCCCGCGCACGGGTCCCGAGGTGGCCGGCTGGGTGGTCCTCTGCATCGCGGTCGGCGTGTGCGAGGAGATCATCTATCGCGGCTACTGCCTGTCGCGGCTGACGCTGGCGTTCGGCAGCGCGACACTCGCCTGGCTGGTCCAGGCGGCGCTCTACGGGCTGCTGCACTTCGGTTTCGGTCCCACCTGGATAGCCTTCACCACGGTGGCAGGCCTCTTCTTCGGCCTCATCGCCCTGTGGCGGAAGAGCCTCTGGCCTGTCGTCATTGTGCATGTCCTGGTGGACGTCCTCGCCGTGTTCCATGGGCGATAGAGTCGTGTGGTTGGGGTGCATGTCACGATTGTAGGTAACCGGCGCTTCCTCGGCGGAAACGCGGAGGGGTGCCACACTTTGAAGCCCCGACCCCGACGTTATCGAGGGGCCTTGATGCCGCATCGACAGGCGGCATCGGGACGGAGTCGGGGCCAAAGTGTGCCGCGCGAACCACACGAAGCACACTTTGAGGGCTGCGCCCTTCCAAAGTGTGGCACCCTTTGCCTACAAACTTGACGTGTACCCGTGGTCGTGCCCGCGGAGATTGCTGGCCCCGCAGTGCGATCAAGCCGATACAATGGTCGGCTTTGGAAAGGTCATCGAATGGCGCTCCGCACGTGCGAGAACTGTGAACGAACGATCGGCAACCTGGAGCCGGAGCACACGTGGGACGGCCACGCCGTGTGCGGCGAGTGCCACCGGCGCCTGGCTGCGGCGAGGCAGGGCACGGCGGCCGGTGAGCCGGCGGCCGCGCCTGTGCAGACGGTGGTCCTGAAGCGGCCGAAGAAGCCCGGGGTTTTCTGGCTGGCCATCGCCCTGTTCTGCGCGGGGAGCGTTCTCATCGGCGTTGAGATGATGCGCGACGTCAGCGCGATGCTGGGCGACATGGGCGACGCCGCGGCGTTGGAACGCCGTCTGGCCGAGGCCCAGTCGGACAGCGCCGGCGGCACGCTCATGACCCTGCTCAGCCTTCCGCTGCTGATCGCGCACGTCGTCGGCTTTCTGGCCGCGTGGCGCGGGCACGCCTGGGGGAGCTTTGTGATGGTCGGCACGGCCGTGCCGCTCGTGGCCATGGAGTTCACCGGCGGGTCGATCATCGGCGTCCGGCCGACGGTGCTCTACATCGCGGGGTTCGCCGTGGCGAGCGCGGGTTTCGTGTGTTTCTTCCTTCCCTCGGCGTGGACCTACTACCGCCGCTCGGCCCAATACCGGCGCGGCGAGATCCCCGAGTAGTGCCACGTTGTCAGCCTGCTGAAGGG
>Ga0272441_10008230_pt1 | contig 16581 bp, 11 predicted proteins | sample SSMProp6N_FD_193582 | JGI IMG/M metagenome (GOLD analysis project Ga0272441, IMG submission 193582) | Marine sediment archaeal communities from Little Sippewissett salt marsh, Falmouth, MA, United States - SSM-Prop-6N | ecosystem: Environmental > Aquatic > Marine > Wetlands > Sediment ...
GAGGAAGTGCTATGTTTTTTATGTAATGGAATATGGAAAGCTTTATGTTTTTTAGTCCTATCATAGCGTTATTTCCTTAAGCACTTCTTGCATTGCTTTCTTGATACCAGCCCTTACATGCAAAGGCAATTCTGTAGCCATTCTAACAATCGCCCTAATTGGTCTTACCCCAAATTGATAATCAACTGGCTTATTGGTTCTTTTCATAAAACCCTCACCATGCATACCATAACCGTCAGCCTTGACAAATCTATAATGTCTAGATGTCATATTAACCATTGGACTACCAGATTCGTATATTCTCCAATAGCCTGTTCCTCCCCATCTTGACTCGTTCATATGAGGTCTATATGTTAATGTGTCAAGAGTAGGTATATGAACCATGTTAAGACCTATTCTATTTATGTTAGACATGTCAAGATCAAATTTCTGTGTTGCCTGTGCATAAGCCTCTGATAAATCTTTTAGATCTGTGTTGTTCTTTGGTGGTCTAATTATTGGACGATGACGCTCTGCCACAAACTGAATAAGATCCTTTCTCATTTTTTCGTTAATTTGTTTAAGGTTCTCTGCGATCTTTATAAGCATAATACTTCTTAAACGAGCTAACTTATCAAGGCTCACTAGTTTGTTATTGATCTTTATTTTTACCATACCAGCAGAACTTTTAGCCATTACTCAACCCTCTCAGCAATAGCAACAACCACAATATCTTCTTTAAGCCCACGCTTCATGGTATTCATAACTTCCCATCTATGACCCTTGGCTGTGATGTACTTACAAGTTCTAAGATCATCATAGTGCTTTATGAATGTCTTTATGGTAAGGAAGTTAGTCTCTTGTTCCCCAGCAGGACCGACTAGTTTCTCGTCTGTGTCCGTATTCTCACCGAACCTAACAATAGCAGTGACTTGCTTAGTTATCGTAGTGTTGAGCGTTCCTGCTCCCTTACAAACGGGACAAATACCACGAGTAAATGGCTTTGGACCAGTGCTGTTGTATCTTCCTGAGCTGCATTTGTGTACAGTGTCATAGATACAATTGGGACACTGAGAATCTACTTGTGGAAAGTACAGAATTATTGTCTGTCCCAGATCCTTGATCAGCTGAGTAAGATATGTCTTGTACAGCTTGAGATGTTTCTGTTTGACCAGCCTAGCCATTAGTACATTGAAACTCCACAGAAGTTATTTGTCAGAACCTTGTTGACAAGATAGTTCCATTCGTTAACAAGAGCACTCATTGATCTAGCCTTTTCTCTGTTTGCTGTGGCTGTATCGATTACTGTATCTCCATCACGAATATAAATGGCATCCCCACCAGATATGAGTTGCTCTAATTGGTTCATACCAAAGGCTCCAGCTACGGTAATGAGGGTTGCATAATCATATGCTACATCTGATGTGCTTACATATCCATTCTGAAAACCCCAGTCCTTGTGTACTATTGCTTGAATAATAAGTGCACCGTCCTGTAGAAAATCAAGAACCTGCTGATCTGAATATGTGGTATAGTCATAGTCAACATACACACTAGATCCCTGAGCAATAGTTGAGTTGTTCTTGATTACATTCTTGGTAACAGTATAGTTAGTATCAGGAATATCTGAACCGTTTATTCTGAATAGGTTAACAGTAGCATATCCATCTTCTTCTAAGACGATAGTATCTGTTGAGTTCTCAAGGGCATCTGTCTCTTCAATGACGCTTTCCGTAAGGATATCGCCACCCTTTCTTCGTGCTCTTGGAATTAGGTCATTAAGATCTAGTGCCATGGTTTACTCCTTACGATTTCTTGGTTGTTTTCTTTCTTGTTGTTTTGGCGGCAGTCTTTGCAACTTCGACAATGGTTCCGTATGTTTTCATATAGCGTCTCAAAGCCTTCATGTCCTCAAGCTTTACCTTGAACTTAAGGGCTACTTCATGGAGTTTGTCTTCGAGCATATCCCATGGTAGTTCCTGACCCATTTCTTTCTTGTACTCTGCTTTGAATTCATCAACAAATCCAATAGCAAGCTCAAGCTTTTCTTTTGCTTTGGCTACTTTTGTCTTCCATACATTGGTTGCAACATAAGCTACAAGACCAGCACCCATCAAAATAACTTCTTTGTACGCCACCATAAACTCGATCATTGTCATTAACTTACTCATTGTCTTCTCCTATAGAATTACTATTTCCTCAAACTGTCCATCACTATTGATGGTAATAACCTTATGTTCCTTGTTCTTCTTAAAATATTGTACCCCATCTTTTGCCTGTCCATCACAGGTTAATGATACTTTCGCATAATAAGTTGTGTCATCTTCAAAGTTTGGTGTGGTCTTCGTGCTGCTCCAGACACCGTTTGCGTCCTCACTCATTGATGGCATTGTGAACAATGTGCCAGAAGGTGAGAATATTTCAGCACTTACGCCAGATGCGGCAATAGCACTACCATCTTTCTCAACGTGTGTAGAAAGAGTGAACGAATCACTATCCAAAGCATAGTTAGGAGCAATCTCAATAATGTATCCACCACTGCTTTCACCTTGTAGACCACTAGCTGTGACCCACTGACCTGTTCCATGGTTTACAGATAGAAGATCGTCAATGTCCTGAGTGCTTGGAATAGCACTAATTCCGTTAAGAGCCTGATTTCTCTGACTGGCTGTCCATATCTCTGTGATACCACTAGGAGCGATAACCTGAGAGATGTTGAATGGAGCAGTCTGTGTTTTAATACCAAGACTTGGTATGGTTATATCAAGAGAAATATACTCACTCCAAGTAATCCCGTCTATGGCTACATTATATGCACGATCATGTATTCTGTTAAATGTACATATGGTTGTAATATCTTTAAACGTTCCAGTGTTGCAGTCATACTCTCTTACAGACCAATCAGAAATAACAGCAGGAAAATCTTTGTGTTTAGACTCAACTGTAACGTGGAAATTGCCTGAGTATCCATCATATTGTTTACTGGTCGGCTGCACTCCACCGCTTGGGGTTATAGAACCAAAAAGTTCTGCATAACCAGAAGCAGGTACAAATAGTATCTGTATGTCTTTGTTGTAAGAAAGTGAGTCTACACCAGATGGTGGCGGCAGGAATAGCTCTGCATCTTGAGCATCTGATATAGCCTTTATTGTACCGCCACTTAGAATAAGACTCTCGATAGAGAGATATTCTAGATCTGTTGCTATATCTTCTGAGCTAGGAGAGTAATTAAAGTATGTATCAACACTACTGGTTCCAGAAGCATAAACGGCATTCTTACCAGATGGCTGGATGTCAAGCTCAATGTATGGAAACCCACCAGTGGTGTCAACATCTACTGCTTCGCTCCATACGACCTTGATGCTAACAGTATCACCTTGGGTGTATGTACCATTTGGATTGTCACTTGTGACATTAAGTACATAAGGGACACCTATTAATCCACCATCATTTATTGTCCATCCATCACTCAACTTGTCAAATCTCCTCTAGCTGGTGCACCATTTAATGTATATCTGCTGTTTCCAGCATCGAAAAGAACACCATCAATAGTGCATGTGTTTGCTAAGTGAATAAGTAGTTCATCATAATTTCTTGTGGATAAAGTTGTTTGAATAAAGCATCTTGCATTTCCTGTCATACTTGTAAAATCTAATAGTGGGAATATATGAAGACCTGTACATGCACCCCATGTATAATCAAAGTTTGTAACATTACTTGTGTTTATAATAGGGAAGCTCTTTAGTCCTGAACATCCATACCATGCTCTCTCAAGGCTTGTAGCATTACTAAAGTCGATAAGAGGGAAAGAGGTAAGCGAAGCACAGTCACTCCATGTATATGTAAAAGCAGTACATTCTGGACTAAAGGTTACCAATGGAAAGCTCTCCAGAGACCAACAATCTTGCCATGCATGAATACAATTTGTTACAGCACTGAGATCAGTAACACCAAAAGATGTCATGCTTTGACAATTACCCCATGCACGACTTACGTTAGTAGCGGATGTCATATCTGTGTCTGGAAAAGAAGTAAGGCTAGTACAGGTATTCCAAGCATAATCAAATGTTGTTCCAGCACTCATGTCAACATTTTCAAAGGTTGTCATCTGATTGCAATTGAACCATGCCCTGGTAAAGATTGTACACTTAGGAAGACTAACACCTGAGAATGATGTCAAAGGTGTTCCAGACCAAGCATAGATACAAGTGGTAACCTCTGGAAAACTAGTTGCTGGAAAAGATGTTAATGCAGAGTTATTCTGCCAGCAATACCCTAAATAAGTAACCAAGCTTGGTGTTCCAAAGCCAGCATATCCTTCTATATTTGAACAGCCTAACCATGTTCTATTCAGAGTTGTTGCTTTGCCCATATCTATTGCTGGAAATGTTCCAGTTATCCCTGTGCAACCAGCCCAGGTATAATAGAAATTAGTCACATTACTTGTGTCTATAGATGGAAAAGATGTTAAGCTAGAACAAGAAGACCAAGTGCTATCAAGGTTAGTAACATTACTTGTGTTGATTGCTGGAAATGTAGGTCCAATACTGGTACAGTTCTTCCATGTATCAGTTAAATTACTGGCACCACTAAAGTCTAATAATGGAAAGGATGTAAGACTAGAACAATTTTGCCAACAAGAACTATATGATATACTTCCAGACGATGGAAGAGTGAGGCTTGGGAACGATGTTAATGAAGAGCAATAACCCCAGGTATACGAAAAACTTGTCCCACCACTTACATCTATAGACGAAGGGAACGAGGTTAGACTGTTACAATTGTACCAGGTGCGACCAAAGTTGGTTCCCGAACTTGTGTCTATAGCAGGGAAAGAGGTAAGTCCAGTACAACCTGACCACGTAAAATAGAAGTTAGTTCCTGAGCTTGTATCTATTATAGGGAATGATGTTAATCCAGTACAACTAGTCCATGCTGAGTCAAAATTAGTTACGTTTCCTGTATTCATAGCTGGAAAAGAAGTAAGTCCAGAACAGCCATACCATGCATCAGCAACAGATGTACAAGCAGCAGGAAGAACAAGGTTTGGGAAAGAGGTAATACCGCTACAGTTCTTCCACGCTCCAACCAGGGTTGTCAGCCCTGATCCCAAAGTAAGCAACGGGAAACTGGTTAGCTGATTGCAGTTATTCCATGCATTACCAAGATTTGTCGCAGATGAGAAATTTGTTATAGGGAAAGATGTTAATTCCGTATAGCCCCAGCAATAAGAAAAGGTCGTTCCACTGCTGACATCTAGGTTTGGAAATGTTGTAAAAGCTGGATTATTACAATTGTACCAAGTACGTGTAAAGTTAGTTCCTGAGCTTGTGTCAATCGCTGGAAAAGAAGTGATGCTTTGCAGATTGTAGAAGGCATAGGTAAAATTTAAACCTGAACTTGTATCCATCAACGGTATCTTTGTTGTACTGAGACATCCACCAAAGGCATATTGAAAATCAGTCACCGCACTTGTATTTGGAACATCAGTTGCTGTGATGTCCATATTTTCACAACCTTCAAAAGCACCATTCATCTCAGTCCAAACAAGATCACCCCATTGCTTGATTTCTAATAGATATATATCAACAGCAGCAGCAGCATTGAAATAGAACTGACCAAAGGTAGTACCGCTTATGTTGATTGTTCTTGTATCACCAGCAGATCCAGTAGCATATGTATGAGTTAGTTTTGCATCGTTGTATGTTGTGATATTATCAGTTGGTCCACCATCACCCCAGTCAATGGTAATGTTGTATGTCCCTATATTGCGTAAAGGAATAGTAACCTGATTGCTACCGTTAGTTTCAAAATCTGCTATAAAGTTTGCCATTAGATTGACTCAATAATTATATCCTGTGGATCTTTCAACGTCTGTCCTTCAAGAGAATAGCTGCCATCTAGGTTACCAGATGGAGCAACACATATCTTATGAAATACACCAGATTCTGTTGGTGATGTAATTAAATATGGCTGACCAGTTCTCATACAACCAGATGGTGTGACATGTCCAATATGAAAAACACCAGATGCATCAGTAGCACAATACCATTTATCCTGATTATTTATAGAATAACTCATTCTCTATCTCTTATAATACCTGCAACTTCAAATCTATTTCATAAGTATCGAGATCAACCACACCAGATGGAGAAGCTCCTCCACCTCCAGAAATACCGACCCATGAACCTGAACCGTGCTGTGTTGTCAGTTCAAAATCTACCTGACTGGCAATTTCTTCCTTGGTTGGCCATCCTGAGGCTCCTAGCTGGTCTACCCAGCTACCAGAACCATGAGTGCTTGTTAGCCATGTATCAACATCTCCAGGTATATCATCGGTCTTCGTCTTAATTATACCCACATCTGCCAATAATGTATCCTTTTCTCCTTCGCTCCATATTCCTGATGGAACCACAGCAGTCTGCCAAGATCCATCTCCATGTATAGATGTCAGCAGTGTATTTACACCAGAAGGAACAGCGGCAATGTCGTCCTGTATCTGGGTAAGATCTGACAGGGCTGTATCTCTCTGTGCTTCGCTCCATACACATCCAAGACCACCACTAATGCCAAGCCATGATCCTGAGCCATGCTGCGTGGCAAGATAGTCATCAATCTCTTCCACGGTAGGAGCGTCAGATGTAACAACTTGACCAAGATGAAATGGTTCTGACCAATTATGAATGTTGAGGGTGTCAGCATCCAAACCAATAGAAATGTATCTATCGGTAGGTAGTTGGTTAATGGTAACGTCAAAAGCATATGATCCACAAGTATTTACTTCGTAATTACCACTAGCCCATATGAAATTATTGCTGTTAGTAACATCTCTCATGGTTAGGATCATAGTCTCAAGGTGAGGATTATTCATTACGGTAGGTGATTCAATTGTAAGTCTAATAGATCCAGTACCAGATGGAGTAACTAATCCCTCAACATCCATAGTACAATATAAATCTTCGTATCCATACTTGTTAATAATCATGCTTCCTGGTAGAGGATAACCAGAAGGTTTGATAATTGTAATATCAGCAGGAAGATTACTGCTTGCTGCTATAATAACCGTGATAACACCAGAAGCATCTGCATGACCAGATGCAGTGATATCAATAGAACTGAAAAGATCTGCATATCCACTAAGAATCTCTGATTCGCCAAATTCCTGCACTGGAAAAGATCCACCAGGAACAGCTGGTTCACCATCCCCTATATATTCTCCATCGCCTGTTTGTGATGGCTCAATTGTAGAAGGAAGAATAGGAGGAATAAATCCATCATCCCAAAACAAAGCCTCGCCTTTTGTTATTCTTACTTCGGCAATATACCCTTCAAAATCATGACCGCTACCAGATGTGCCAATAAAGTTCTTCGTTGGTCCACCAATAGATATTCCTGTAGCGTCCCAAGTGCTTCCTTGTTGATATCCATCAACAAAAGCTTTTACACTATTACCTTTTCTTGCTAGGGTAAAGTGCTGCCAAACATCTTCTTGAAAAACAATACCTGTAATTCTATTAGTTCCACCAACAACAACCCTAGCACTGGTAGAACTGTCAAACATTGGAGCAATAAGTTTATTCGTTGTCTCGCCATTTCCATATGCTCCACCAGATCCAGTCAGGGGTCTAACGAAGTAATCAATAGTGAAGTCACCCTGACCGAAGTCAAGCATGTCACTAGATGCAAGCTCTATGTATGAAGCACCATCAAAGTATAGACATTTATCTGTGACTATCATGGCATATCTACCAATTTTGCTCCATTATTAATGAAGCCAATTTTGTTGAAATCAGAACCAACACTAATCTCTTTATACTCTCGATTAAACGGGACATAAAGAATTGTATCTCTGGTAATAGAGAATGGTTTGTTATATTCTTCCTCTGTTTCTGGTGTTCCAGTAGCATGTCTCGTAATAGCAAACTCTCTTAGGTAACCTTTATATGTATATGCATCATTGTTGGTACCCCAAACAGATTCAGCATTGATCCCTATGCCTGTATTCTCATTTGTAAATGTTGGTGTTGCTGTTTGTGTAAACGTAGCTACCATTGAAGATGTTTTTTCTATTCCGTTAATCCATAGTCTAACTTTTGTTTCTGCTGTGGATTGACTGCCATCAAACTGAATTTCCCAGAAATTCCATTCATCATAATTCCAACCAGCATTAGCTTTTGTTATTGCTCTTAGTTCAGTACCGATCTCTACGGAAAAATCACCACCATGATCAATACGAATACCAACTTTACTAACAACCCCTATGCTAAATATATGATGAATCGTAACTGGATTGGTATAATCAGACATATTAGCCCAATATCTCCAAGTGATTTTCTCCTCATTGCTAAATAATGGACCTTTGCCAACTACAAAACCACCATCTAATGAACTTTCATTAAAATATGCACTATTACCACCAAGCACGGTTGGTGCATTAGTTGTCGATACAACAGTAGCATATTTACCATGATAAACTTTAGAACCACCAGAAATTTTATTCTCAAATCCATCTGTTATTTTTTTCTGCATTGACATTGGTAGGTAAAGAATAGTTTCTGCTTTAGGAATATATCTCTCTGTGTATTCGTCTACTGTTTCAGGGGTTCCAGTAGCATTAAGTTCAATTGCAAAATCTTCTAAATAGCCATAATAATTACCTATCCCAGAACCCCAAGATGTAGAATACATACCTATAGCTGTTGGTTGTGTTGTGAACGTACCACAATCTGTCTGTGTAAATCCACCACCAAACTGAGATGTTTTTTCTACTCCATTTACCCACAATCTAAGCTTGTCAGCTGCTGTTGCTTGCGTACCATCAAATTGTATTTCTATGAATACCCATGTACCATATGATATGCCAGCATTAGCAAAGGTAATTGATTTATTCTCTGTTGCCATCAACAATAAAAGCGTATCATTATTATCGACTCGTATTTGTATTTGATCAGATCCGTTTGGTGCAATACTAAAAATTCTTTTTAGGGTTTCGTTATCTAATGGGTTCATCCAAAAACGCCATTTGATTTTTGTCTCTTCACTAAACAATGGACCATTATTGCCAACCATCAATCCTGTATCTGTAGTACCATCGAAATAAGCACTATGCTTACCGAAATAAGATTGTGTAGATCTGACTACGTTTCCACTGTCGTTGTATATTATTATTTCATCATTGCCATGGTCAACAAATTGATGCTGTGTCTCTTCTACTTCTTCTCCATGTAGTACTAGAGATGTTCCAAGAGTGTTTGTTTCATCATTTGGATCTGTATATGGTTCAATAATTCCACTATGATTATAGAAATAAGGAATATTCTTAATTGGAGGACGAGCTACACCAACTTCAATAATTGCCTCTTCATACCATCCAGCAGCACTTGTGTATGGACTACTCATGCGTTTTGCAAGGTTTGCTCCACCAGCCGATGCGTCAGATACAAAATCAGTAGCACTGCTCCACGAATCCATAACTTCACCGTCTCTGTATGCAACAAAATCATATGTTGACGTGTTAGTATTATATTGTCTTGTAACACAATAGTGATGGAAAACCCCTTGCTCAATACCTCCAACACTCTTGCCGCTTGCTATATCATATACACCCTCGCTTGTACCAGCAGAAAATAGCATGTTTATATTACTTGTTGTATAAAAGAACCATTCAAATCCACCAGACGAAAAAGATGCTGATCCATTTGCTGGTGTATCTCCTGCATACCAGAATGAAATAGTAAAGTCCTGTCCAATGAGATCGTAAGAGCCATTAGGCAATGACAGATAAGGTCCAGCTAATCCAGCAGTGCCATCAGAGTAATAAGATCCACGAAATCTCTTTGTGGTCTGGTTAATCGGCATACTATTGTTGTTGGTAATAGTAAATCCATTATTAGAATAATCTGTAATGTCTTCACCAGTTAACCAAAGCTTAATAGTATCTGGAATATTTGGTATTCTAGAATTTATTTGTCTTGATGTTGTAATAGGCGTGAAGAATGGTTTCCCACTGTTATATATACTTGCAATTTCTTCATCTGTTGGAACATAGTCTTTAGTTAATTGATAGTCTTGTATTTCAGCATTTGCAGTCTGTAACAAAGAACCATAAAGAGTACTAGACTGAATACCAAAAGGACCATTGCTATTTCCAGCCTGGTCTGTAAGAACTGGTATTTTATTTCCATCTATATAAACAAACATCTGCTCAAGAGATCCGTCAGGGGTTGAATCCCACACCAAATCATACTTATGCCATACGCCATTAGTAATGTATGTTGCTCTTGGAAAGTATACACGAGTTGATGTTCCTTTAGTTACCCACCAGTAATAGTTACCAGAAGCAGCCATATGAAAATATACGTTACCTGGTGTATTAGCACCAATAGAGATAAGATATGAAGTTGTTGGTGTAGCAAGATCTTTCTGCCACCATGATATCCATAACGCAGATGCTTCATCTAATACTTTTTCTTCACACTGTATGTATTCTGTTGTTGCAAAATCCTCGAACAAGAAAGATCTATTATATAAATGACCAGATGGTGTTATATCTACACCATTAAACTTAACATTATATTCGGCATTGTTGTCTACATAATAGTCATGATTAATTCCACTCAGGTACACTTTGGTTTTAGGGTGTAATGTGTGCTTTGTTAAACCATTGCTATATGGTGTGCCAATACCCTGACCAACTATCGAAGAATCAAGTGCCAATCTAGGGGTAACCTGTCTCATGACTTCATCATTTTGTTCTGTGCCGCTATATAGGTTCATTCTTGGATCTTCTGTCAACAACTCTTCGCTTGCACTTAAGGAAATATCATTAAGAGACGACCCATAAGTAATTACATGTTCTGGACAATTATAAAATTTGTTGTATTCGTGGTATGCATCCATTGTTGTGGCTGGTTTGTATGGTGGACCAACTATTTCATCATTCGTGTGAAACCAAATAACATAATCACCAGAACCATCGTAATTCATAAATACATTATTATATACATATGCCTTAACATGTGATGATCCTGTCTCTGTTTGTTCTGATGAATAAATATTTATACAATCATCTCCAAAGCGATCAAATGTATTGCCATAAACCTCTACTATAGGAACTGGAGCAGGAAGGTCAAAATATGTGTTAGCACCTAGTGTTAATGCGGCATATCTTGTTGCCGTTAATGGATTGTCTGGTCTATAGCATATGTTATTCCTAAAAATAAAATGTCTGTTGTTCTGACAACTCAATGGATAATTATAGCAACTAAAGCCAAACAAACAGTTCTCAATAATAACAGTACCCTCAAAGTAATTCCTCATAAATATATTACAATGAACAGTATGGTTAGCATCAATATCATCCATTATAAATAGTGATTTCTCGCTTCTTCCAGTAGCATCATGTTCAACGTCTCTAAAGATACCTTGGGAGCCAGTATTGTTTATGTTTCTTAATTTACCGTGTCTAAAAACAATATTAAATTCATCTCCGACAAGTTCATTATATATTATCCAACTACCAGTACCACCCTGATAATGTAATTCAAACCACTCCCAAAACAATGAACCCTTACCATATATAACCATTAATGTTCCATGATCTGTATTAGATGGTTGACCAGTAGATGTTGGATGAACGATACCACGAAAATCATCATTTATAGAGGTGCTTATGATTGGATGTTTTTTTGACGTATCTATAGTTCTAATACCAGCACAGGTTCCAGTAGTAGAGTTTGCGTAAAAATAATACGTTGTTGCTGTTTTCTTGATTACAATTGGACCTTCGGTTCCATCAAAACTCATGTAATCATACGTACCAAGAGTTATGTTTGCTGTTAAGATATAAGAACCAGATCTGTAGACAGTATTAACACCTGGGTCTGTTGATAATTCAACGAAGTCTGTATCTGCCACAGGAGTTGCAGCACTCTTGTATGTATACAGTGGACCGATAGGAACATTATCACTGGCAGCGTGAGCTGTTATTTCTGTGGTTCCGTGTACATATCCAGTATCTCCCCAGTTAGTGTAGGTGTCATTTCCTGCTGTGAACAGAAGTGGGTTACCAACTGCATTACCATCTTCTATTCCATTAAGGAATGGGTTAGCATAGAAAGTACCACCTAGATCTGACAGTTGTGGATCTACTTCGAGACTGTTTGCTCCTATAGATATCTCGGCTCCTGTATTATCATCCCAAACCTTACCATAGCAGTTCCAATAACAATTGTTATCCCTATTGTCTGTTACAACATTTCTCTTGAATATAGCGTATCCATTAATGTCTATGAATATGTTGTTGTATATGTCCCACTGGTATATGGCTTGATCTGTAGAGCCTCTGTATGAGAATATACCAGCACCATTATTATTTATAGATTTTGGATTTACTGGTGTGTAAGAGTTAGATATTCTATTATTTCTAATTATTGTGGAATGAGTACCAGAGCTAAGTCTATCATCAGTCCTAATTGCACATACCTTGAAATGACCCTTGATCACATTATGTTCAATTATATGATTGAACCCCGAACCAGCAGCATAGCTTCTTGCATATATACCAGCCATTACTGTACCATTCATATCTAAATGATTCCTTCTGAATATAGCAGTATTTGCTGCTCCAGAATCTGTATAGGCAGACCATGTAAGAATTCTATATTCTGTATTAACACCACCACTAAAAGCATTTAGTCCAATCTTATTTGTTTTACCTATGTGTATGTTTTCAAATGTAGCATCTTTAGATCTATTGTTGTTACCGTATGAACCAATAAAGGTACAAATAGAAGATGTTGGAGGATTGAAGTAACAGTTCTTAACCAAACCATTCTTCAGATAGAAGGTCTCTGAGTATGTTGTTTCAAACTGTCTTGCTGCAAGATTGATTCCAATAGCAGGAATAGTGCTATCTACTGTTACATAGTGCATTTCCCAATTGTCGAGATAAATAGAACTTGCTGTGGTTGTTCCAGTAGCCGCACCATCAAGTACTGGCATTTGAATATCATCATAGGTAGGATTACCTGTACTGGTTGCCCCACCCTGTGTTCCATCTATGATTTCTCCACGCATATTGTCGTTGACCGAAGTTATGATCACTCTGCGATCTGGAGCACTATTTGTTTGCACTATTCTTGGGTGACTACCACCTGTTGTTGTAGAAATGTTATTTGTAGACCCAAGGTACTTGATAACAATATCACCACCTGTGTTGTCATATGTTAACAATGTATCAACTGTCAATGCCCCACCAACTTCATAAGTTCCAGTGGTCCATGTTTCAGTAGATATTGCTGTGGTCTTATTGGTGTAGTAGTGATCTAGGTATTCTTTATCACCAAACAAGTCTTTGTCAAAGTACTCAATAAAATAGTCTTCACCTTCGTAGAACTCTGTCTGAGGATAGAGACTTGGCTGTAGCTCATCAAAGATAGCTGCATCATTTACATCCCATCTCACACCAAAGTACTTATATCCTGAGTATATGTCTTTCAGTTCTGAGTAGAACCTGTGGCGTACAGCCACGCCCTCGTTGATAGGAATGAACTGGATATCAGCATGTGGGAAACACCTTGACAATTCCATGTCGTCTGACAGGGATACGTTTGGATGCAGAACCTGAATTAGGTGCCATTCTACTCCGTCTGTGCTGGCATACATACCACCAATCTTCAACAGGTACTGGAAGTAGGTTACAGGGTCTTTTAGACCAAGGTGCCATGCACTATTAGATCCGTCATCCACACCAACCTTGAAGCGTGTCCAAGACATTTTCTTCTGGCAGTTGTCGCCAGGAAGAGCATCAATGACCTCAATCTTCACTCTCTCAAGCTTGATAACGTCATCAATCTTTGCCTGTCTATTTACGTAACTGCCTACGTTGTGGTACTTTAGGTTGCCTGATGGATACAGACCAGAAGCATAAATTCCAGATGGGTATACCCCCGATGGGTGAACACCTGATGGTAGGGACTGATTAGGATCTACAACTGCCGAGTAATGCTCGGTAATTTGATGTCTCTCAAGGAAGCCACTTGGTACTGCTCCCTGCATAATTCCTGATGGAATACCACTTGGATAAGCTCCACTTGGATCTATTACGCCACTTGGGGTGAGTTCACCTACGATTCCCACACCAATTTGGATAAGTTCTATCTGTTTTTCCATGCTCTTACAACACCTGTACCTTCATTACTGTATTATACCCAGAAGGTGCTGGAGATGTACCAGATGGAGTTGCATTCCATGCTCCTGTTCCGTGCTCCTGAGTCAATTTTGTATCAACCTGATCAGCAATCTCCTCCTTGGTTGGGAATCCACTTGCCTCTGTAGCTTTAAAGTCATCAATACTCGTTACTTCCTGATCACGCACCTGATAGATATTAACCTTGAGCATTGCATCAACAACCATCTGTTGAATCAAGCCGCTAACACCCGTAAGAATCTCGTTGATGTCGTATTGGCACCCAACTGTCAGACCACCGCTAGTGGCTATCATTGCTGGGAGATCAGCACCAGAGGCACTGATGATTGTCATAACTCCACTGAGTGGGTAGTTGCCAGACTGGATAACGGTAACTTCAGCAGGAAGACCAGAACCCACAGCAGTGTAATAATCTTTTACTATGGTCTGGGCATTGAGAATACCATTAACTGATTCAAACGCACCGATTAACCTCGATGGGTCTGTACTAAAATCATTAATGATAATCTGATCAGCCATCTATTTTCTCGCTATCTATTAAGCAATGCCAGAGGCTGATACAGAATTGATAAACCTTGTGGTTTTATCTAGTAGCTGTCCTCCACTTGGAGTTATCTGCACCTGAAGGTAATAGAGTTCATTACTTTCAATACCTGGGGCATTCTTGACTGCATACCAAGATTGGTCTGCTGTCTCTGAAAGAGCAATGTTGAACACTTCTGTTCCATCGTATTTTTTGAGATATCCACTTGCACCAACACAACCAATGTTTTGACCACCTCTTGTTGCAGCCGCTGCAATCACAAAGTCATCAGAAGCATTCTTATATGTTGCTCCCATTTCAACCTGAGTATTGAGCCTTGTCATTTCATCAAGCATTTCAGCCACGGTTTGTTCACGAACTTCCACAGCAAAGTTATAGTTAACAACACCTGATGCCTGAACTGTAACCTCAAATTTCTGTTCTGCGGTGAACTCAGCCTCGCCCATCTTGAGCCAGTACTGACCGCTGCCAGCTTCTGTCCAGTTGGTTGCGTCAATGGTATATGAGGTAGTAGATGAGTCACCCTCACCGCTATACTCAACAGTAACGTCACCAAATGGCACACCAGAGGCAGGAGTAACCCTGTCTGTATCCTGAGTCAGGATAACAGGATACTGTCTATCTGTGTTTAGTTTGCCTTCTTCAGCCATTTTATTTCTCCTTGTTTTCTACTATATGTTACCCATTATTCATGAATTGTTGCATAAATTCGCTACCAGATTTTTGAAGTATTACAATCAGGGGTTGCTGTGCATCGCCTGGAATCGGTTCTATGCCAGATGTTGCCCAGAATGTTGCTGTTTCTATTGTATTATTGCTTTCAGTTGTTACTTCATCAGCTGTTGGTGGTGTCCCAGATTTGATTTTGATAGAAAAAATATCACCATCAAAATACATAGTATCACCATAATATTTACCGATAAGTATTGGTGCATCGTTTAATGCTATAACTTGAGTGCCACTGTTTCCATATACACCATCTTTGTATCCAAATACATTATCACCTGTATATCTGAATGCTATATGATTAATAATATCAGTTTGATAACCAGATATTGTTGTTACAATATGTGATCCATCATATGCTCTTATTCCAGTATTGTATACATACATCTGATAATTTGTTCCACCAGCATCTCTTTTGCTAACCACCTGCCCTATATGACTAGAGTTCGATCTTATAATTACCGATATATACATATCTCCAGCAATGTTTAAGGATGATGAATTAGGCACTTCAAGATAACTTGCTGCATCAAATTCATAACCAAACCCAGATCTAACAATAGAAGAATCAATAAATGACGAATGATTACCATTTGGTGAATAATCTAACATTTGACCAGATGTTTCATTCATTTTATAGTAAGCAGCATAATCATTATAGAAAATATTTGATATACTACTATCTCCATATGCTGTGGTATTATTAACCATCAACCATCTTTGAGAGTCTGTAGCTGAAACTAAACTATCCTTGACCATCATTTCAACTGAACCAGTCCTGCTATTATATTCTAGCAATTCAAAAGGCAACTGATCTGCTGTTTGGTTTAGTTTGCCATCTCCCCCGTATGGTCTAACATCCCAACCACGCTTGTTGAAAGCACCATTATTCATTAAGCGTTGTACTTCTTCTTGTGTTGGAGCGGCATGTGTTATTTGGAAATCTTCAATATATCCAGTTAGTGAAGATGAGCCATTTATCCACCCGTTACCAAGTGACATAACATATGTTCCACCACCTGTTTGGAACCCATCTCCCTCAAAAGGAACTGCATATGACCACCCTGTAGTTAGTTCACCATTGATATATATTTTACATATATCTGCATCTGTAGCCCCTGAC
>Ga0272441_10008231_pt1 | contig 16579 bp, 13 predicted proteins | sample SSMProp6N_FD_193582 | JGI IMG/M metagenome (GOLD analysis project Ga0272441, IMG submission 193582) | Marine sediment archaeal communities from Little Sippewissett salt marsh, Falmouth, MA, United States - SSM-Prop-6N | ecosystem: Environmental > Aquatic > Marine > Wetlands > Sediment ...
GGACCCTTCTGAATAGAAGCATGACAAAGGGCAGGATAACGCCAATACCCAACTCCACGAGAAAGGCATTGGTCTGATAGGTGCCGTCAAGCAGATAAACATAGGTGCCGCGAACGAGCATGTCACCGATTTTGGCCGCAAGATAAACGCCCATCAGAAGCGGCATGAACTTGGCCAGGGGTGTCAGTACCTCCATTTCCGGTTCACGGTTAAAAGACTTGGCCACGATAATCGATTCAAAGGTCACCATGGGATATCCGGCGGCAAACGCCGACAGAAGAAATAATAGGGGTAGGATGGGTGTGTACCAGAGGGGATGGACCTTATATGGAGCGATGAGCATAAGCGATCCAAGGCTGGACTGATGCAGACACGAAAGAACGATGCCGGCGATAATGAAGACGAACATGATTTTGCCAAGGATCCTCTCTGCTATGTCCAGCGCTGTCTCAATGATCTTGTTCAGGCCGGCCAGGGGACCCGAAAGGTTCACCCGCCCTTTGAAACGCTCCACAACAATCGGTATAAATTCGATGTACAATACATGGATGTATATCATCACGCACATGGCCACTTCGAAAAGGACCGAGTTCCCGTTCCAGTTATATATCGGGCTGGTGATGTTCCAGTAGCGGCCGATGTCCACCAAAAGACCCAGAACCACAAAGGTATAGCCCAGCATGGCCGTCAGCAGTGCGGGCCGGATCACGGCGTGGTATTGGTTGCGGTTAAACACATAGGCAATGGCCCCCGTGGTGAACCCGCCGGCCGCCAGGGCCACACCGGAGGCCACGTCGATTCCGATCCAGATACCCCAGGGGAACTGATTGTTCAGGTTGGAAACCGTGCCGATACCGAAAAGAAACCGTGCGATGACAAATGCGCCCCCGATGCCCATCAATGCCACCATCACCATCACACCCGGTGTTAAAAATTTCTCTTCAACGGGTGCTGCGAGTTCACGGCTATTCATGGGTGTCTCCTTGATCTGATTTTCCACCATCTGTTTTTTGTGTTTTACCGTTTAAAAATCCGGTTGCCCACATAATGCCGCCCAATATTGCATATAGGCCGATGGGAGCGGCAAAGAATTGAAAGAGGCCATGCTGAATGGCCTCTGTCAGCCGTGGCGGCGCCTTGCGGCCGAGCTTTGGGAATCCGATCGATTCAAACGGTTCGGAAGCAAGATAAATCCAGGATGTGCCCCCCACTTCGTGTTCACCATAGATATGGTCCACGTATTTACCGGGATTGTTTTTCATTTTCCAACGAGCCAGATCCATCAGGTCTCTCTTTTTTCCGAACGTCATCACTTCCCTGGGGCACACCTGGGCACAGGCCGGCAGGCCGCCATCTTTAATATAGTCAAAGCAGAACGTGCACTTTCGCACTTCCGGCGTCAGGGGGTTGCCATACTCATATGCCGGCACCTGGAAAGGACAGGCCACCATGCAATACCGGCAGCCGATACATTTTTTTGCATCGTATATCACGGATCCGTTGGCCTCTTTGGTCAAGGCGCCGACAATGCATGCAGAAACACAGGAAGGGTCGTTGCAATGCATGCACTGGAACTTTACAAAGGTGGGGCGTTGACGCCAGGTAAGGGTTCCAATGTTCTTGGGGTAATATTTGTTGACCACCGTATATGAGTGCTCATCCATGCGTCGTTCATTTTCCAGGACTGTCATCTCCTCAAAAGATTCCTGCGGTGGGAGAAGGCCCTGGCGTTCGTTGCACGCCTGTTCACATTTGCGACAGCCCACGCACAAGGTTGTATCCACCAGGCAACCCAGGCTGTCCGGGGCAGGTTTGGCGGATATTGCATGACCGGGCCGGGGCCTTATCACTGTAACAGCGCTGGCAGTGCCCATAACCTTGAAAAATCTGCGCCGACTCAGCTCCATACAACCTCCTCAATTCATTTTAGAAGTGACTCACACCCGCCACCGGCGGCCCATTGTTACTTCCTCTCCAAAAACCGCCGGATCACCCCTTGGTTACCCGGATGCGATAGTCCGTGTTTGTTTGAGACACGTCAAAGCGCAACTCCGATTGGCTGCTGAGGAGCTGCTGAAGGTTGCCGACAACATCCGCATCGTTGATCGTGGCGATTATGTCGTCCCCAGGCTGCAGGTCATTAACGGTCTGGTTAAACTTGAGAACATTCACCGGCCAGGGAAGGTCCTCGAGGTTGATATGAAGGTGCCTGGACATGATGCTTCCTTTCCCTGGTCTTTGTATTCAGATAGCAACAGCCCTGTTTTCCGGAGCAATAGAACAACAAAAAGCATGCCACTCCAGGCCATTATTGATGTTTATGATATCCATTTGTTATGTTTAATAAAAAAGTTTTTGCTGACAGTACGGCATAAAAAAAGCTTCAACACTGTTTAAACACATGCTAAGCAAATAAACACCTGTTTAAACACTGTTGGCGGGTCGCCGAAAGGCAATAACATCCACCGTTGAAAGGGACACCAAAGCATGGCGATCAAAGATATCAATCGGCACTGGGAACGCGTGATCAACACCATCAACGAGGGTCTTCTCATTGTCAGCAAGGGGGGCCGAATCCTCTCGGTCAACCATTCCTTCGAAGAGATGACCGGGTATTCAGCCAACGACGTCTCCGGCCGGTCTTGCACGCTGTTGGAATGTGATGCCTGTGAAATGGCCATCAACAACCAAGGGAAAGGGTGGTGTAAGCTGTTCGAGCCCGACCAACCGGAAATGCGCCGTTGTCGCTGTACCATCAAAAAAAAGGATGGGACCTTTTTGCCGGCCTTGAAAAACGCCTCGGTGCTACGCGATGAAGAGGGGGAGGTGCTGGGGGCGGTTGAAACGCTGACGGACTTGAGCGAAATCGACCGCCTGGACCGGAAAGTGGAAGTCTTGTCCCGTCAACTGGACGAAACCAGTAGCTTTTCGGGCATCATCGGCAACAGCGATGCAATGAAGGCCGTCTATGCGATCATCGAAAAAGCGGCCATCAGCGACGCGCCGATCATCATTTTCGGAGAGAGCGGTACCGGAAAAGAGTTGGTCGCCAAGGCCATCCATGACCGTGGCAAGCGCAACAGCGGCCCCTATGTCCAACTCAACTGTGCCGCATTAAACGAGGCCTTGCTGGAAAGCGAACTGTTCGGCCATGTGAAGGGGTCGTTTACCGGGGCATTTCGGGATCGCGCGGGGCGTTTCGAGGCGGCCAACGCGGGCGATCTGTTTCTTGACGAAATTGGGGATATTCCCCTATCTATCCAGATCAAACTGCTGCGCGTACTGGAGACCCGTCAGTTCGAACGGGTGGGAGAGAATACATCGGTAGCGGTGGATGTAAGGATCATCACGGCCACCAATCGGAATCTATTGGAACTCATCGACCAGAAGCGCTTCCGCGAAGACCTTTACTTTCGTATCAATGTGATTCCCATCCATCTACCGCCGGTGCGAAAACGCAAAGACGACATTCCCCTATTGGTCAATACCTTTATCAGTCGACTGGAATTGCGCACAGGCAAACCGATCCGCGGACTGACCCGGGAAGCCTTGAACCGTTTCATGGATTACCGATGGCCGGGAAACGTCAGAGAGATGAAAAGCGCGCTGGAGTACGCTTTTACCGTTGCGGACAAGGATACCATCGATATCGATCACCTGCCGCCCCACATGCTGAACCATGTTTTCCCATCCATATCGGCATCCGACGCGGTCTTCCGTGAAACCGGCAGCACCGAACGGCAACAGCTCATCGACGCCCTTCATTCTGCTGCCGGCAATCAGAGCAAGGCGGCACGGATGTTGGGGATAAACCGGGTAACCGTCTGGAATCGAATGCGAAAATACGGGATCAATCTGAAGCGTGAAATAAGAAAAAGATAGGGCCACAAATCTTGACCACCCACTTTTTTCGAGCATCATCCTGCTATAGATGCCGAGGGGGGCCCTGCATGCAGGCACCTTGATGGTGAAGCGGACTTAAACGCTTACGACAATACGTGCAGGAGGCGCTACAAGTATATGAAGAAAAAGAGCAAATGATCGGCCAACAACACAGTTGAGCGGGACCGGGAAAAAAGGTGCCTTTTTCAGGGCGCCAGTGCCTTTAAAAACTCTTCCTGCGGGACCTCCTGGCCGGTCCACAGCAGGAAGGTCCGCCGGGCCTGGTAGGCCAGTGCGGAAAGCCCGTCCATAAAACGGACGCCGCTCTTTTGCGCCAGGGATTGCCAGATATTCTCCAGGTGGCCGTAATTGAGATCGAACACCAGCTGGCAACCGTTGCTTTTTATACTGTCGACAATGCCGGTGAACTCGCTGGAATCATCACGGCTGGAAATGGATGTGGCATTGACAATCAGATCCACGGCGAGGGGAAATTCAGCCAGAGCCTTCAGCGACCGTGGCGTGCAGCTGAAATGACCGGCCAAACGGCAGGTTTTTTGATTGTCACGGCCGGCCACGACAACCGATTCGGCCCGCAGCCAGTTGAGGATGAACACCACGGCGCGTGCTGAACCGCCCGTGCCGATTACCAGCGCCTTTTTTCCGGCAATGTCGAATTTCACCTCGTTGAGGGCATCCATGATGCCGATGGCATTGGTGTTGTATCCTTTGAGCTGTCCTCCCTTGCAGACAATCGTGTTCACCGCGCCGATGATATTGGCTCCCTCGGAAAGCACATCCAGGTAGGGCAACACCTTTTCCTTGAATGGCGTGGAAATGTTGGCCCCGGCAATGTTGAGCACGCGGAGGCTATCCAGCGCTTTGCCAATATTGCCGTCATCGACCATAAAAGGCACATAGGCCCCTTTGATGCCAGTCCGGCCGAGCACCGTGGTAAAGATCGCCGGCGACCGGGATCTAAACACCCGCTGATCGCTGATGATACAAAATACCTTTGTCTGGAAGGCAAATGTCGCGTCCAGATCGCCTGAAGGCTGATTCATCTAGCTGGGTCTCGGTTGCTGACGATCAAAGCCCTGCCGAAAAAATGGCCGCCGCATTGATCGGGGTCTGTGTGTCAAACGGCTCGCAGGAAAAAAGTAACGGTTCGAAACGCCCATGGTTCATGAAAAAACACTTTCGAATCCAACGCACCCACACCCCAATTGATTGTGCCGCTGTAATTGTTGCGGAAAACACAGCCAACGCTTTAATATATGCTTCAGGTGCGTGGATTCGAAAGCAACCCGTGAAGGACCGTCGATCCTGCCCCTTTAGGGTCGACGGTCCCCGTGCACGGGATGCGGGCCTTCCGGCGGCGGTTGGATGTCTCGGTGATTCGCTCGATACGGCCAACCCCTGCCGGCAACCCGTTTCGCCCAAGACAAGGCTACATGTTCAGCAGCCCCTTCAGGCTTTCAGTGATCTCTTCCGCGGAGGCCGGTTTGGGAAGATAGTCGTCGGCTTCCATGCTCATGCCGTCATAGTGGGAGTATCGGGTGGAAGAGACGTGGGATGCCACGGCGGTAAGCATCACGATGGGAATGTCGGCGTATTTTTCATCGCCTTTTAACTCCTTGCACACCGCGTATCCGTCTTTTTCCGGCATCATCACATCCAAAACGATGGCATCCGGCGGATTGGCTTTCACTTTCTCCAACCCTTGCACGCCATCATAAGCGACCTCCACATCGAAGCCTTCTTTTTCCAGGTTCCCCTGAACGATGGAACAGAAATCGGGCTCGTCGTCTACTACTAGGATTCGTTTTTTATCGCCCATTACAGTTCTCCTTTATACCAAGCTGATTGTTGATAAATCAGCAGCCTGAGCTTATTTAAATGACTGGACGGGATCGGGGATGTCGGTGGCGATTAAAGCTCTCCCGACCCCGCAATTCCGGTTGTATCTATTGAATCCTCCCCGCGGCCCCGATGGGCGGATTCTCTGCTTCGCTCCGACAAGCCGCGGGGAAACATCACCGTAAGGAAAAAATCGAGTTCCCGTCCGCTCGCAGTCGCGGTTCAATCGACCTGGGGCCTGGGCAACACCTTTGCCCGTTCGGCGATTTCGGGGACTTTGTGCTCCCATTCGATGGCCATGAGGTGAACACCGGCAACCCCTTCCATCTCCTTGAATTCCTCGATCTGTTCGATGGCGAACTTGATGCCTTCTTCGGCCTGCTTGCCCTTGCCCGCACCCTTTAGCCGTTCAATTAATTCTTCCGGAACATCCATGCCGGGCACCATTTTGGCCATGTACTGCGCCATGCGTGCACTTTTCATGGGCGTAACGCCGGCAAGCATGTAGGCCTTTTCCGTCAAGCCCATGTCCACGGCCTTTTTCATGAAATCTCTGAACCGGGGCATGTTGTAGATGCATTGGGTCTGGATAAAATCGGCGCCAGCATCGATCTTGTTGGCCAGGCGGTAAATCCGGAATTCATGCGGGTCACCGAAAGGATTGGCCGCAGCGCCGATGAACATCTTGGGCGGTACGTCGATATCATCTTCATTGAGGAATTTGCCTTCGTCACGCATTTTCTTGACCAGGGCGATGAGCTGCATGGAATCGATGTCGTAAACGTTCTTTGACTGCGGGTGGTTGCCGAACTTCTGGTGGTCGCCTGAAAGGCAGAGCATATTTTTTATACCAAGGGAATAAACCCCGAGGATATCCGCCATCATTGCCAGGCGGTTTCTGTCCCGGCAGACCATCTGAAAGTTGGGTTCGATGCCGTTGGCCACCATGATGGCCGAGGCCGCCGCACTGGACATGCGCACCACGGCGGTCTGGTTGTCGGTGACATTCACCGCATCCACCACGCCGCGCAGGTGCTCGAATTTTTCCTTGAGGTGCTCCACATTGGCACCCTTGGGCGGTCCGCATTCACCGGTAAAGGCAAAGTGGCCAGCCTTGAGCACCTTCTCCAGATTACTTCCTGATTTCAAACCGTTATTGCTCATTGCACCAACTCCTCCCTTATGCTTTTGCGGGGACCGCCGTCCCTTGCCGTCGTCCAATTTTTTGGCGCCCGAATGATTCGAAGATCCTCGAGCCGTCCCTGCTCGATTTTCTTTTTGACGATGGTATCCCAGATGCACTCCACATCCTTGGCGATTTCGCATTTGCCGTCGGCGCTGCCGCCACAGGGACCGTGCTGGATGCTTTTCGAACAGCGGGCGATGGGGCACAATCCGTCGTAATAGTGAATGACACACGTGCCGCAGCCGGCGCAGCGTTCCTCCCAGATGCCATGCTGCACCGCGCCACCGAAGAACTTGGTGTCCACTGCCGGGAAAAACTTCTGGCTGGGATAGGCCTCGGACAGAAACTGGGGTCCGACGCCGCAGGCCATGGAGACAACGCCGTCGTACTGATCGAAAATATCCCTGATTTGCTCCACGTATTCGGGATCGCACTGGCGCTCCAGGGTCTTTTCGTCGATCTCGATGGGGTTGCCATCTTTTTTACGTGCGATCTTCAAGCTGGCGGCCAGTATCCCCACCTCCTTGGCACCGCCCACGTTGCAGACGGTCACGCACCCCTTGCATCCCACAAGGAGTATCTTTTTAAAATCCTTGATCATGTCCTGTATCTCTGCGAGAGATTTTCGATCCGCAATTATCATTGGTTCACCTCTTAGGTTCCAAGGGCGGAAGATTCCGCCGCCTGGCCGTGGTTAAGAATTCACCGGGGTGGGTCCCAGCGCCTTGATCTTCTCCGTCATCTCGGTGGCAATTTCGGCAAAGCGGGGGCCCTGGGCTGAAGAAAGATTGTACATTTGCACCCGCTCCGGCTCTATGCCAAGCTCTTCTAAGGTTCGCTGAACGTACTCGACTTTCCGTCTGGTCTTGAGATTTCCTTCCAGGAAATGACATTCACCTTCCAGTCACCCGGCCACGTAAACGCCGTCGGCACCGCCTTCGAAAGCGGTCAGCAGGTGGAGGATGTCCACCCTGCCGCTGCACGGCACCTGAATCACCTTGACATTGCTTGGATAATTCAAGCGCATGGATCCGGCCAGGTCGGCAGCTGCATAAGCACAGTACTTGCAACAATACGCCAGGATCTGTGGTTCAAAGGTTTCATTCATGGTCTCTCTCCGATAATGTTAAGGTATTAAAATAATTCGGGGCGCCTGGAGTTCTCAGGCTGCCGCTAATGCTGGCGCCCCTATTCTTTGGTTTGATCACCCTTACGCCGCCTCCCCTTTTTTCTTTGCAAAAAGAGCCGCCGTCTTGGCAACGATCTGTTCGTCGGTAAAATGCTTGAGCTCGATGGCCTTACCCGGGCATTCGGCCACGCAGCAACCGCAGCCATGGCACTCGGCCGGTTCGATTACCGCATGACCTTCCTCCCCGATATAGGGGATGTGATACGGACAGGTCCGCACGCAGGTCACACAGACGGCGCACTTGTCCGGATCCACTTCGGCCACCACGCCGCCCACCATGATCGAATCCCGGGAAAGGATGGTCATGACCCGTGACACCGATGCCCGGGCCTGGGCGATGCTTTCGTCCAGGGGTTTGGGGTAGTGGGCCAGACCGGCCATGAAGATACCCTCGGAACCGAAGTCCACGGGCCGCAGTTTGGCATGGGCCTCCACCAGGAAGCCGTCGGCATTGATCGGGACCTTGAGCAGTTCGAACAGGTCCTTGTTTTCATTGGGCAGAACGGCCGTGGCCAGTACGAGCAGGTCCGGATTCAGCTCTACCGGCATCTGGAGCACATGGTCCCTTACCATCACACTCAGCTGGCCGTCGACGTCCTTGACATCAGGCAGGTTGTCTTCCAGGTTGTAACGCATGAAGATAACGCCCTTTTCCCTGGCCTTTTTATATAGCTCTTCGCGGAATCCGTAAGTGCGGACGTCCCGGTAGAGCACGTAGATGTCCATCTCCGGGTTGCGTTCCTTGAGCGTCAGGGCGCTCTTGACGGTGTGGGTACAGCACAGCCGGCTGCAGTAAGGCCGCTCCACGGTCCGCGACCCCACGCACTGGATGAAGGCCACGGACTGGGCCGTGGTGAGCCGTGGATCGTCTGAATCCATGGCCGCATCCAGGTCGAAGTGGGTGAGCACATTGGGATTTTGTCCGTACAGGTACTCGCTAGGGGTGTACTCCTTGCCGCCGGTGGCGATGATGGTGGCACCGTGCTCCACCACCGTCTCCGTCAGGGATTCACCGGAAGTCATGAGGGTGGTGGTGAAGTTTCCCATGATACCGGTGGTTTCCACCGGCTCCGTCTTCATGAATGTCCGGATGTGTTCATGGTTGCGCACCTTGGCAGTCAGGTCCTCCAGGTAGGGTTTCACCGGCTCCCCCTGCCAGGTGGAGCGCAGCTTGTGGGCCACGCCGCCCAGTTGATCGCCCCGCTCCACCAGGTAGACTTGAAGGCCCTGATCGGCAACGCCCAGGGCCGCCTCCATGCCGGCCACGCCACCACCAACCACGACCACCTTCTGGGTCACCTCAAGTCGGACTTGATGTAGCGGTTCGATTAAGGCCGCCTTGGCCACCGCCATGCGAACCAGGTCCTTGGCCTTGGCCGTGGCCCGTTCCGGATTATTCATGTGAACCCAGGTGTTCTGGTCGCGGATGTTGGCCATCTCAAACAGGTACTTGTTCAAACCGGCGTCCCGAATAGTCTCCTGGAACAGGGGCTCGTGGGTCCGGGGCGAACAGGAAGCCACCACCACACGGTTGATGCCGTGTTCCTGGATCACCTCTTTCATCTTGTCCTGGGTGTCCTGACTGCAGGTGAACAGATTGTCCTCCACATGCACCACGTGGGGCAAGGTGGCGGCGTATTCTCGCACCGCGGGCACATCGGCCACACCACCAATGTTGATGCCGCAGTTGCAAACAAAGACGCCTACCCGCGGTTCCTGTTCGGATACGTCGATCTCCGGCGGCAGCTCTTTGGTTTTGATCAGCGAGCCTCTAGCTCCGGCCAAGGACCGGGTGGCTGTCGAGGCTGCGGCAGATGCCTCCATGACCGACTGGGGAATATCCTTGGGCTCCTGAAAAGCGCCGCAGACAAAGATACCTGGCCGGCTGGAACTCACCGGTTCGAGGGTCCGGGTGGCGGCATGCAGATGTTCGTTGAGATCGATGCCCATCGTTTTGGCCAGGTTTTCCGATTCCTTGTTGGGGGCCAGACCCACGGCCAGGACCACCATATCGAAGGTTTCCTCAACCAGTTCACCTTCTTCGGTGATATAGCGCAACCGCAGGTTGTCGTCTTCCACCGGATCGATGGTATGCACCTTGGACCGGATGAAGCGCACCCCTTTTTCTTCCCGGGCGCGCATGTAGTATTTTTCAAACTCCTTGCCGTGGGTTCGCATGTCCATGAAGAAAACGGCCGTATCCAGCGCTTTGTCACTATGCTCCTTGGCAATGATCGTCTGCTTGTTGGTGTACATGCAGCACACCGAGGAGCAGTAACTGTGGTCACTGCAGTTGATGTCCCGCGAGCCCACGCATTGAAACCAGGCGATCTTGTCCGGCTCCTTGTGGTCCGACGGCCGAACGAGATGACCGGCATAGGGGCCGGATGCGGAAAGAATCCGTTCCATCTCCAAGCTGGTAATCACATTGGGATGGCTGGCGTACGAGTAGGTCTTATGTTCGGTGGGATCGAAGGGGGTGAAACCGGGGGCCAGGATGATGGCGCCCACGTTGATCTCCTTGTACTCGGCCACCATCTCGTGGTTGACCGCGTTGGCCAGGCAGGCGTCCACACACTGATAGCACTCGGAGCAGAGCCCGCACTTGAGGCAGCGGTCGGCTTCGGTCTTGGCTTCTTCTTCTTCGTAGCCGAAGGAGACCTCCAGGAAATTGCACTCCCGGGCCTCGGGATCGAGGCACCTGACCGTCGTACGCTTTTTGTTGGGTTCCCCACTCAAATCGTCGGGTTTGACATAGTCCCATTCTTTCTCCCGCTCTTCAGCCAGATCGAGATTGTTGATGAAGCGGTGAATGCTCTCGGCCGCTTCCTTGCCGCAGGCCACCGCGTCCACCACCGATTTGGGACCGTAAACCGCATCGCCGCCGGCGAAGACCCAGTCGATGGGAGTCTGCAGGGTGACCGGGTCGGCCTCCAGGCCGCCGGGCCGGGAAATGGCGATGCCCTGTTCTTTGATACCCTCCAGGTTGGTGCTCTGGCCGATGGCGACAATGATGGTGTCGCCGAAATAGGGCTGGCACTCCGCCTCGTCGTAGGCGGGGTTAAAGCGACCGTCTTCATCGAACACGGCCGTACAGGTCTTGAATTCGATGCCCGACACCCGTTTGCTTTTGTCGATGTAAAAGGACTTGGGGCCAAAGCTGTTGACAATCGTGATGTCGCCTTCCAGGGCCTCTTCGATCTCGTGTTCCCAGGCGGGCATCTCCTCGCGCTTTTCCAGACAGATCAGGGTGACGTTCTTGGCACCCTTGCGCTTGGCGGTAAGGGCCACGTCGATGGCCACATTGCCGCCGCCGACCACGATAACGTCCTCGCCGAGTTCGATATCCTTGCCCAATGATGCATCCCGCAAGAATTCAACGCCCTGGAGCACGCCCTCGGCATCTTCATTATCCACGCCGAGGTTACGGCCGCCATGCAGCCCGATGGCCATGAAGCAGGCGCTATAGCCCTCTGTTTTCAGGCTCTCCAGGGTAATGTCGGAACCGAAGGTCACCCCGCATTTGATTTCGGCACCCATTTGCCGGACCACGTCGATTTCGCCGGCCAGGATGTCCCGCGGCAACCGGTATTCGGGAATGCCGTAACGCATCATACCGCCTGGTTCGGGCATCTTTTCGAAGATGGTCACCTGGTAGCCCTGCTGGAGCAGGTAGTACGCCGCAGTGACACCGGCAGGGCCGGAACCGATGATGGCCACCTTTTCGTCGCGTGGCTCAGCCGTAATTTCAGGAATGTAGGTCTCACCGCTCTGTTTTTCATAATCGGCCAGAAAGCGGTGAAGTTCGCGGATGGCCAGGGGCTGGTCAACATCGTTGCGCGTGCAGGCACTTTCGCAGGGATGATGGCAGACCCGGCCGCAGATCGCAGGGAAGGGGTGATCCTGTTTGAAAAGTTTCAGGGCTTCCTTGTAGCGGCCGTCATTGATCAATGCAATGTAGCCCTGGATGCTCACATGAGCTGGACAGGTGGCCTTGCAGGGGGCCGTACCGCGCTTTTCGATGGCGTATGCACTGGGCATACCCTGAGGGTAGAGCTTGAAGGCCGCTTTGCGATCCCGCAAGCCTTCGTCAAACATATTGGGTGTATCGATGGGGCAGGCCTTGGCACACTCGCCGCAGGCCGTGCACTTGTCCATGTCGATGTAGCGCGCATTCTGGCGCAGCTTGACCGTGAAATTGCCCATCTCGCCGGTGACCGATTCGATCTCCGTCAAGGTCATCAGATCGATGTTCAGATGCCGTCCGCACTCCACCAGTTTGGGAGAGATGACACACATGGAACAGTCGTTGGTGGGAAAGGTTTTGTCCAGCTGGGCCATCACCCCGCCGATGGCCGACTTCGTCTCGGTCATGTGAACGTAATACCCTGAATCCGCCAGATCCAGGGATGCCTGTATGCCTGCAATGCCGCCGCCGACCACGAGTACGGAACCGACGACATCCTTGCCTTGGGTATTCTCTTTTTCTGCCATTACACGTTCCTCATGAAAGTGTTTGTGATAGAAGCGTTCTCGTTGATCCGGCCGCCCATCAGCCCATATCCAGAAGCTTTTGCAGCTTGTCTTCCCAGCCCATGGCGGAAATCAGGACGCCGGCAAAACCAGCCTCTTCCAACACCGAAATCGTTTTCGTGGCGATGGAAAGGCTTTCCACGGCTTTGTCCGGAGCTCGCATCATCCGTTTGATCAGGTCCTGGGAAATGGTCACGCTCAGGTGCCGGTCCAGGTAGCGGGCCATTCCCACTGATTTCAGCAGCATCACGGTGGGGATAATTCGGTTTTTTTTCAGATCGACCTTTTCCAGAAACGGGGCAATGGCCCCGAGGTCGAAGACCGGCGGCGCGATGAAAAAATCCACCCCAGCCGCGGCTTTTTCAGCCATTCTGGACAGCTCTTTTTCAAGCTCGTCACCGGTGGCCCGGGCATTGACGGTGGCCCCTACCAGAAAGGAAGGCGCCCCGGCCAGTTCATTGCCGGCCAGATCCTTGCCGGTCTGAAGCGCGGAAATGGCCTTGAACAGCGTCATCAGTTCGATATCGTTGACCGCTTTGGTCTGGTGATGATCGCCCAAGCCGGGATCTTCTCCGGAAACCCCCATGACATTGATAATGCCGCCCCCATAGGCGGCCAACAGGTCCGCTTGAAGGGCGATTCGGTTGCGGTCCCGGCAGTTCACCTGCATAATGGTTTCCAGCCCCTTGCGCTGAAGCAGCATGGCTCCGCCCAACGAACTCATCCGCATCACGGCGTTGCCCATTTCCGGCACGAGGAAGGCGTCCACCTGGTTCTGCACGCGGACGGCGCTGTTGACCATCCCTGAAACATTCACCCCTTTGGGCGGCTGCATCTCCGCAAGAATGGTGAACTTGCCGACATCGAATTTGTTTTTTAAATGCATAAGCCAATCCCCTTCTGGTTGCTGCTGAAAACACGTGGCAACGGTTAATAAAAAAGGCGCGTCATTAGGTATCTGGTGCCGGAAGGCAGCGACCGTCTTCCGGAAAAGATGGCGGCTAAATGGATGCTGCCAAGTTGTGTCATTTATCTGCCATTCTGGGACAGCAAGCCTTGTGCCAGAACACGACATCAGCGCTGACAAAGCAATTTTTATGTATATTGTTAATTAGTTAATTGTTTTTGGAAGATCAACCCAAACGGTTGCGGATCAAAATAAAAGTAGACAACTATGCCACAATGGGATATAAGTGTCGTAATACAGTAAAAAATTAGCCCCTTAAGGGGGGCGCCCCAATTTGGGATAGTCCGTTTTGGCACAAAAAATTAGGTGGTGACCATCCATGAACAGTCATGTCGTTGTCGTAGACGATGATCGAGACTACCTGGAGGTTCTGGGAAGAAAGTTGTCCGATATCGGCTTTAAGCGGGTCCGTCTGGAGGACAATTCCGTCAAACTGGCTGAAGAGGTGGAAAAGGGGCTTTCATTCGACCTGGCCCTCATCGACATGACCATGCCGGAGATGGACGGCATCGCCCTGCTGGAAAAAATAAAAGCCAATTCTCCGTCCACGGAATGCATCATGGTAACGGCCATCAACGAGGCGCGCATCGCCGTGGAATGCCTGAACAAGGGGGCCTATGACTACCTGGTCAAACCGGTGGCCACCGAAGACCTTGCCCTATCCATCAAGCGGACACTGGAACGGAAACGGCTTCTGGATCTGCTGGACCTTGAGAAACGCGACGATTTGCCGACGCTCGAAAACGAAGAGCCTTTCCGGCCCATTATCACCCAGTCCAAAAAAGTCCTGCGTATCCTCAAGGAGGCGGAACTGCATGCCTCCAGCCTCGTTCCCGTTCTGATCACCGGCGAAAGCGGTACCGGCAAGGAACTTCTAGCTCGCGCCATCCACGGCGCCAGCCCGCGAGCCCAGCATCCATTTAGCCCCATCAACATGTCCTCGCTGACCAGCTCTTTATTCGAGGCTGAATTCTTCGGCCATACCAAAGGTGCGTTCACCGGTGCTGAACACGGCCGGGTCGGCTACCTGGAACATACGAACAAAGGAACCCTGTTTCTGGACGAGATCGGAGACCTGCCGCTATCCCTCCAGGGAAAACTGCTCAGGGTTTTGCAGGACGGTGAGTTTTCCAAACTCGGATCGAGCGACCGACAAAAGGTGGACCTGCGCTTTATCGCCGCCACCAATGAAAACCTCGAACAGATGATGGTCCAGAAGCGATTTCGCAAAGACCTCTATTTCCGAATCCGCGGCGGCTGGCTCCACCTGCCTCCGCTTCGCGAACGCCAGGAGGACATTTTTCTGCTGACACGCAAATTTCTGGAGAAGTATTACGATGTGAACAAACAGGGTTTTATCGAGAAGACGGCACTGGACGTGTTGATGCGCTATCACTATCCCGGCAACATCCGGGAATTGAAATCCATTCTTCAGTCGGCGGTCAACCTGGCACGCGGAGAACCGATCCGGGAAACCCACCTGCCCTCGCATATCACGGCATCCTTGAACGTGTGTGAAGATGAGAATGCGGCCGCCGGCGGTTCACCCATAAAACCGCTTGCCGAGGTCGAAAAGGCCCACATTTTACACGCGTATGCGCAAACCGGAGAAAACAAATCCAAGACCGCCAGACGGTTGGGTATCGGCCTCAATACACTACGGCGCAAGTTGGCCAGCTATGGCATACAATAACTGGGTTAACGCTCTCCCCGGCGGTAGGGCTCCGCCAGCATGGCCGGCGCGTTGAGGCGACGACTGTCCCGAAGCCCCCCCACCAGAAGCACCAACAGTGTCGCCAGATAGGGCAGCATGGCTAAAAAATTCGGAGATATCCCCAGGGGCTGGAGCATATACTGAAGCACGAAAATCCCACCGAAAAGAAAGGCGCCTACCACGGCTCGCATGGGATTCCACAGGGCAAAAATGGTCAGGGCGATGACGATCCAACCTCGCCCGGCAGTCATCCCCTCGATCCATGACTTGCTGTAGGAGATGGATAGGTGGGCGCCGGCCATGGCCGAAAACCCGCCGGCAGCGATCACAGACAGATAGCGGATCAGCGATACATTGACACCTTGGGTTTCCGTTGCCTTGGGGTTCTCTCCGGCCGAACGGATGCGAATGCCCAGCAGCGTGTGCTCAAGCATGAACCAGACACCAATGGCCAGGAGTATCGCCAGGTAAAAGAAAGGACTCTGATTGAAAAGCACCGACCCCACGATTGGAATGTCCGACAGGAAGGGGATGGGCATGGCGTTGATTTTAATGGCCAGTGGCTTGCCCACATAGGGTTTTCCCAACAACCCCGCCAGCCCGAGGCCGAGCATGGTCAGCGCCAGTCCGGAGACCACCTGGTTGGATTGAAGGCTCACCGATGCAAATGCATGCACAATGGAAATCAACATTCCTGCAATAATGGCTGCGCAGAGCCCGAGCCAGGGATTGCCCGTATGGTGCGTGACGATAAATGCGGTCACGGCACCCACCGCCATCACGCCTTCCACTCCCAGATTCAGGATGCCGGATCGCTCAGAGATAATCTCGCCGACGGTGCCGAGCAGCAAGGGGGTACCGGCAACCAGCGTGCGCTGAACCACAGAAATGATGATCTCCTCCATGGATTAGGCCCTTTCCCCCACCAGTATACGAACTTTGTTCTTCGTAAAAAAGTCCCCCATGATCAGAAAGATCAGCAGTGTTCCGTTGAAAACGGCCACCGTCGCCGCCGGCAATCCGAGCGATATCTGAATCGCGTCACCACCCACGAGGATGCCGGCAAAAAAGATGGCTGAAAAGATCACGTAAATCGGATTGAGCTTGGCCAACCAGGCCACAATAATCGCCGTAAAACCATAACCGGAAGAGATGGAGTCCGGATAGCTCAAATAATGGTGGATACCCGCCACCTCTCCCACACCGGCCAGACCGGCCATGCCGCCGCTGATGGCCATGATGATCATC
>Ga0272441_10008232_pt1 | contig 16579 bp, 17 predicted proteins | sample SSMProp6N_FD_193582 | JGI IMG/M metagenome (GOLD analysis project Ga0272441, IMG submission 193582) | Marine sediment archaeal communities from Little Sippewissett salt marsh, Falmouth, MA, United States - SSM-Prop-6N | ecosystem: Environmental > Aquatic > Marine > Wetlands > Sediment ...
CCTCCACAAGCTCACCCTGGATGGTCTTCTCGCCGGGTTGGATCTGCCAGCCGTGATACCGGCTGCCATCATACTGCACGGTGAGTTTGATAGTGCGAACGGGCATTCTTTTAGAATACAGAATACCGGACACAGAACACAGAATTATGTGGAGGCGTTTTTCTCCGAACGATCAGGTAATGAAAACATCTCACAGGTTTCGGCATTCCAACTCCGTCTGTCTCCTGACTTCTGGCTTCCAAATTAAAGCAGCTTCTCCGCAATCTGGACGGCGTTCAGCGCCGCGCCTTTTCGCAATTGATCGCCGGCCACCCAGATATTAATACCGCGGTTCTCCGGGATCGATTCGTCTTGTCGAATCCGGCCCACGAGGATATCGTCTTTGCCGGAGGCGTCAATCGGCATGGGGAAGCGGTTATGCTCGCGATCGTCCATGACGGCAACGCCCGGCGCGGTGCTTAGCAGATCCCTGACCTGATTCGGCGTAATCGGATCTCTGAACTCCAGATTAATACTCTCACAATGCGCCCGGAACACGGGAATACGAATGCACGTGCACGTGACGGCGATCTCAGGGCAATCGAAGATTTTCCGCGTTTCGTGGACCATCTTCATCTCTTCCTGATTGTATCCGTTCGGCCCGAGCGCCGAATCGTGGTTGAACACGTTGAACGCGATTTGATAGGCGAACGCATTGCAGGTGGGCTTCTTGCCGGCCAGGACTTCTCTCGTCTGCTCCTCCAGCTCGAGCATCGCCGACTGACCCGCCCCACTGGCGGCCTGGTACGTGCTGACGATCATTCGTTTGACGGGATTGGCCCGATGCAACGGCCAGACCGGCACAATCCCGATAATCGTCGAACAGTTCGGATTCGCAATGACACCTTTATGCTTGGCAATCGCCTGCGAATTGATTTCGGGAATCACCAGCGGCACATCGGCATCCATACGAAAGGCCGAAGAGTTATCCACGACCACCGCACCGGCTTCAACCGCCGGGGGCGCGAATTCTCTGCTTCGCGATGCCCCGGCGCTGAATAAGGCGATATCGATACGCGCGAAACTATCTTTCGTCAATTCTTCAACGATATATGGCTTACCCTTGAATTCAATTTTCTTACCGGCCGAGCGATGGCTCGCCAGCATTTTCAACGAATCAAAAGGAAAATCCCGCTCTCGAAGGATGTCAAGAAATTCCTGCCCGACCGCTCCGGTCACTCCCGCTATCGCAAGATTGCAACCCATTGGCTTCAAGCTCCTATCAATATCATACCTAAATATAAAGGCAGTCACATACGACTGCCTCAGTGAACTTCTAACATTAATATCGGCACATTATAACCTCTTCGCCTCCAGAATACAAGATCCGATCGTAAAATTTTCGTCCGGATCCGCTTGCCGCTTACCGATCAATTCCGGACCTCTTCCGGCGTCGTTCTCTGCCAGAGGGCCGCCATGAGAGAGGCCGTAATAATACAGATAAACACGAAAATCGCCGCCGGCATGGCCGCTTTTTCGCCGAAGTGCTTCAACGCCAGGACGGTCCCCAGGCCGGCGTTTTGCATGCCAATTTCAATGGCAAGGGTCCGTCTTCTCGCTGTTTCCATTCGAAAAGCCGACCCGACGCCATACCCGGCCAGCATGCCGTAGAGGTTCAAGACGATCCCGGCCGACAGGATAATGGCCGTCACCTGGGCGAGATACGGCTTGTTCAGGGCGATCACCAACGAGCAGATGAAGATAATAAAGGTTACCGATATCGCGGGAAAGACCGGCAGGATCTTCTCGATTTTTTCCTTGAGCGTGTGCCTGACGCCAAATCCAATGAACAGCGGCACGACGACCATCATGATGACGCTGATCATCATCTTCACAAATGGCACTTCCAGCCTCGAACGAGCCAAGAGAAACGTCAAGCCCGGCGTTAAAAGGGGGCACAGCAGTGTGGAGACCGTCGTCAGCGAAACCGAGTAGGCCGTATCCGCCTTGGCGATAAAACACATCACGTTACTGGCCATCGCTCCGGGCGCTGAGCCGGTCAGGATGAGACCGACCGCGATCTCCGGCGGCAATCCGAAAAGCTTCGACAGCACAAACGCACCGAGCGGCATAATACTGAACTGCGCCGCCGAGCCGATTAAAACGATAATGGGTTTGGCGATAATGCGCTTGAAATCTTCGACTTGAAGGACCGCTCCGATGCCGAACATCGTCAGCGCAAAAAACCAATCCATATAACCCTTCAACGCCACAAACGGCCCCGGCCAAACATACGCCACCACCCCAAAAACAATCACCCAAATAGCAAAGTATTTCGTATAAAAGGACAGTATCTTCTTCAGCATAGTACCGAGTATAAAGACCTATGGCCATTGGGACAATCCCAAAAGTTTTGCACTGCAAAAAATCGCGAGGACCACAAGCTCATAAATCAATTGACTTCTGAATCCCGAAGATTACCCTTATAGTTATGACGTACTTTTAGTGGAGATCACATGGCGCAGAAATCTAAAATCGAATGGACCGAATCCACATGGAATCCCGTAACCGGTTGTACGAAAATCAGTACGGGCTGTAAGAATTGTTATGCCGAACGCATGGCCTTGCGTCTGAAAGCCGCCGGTAGCCCCAACTATGCCAACGGTTTCAAAGTAACACTTCATCCCCATGCCCTCGAAATCCCCTTGCGCTGGAAGCAGCCCCGTACGATCTTTGTTAATTCGATGAGCGATCTTTTTCATAAAGACGTCCCTTTCGATTTCATCTCGAAGATCTTTGACGTTATGTACCGCGCTTCTCACCATCGGTTTCAGATTCTCACGAAGCGATCCGGCCGCTTGCTCCAACTTAGCTCTAAATTGAACTGGCCCGAAAACGTCTGGATGGGCGTGACTGTTGAGAATGCCGACTGTATGTTCCGCATAGAGGACCTCCGAGAAACAGGTGCAACCATAAAATTCATTTCCTTCGAACCGCTCTTAGGTCCGCTTCCCAACATTGACTTGAAAGGCATTAACTGGGTCATCGTCGGCGGCGAATCCGGCCCGAAAGCAAGACCTATGAAACCCGAGTGGGCCACAAATATACGCGATCAATGTCTCTCAGAAAAAGTCCCCTTTTTCTTTAAACAATGGGGCGGTGTAAATAAAAAAAAGTCCGGCCGAATACTTGATGGACGTACATGGGACCAGATGCCGACTCGGTTAGGACCAGATTCACGGGATTTAATTTATGAGTCACAAGGCAGACAAATCGTTCTTCAACAAAAAACGGCACTGGTCTAAAAGAAAAGATGGGATTCTGGAGTGTTATCTCCCTCCATACCTTCTGAAAATCGCAACACAACCACATCCAATTCTTATTGTGGATGCTTTCGCCGGCCCGGGGAAATTTGGCGATGGGGAAGCTGGCTCTCCTCTACTTATATGCCAGAGTATTCAAGAGGCTTTATCAAAAGGACTTTCTGTTTCTGTATCTGCCTTGTGCATAGAAAACGATACAGAACTCTACTCGGAATTGACTGAATCGATTGATAAATTTCCATTTGCCAAAGCAAAACACGGAAAATTCGGTGACTATATCCCATGGATTCAAGAAAAGGCTAAGAACCACAGTGTTTTTCTCTATGTTGATCCGTTCACAGTTGAAGGACTTGATTGGGATCAGATGGACTCCATCTTCCAACACCTGAGTATTTCTCATATGAGTATTGAAATCCTTATGAACTTCAATGCCCGAAGTTTCGTTCGTCGAGGATTAGCTGCTCTTAGGCTTACTGTTCCTGAACCTAATTCAGAAATTGAAGACTTGGAAGAAATCGATGTTCAACTTATAACGCCACCATCAATTGAGAAACTGGACATAGTCGTAGGGGGAAACTGGTGGCAAGAAATTCTCAAATCCTCGATAAGCTTCCCTGAGAAACTTCAAGCCGTGACAAATGGTGTTTATGTAATGTTGTCAAAAAGGTTTAGAGAGGTCTGTCAACACGCAATCAAAGCGCTGCCTCATCATACTGTTCCAAAATACTACTTGATATTCGGTTCCCGTCATCCAGATGCACTAATTCTGATGAATGATCAAATGATCAAAAGCCGACAAGTACTCGCAGAACTTGCAAAACCCAAAGAGCCCACTCTGTTCGAAACGCGATCCGTTGAATTAGTCCCTGACATTGAAGAACTGCCTCCAATTATACTCAGACATGCTTCACAACCCATAATTCGCCACAACGTAATTCTCAATATAATACGGGATTACTTTGGTCAATTTTCTAAGAAACAAATCAGAGGCTGTATAGAGCAAATGTTGAAGATAGGAAAACTGAAATCTGAAACAGGTAAAACCAGAATCAATGACAAAACCAAAATTTTTAGGGCAAAATAATTAAACTAATAAAGTCTGATGGGAAGCGAATCTGCCAAAACATACTTCACAGTGAAAATAGTGTGAGGAATACAGATACAATTCAAGGTAAGATGTCTTTGTAGTCGGCGCAGAATTTTTTGCGTTGGCATGGGGGGCAGTGGGTGCCGCTCCAGATGGCGTCGAATTGCGCCATGATTTTTTCGACGATGGTTTTCTCATCGGTGATGATGCCGGACTCGAAGTTTCTTCGGTGCTCACTTTTGGCGCCCATGCCGGCGCCGGTGAGATTGGCGCTGCCGGAGTAGGCGAAACGTCCGTCAATGACCACCGCTTTGAGATGGACTCGCGGGCACAAGATTCTCTCCATGCCGTCGATTAAATTCGGATACCGGTCGAAATCTTTTCGAAAAGCCGGGCCCGGCTCTTTGGCATGCAAAAGCCGGATCTCTACTCGGCGCTTGGCCAGATCGGATAAGATCTCAAGGAACGGAACCATCCGGCCGCCTTTGGCCACGTGAAGGTCTTTCAAATCGGACGTGGCGAGCCAGAGGAATTTTCGCGCCTTGGCAATGCGTTCACAAATGACCTTTTCGTATAGGTCCCTGTCTGTAATGAAATCAAGCATACGTGCAATGGTATTCTACCGATGAACGCGGGATCAGGCAATAAGACGCACTCTGGAGTTATAGGACAGTGAGAAAATATTCGTACGGAATGGGAGGGCGGAAGTCTCTTTGAGGAATTTATGGAGGTGTACCTGTTGCGTGAGATCGCCAGGGCTATTGCGAGGATTTTTTAGGAGCTTTCTGATCCTCTTCCGCTTTAGGCTCGTTGTCCCCCGGCTCATGCGCTTGTTTCTCGGCTTTTTCGCGTTGAATCGCGTCGTAAATCTCTCGACGATGTACCGGTATCTCCTTCGGGGCCGTGATACCCAGACGAACTTTATCTCCACGAACATCCACGATGATGATCTCGACATCATCGCCGATCATAATTGACTCATCTCTTTGTCTGCTGAGAACCAACATTGCTAACTCCTTTTTTCAGCTGGTCTTACTTACTGGTTACCCTACGAAAGAATCCGGCCAACTGTTCGTCTCTTTGCTCCTCAATTTTATCTATATATCCTTGTCCTATAACTACTTAACTTAACAATGCCATCGCCAAAACAAGCATGACACAACTATATTTCGGCTAATTCAAAGGCCGAAACCAACTAATTCTCTTTTCTGGCCGGGTAATTGGGTAAGCTCTCAAGATGAAACGAGCATAAATACTTTTTAAATAAGAACCTATGCGAACAACAAGATTGAAAAAAAGATGTGTAAATTTTGCCCCGGATGGCGAATTCGGGTCTCAAAGCTCATGTTTTCGCCAGTAGTCGAAACGAATCCCCATCCAGAATCCGGCAATGGAACCCAGGGTGCCGTATGCTACCATTTCTACAGGCAACACGGAAACAACCGCGTTTGAGAAAACCGCCGCCGGCCAATTGGAAGTAAGATAGACAGCATTTTTGGCATAAACACTTAAGGAAAAAACAGTTACAAAAAGAGTGGAGACGATGGACCAGACATAGCCGACACCGAGAAACTTCTTGGCGACAAAAGCGGCAATGCCGAACGACATAAATACGGCGAACATGATCTGTCCGGTGGCAGGTTGGGCAACAACGGAACTCAGTTGATCGTCGCGCATACTGACATCCTGAGCAAACATCCGAAGGAAGAATTGTGCTATGACGGCCGATGCCGCCAAAGCCGTGACGGCATTTAAATACTTAACCGGATTGGCTTTCGATACTGCTTTCTTCCCATCCGGCTTCGCTTTTGAAAAGATTTTCCAGCATAAAAGCGGTCCGACACAACCGGCGGCAACAATAATCAGCCAAATCACCGGTTCCCACCTGAGCGATTCGATCAGTTCCTTTCGCTGGGCGGCGGTCGGATAGAGTTGCATCAAAGACGCCATACTTCCCGATCGCATCGCCCAGACGGCCAAACCAAACGGAGCCGCGAGAATGCCGATTTCTTTACCGTGCGGCCAGGAAATAAAATATCCGATAAAACCGGCCGCCAAGGCCAGGATCGCCAATGTCACGATGCCGCTGGGACGGACCATACCGGTCGTCGCAACCGGTTCCGAAAGTTGCCAGCCGAGAAAACCGATTAACACGACACCAACGGCCGCGGCGGCGCCAATCCTTAACTTCATTACCCAAGATAGTTCCATCGTTCTGCTTCCTTCATCATATCGGCTACAGAGTACCATTAAAACAACAATCGGTCAATGACACAATTTCCCTCTTTGTCCTTTCAGTTCAACAAGTCAAAAGTTTTTCTCTTTTCTCGATCTGCTTTGTGTGCTATATTGCCTATGTTTAAGGGTTCTGGAAAATTGAAGGGTAAGCATATATTATTTTAGAAAATCTCTTTTCACGATTTTCCAAAAATAATGAGCAACCATTAGGGATAATGCACTATTGAGTAATCCGTAACGCATCTTAATTTTACAGGACTCAACGTCGTGTTGAACTGAAGGAACAGGGACTATAGAAAGGATGCTATGAGTCAACCGAGTACGGAAACCTTCAATGCAAAAATCCGAACACGCCGAAATGAACAATGGGCCACGGTCGGGACGATCAGTCGATTGGACTTAGCCGGTAAAAAATTTCATTTCATCGGCGCCGGGGGCGTCGGAATGAGCGGGCTGGCGCAGCTCTTGATGAATAACCATGCCATCGTCGCCGGATCGGACCAGGCGCCGACCGAGGTCACAGACCATCTTTGCCGGATCGGGGCGGATATACAAATCGGCCACAACGCCGAGAATCTCAGTCCGGCGACGGACGCGGTTGTGATCTCCGCGGCGATCAAAGAAAATAATCCCGAATTGAAACATGCCCGCGCGCGAGGTCACAAAGTCTATAAATACGCCGAGATGCTGGGCGAGTTGATGGACCATTATGAGGGCGTCGCCGTCAGCGGCACGCACGGCAAGAGCACGACAAGCGGATGGCTCACTTATCTTCTTAAGAAGGCCGGGATGGACACGAACTTCATCATCGGGGCCAATGTGAATCAACTGAATTGTTCTTCAGGCGCGGCTGAAAACAGGTGTTTCATCGCGGAGGCCTGCGAATACGACCGAAGCTTCCTCAACCTCAAACCCGCCATCACCTGCATTCTCAACATCGAGCAGGACCATCTGGACTACTACAAGGATGAAGACGAAATCGTCGAAGCCTTTCACGATTTCGCCCTCGCCACGAAACCGGGGGGCGTGCTGATCGCCAACGGCCAGGACGCGAATGTTGCCAAGATTATGGCCGATCTGGGCCGGCGAGCCGATACGGTGCCGTGTGAAACTTTCGGGCTCGACGAAAGCTGTAATTTCTGCGCCAGGAATATCGCCCTCGAAGACGGACTCTACCGCTTTGACGTCTATCGGGACGGCACATTCCTGGGCTCGACACGGATCTCGCTGCCGGGCCGGCACAATATACTCAACGCGCTGGCCGTCATAGCGATGGCGACCCACATCGGGCTGGAAGCCGAATGCATTCTTCAGTTGCTTCCGGACTTTGCCGGCATGGACCGCCGACTGATGTTGAAGGGGCAAGTGGGACAGATTACGGTGCTCGACGACTATGCGCATCATCCGACGGAAATCCGGGCGTCGCTCGCGGCGATACGCCAGCGGTATCGGCCGACGCGTCTCTGGTGTATTTTTCAGCCGCACCAGTATAGCAGAACAAGGTTTTTGCTTGATGATTTCGCAGAAAGTTTTAAGCTTGCCGATATAACGATTGTGCCGGAGATTTACTTTGTCCGCGATTCGGAGTCGGCCAAAAAAGAAGTGAACGCCCAGCTTCTGGTCGAGCGAATAGGAGGGCATGGAAGTCAGGCGCTCTTCATTGAAAGTTTCAAGGCCATTAGTGAGTATCTCAAGAGCAACGTCCGCTCCGGAGAGTTGGTCGTAACCATGGGTGCAGGCGATATTTGGAAGGTAGCAGATGTCTTTGTTCAGTGGCTTGGAGGAAATCGTTAAAACCAACTATCCGTTGGCCAAGCAGACGTGGTACGGTCTCGGCGGGCCGGCCGATTATTTTATCAGACCCAAAACCATCGAACAGCTCCAAACGGTCGTCGAACGGTGCCGCGAAAACGGCGTCCGGATTCAGGTCCTCGGCTTTGGCTCGAATCTGCTCGTCAGCGATGAGGGGGTTCGGGCGGCGGTGATCAAACTCGACGGCGAGCAGTTTACCGAAATCCACTTCGACGGCTTGGAGGTCACCGCCTGGGCCGGCGCGGAATTAAGCAAGCTGGTTCTAACCTGTGTGGAAAAAGGGCTCTCAGGCATCGAGGCGCAAACCGGGATTCCCGGCTCGGTCGGCGGAGCGGTCAAGATGAACGCCGGCGGCAATTTCGGAGACTTCGGCTCGGCCGTGGAAACGGTCACGCTGATGGACAGTACCGGCAATATCTTCGAAAAGAGCAAGCCGGAGTTGGTCTTCGACTATCGCCAAACGAACATTACGGCAAAATTCATCCTCAATGCCCAATTGAAACTCAATCCCGCTACGCCGGACCAAATCATGCAGACGGTCAAAGAGATTTGGATCTATAAAAAGAACAATCAGCCGCTGAACACGAAGAATTCCGGTTGCATCTTCAAAAATCCCAGAGGTGTTTCAGCCGGCGCCTTGATCGACAAGGCCGGCCTAAAAGGTTTGCAGGTCGGCCAGGCCGTTGTCAGCGACAAACATGCGAACTTCATCATCGCCCAAGACGGGTGTAAGAGCCGTGATGTTCTGAGACTGATAGAAGCCATCAAGCAGAGAATCAAAGAACAGTTCGATCTCGATTTGGAACTCGAAATCGAGATTTGGTAGCAACAATGATAAACAAGAAACTGAAAGTGGCTGTTCTTACCGGCGGTATCGGCACCGAACGGGACGTCAGTCTTCAAAGCGGGCAGTGCGTGACGGACGCATTAAGGGAGGCAGGCGTTCGCGTAGTCACCGCCGATATTCGACCGGACGAGCTTGATATCCTCCAGGACCGGAGCATCGATATATTCTTCCCGGCGCTCCACGGCACATTCGGAGAAGACGGCCAGCTCCAGCAAATGCTCGAGGACCGATCGCTCCTTTTCACGGGCAGTGGATCCATCGCCAGCAAGCTGGCATTTGACAAAATGGCGAGTAAAGAGCTTTTTGAGGTCGAGGGCGTCGCCGTGCCGAAGGCGGTGGAGTTCCGCCCCGAAAGCAACGTCGAGCTGCTCCATCAGCGACTCTACCAGTTCTCGCGCACCTATGTCGTCAAACCCGTCCGGGAGGGAAGCAGCGTGGGCGTTCAGATGGTCTCGACGCCGGACGAAGCTCTCGAAGCCGCGTGGAAAGTGTATAACCGGTTCGGAGATTGCATGATCGAGGAATTTGTCCCGGGCAGAGAGGTCACCGTCAGTCTCCTTGGCGAGAAGACCTTGCCGATCATCGAGATTCGAACGCGCAGCGACTTTTACGACTACCAGGCAAAATATATCGACGAACGGACGGAATTTCTTTTTGATACGATAACGGACCCGGCTGTTGCCGCACGTATCAGCCGGGCGGCGATGGATTGCTTTGCGGCGCTCGGCTGCCGGCATGTCGCACGGGTCGATTTCATCCTGGGCGATGACGGAACGGCTTATGTTCTGGAAGTGAATACGATCCCGGGATTTACGACTCATTCCCTTTTGCCCAAGGCGGCGGCAAAAGCCGGATTACCTATGAGCGATTTATGTGCGAATATCGTCGAAGCCGCGTACGCCTCGCTCCTGAGCCGCAACGCATGAAGCAAGATACGTCATCATGAAGTTCAGGAAGAACAAACAAAAGGCACAAACGAAAAGCGTCTCATTTAAACGCGGGAATCCCAAAAAGAGAAAGAGCCAGGCCGGCATTTTGGGACCGAGCTTAAAAAGTATGCTGAGGGTGTTGGGGATCGTCGGCACGCTATGCGGGATCGCTCTTGGGCTGGTCCTCCTGGAGAGATATGTAGGAAAAACGACGTCCACCTCAACAGATGACATGCGACCCGAGCTGGTCGATGTCCCGGCGTGGGTCAGCGAACCGCTCAAAGAAAAGGTCTATGCCGCAGCAGAAGGGTACGGCGAGAATCCGATCCTGGACGAGGATGCCGCACTTTCCGTGCAACATCACATCGTTGAACAGATCCCCTGGCTGGACGAGGTGAAGGTGCGCATCAACCACGGTCGTCTTTACATCGCCGGACGCTGGCGCAAACCTGTTGCGCTGATCAAATCCGGTCCGTTTCAATTCTACGTGGACCTCGAACAAGTCGCGCTCGATTATGTGCCGATGCCGCATCTGACGATCGTCGAAGTCACGGGGCTCTCGCCGACGATAACGGTTCCGCCGCTGGGCGAGGTCTGGCCCCGAAACGATTTAGCCGCAGCGATCCAGATACTGGACCGGCTCAACAAAATGGACGCAACGCAGACGCCGGATAAGCCGTTGCTGCAAGAGATCGACCACATCGACGTCAGCAATTACAAAGGCCGCCAGAACAGCAACCAGGCGCATATCATCCTCTACTCGAAAGACAATACCGAGATATTGTGGGGCGCCGAGATAGGGACATGGCAGCGACACCTGGAATCGACGGACGAAGAAAAGCTGGCCAAGCTCTACCACTATTATGAAACCTACGGCTCGCTGTCCGGCCGCGCCAAATTCATCAACCTCTATGACCCGCGCGACAAAGTCCCCCTGCCCATCGACAGATATTAAACCCCCAGCAGGGTGTGCACCGCACGCCACAATAATCTACGTTCCCGCCAGACGATTCAATGCCTCTGCTATTTCGGTATAGCCATAGGGAATCTGAAATTCCACGCAGATGGCTTTGAATCGCTCAAGGCTCGTTTCGCTCAGGGTGCTCTGCAAATCCGTATCGCGACGGCAGCCAAAGATTCGACACCCGGCAAAACGATACTTATAAACCTCGCACTTGCCGGCTTTGTTATAAGGACATCGCCCTCCCGGCATCGGCTTGATTTCCTCGGGATTTAGATGGGCCGCCAGGTACATCAACTCCGGCGGGGTAAGAAATAACCGGTGATCGAACGCCTCGAAATCACAGCAATCGCCGCAAACCTTACACGTGCCGGCTAATTCGCCGCAATGCCGTATCTGCGCGTCGAGCCAGGCATAAACATCGGCAACTCTCTTGAGCACGTGATCGTTTACTTCGCATCCAGCCACCATTTCTTTTCCTTCTTGATCCTTTCGATCTCCTCGAAACTGTAATGCCGGCCGCGATTGATGCCGGGGCATTTCTGTCCCGCCTCGTTCCAGGCATTCGGGCTGCTCAGATTGCTCGGCCAGAACGGCCAGCTTCTGCACTGGGCCGGCCGAACGGAATAGATGGCGCATCGTTTCTGCCCGGCACATTGTTCCAAAAAGATGCAGTCCTTCGTCGTTGAATGCTCGATGATCGTGGTCCGCAAGCCGACGCGGCGCAGGTATTTCCGTCGCAACTGCCCGACCGTCATCTTCAAAAAATCAGCGAGGATTTCGATCTCCGGCCGCGTCACCCAGATATACCCCTCCCCCGGTCCGGAGCAACACTCGCCGCACTCCGTACACTCAAAATGCAAACCCGCAATATACCACCGAGTTCTTTTCTTAGTCCCGGATTTCACACACTCGTCATCCCGGAGGATCCATTGAATGAACAACAAACATCCCCCATCATTATAACCGCATAAGTGTAAATTCATCCATTACCAGGATGTACGCTTATTCATTCCACATATTGTTTACTTCTGGATTATAAGGGAATCCATCCGGGACGTCAATGATCGTCCACTATTGTGGGACCGAATTCGAATTCAATTCCCATGTTTAAAAAGAACAAAGGCTGATAACTTCTAAAGCTATCAGCCCTTGACGATATTGAATCTTTCGCTTCCTTTTTGAGTTGGCTTATTGACCCAGGTCGGCTGAACAGACGACTAACCGCGGGCGGGCATCCAGAGTGATCGAGCCGTTGGCGTGAATCTGCCAGCCGTCGCCGGTGCCATTGGCCCGGATGGCGACCCCGTAGTCGGCCGTACCGGTGCGGACGCCTTCCAGATAATCGGTCACGTCGAACCAGACCTCCGCCCCGCGGATGAAGCCTTCATTGGAATCGAGGGCCGGGCCGATGTCCCCATCGCCGATCTGCAAGCCGTTGACGGCCCCGAAGCTCGAATGCAGCGACGTCGTATCCCAGGGCCGCAGCATCGCATACGCCGAATAGAGACCGTTAGTACGAGCACTCAGGCTGGTATCCCCGGTGGTTATCACGACCCACGCTCTGGCCACGGGTACGTCCGTCGGGGCCTGTCCCGGCTCTGTGCCGAAAACGTTATCGAATTTCACCAGGGCCAGATCGTCGGGCGAGCTGGTATTGCCGGCGGTGTCGGTAAAAACCACCCCGTCGAGAAACGTCTGGTCGAGTACCGAGCCATCTTCGGTCCTTTCAGGATTATCGAGATCACCGGTGTCTTCAATGCTGGCATTCGTGCCGCTGCGGACAATGGCCATCGTCGTGCCGGCATAATCGTCTGCCCCATCCTGGAACGTATTCATTGCGGCCGGAGCGGTCGTATAGGTGACCTCGAGCTTGGGCCGTGAATCGCTTAGCGGATAGCCCGTGGTGCGAATCGACCAACCGTCGGTGGTGTTCGCGACCTCGTTAATCAGGTCAGGCAGGCCGGCCTGGATGACAAGACCATGATTCTCCACGCCGTCCATCCAGGATTGAACGACCGATGTCACGTTCGTGCCCTCTGTGATTCCCGGGATTTGGTAGCCAAAGCCGCCCACGGGCCGGGTGGCCGAGCCGTCTTGCCACCAGGCGCCCCGGCTGACCAGATTCGTGGTCGAGCTAAAATCGCCGAAGTACGTGGTCGTCGAATCGAACGGCTGAAGTAGGCCCGCGACGCCGTAGGGACCGCCCGTTTGAGCGTTTCCCACCAGGCTCGTGGTCACGACCAATTCGGCGCTAAGAATGGTCGCCCCGGCCGGGATCTGACCCGGCTCACTGCCGATGATATTATCGAACCGTATCAGCCTCTGCTCGTCGGGCGACGAATCTGTTTTGTAGCCATCAAGGAAATCGTTTGCGACCTCACTGCCGTCTATATTATGATCGTTTCTTTCGCTGATCGTGCGATCGAACGTCCCGGTGTAACCATCGACGCCATTTTGAAAGCTGACGGTCACGACCTCGGCGCCTGCGATCCCGGCCAGAGCCACACAAAGGCCACCCGCCAGTGCGGCGCGAAAAACGACACTCTTCAATTTAGCAATCATCATAATAGTCTCCTTTTGAACTTGACCCTAAAAATAAAACATTCACTCACGACACAATAGTCCAAACAGTTTTTTCTTAGGCTCAATAACAAAACCAAGATTGTCATTCCGAGCCCGTTCGGCTATGCTCAGGGTAAACTCCGCCGAGGAATCTATTGAAACAGCCCCGCGAAGCGGTTCCTTTTTTTCAGGTTTGGTTTTGCCAGAGCCTCTTCCTCCCGGATTTCACCCACGCCATCCCGAGAAGTTAATTCTATCACCGAAAAATCTCCTCACACGTTCATCACCTCACAACCGGAAATAGCTCAAAACAGTATGTCATTCCCGCGAAAGCGGGAATCCACTTCAGCCGTCATATTTCTGGATCCCTGCCTCCGCAGGGATGACAGCGTCAATCGAACAATTCGACCCTGCCTCAACCTGAATTATACGAAATCCAACCCGACAGGTCAATAACAATAGCTCACTACCATTGAGAACCCCGGTCCATAGGGCTATGGGAATCTGAAAACCATCAGATTCATCTTGAAAAACCGACTTCAATAGTGTAGGTTCTTGATAAAAGAAGAACGACGCGAGACATCTTGGATTGATGATTCAGAGCAAGCCGTGCGAAAAAGAAAATGATGGGAGAAGCTGCAAATAAACAAAAGTGGAAGAAAAGAATAGGGGAATATCTATACGTAGACAATCCTCGTCAATTTGAAAATGTTGTATAATATTTTGTTAGAGATGAAACCCATGAAAGAAATTCCAATGCCCAAGTTATCGTATGAAGAACTTCAGAAACTTCTCGCTGAGCGTAAGAAAGACAACCTTGAACTACATAAAAAGATCGTGAAGCTACAGTCTAATGAACGTTCACTTAAGAACAGGATCAAAGCACTTGAGGAACAACTTGAAGAAGAGGAGCAAGCGCCTAAGGTGAAAGATTTACTTGATGAGATCGGTAAAAACGGCCCTCCTCCACCTCCTGGTGCGGTTGAGGCATAGGAAGAATTGGGGCCAAATCTTCTTTCTGCAACTTATTCATTGGCAAGGCGCAGGATGGACCTCCCTTGAGGCTGCCTATCCTACCTATTTCTGTAGATATTCAATCTTTCCTTGTTGAGGACAGGTCCGTGTGAGTCCGTGTTCAATCGGCGCGGACATTATAGGTGTAAAGATCTTGATCGCAACGGATGTAGAGTCTCCCGCCGCAAACAACGGGGTGGGCGAGATAGGAATTGGTGGGCTTCTTCTTCATCTCGCATTGACTCGCAATCCCGAAGCCGTCTTCCGTGACATCGAGCAGGTACATCGCGTCGTCGTCATTGAGGGCGTAAAATTTTCCGTATAGTCTATCTTTCTACACTTCTACACCACAATGTTTTTACTTCAACCAATGTTCCGCCGGCATCATTAGAAACTCATCCAGAGATATGCCTTGGCCGCCAACCAATAATCGGCGATTGACTTCAAATTTTTTACAGAAAGCTTCCATGCCCGGCAATGCATATGACTTAACCGTACTTTTGACTTCGATGGCTGTCAGAAAATTTCCTAAGCGTAGAATGAAATCCACTTCCCTATTGCGGTCTAACCAATAATAAACGTCAATGTGTTTGCTTCTTCCATCATTGACTAAATGTGCCCCAACAGCGGATTCGACAAGCCGGCCCCAATAATCACGATCCGACTGTGCTTGATCAAATGACTGATTAGATAACGCGGCCATAAGTGCTGTATTCAGTACCAACAATTTTGGGCTTGAACCTCTTTGACGAACACGCTGACCTGCATATTTGGGTAATCCTCTTAACAATCCGGCTCCATTTAATAAATTTAGGTAATGCGCCAATGTTGTCGTATTTCCTGCGTCCTGCAGTTGGCCGATCATTTTTTGATAAGACATGATCTGCCCTGAATATTCGCAGCCGAGATGAAAAAGTCGTCGTAGCAAGGCCGGTTTATCGACGCGGCTCATCAAAAGGATATCCCTTGAAATGGTCGTTTCAATCAAAGAATCTATAATGTAGTTGACCCAGCGGTTATGGTCATCGATGAGGGTTGCCGCTCCCGGATATCCTCCATAATAGATGTATTGCTCGACGGTAAAACCGAAGCATTGTTTCATCTCGCCATACGACCAATGTGTAATCGGAATAAGCTCAAAGCGCCCTCCCAAACTTTCGGTTAGACCTTTGTGTACCAAGAGAGGAGAAGAGCCCAATATCACGACTCTCAAGGGAATTTTTTGTATGGTGTCTTCATCCCACAATTTCTTGACGGTCTCCGACCAGCCCGAGATTTTCTGTATCTCATCAACGATCAATACGGCTGGTCGATTTCCTTTTTTGGAGATGGTTTTTGTTCGGGCAATGTCCCATTGCTGATTGAGCCAGGTTCTATCCTGCAACGTAGGCTCATCGGCAGATACGTAATGCGAAGGCAGACCGCATTTTTCCATCACTTGTCTGGCCAATGTTGTTTTACCTACTTGCCGAGGCCCAGCGAGTGCTTGCATAAAACGTCGTTTTTCAAGAACACGTTTGAGTACTATTTCAAAGACAGGTCTTCTGTAATTGTCCATAACAACCTCCGTTTACAAATTACTCAATACTTTGAGTAATTATACTCACGGGCTTACAAAAGATCAACAAAGGTTTGATTATAAATTTTTTACATATCCAATATCGAAAGTCGAAAACCGTGCAAATCCATGTTCAACGGGCGCGGACGTCGAAGGCGTAGAGGTTTTGATCGCAGCGGATGTAGAGTCTTCCGGCGGAGACGACGGGGTGGGCGAGGTAGGAATTGGTGGGTTTCTTCTTTATCTCGAATTGGCTGGCGATGTCG
>Ga0272441_10008233_pt1 | contig 16577 bp, 17 predicted proteins | sample SSMProp6N_FD_193582 | JGI IMG/M metagenome (GOLD analysis project Ga0272441, IMG submission 193582) | Marine sediment archaeal communities from Little Sippewissett salt marsh, Falmouth, MA, United States - SSM-Prop-6N | ecosystem: Environmental > Aquatic > Marine > Wetlands > Sediment ...
ACCCATACCAAACTCCTTGTACTACAAAATATGATACTTTGTTATATTTTCTTTCTACCTATGTATTAATCATTAAATTCTTTAGATCAAGTACTTTTTGTGTTACATTAGTATTATTATAGCAATTTATGTTTTTATTAAACATTGTCAATAGGATCTATGACAAAAAAAGATTACACAAAACGAATAGAAGGTCTCAAAAAATTAATCGATTATCATAATTACCGCTACTATATATTGGATAATCCCGATATTTCAGACGGTGAATATGATCTGTTGATGCGTGAACTTATAACTCTTGAATCCGAGCATCCTGAACTCATCACGCCGCAGTCCCCGACCCAGAGAGTCGGAGCAACACCGGCAAGCATTTTTTCTCCCATGGTGCACAGGATACCTCTGTTGAGCTTGGATAATGCCATGAACATCGAAGAACTGTCTGCCTTTCACCACCGAGTTGCAAAATGGCTTGGTTCCGATACGATCACATACTGCTGTGAGCCCAAATTCGACGGCCTGGCGGTCGAACTGATTTATCGCAATGGAATCCTCATTCAAGGCGGCACTCGAGGGGACGGATTTAGAGGTGAAGACGTCACTCAAAATCTGCGTACTCTCAGAAGTGTCCCTTTGAAACTTATGAAACCCGATCCACCAGATCTTTTGGAGGTCCGGGGTGAAATTATCATGTACAAATCCGCTTTCGAGGAACTGAACCGGGAGCGGACGCAAAAAAAAGAAAGTCTATTCGCTAATCCAAGAAATGCAGCGGCCGGATCATTGCGGCAGCTGGACCCTTCAATAACGGCCAATCGCTCACTTGTATTTTTTGCCTACGGCGTATCGGAATATACCGCCTTGGGTATAGACTCACAGTTTTATATTTTGGACAAACTCAAAGGTCTCGGTTTCAAGATCAATCCGGAGAAAAAGCTCTGTAACGGACTGGAAGAGGTTGTTGATTTTGTCGAGCATATGAGCTCTATCAGAGAAAAACTTCCCTATGAAATAGATGGTGTTGTTGTCAAAATCGATAATATTCGTGAACAGGAAAATCTTGGAACAAAGGCCAGGGCGCCACGTTGGGTAATTGCATACAAATTTCCCCCGAGCCAGGCAACAACTAAGCTTCTTGATATCAAGGTCCAGGTCGGCAGAACCGGAGTATTAACCCCTGTGGCTGTACTGCTACCGGTCAAGGTCAGTGGTGTCGTTGTCAGCAGAGCCACCCTTCATAACCAAGATGAAATCCTGCGCAAAGACGTTCGCATTGGTGATAGCGTTTTGATACAGCGTGCCGGCGATGTGATTCCTGAGGTGGTGGGGCCGGTTGTTGGCAAAAGAACCGGTGATGAACAGACCTTTTCCATGCCACAGACATGTCCTGTATGTGATTCGCCTGTGGTCAGGGACTTTGATCAGGCAAAAAATATGGTAGGAGTAGTTTACCGCTGTGTCAATATGTCCTGCCCTGCTATTATCAAACAGGAAATAGCTCACTTTGCATCTAAAGATGCACTGGATATTGAAGGACTCGGCCGAAAAATAATTGAGCAGATGGTTGAGAAACAACTCGTGCAAAACGTTGCAGACATCTATAGCTTACGCTATGAACAGGTGGTTCAGTTGGATGGTTTTGCTGAAAAATCGGCTTTGAATCTGCTGAATTCGATTGCTGAAAGTAAAAATGTAAGCCTTGAAAGATTTATTTATGCTTTGGGCATACCCCATGTGGGATCTGTCAAGGCCAGAGACTTGGCTAGGCGGTTTGGATCTTTGGAGGCCATTATGATTTCAAGCTATGATAATCTGAAAACAATCGAAGGCATTGGCCAGGAAATTTCGCAGTCAATTGTCGACTTTTTTTCAAATAAGGAGAACCTTAAAGTTATTGAGAAGTTGATATTAAATAATCTGAATGTTAAAACTCCAGACAAACCTGTAAAGAACGGAACAATATTTTCCGGCAAGAGTTTCTGTTTTACCGGGACACTGCATTCCATGAACCGTTCGGAGGCCAAAGTCCAGGTGGAGAATCTTGGGGGACGGGTAGTAAATTCGGTAAGTGCAAAACTTGATTATTTGGTTGCCGGCCGTAATCCAGGATCAAAATATGATGCGGCCCGGGATCTGGGTGTGAAAATTATTGATGAAGATGCCTTTTTACGATTTTCACAGGGATGATCCGATCCATGAAAGCCTTTAATTTGAAAATACAGGGTAAAGTACAGTGGGTCGGTTTTCGAGCAAGCACCCAGCAAGTAGCGCAGGCGCTTGGGGTCGAGGGATGGGTGAGGAATACACCTGATGGGTCGGTTGAAATACATGTGCAAGGTGAAGATGAAAAAGTGGAACAACTGCTTGAGTGGTGCTACAATGGTCCACCGGGGGCAGATGTCAAACGAGTGGATGTGCTAAAAACCAATCCCGATGAAACAATTATGAGATTCTCAATTCTCTTTTGAAGGATGTACTTTGGCTTCTGATAGTATCAGGTTAAGCATAAAGCTTACTCCTGACATTATAACGGCTGCGGTCAATGCTGTCCAGAACCCTTCAACCGTAAAACCCTTGACGATTTCGGATGTGATCAATACCAGTCCGGCATTAATCACAAAGGTAAAAAGGCCAAGAGTCAAAATGTTTAGCGGAAGAGTGAGTAAAATCACGATCGGTCGAAAAAAGGCATTCAAGAGACCTATACACAAGGCAGCCAATAGAAGGCTCCATCCGTTTGCGACCGTGATGCCATGCAGCAACCATGTCGCCAGGGCAAGGGAGACTGCGGAAATAGTCCATTTCAAGGCAAATCTCGTAAAACTTGTCATTGGAATATCCCTTCTTGTCTTAACCCAATTCAAAGCACAGGTTTAAGGTATTTGCAAAAGGAAAGTTATAGAAATGAGGCTTGCATATATTTTTCTTTTGGTATATTAGTTTTGCGCTCCTTGCTCCGACAGGGGCTACAAAACCGTAAGGAGGAATGAATGAACTTATACGAGTTGATGTTTATCCTTAGTCCTGACCTTGAGCAGGATATACAAGAAAAACTTCTACAACGCCTTGAAAGCACCATCACAAAGAATAGCGGCAGGATAATCAGGGTTGTTGATATGGGAGTAAAAAATCTTGCATACAAGATCAAAAAGAAACCAAAGGGTCGCTACTTCCTGAATTATCTGGAAGGCCCAGGGTCCATGATCTATGAAATAGAACGCTTTCTGCGGATTGACGAAAACATTTTGAGATTTGTTCTTTTCAAAATGGAAAAACATGTCACGGTTGAGGATCTTGAAGAAAAACCGGAACAATCGCCGGAAGAGAAACCGGAAGAGAAACCAGAACAATCAGCAGAGGAACCGGCAGAAGTGAGTTCCGAAGAGAAGGGGGTAGAAAAAGATGCAGAATAGAGCGAGAAGAGGTCCATCAAACCAGCGGTATCGACCCTACTTCAAAAGAAAGACCTGCAGATTCTGCGAAGACAAGAATCTCAAGATAGATTATAAAAGCCCACAGGTTCTCAAGGATTTGATTACTGAGCGAGGCAAAATATTGCCAAGAAGGATTACTGGGACCTGTTCTCGTCATCAGAGAAAGCTGACTTTGGAAATCAAGCGGGCCAGAATTATGGCTCTTTTGCCATTTAGCGTACACGATTAGAATTATGCCTCTTGAAACAAGAGGCCGTTTATTACACTGGCCGATAACCGGGGCTTTTCTTTTTCTCTGTATTGTCGTGATACTCCTGCCTATGCAGGTGTTGCCCCTTACAATATTTTTGCCTGCTGTGTACTGTCTCTGGTCTGAAAGGTTTTCCGGTTTTAAGCCTGTTTTGATCAGTCTGATTCCTGCACTCTTAATGGTGTATCCGCCATTCATTCCAGGTACGCTTTTATATTTTGCTTTTGTTTTTTGTGGTTTTTTACTGTCTTTGGCTGTAAAACAACGGTTCGTCGGTCTGGCTGTTTTTGTACCCAGTGTTTTTCTTGGGATAATATTTATCCTCACTATGTTATTTCTGGCTCACAAACAGTCCATGAATCTCGCTGAATTTATGCAGGCTACGGTCAGTCTTATGATGGAAGATGTGACTGAGCTATATGCCCAAATGGTTACATCAAGTGATATGATGGACTTCAATATGAATAAGGCAACTATTGGAAATAGAATTCTGCGGCTTTCTCCAGCAATTTTACTTTCCGGTTTTACGTTTGTTATGTGGCTGAACCTGATTATTATTGCAGCCATCAAAAGGAACATCAGGTTGTTTTCCTGGAAAAGTCCTGATTGGGTGCTCTTGGTCTTTGTCTGTTCAGCCATGTTTTATATTATGGTTGAAATTGTACACGTATTTCAGAATAAAATCCTGGGTCTTGCCTCTCTAAATGTATTTCTCATGGCCTTACATGCCTATTTTTTTCAAGGTATTGCAATTGTAGGATATTTCTTTGATGTTCGAAATTGGAACAAAATTTTCAGATGGCTTATTTATTTATTGATCTTAAGTCAAGTATATATCATGATACTGGTAATTGGTCTCGGACTATTTGATGTCTGGTTCGATTTCAGAAAACGAATGATTAAACTCAGAAGGAGATAGAATATGAAGGTTGTTCTTTTGGAAACTATTGAAGGTCTTGGCAGTGTTGGCCAGGAAGTCAAGGTGAAAGACGGGTATGCAAGGAATTTTCTGATACCGAAAGGTATGGTTCTTCCGGCAACCGACAGCAATCTTAAGGCCTTTAAGGACAAGATCGAATCTAGGATACGATCTGAAGCAAAAACCAAGGAACATGCTGAGATGCTTTCCAAGCAACTCCAGGCAGTATCTTTGAGTTTTAATATGAAAACCGGGCAGGAAGGCAAGCTGTTCGGATCAATCACGAGCGTACATATTTTTGAAGCTCTGCAAGAAAAAGGATTCGAAATCGATAAAAAGAAAATAATTTTGACAGAACCCATTCGCCATGTTGGGACACACGAAGTTGGTCTGCGACTGTATGAAGGAGTTACCACAAACCTTAAAGTCGAAGTAAAAGCTGAACCAGAGGAGTAGCGGATTGGACAACGCTGCTGCAACTCTCCCGTATAATATGGATGCTGAACAGTATCTATTGGGAGGGGTGTTGCTGGAAAATTCAGCACTTGATATTTTAACAGAGATCATCAGCCCGGAAGACTTCTACTCGCAGAGGCATAAAATAATCTATGCCGAGATGCTGAAGATGCGGGACAGGGGAATTCCTATTGATATTGTATCGTTACCTGAAGCCCTTGAGGCTAGTGCCGGTCTCGATAAAGTCGGCGGTGCAAGTTATATTGCCCAACTCGGTGAGCGTATTCCAACTACCGCTAATATTGAATATTATGCCAGATTGTTAAGGGATAAAGCATTGTTGCGATCACTGATTACCGGGGCGGGAGAGATTATTAAAACCGCACGGACTCCGATGGAAGATGTCAGTGAGGCCATTGATGCGGCCTAACAGATCATATTCAATGTTCACAGGGAACTGCGTGATAAAAAAAGTGGATTGATCAAGATAGGAACCCTTCTACCGGAACTTTATCATAATCTCAGCAGACTTTCCAAAGGTGAGATTGTACAAGGTTCGGTTCAAACTCAGTTTTCCTCTCTGAATGAAAAACTCATGGGGGGTCTTCATGCAACAGACCTCGTAATAGTGGCCGGAAGGCCATCTATGGGGAAAACATCTCTGGCTGTGAACATAGCCCAGTACGTGGCAGTTGAGGAAAAATTTCCAGTTGCCATATTTTCTCTGGAAATGGGAAAAGAACAGCTTGCAACCAGAATGTTGTCTTCTCAGGCCAGAATTGATCAAACAAAAGTCAGAAGAGCAACCTTGAAACGGGAGGACTGGAATGTATTAATTGATGCATCGAATGTCATTTCAGAAGCACCTCTGTATATTGATGATACTCCGGGTATATCACCCATGGAAATCAGAGCAAAATTAAGGCGGTTGGCTACGAAAGAAGAACTTGGTCTGGTTGTGATCGATTATATGCAGTTGATGAGTTCCAGTACGAGGAATAATTCCCGGGAACAGGAAATTTCTGAGATATCAAGAGGTTTAAAGGCAATTGCCAAGGAGTTCAATGTGCCGGTGATGGCATTGAGCCAGCTTAATCGTAAAGTCGAGGGTCGGGAAGATAAACGCCCAATGATGTCGGAGCTGAGAGAATCCGGTGCTATTGAACAGGATGCAGACATCATTTTTTTCATCTATCGCGATGAATTTTACCATCCCAATTCTTCAGACAAAGGTTGTGCCGAACTAATTATCGCCAAACACCGAAACGGACCGACTGGAACAGTAAAATTGAAATGGTTCCCTGAGATAACGACTTTTGAACCGTTGGATTCGTATCGAGAGGAGTAAGGCTTAAAATAATGATGAATGGTTAAATCCGACGAAGGCAATAAAGTTCGTTGAGTACTTGAGTTAAAACTTCTTTCTTTTTAGGTAATTGCAATCTGAACCATTGAAGTCATCCAGCATTATTGCCTGTTCTTTTTCTATAGCATTTTTCATGCGCTGTAACGAACGGGCTTCAATTTGTCTGACACGTTCCCGGGTTACCCCGATTTTAATGGCAATATCTTTCAGGGTAGCAGGAGGTTCACTAAAAAACCGTTCTTTTATAATAAAGATCTCTCTGTCAGTCAGAATAGGGGGGTCGGAACCTAAAAGATCCAGCAGATAAATTTGACGCTCTTTGGATGCATAGGTGTCTTCCTGGTCAGGATCATTGTAGAGTATGCGATCAATAAGCTTTTCTTCACTGTCGGAATCGGACCCGATGCCACAATCCAAGGATATGAGACCTTTTGCATGAGTAAGTCTTCCGGTATGTATTTGATAACTCTTATGAATAAAATTTTTGATGTAGGCCTTAATCCACCATATGGCATAGCAGATAAACCGTACACCTCTATCAGGGTCATATCTGGTAAGAGCCTTTACAAGTCCCATATTCCCCTCTTGAACAATTTCGAGAGGGCCGTAACCTAAATGGAAATATGATTTGCTGATTTTTACTACAAAACGCAGATTCGAGGTGATAATATTTTTGCCCGCATCAATATCGCCCTTTTTGTAAAGATAGGCCAGGCGAAGCTCTTCCTCGGGTGTAAGCAACTGATAGTCTTTGATACGTTTGGTGTAACGCTCCAAATCGGAAGATGTAGATATGCTCCCCATTGGCCCCCCCTTATTGAAGACGGTAAGCTACAAAACATACCGCTTAACATACACACAGTCAACAATTAAAATCACATAAATACAATTAGATAATATATTAAGCTATTTATAAGACAATAAAAGGTAAAAAGGCGATAATAAATTACACAAGGATGAATGGTCATTCATTTTATTGCAGATAATTATCGGTTAGTGGTGTTCCTTTTAAATCGGATAATATAAAACAAAACCAGTATTACTATGAAAACCAGAAGCATGAGGCTTGCCTGCTTGGAATATTGCTGAACACGTTCGATATTGTTTCCCACCATAAAGCCTATGCAGGCCAGTATTGTAACCCAGATTCCTGCACCGATGGCGGTGTAGAAACTGAATTTTATAATATTCATTCTGGTTAATCCGGCAGGAAAGGATATATACTGTCTGACAACAGTTATAAGTCTGCCGGTAAATGTAGAGATATCACCATGTTTCAGGAAATAATCATCTACTTTGGCAAAACGCTCTGGGGTTAAAAAAAAATATTTCCCGAATTTCATAAGCAGAGGACGCCCAAGCCAAAGGGCAAGGTAGTAATTAAACAAAGCTCCGAGAAGGCTTCCCATAATTCCTGTCAGAATTACAAGCCATATATTCATTGAACCTTGAGACGCCAGGTAACCTGCCGGAGGTATGACAATCTCACTGGGGAAAGGGAAAAAAGAGCTTTCAAGAAACATTAATATGATAATACCCGGGTAACCTAACCGGGCAATGATATCAACGATCCATGTAATAATTATTTCCATACGTGACTCTTTTATACAGAAAGGTATTTTTGATTGCAATATTTGCACGTTCGGGCTAAATAGTAAACACGTTATGGATTCACATTATCCTTTTCATCGAGTAGATCTTGTCTGATATGGATACGGATACTTTTATCCTGACAGTAGATTCCCTGTCCTATGGTGGCAGCGGTGTAGGCAGAAGGGAAGACGGCAAGGTAGTCTTTGTCCCCATGGTTATTCCGGGAGAAAAAATCAGGGCCCGTGTTGTCAAGGAATATTCAAAATACGTAAACGCGTCACTGGTAGAAATAATAGATGAATCGCCTGGCAGGCAAAAGCCCAGATGTCCGATTTTTGATTCTTGTGGCGGTTGCGATTGGCAGCATATGCCGTATCAGGATCAGCTGCAATGGAAGCACCAAATTTTACAAGCAGAAATAACAAAAACCACCGGAGCTTTCCCTGAACTGGTTTATCCGATAGTTCCATCAAGCCAGACGTATGGCTATCGCGGTTATGCCAGGATCCAGTGTTCCTTCGATCCAATCTTTAAAATGGGTTTCTTTCAGAAAAAGTCTCGAAACATTGCGGCCTTTGATTCATGCCCTATATTGCATCCGCTTATCCAGAATACCCTGAGCTCTTTGGCTGCAATTCTCAGGACGTTTCCAATATACAGCCTTTATTCACTGGAAATTCATGCGCCCGGTGAAGATGTGCTGGTCTCAGCCCGAAGCAGAGGACCTGCCAAGCCAGGCGATATTAAGATCGTGAATACAATCTATAATGATATTGATATTGCCGGCCTTTCTTTTGTGGTGTTCAAACCACAAAGACGGGATTATGTGCTGGGGCAGAGGTATTACCGCTATACAGTTCATGTCCTTGATAAATTGATCGAACTCTCCGGTGGATTGAGTGGTTTTGTACAGGCCAATATGCAGGTAAATCATGACATGATCAAGCATGTTATGGAGCTTGCTGGCGGTTCGAAAAAAATAATCGATTTGTACAGTGGGAACGGTAATTTCAGTATACCGCTTGCCTTGGTTGGAGATGAGGTTAGAGCTATTGAAAGAAGCCAGTTGCTTGTATCTTTCGGTAAGAAAAATGCCAAAAAAAATCAGCTCGGAAATGTACGATTCTTATGCCTGGATGCGAAACATGCATTACAGTCAATCATCAACGAAGCCGTACAGTTCGATACAATTGTTTTAAATCCTCCCAGGCAAGGTGTAAAAGATATTCTTGAGATGATTCCGCTCTCCACCGCTTCAAAAATAATATATATTTCCTGTAATCCCACTACCCTGGCCAGGGATCTGGCCTATCTGGTCGATCATGGGTTCAACATGAAAAGCATCAGAATGTTTGACATGTTTCCCCAGACATATCACATTGAATCCGTGTCTCTGTTACAGAGGTAACTTTTTTGGAATTATCTTTTATTAAATGTGTAAAACATTTCACTTTAAACAAATATGTGCATTTAAGAATATTTATAACCTATTGATAATTGGCTTAGTTATCCCTTGCTCGATTTTTGCATACATTAAATAAAATAATATATTATGGGGAGGTCTCTATGTATCGAAAGAGGGGTTTTGGTTATATCCTTGCGGCAATTGTTGCATTTATATTTACATCCGGTTTTTTGGGTTTCTGTGTCGGTCCCGATTATGAACCGGCCAGCATTGAAATTACTTCTCCGGCCGATGGAACTGTATTCGCCCCCGGTACACCCTCAGTGCTAATCTCCGGTAAAGTAATCGCAGGCGACAGCGATATCAACATGTTCAAGGCCCAGAACAAACAAATCTATTATAATACGCTTACCGGGGATTTCGAGTACGAATTCAGCCTTGATCCGTCAAAAATATACTCCAGTTGCACCTTTGAAGTTGTCGACAAAAACCTGATTTCCAACATGGAGCGTGTTTCATACGCGCTCGGCGAATCTTTGGATGTCGGCGCTGAAGGTGTCGTCGATGATGCTGCCGGCATGCTTTTGACCGATGATCTTATGGATGTTGTGGAGTATGTGGGTGCTGGTTTTATGAACGAATGGAAGAATGATCTTGTTTATGGCTGGGATGCAGGTGGAGATCCGAACTACAGTTCACATGATCCAGCGAGTCCATTTGCTGGAGCAACGCCGCTGCTGCCATTTGAAATTGAAGTTGATTTATCTCCTCTTGGTAATACTACAATCCTTATAGATCATGCCTTTTGGGAAAGCTTTCAGGGAGACGACCATCAGGGTTTTGTTAACCTTGGCGATATTAATCTGAGTATTGATATCCAATCCGGCAATGTTATCGATGTCAGTGTAGTTATCGCACCTGAGGACTGGGTCAACCCCTACGGCGGTTCGGCCAAGGCGTTATTTGTACAGGGACACCACTGGTGTTGGTGGTTGGATGATCCGCATTTTAGACTAACGGCGGATTCGGTATCGATCAGCGGGGCTGAATTAAGGCTCAGCGTGGATCAGGACAATATGATCGTGGCCTCAATTGATATGAGCAGTGCAGACCTGGAATTAACCGGAGTTACTGCTGAATATGGGATTATAGACTTTCCATCTTGGTTGATGGACTTAATCATTGATCTGGTCAAAGATGATCTGCTCGTATCTTTGGCATTTGACATTCCCCTCATGAGTGTTGACGATCTGGCCGGTGATATCGAAGGCATTGTGCTGGAAGGCTGGCCCATGAACACTGTAACCATCTTTACATCAACCGATGACGATCTCACTATTGATATCGGGCTTTCCGCGCAGTGTGCCAACCCGGTATTTCCTGAACTTGAGAGTTTCTATGCCACTCCAGGCGGTACACTGCCCGCACTCTCGGTGACGGGTGATGAAAACGTTATAATGGCCATAAGCGACGACATGGTAAACGAACTGGCCTTCGCGTTGCTACAGAAGGGCCTTTTGCAGAATCTTGATGTTACCGAACAGTTCCAGGAAGAACTGGGGCAACTTGCATCGAATCTGATTGCCAAGGTCACTCTCAACGCGCCGCCTGTAGCTGATTTTTCACAGACAACCAGAGTCGTTATCCCCAATATCATTATAGATCTGTACAACGGAGCTCAAAGCCCTCCTTATCCGTACGCCGCCCGCTTAAGTGTTGATACAGATGCCGTACTCGAGATTCTACTCTCGCAGGATGGAAAAAGGATCAATGCCTCATTGAACCAGTCTCAAAGTGAATCCAGTATAACGTTCCTCTACACCAATCTGACCAATTCGGGATTACTCGGAACAATAGGCGCGAACATTGCCAATCAAATCGTGGCCGGAGTTGTCGAGGACATGATTGATATTGAGATCCCCCTGGTAGAATTCTATGGAGAATCTCTTGGAGTTTATATGGAAGGTTTCGAGACTCAGGATAACTGTATTGTGGCCAGAGTACATATAGATTAGAACTAAAGAGCGGCCCCGAGTATCTGATCGGGGCCGCTCTTTAACTGTTTCGAGCTCAATTTTATCATCCAACCGGCTTATAATTTATAACTAGACAAATTAACTCGCTCAACGGTATATGAAGCACATGGTAGTCGGTGTCATATGTAAAGAAGACAATGATGATGCTCTCAGTCTTGCCGCCAGAGTAATTGAACGGATCAAGAAAAAAGGCCTTGACCATCTATATGAAGACCACATCGCTTCACACCTCGGTCTCGAGCATAAAAAAGATGTTTGGACAGGTTCAGAGCTGTTAATCGTAATCGGAGGAGACGGAACTCTCCTGAGAAGCATACGCTTGTCAGCCCGAAGGGAAATTCCAATTCTCGGTATCCATGTGGGATTCCTGGGTTTCCTGACCGAAGTCATGGAAAATGAATTTTCAGAGGCGCTCGATGCTGTTCTGGAGGGAGACTACGTTCACGATGAGAGGATCATGCTCAAAGCCACACTTGTCAGGGACGATACTATAATCGCCAGCCAGCTTGTATTAAACGATATCGTGATAAACAAGGGGGCCTTGGCCCGTATTATTGATATTGAGGTCTGGACAAACTCAACATTCATTACCAGATACCGGGCAGACGGTTTGATCGTCTCCACCCCGACAGGTTCAACGGCGTATAATCTTTCCGCAGACGGTCCCATCGTACATCCGAAGGTTCCCGCTACCATCCTTACCCCAATATGTCCCCATGTGCTTTCAAACCGAAGCATTGTCCTGCCTGATACGCAGGAAGTTATTCTTAAGGTAAATACCGAGAAGAAAGCCGATCATATTTTTTTAACCCTTGACGGCCAAATGGGCTATCCTCTGGAACCTGGAGACAAAATCTTTATAAAACGAGGTGATCTTAGGGCGATTATGGTTCGTTTTACCCAGAGGGACTATTTCGAGGTATTGCGGACCAAATTAAAATGGCAAGAAATATGATCGAATTTCTAAAGATATCATCCATGGCAATTTTCGATGAACTCTCGATGGAATTTAATGCAGGCCTCAACTGTATAACGGGTGAAACCGGAGCCGGCAAGTCATTAATAATAGGAGCTCTAACCCTGCTCATGGGCGCAAAAACCCAAAGTGATCTTGTCAGGCAGGGCAGTGATAAGGCAGTCATTGAAGCCCTGTTTCGCGGTGTTGGAGATGAAGTAGTATTACGAAGAGAAATTTACACAACAGGCCGCAGTCGTTGTTTTATAAACGGAGAACTGGCAACTTTAGCACAGCTCTGTGCAATATCATCTGATTTAGTTAATATTTATGGTCAGCATCAATACCAGGATCTGCTCAATCCCACTGGGCAAATACGCATTCTCGAAGAAATGGCACTGCTGTCAAGAGATGATCTTGAGCAAAAATATGGAGTTCTTAAACAAGCGCATGCCAGGCTCAACGACATCAAGAGTTCTGTGGCGTTCTACACTCGTGAGCGTCAAGATTTAGAGTATAAGTTAACAGAATTACGTTCCGCCGGTATTGCCGAAGGACTTGAGGACATGCTTGACTCCGAACTCGAGATTGCCCAGTCCGCAGCGGATCTCAAGCTCTCAGCTCATCAGACGCTGGAATATCTGTATTCAGGCAATTCCTGTATTATGGATCTTAGCGCAACTGTAAAGAAACTGATTGATGAGATGGCCTGCCGAGATTCAAACCTGAAAGAAACCCAGTCAACCATCGATAATATCATCGTCCAGATTGAGGACCTTGCATTGATATTGCGTGAACGAACTAAAAGCTATGAGCATGATCCCGAACGAATAGAAGAACTCCAGAACAGATTACATCTCATCAGGGATTTGAAGCGTAAGTATCGAACAGACGAGAACGGCCTGTTGGATATTATCAAGGACCTGGAAAAACAAATCAATATAGTAGAAGACTCAAGTCTCCTGATAGAGAATGCTCGCAATACTCTGTTCAATGCTTTTAATGAATATAAAACAGCACTTAACGATTTTCTTAAAAAGCGCAAAGCCTTCTCTCATAAATTAAGCGATAATATTAATATGGAACTGGGTCAGTTGGATATGCCGGGGACAAAGCTCACAATTTATCAACTCGATTCTTTTGAACACATCGATCCGGATAGCGATATTGACATAATTTCTATTTCACCTGCAAAACTTTTGCAGGGTGAATTCTTAATTTCTACAAATGTTGGTCAGAAAATGCAGCCGTTGGCGCGTATTGCTTCAGGCGGTGAATTGAGCCGGATAATGCTTTCCATAAAGACACAGCAGAAAAGCCTGCAGTATGCCACTATGATATTTGATGAGATCGATTCAGGTATCAGCGGTCAGACAGCTATCATGATCGCCGGCAAATTAAAAAAACTCTCAGAACATGCCCAGGCAATTGTAATAACGCATCTGCATCAAGTTGCATCACTTGCAGATTTCCACTACGTGATAACCAAAAACGTTAAGGGGAATAAAACACTTGCAACGATCAACAAGGTTTCCGAAATGGATAGAGTGATGGAACTGGCCCGCATGATGGGCGGGAGGAAGCCGAGCAGTACCGTAATCGCACATGCCAAGGAATTAATTCAGGAAAATTCCGGTCAGATAATTCACGATCAATGAGTGTGCAATCTCATGTTTTTGATTTGACTTTTCTTTTTCAAGGTGCTGTATTCGGGAAAATTTTCTTTGGAGTAATAACGAAATGATAAGAAAACCTCTGGTCAACGAGGTACCTGAAATAAAGAACTTGATCGAACCATTTGTCAGGCAGGGTATTATTCTACCGAGATCTCTGCATTCAATCTACACTTCTATCAGAGATTATTGGATTGTCACTGAAAAAGATGGCACCTCGGACCACCTCATGGGGTGTTGTGCCCTGCAGGTATCCTGGAACGATCTGGGTGAAATACGCACTCTGGCTGTCCAAAAAGAAACTCAAGGCACAGGACTTGGGGTGAAATTGGTCGAAACCTGCCTCAAAGAAGCCAGGACAATTGGTCTTAAAAAGATTTTTGTGCTGACATTTGTGCCGCAATTCTTCAAAAAATTGTGTTTTTATGAAGTTGAAAAGACAAGCCTGCCCAGCAAAATCTGGGCGGATTGTATCCACTGCCCGTATTTTCCTGATTGCCAGGAAGTGGCCATGATGTTTGATCTTGAGGATTGAAATGGAGTCTGATTTACGAAATAAGATAGACAATGTTCTGAATTTGTTAAATAAAGAATCCATTCTCGATTATGAAATCTTTGCATCGCATTATGATGTAATTGTTGCCGAATCAAAGCTATCCAAACCAAGCTGGTTAAACAGATCAAATGAGGCGGGCATCAGCATACGATTGCTTGTCAATGGGTCAATGGGTTTTGCATATGCTCCAGAGCCGTCAGATAAACTGGTGAAGGCAGCAATCACGTCTGCCACTTATCAATACAAGGACAAATATATTCAAATTCCTTTGCCCCAGGGTACATATCAGAATATTTCAACATTTGATCCCAAGACTTTCCGGACTAGCTCTGAAGACTGTATTTCTCAAGCTATTCAGCTTGAAATGTCTGCTAGGGATGCCGACAGTCGTATTACTCAGATTAGGAGATCTTCATTTTCGCGCAGCAATATAAAAAAACATATCGTCAATTCAAATGGCATTGATCAGTCAGGGCAGGCCACGTTTGTGTCTGCTTCCATCCAGACTGCGGCCGAAAATAATGATGAGATGCAGACAGGCTATGAGTTCGGTGTCAGCCACAAGATATCGGAAATCGATGTTTTTCCGATAGGCAAAGCTGCAGCACTTAAAGCCGTTAGCATGCTTGGAGCCAGACGGATCAAAACAATGAAAGTTCCTTTGCTATTTGATAATAGTACCACTTCTGCAATTCTTGGGTTTATATCATATGCGTTTATAGGTGAGAATATAAGCAAAGACAAGTCATTCATGAAGGGAAAATTGGGAACAAGATGTTTCTCTGAAGAAATCAACCTCTGGGACAATCCCCTCGATGACAGAGCTCTTGATGCGATGCCGTTCGATGGTGAGGGGATCCCGTCTCAAATAATACCGCTTGTCGAGAATGGTGTCGTGCGATCCTTTCTGTACGACAGCTACTGGGGAAGTGTAGCTGAAATGCCTTCGACCGGAAGCTCCCGCAGGGACGGTTTTCGCATGCGACCAGTGCTTGGCATCCGACATTTATGTATGAAACCAGGCCGGGAGGATATGGCAGACCACTTGAAAGGAATCAAGCATGTATTGAAAATTACCGATATAATGGGCATGCATACCGCAGATCCAATCTCAGGAGATTTTTCAATTGGTATAAATGGGTATTGGCTTAAAAACGGTCAAAACGTTTATCCGGTAAGAGAAGCCGTGATTTCAGGAAATTTCTATGATATATTCACAAAAGTTCTTGCAATCGGCAATGATTTGCGAGAATTTGGCAGAGTAAAATGTCCATCAATACTGATTGATAGTATTGATGTAAGTTCAAAGTGACGGGCAAAAGGTATGAAATCTTGGACAATATTTCTGATACCAGGTGACACAAAAAACCTGCGAAAAGTCGAAATGTCGTTTCGTGTCTGGTGCATCGTCATTGCAGTCATACTGGGAATTATTACGATTTCGGTAATGGCAGGCTACAAGATATTTTATATGCATTCCGATATCTGCCAACTTGAGCAGATGAAAGCAAATAATGTTGAGCAAACCAGGCATCTTGCCATGATTTCCCAAAAGGTATCAGGGCTCGAAGAGGAATTGGATGTCCTGCGTAATGTTCATCGCCATCTAAGCAAGATGACCCAGTTCAATCCTGATTCTCCCGACGAGATCGTCGGGGTAGGGGGTGGTGATTATAATCTGGCAAGCCAGGTTGTTAATACTGAAATAATGACTGAGAAAATTCTTACAAGGAAACTCCATACACAGATCAAACAGTTATCAGACGAGATAGAGGTGGAAAAACAGATTTCACATGATTTACTTTCACAGATAGAGCGACAAAGGTCATTGATGGCTCATACACCGGCGTTGTGGCCGTGCAGAGGATGGATATCATCACGCTTTGGCTGGATAAAGTCGCCTTTTACCGGCAAGAAAGAATTTCACAAGGGACTTG
>Ga0272441_10008234_pt1 | contig 16576 bp, 11 predicted proteins | sample SSMProp6N_FD_193582 | JGI IMG/M metagenome (GOLD analysis project Ga0272441, IMG submission 193582) | Marine sediment archaeal communities from Little Sippewissett salt marsh, Falmouth, MA, United States - SSM-Prop-6N | ecosystem: Environmental > Aquatic > Marine > Wetlands > Sediment ...
GCCTCGAGGGCCGCGTCCACCACCCGCTGGCAGTCCGCCGCCTGCCCCACGTCCGCCTGCACGAAGACGGCCGCCGCTCCCGCCTCCTCGGCCTGCCGACGCGTCGCCTCGCCCCCCTCCGTGTTGCGGTTCGCCGCACCACACACGCACGCACCCTCGCGCGCCAGCAGCAGCGCCGTCGCCTTCCCAATGCCCGACGACGAGCCCGTCACAACCGCCGCCTTCCCCTCGAAGCGTCCCGACATGAGCTTCTCTTCCTAACGCGGCCCTCGACCGCAACCCGAGAGGGAAACTCGGATTGGGCACACCTCATTGGATCGAGCGGTTCGCCGGTCGATCCGATGAGGGCTGTTCCAGAATGGAGAACACCTTGGGAGGGCGAGGCTCCTGCCGAGCCGCCAGGGTCGCAGCAACGGCTCAGCAGGAGCTTCGCCCTCCCGTGCCCGCCCCAAGGCGCCATTCTGGAACAGCCTGTGGGGCTTGTCCTACCCGCGCGGGGAGCCACGTCCCCGCGGCATCGCAGAAGGAAACAAACCCAGGAGGCCTGGCTCTGTTTCCTAGTGTGCCCAACCCGAGTTCCCCTCCGCTCACAGGACACCATCTCGGCCAACAGCATACACAAACCCCCGCCGCCTGCAACCACCGCCTTGACAACCCGCCCCCCCGAAAGTAGGATGCGGGCATACAGTGTGTCTCGGAACCCCCGAACGGCAACCCACTGGATGGAAGGGCGCAGATGATGAGCGATGCGAGAATGCCTGCCTGGCTCCGACGTGCGGTACCTGCCCTGATCGCCGTGGCCCTGATCGGCTGCTGCCCGCTCACGGACGAAGGCCCCGACGCGGCAACGCCCACCAAGGCCGCTGCCCCGGCCACCCCGGGCAAGGCCGCCGCGCCCGCCAAGGCCCTCACCCCCACCACCGTGCCCGTCGGCGAATGGTTCTCCCTGTTCGACGGCAAGACCCTCAAGGGCTGGGAGGTGCTCAAGGAGGACGACTTCTCCCTCGCAGGCAAAGTCCAGGTCAAGGATTCCGCGATCCTCCTCGGCGAGGGCGTCCCCTTCACCGGCATCGTCTGGGACGACGAGTTCCCCAAGGAAAACTACGAAATCGTCTGGGAGGCACGCCGAGTCGGCGGCATCGACATCTTTGCCAGCGTCACCATCCCCGTCGGCGACGCCCACGTCACGTTCGTCAGCGGCGGCTGGGGCGACAGCGTGGTCGGCCTCTCGAGCGTGGACGACCTCAACGCCAGCGACAACGAGTGGACGAAGATCATGAGCTTCAAGAACGAACAGTGGTACGACTTCCGCATCCGCGTGACGCCCAAGAAAATCGAGGCATGGATCGACGACAAGCCCGTCGTCGAGTGCGAGCGCGGCGACCACAAGTTCACCGTCTACCCCGAGCTGGCGCTCACCCGTCCACTTGGCTTCTTCTCGTGGTCCACCACGGGCGCCGTCCGCAATCTCGATATGCGCCGCATCAAGCCCGTGAAAGAGATGTAGCCGCGGACCGCGCGAATCGACGCGAGCAGGGGCAGCGCCGCGAGCCATCAGGTGTCAGGTCCACACGTACAGCTTAACCCGCATCTCTCACCAAGTCTGGGCGTGAACGCAGCAACTCGTGAGTGGCGGAGCAGATGGCGTCAGCTACCAGGGTCCGCTCGCAGACAGGCTGCGCGTGCCCAGTGCGGCGATTCGCGTCTCAGGCAAGGACGCACACGCGATCCGCCGTACGGCGGCCACTGGCGGCCAGAGCTGGTGAGAAATGCGGGTTAAGCTCCGTGCCCCCATTGCGTCCTCGACGCCAGGAGGCAGTCGGCCAGCCCTCCGTCGAGCTTGAGCTGCAAGTCGATTCCGCTGGAAAGCCCTGTTCACGCAGGCAAACGCCCTCACGGACGAGCGGATCTGGCATTCAGGAATAGCCTCTTCGCGCGGAGGCAGGGCATCCGGGAGAGGCCCACGGGCAGCGGGATCAAGAGCTGAGCCCCGACACCTTACAGAGGAATGCGCGTGGTGCTGTGCTCGCCACTACGTGTTGGCTCGCGGGGAGGCGGGCTCCTTGCCTTCCTTTATGTGGCTGCCTCGGCGGCAGGCGGGGGCGGGGCAGAAAGGGTCCGCAGCTTCGAGATCGAGGAGATGCGGGCCTTCGGCAAGCCGGGAATACTGGCGACCGCGCGGAGTCCAAAGCCCGGCTTCCGAGCCGCGCCGCCAGAACCAGACGCCGAGGGCTACACGGTCTACCGGCCCGCAGGCTCGCGCGACTGGCCGCTCTACGGCCTCTCGAAATCCCATGCCACACACGGCTCCTACTCGCTGCTCTACCCCGTGGGCGCCTGGCACGAGCGCTACAGCAGGTCGCCTGCGATCACCGGCCATCCGCCCATCGGCGGCTACCACGATGTGCACGACTGGCTCTTCCAGCGGCACTGCCTGATCTGGTCGGAAGGCAGCCCGACGCAGCCGCTCGACTGGTCGCGCTTCGACCGGCTCCGGTTCGACGCATGCGCGACCGACGCCCCTGCTGTGCTTGCTGTGCGCGTGCGGGACGCAAGTGCTCCGAAGGGCCGGCCCTCGCAACACCCGCACGGCCTGCGCACGGCGCTCGGCGTGTTCGCTCTCCCCAAAGGCAGGACGGTGACCTGCGAGTTCCCGCTCGCCGAGATGGCACGCCTGGGCGAGGTGGACCTCTCGAGGGTCCACTGGATGCACATCCGCCTCAACGCCTTCCGCGGCAGAACCGCCGTGTGCGTCGACAACCTGCGTCTCTTGCCCAAGGACGCCCAGGAGGAGACGAAGCACGCGCTCGTGCAAATGGAGGGTGCCCCGCGGCCGTTCGCCAGGAAGGTGTGGGACCGCAATCGCCCGGCGGCACGCCGCCGAGTCGAGCGCAAGCTCGGCCCAGCCAAGCGGCTTGGCCCCGTGACCGTGCTCGAGGCTCCCGGCGGCTACGCGTGCGGCTACGGCCACCTCGGCGGGCCGGGCGGCACCTACTACCAGAGCGCCCGCAGGGGGGTGGTGGCCCTGGACAACCAGCGCCTGCTGATCGTCGCAGGCGCGAGCCCGTCGCGGAGGGGCCGGCTGCTCACGTGGGGCGGCATCGGCGAATCGGGCGGCGTGGTCGCGCTCGCCAGCTACGACGGCGGCCGCACCTGGGGCGGCCTGACCCCGGGCGAGAAGAGCCCGGCCTGTATCCAGGACTGGTACTGGCGGGCCACGCTCGCCGCCGACGCCAGCGGCGCCGTCTACTCCGTGGGCACGCAGAACTGCGATTCCTACGTCGAGGGGCACGACATCACGTTCCGCCGCCTGGCATTCGACGGGCGGGGCTGGAGCTACGACCGTTTCAGCCTGATCGACCAGAACGGCTACAAGTGCCCCGGGCCGGCTCGCGCGCTGCGGCTCGCGAGCGGCCGCATCTGGGCGGCGTGGACCGACGGCTTCGGCGGAGTCTACGCCAAGCACTCGGACGACGACGGCCTGACGTGGATGCCGTGCAAGGACGCCTCCATCCAGACGATCCCGCGGCCCTTCCACGAGCCGAAGCTCGACGCCCTGGGAACGCCGGCGGCCTCGGCGCCGCCGAAGGCCGTGCTCCTGTGGCCCGCCGAGCCCGTCGCAGGCCCCCTGCTCGTGCCCTACGGCGCCCAGGCCGCAGCCTTCGCCTGCGACGGGAGCCGCTGGGCCGTGCACGACGGCACCCGCTGGGGGCCGCCCGCCCGAGTGCCCTGGCAAGAGGAACGGGGTGGAGAAGCCTCTGAGGCCACACTGGGCGAGAACCGCGTGTTCCTCGCGCGCACCGAGGGCGAGAAGGACAGCACGAGGCTGGTGGCCATCCGTCTCGAAGGCACGCAATGGACCGAACCGGAGACGCTCGCCATCGGGGCGCTGGGCAGTTCGGTTCTCACGGCCAGCGGCAACGCAGTCTTCTGCTTCTACGTGCTCACGGAAGAGATTCGCGGGCAGGCCGCCCACAACGTCTACTCCAGGCGCTGGGAGAACGGCACGTGGGGCTTGGCCGAACGGGTAGCCACCGAGACCGAGCGCATCAACCAGTTGGCCGCGCCCACCGTCTCGCCGCCAGGCTACGCGGCAGTCTTTTGGGACCAGCACGCCGCCCACCCGAGGCAATCCACGTGGCTCCGCTTCGCGCGGATCCCCAACCAGCACGACGAAGCCGCGGCTCACCCCTCGAAGTAGACCTCCGCCTCGTACGTTTTGCGTTTTGGTGTCAGGTCTTAAGTTATAAGTTAAGGCTTGACCGCCCTGCCTCGAGGTGGTAGAGTGTGGCCATGAGTCGCCCGCTGCGCATCGAGCTGCCCGATGGCCTCTACCACGTGACCAACCGTGGCTTGGAGCGCCGCAAGATCGTGCGCGACGACACCGATCGTGCGACGTGGTACAGGCTGCTCGACAGGACGGTCGTTCGGCGACGCTGGCGCGTGCTTGCGTGGGCTTTGATGGAGAACCACTTCCACCTCTTCCTCCGCACGCCGGATGCCGATCTCTCGGCCGGCATGCACGATCTCCAGTCGGGCTACGCCTCGTTCTTCAATGTCCGGCACACCCGCCGCGGCCCGCTCTTCCAGAGCCGCTTCAGGGCTGTGCTCGTCGAGGCGGCGGCGCACGACTGGGAGCTGACGCGATACGTCCATCTCAACCCCGTCCGCGCGGGGCTGGCGGCACGGCCGGAGGACTACCCGTGGAGCAGCGCCCGTCACTACCTGTCGTCACGCGGCGCCCCGAAGTGGCTCGCCTGGCAAGAGGTGCTCGCGCAGCACGGTCGCACGATCCGCACAGCCAGACGCGCCTACGCCCACTACCTGGCTGAAGGGCTCGCGACGGGTCCTGTCTCACCCCTCAAGGACGTGGTCGCATCGACGCTGCTGGGCTCTGACGCCTTCGTGGAACGGGTGCGGGAGTGGGCGCGCGACCGTCTGCCCGACCGGGATGTCCCCGCCGCACGGGAACTGCGCGCGAAGGTGACGCTCGAAGCCGTCGAGGCTGTCGTCTGCGACGTCTTTGGCGTCGAGCCCGAGCAACTCCACCGGCCTCGCCAACGGGGAAACGATGCCCGAGCCACCCTCGCTTACCTCGCCCGAAGGTGGACCGCAATTCCCGCCGAGGAGTTGGGCAACAGGCTCGGGGGTGTAAGTGGAGCCGCGATCAGCCAGACGGTCGCCAAGGTCACCGACCGCTTGTGCACGGACTCCGCCCTGCGGGCACGCGCCCGCGCATGCGAGTCTGCACTTCCCCTCGACGTGTAGGTCCGTTGCCTGCCCATGAGCCTGGGGGCGCGCAGGACCGAGCTCGCTTAACTTATAACTTAAGACCTGACACCACACGTCGTAAGACCTGACACCACACGTCGCTGACACCACACGTCGAGCGTGGGCGTTGACAGCGGATGTGCGGATGCCGGACACGGCGAGCCGGCGCTCAGCCCTCGAAGTAGACCCCTGCCTCGTCGAGGGCCTTGCGGAGGATGGCGTAGGGCAGGCCACGCGTGCCGCAGGAGCGGGCGGCACACAGGGCGGCAGCCGTGCCAGCAGCCTGCCCCTGGCCCATGCAGCATACGGTGTTCCGGGTGGACATGTGGGCGCGGCGGTCGGCGGTGATCATCATCCCCGAGACGAGCAGGTTGTCGATGCCTTTCACCCGCAACGCGCGATATGGGATGCCGTAGGTGCCGCCGTTGCGAATCTGGAGCCGCGGCGCGCTGTCGTGGAAGCCGTAGACGAACACGTCGTCGTCGAAGTGGCGGGCCTCGACGACGTCCTCGTGCGAGATGTCGTAGTCGCAGGTGACCAGTCGGCCGCGCCGGATGCACAGCCGCGGGCTGGTGCGGGCGATGAAGGCCTTTTCGCAGCCGGGGACGTGCTTGCGGAAGAGCTCGACGGCCCGTGCCTGGCGCCGCCGCAGCTCGAGCTCGGCCTTCGCCACGGCGTCGCGGCTCGTGGGGCTCACGGGCATCTTCAGGTTGAGCTTGATGAACATGAAGTAGTTGTCGTGGACGGTGGTGGTGACCATGGACATGCCGATCTGGCGTGCTCCCTGGTGGAAGGCCTCGGGGAGCCTTGCGGCGCGGCCGTTGAGGCGGACGATCTGCCCATCCGCCCCGCTGCGCAGGCCGCGGGCACACTCGCGAACGGCGTCGTGGGACTGGAGGAAGTCGAAGTACTTCTCCATGCTCACGTTGGCGATGCCGATGCTGTTGGCCACGGGGTAGTCGTTGGGCTCGGTGTAGTGGGCGCCGGCGTAGGCCGCCAGGTCGCCGTAGGCCGTGCAGTCGACGAATGCCTTGGCCGCGAGCACCTCGCGTCCCGAGCGGCTCTCCACGATGGCGCCGGCCAGGCGCGAGCCGTCCGTCACGGCGCCCGTGAGCAGGGTGTTCACGCACACGGCCACGCCGGCTTCGGCGAGCATCTCGAAGGTCACGAGCTTGTAGAGCTCGGTGTCGATGGCCGTGCACACGGCGTCGTAGTCCGTCCCGTCGGTCATGGGGGCGTGGCCGGAGGTGCCGCCGACGGCGGCGAGTCGGTCGACGATTTCCTGGGGGATGGCTCGGACGACGTGGCGCTTCTCGACGCCGGGGAATGCGGTCCACAGGTTGTAGTAGCTGTGGAGTGCGGTGCCGCCCTCGGTGACGGTGCCGCCGGGATAGCCCTTGGCCTCGATGACGGCGGTGCGGGCGCCCTGGCGTGCGGCGGCAAGTGCGGCCACGACGCCCGCGGTGCCGCAGCCTGCGACGACGACGTCGAACGGCCGCACGGGCAGCCTGCGGGCGGGCTCCTCGTAGTACTCCGTCGTGGGGGCGGCGGGGCGTGGCTCGCCGGCCTGTGCGATGGCGGCCTCGGCGCCGATGCCGGCGGCGATGAGCCCCTTATTGAAGTCGCGGCGCTTCACGATTGCCTCCTTGGTATCCCTCGGCCGTGCCAGCGCGGCGCGGGCGGCTTCCTGCGGCCTCACGCGCTGTCTGGCTCCGTGTCGTCGCAGGGCTCGGAGTTGGCTATCTCGCGGTTGAGGAAGACGCTGATGACGGTTCGGATGGCGACGATGCCGCCGAGCACGCCCACCTCCTCGAGGGTGGGATGCGTGATGGTGCCAATGATGTCGGCGGCGATCAGGAATTCGAGCCCGAGCAGGAGATAGGAGCCGAGCTGGTGGCGCAGGGCCTCGCGCTGGCGACAGATGCGCCGGCCCTTGAGCCTCGTGAGCTCGAGGCGCACGAGCCCGCAGGCAACCACCGCGACCCCCCACGCGATCACCGCAATCCCCACGATGCCGATGGCCACGGACAGGTAGTGCAGCACAATCATGGCCGTGCCCTCACAAGTGGAAGAGGTGGATGAGCCCCACGGCGACCACGATGAACGCCACGGACATAATGCCCCCCGCCTCCAGCTCGACATTCGCCAAGACATGAAGGACGCCGGGGGCCGTCCCTGGTATGGTGCGGTTGAGAATCCCATCGGCCCAAGGAGGCCCTGGACAGCCTGCGCGTGCCCAGTGCGCTGATTCTCGTTTCAGGCAAGGACGCACAGGCGATCCGCCTTACGGCGGACACTGGCGGCCAGATCTGGTGAGAAGCGCGGGCTAGACGTCCACCTCCACGCGCTTGATCTTCTTGAGGTCGGCTTCGCCGAGGCCGAGCTCGGCGGCGCGGGCGATGTGCTTCGGGTCGTTGAGCTGCGGCTTGAGGCCCTTCTCGACGCGCTTGGCACGAACGATGTCCTCGAGCACGGCGTCCATGGCCACGGGGTCGACGCTGGCGATGACGCCGAAGTAGTCCCACTTGGCGTTCGGTCGGAAGCCGGGGCCGGCGTCGAAGAGGCTGTAGAGGGCGTCGCACACGCAGATGCGGGTCTTGTTCTTGATGTCGGAGAGGGCATTGAGGTCGGCGATGGCGGCGCAGCAGTCGGCGTGGAAGGCGCCGGCGTTGGGCACGGTGCCCAGGTGGTTCTTGAGGGCGCCGGTGATGCCGCACCGCACGTGGCTCTTCATCATCGGCAGGTTGATCAGCACGTCGGCCTCGGTGAGGATCTTCGTGAGCTTGGTGCCCACGGGGCCGGCTTTCGCGCTCTGGCCGTAGTTGCCCTGGGTGCCGTAGATGCGCACGCCCTTGCCGTCGCGGTTGATGGTCAGGCCGGTCGTCTTCATATCCTTGTCCGAGCGGTCGTAGACCACGATGTTGGCGGGGTCGACGCCGGCTTTCACCAGACCTGCGGTGACGGCGTGGATGACCTCGGGGTGGGTGGTGGCGCGGCGGAAGAGGCCGTTGAACTTGATGGCCACCTTGTCCTTCGGCGATACGTATGTGGCCCAGGCCTTCGCGATGTCGTCCTTGCCGGCGAGGGCCATCACGGCCTTGTCAACGAGGGTCTCGGTGATGGCAGCATCGATCTTGAAGCCCTGGACGACCTTCTGGGTCTTGTCCCGGACGATGTGCACGGGGGAGCCGTCGGGAGCGGCGTAGAGGACGGGCTTGGCGGCCAGGAGCGCGGCGGTGGCTGCCGCTCCCTGAGCGATGAACTGCCGCCGATTCACGTCGTGTCGCATGCAACATGCCATGGTCGTCTCCTGGGGTTGTCCCGGCCGCCCGCCGGTTCGGGTCTGCCACAGGGGTCCATGAGACAGGAAACGGGGGCGGGAGTCAAGCGCCGTGGCGTCCCTGCTCCGGTGCGTGCTATAATCGGGGCGGGCTGCGTGCGCGATTTCGCTGGAACCCCTGGAGGCTCGTGCTATAATGGATGCGACGCCGGAGCGGCCTGCATCGCGGCTGGCGCGGGTGGCTGCGGACCGGCGCGTGCAGCTTGCGCTGCTCGTGGTGGCCGTGGCCCTGGCGGTGGCCGTAGGCGTGGCCGTGGGGCGGCGCGTGGCGCGTCCGGCCCCCGCGGGTCCGGCGGCGCCCGATCTTCGTCAGGCGCACGCGATCTGGGATTCGTGGCGCTCGGCGGCGACGGGCGATGTGGATGCCCATCTGGCCTGCTTCGCGGGCGAGGCCCGCCGGGGCCTCGATGCGGAGGTGGCTCGCGAGGGGCGCGAGCGGCTGCGCAGCCGCATCGAGGCGGATGCGCAGGCGGCCCTGGGCATCGAGCTGAGGCCGCCGACGCCCGAGAGCGGCGGCCGTCTCCGCTTTCCCGTCATCGTGCAGCACGCCGACGGGGCGGAGCGGCGCGACTACGTGGTCTCGCGGTCGGGAAGCGACTGGAAGATTTGTGCGGTCGAGCGGCGCGGCCCGTGTGCCGTTGACCCGCCCTATGGCAAGAGGCTTGGCCCGCCGTCCGAGCAAGGAGAATGAGAATGACAGCGCGTTCCCTGAAGCCGTGGGTCTTCGCCCTGGTGGCTGCCGTGGGGCTTGCGGGCCTGGCTCCTGTGGCGGCGGCGAAGGACCTGGAGGACTGCCCGGTCTACCAGGGCATGATGGCGCGCCGCCGGGCACCGGCCACGGGGCCGCTGGTGCGCGCGGGCCACGGCGTGAAGGACATCGTGCTGGCGCCGGTGGAGATCCCCGCGACGATGCTGCGAGCGGCGATGCGGCGCGGCCCCGTGTATGGCCTCATTGCTGGCGGGCTCGAGGGGGTGGGGAACGGCCTCACGCGGCTCACGGCCGGGGTGATCGAGCTGGTCGGCTCGCCGGTCCCTGGCAACCGGATGCCGCTCTACAACAAGCGTCTCGGGCAGCGTGCTCTGCCCGCGATGCGGCCGCCCCGACGCCTGACCCGGCCGTGACCGGCGGCGCGCGGTCCGCGGACCCCCCGCCCCTGTTGCCTTGTGCAACGGTGGCTCCCCACATCCTGCGAATCGGGGCCACGAGCGGTGTCGTCCCCCCCGTCTGATCCCGAGAGCTTCATGGCCCGCGCGCTCGAGCTGGCCGAGCGTGGCCGCGGGCGGGTGGAGCCGAACCCGATGGTGGGCGCGGTGGTGGTGCGCGACGGGCGGATCGCGGGCGAGGGCTTCCACGACCACTTCGGCGGCCCCCACGCCGAGCCGTGCGCCATCGCCGACGCGGCCGGCGCCTGCCACGGAGCCACCCTCTACGTGACCCTGGAGCCGTGCACGCATCACGGCAAGACACCGCCGTGTGTGGACGCGGTTCGCGCGGCTGGCTTCGCCCGTGTGGTGGTGGCGATGGTGGACCCCGACCCCCGCACGCAGGGGCGCGGCATCGAGCAGCTTCGCGAGGCGGGCATCGCGGTGGACGTGGGGCTCCTCGAGGACCGCGCCCAGCGCCTCAACGCCCCGTTCACCAAGCTCACCGCCAGCAGCCTGCCCTTCGTGACGGCCAAGTGGGCGATGAGCCTCGACGGCAAGACCGCCGCGCACACCGGGGATGCGCGCTGGATCTCCTCCGCCCCGTCGCGGGCGCTCGTGCACACCGTGCGTGGGCAGGTGGATGCCATCCTCGCCGGCATCGGCACAGCTCTGGCGGACGACCCGATGCTGACCGCGCGCCCGCCGGGGCCGCGAGTGGCCGCGCGCGTGGTGGCGGACAGCCAGGCCCGCCTGCCGCTCACGAGCAAGCTGGTCCGCTCGGCCGCCGAGGCCCCGGTGATCGTGGCCGCCACGGCCGCCGCTCCCGCCGAGCGCCGCGCCGCACTCGCCGACGCCGGCATCGAGGTCCTCGTCCTGCCGCAGGACGATGGGGGGCACGCCGGCCTGGCGGCGCTCCTGGGCGAGCTGGGCCGCCGGCGCATGACCAACGTGCTGCTCGAAGGCGGTGGCGAGCTGGCCGCTGCCGCACTCGCCCGCGGCCTGGTGGACAAGCTGATGGTGTTCGTGGCGCCCAAGGTCATTGGCGGACGCGAGGCGCCAACGCCGGCGGGGGGCCAGGGCGTGGCCACCGTGGCCGAGGCCCTCGCGGCCCGCGACTGGGCGGTGCGCCGCATCGGCGACGATGCCCTCATCGAGGCGTGGCTCTGAGCCGCCCTTCCCCAACCCCATGCACGTGCACGCGAGGGTAGCCCTCAGGGCGCCGCTACTTGGCTGAGGGGCGGTCCGGGCGCCGGCGGCCCGGCAGGCGGCTCTCGAAGCGTCGGCGCAGCAGCACGAGCGCCGCCTGCGCGTCCCGCCGATGGCCCGGGTGGGAGCGGACGAGCTGGCGGACCGCCTCCTCGCCTTCGGCCTCTCGGCCCTGGCCGAACAGCACGGCTACCTGCATCAGGGCATAGACGATGGCCTGGGCGGAACCCTTGGGCACAAGCCCCTCGCCCTTCCGCAGGAGGTCGAGCATCGCGGTGGGCCGCCGCTCGGCGATCGCCACGCGCACCATCTCGGCACACAGCACGGCCACGAGCTCGGGCGGCTGGACCTTCGGCACGAACCGCAGGAAGGTCTCGGCGAACGGCTCGCGGGGGAGAAGAAAGACGCCGTTGGGGAACAGGAGACCCTTGCGCGAGGCGGCCCTGGCACCCGCGGGAGGGCGGGACAGGACGGCCACACGCACCACCAGGCCGACCACAGAGCTCACGGCCTGGCCGACCTGGGGGTAGGGGTCGCCGGCGCCGAGCCGCACGGGGTCGAGCGGGCGCAGCAGGGCCACCCGCACCACCTGTGCCTCGGGGAAAGCGGCCTCGTCGCCGTTCTCCAGCGAGATGCGGAACGTGCCGTCGGCGTAGCGCAGGTCGTGGCCGCACACCACGTCGGCGGCCGTGCGGAGGACCACGTGGATGGGCGGGTGTGCCGAAGTGGCCGGCGTGGCTGCGGCAAGGCACGTGGAGGCCAGTGTAGCGATGAGTATGGGAAGGAGCCTTCTGGCGCCCACGGGTCCACTCCACCTCGGTGTCGGGCCTGGCGGGCATTATACGTGCGGTGCGGCGCCCCCGCAAGGCGGGGCGTTCGTCGGGCGTCGGGGTTGGTGTCCTAGCCTCGGATGATGAGGGCCATGTGGGGTGGCGGAGCGGCCTCTACCCAAGATGTAGTGTGTTGCTGCATAAGGAGATAGGTACATGCAGGCTCGTTTGACTGCCCGCTTCGAGACGGCTAGAATACGTGCTCCTCACCTCCCATCCGCGTGCGGGCCATCGGCGGAGGACGGCCCCTCTGATCGAGCGCTCTGAGACCATGGCCGAGCCCACGTTGGACAAGGCAACGCGGTACGGGGGGGTGACGCTGCGCGCCGTGGTGGTGGCCGTGGTGCTGGTGGCCGGCCTGTCGGTGCTCAACCCCTACAACGACGAGTATCGCCACAACACGCTCCTGGCGGGCAACCACTTCCCGATCGCGCCGTTCTTCCTGCTCTTCGCGCTCACGCTGGGGGTGAACGGGCTGCTGGCGCTGGCCTCGAAGCTGGTGCGGCGGCGGCTCACGTTCCACCCCAAGGAGCTGCTGATCATCTGGCTGCTCACGGTGGTGGCGTCGGGGATCCCATCGTCGGGGCTCAACCGCTATCTCACGCCGGTGGTCTACGCGCCCTACTACCATGCGACGCCGGAGAACGCGTGGAAGGAGAAGATCTGCGCTCGCATGCACGATCAGCTCGTGCCGAGCACGGCCGAGGGCGGGGTGGACGAGCAGGCGGTCCTGGACTACCACGAGGGCTTCCGCGGGGGGCGCGAGATGAGCTGGGCCGAGGTGCTCGAACGCCTGCCCTGGGCATCGATGTGGCGGCCATTCGTCTCGTGGACCGTGCTCGTGCTCGCCATCTATCTCGTCATGTTCTCGGCCTGCGCCCTGCTCCGCCAGCAGTGGACGGAGCGGGAGAACCTGCTGTTTCCCCTGCTCCAGCTCCCCAAGGAGATGGTCGAGCGCCCCGAGGGGGGCGGGCGGGTGAGCCGCTTCATGCGGAGCAAGCCCATGTGGGTGGGCGCCGCACTCCCGGTCTTCGTGCACCTGCTCAACGGGATGCGCGTCCACTACCCCAAGCTGCCGCAATTCCCCACGTTCTTCGACATCAATTCCTCGCTCACCGAGGAGTTCTGGCGCTACTTCCGCCCGATGAACATCTACCTGTGGTTCAGCTTCATCGGCATCGCATTCCTGCTCAACAAGAAGGTGTCGCTGAGCTTCTGGTTCTTCTTCATCTTCCTGCGGTTCCAGTTCGCGATGCTCCACTGGCTGGGGTATCTGCGGACGGGCGCGGACATCTCGCCGCTGTTCTGGAACGCTCAGGGGGGCTACCTGCCGGAGCAGCGGCAGGTGTTCGGCGCGCAGCTCGTGTGGTTCCTCTTCATTCTGTGGCTGGCGCGTCGGCACCTGCTGGGGGGGCTGTGGCAGGCGCTTCAGCCGCGGCGGGAGAGTGGGGGGGCGCGGTTCACGCCCGAGCTGTGGGCCTGGTTCGGCCTGGCCCTGGGCGCCACGGTGATGGTGGGCTGGTGCTCGGCCTACGGGGTCGGGATCGTGGCGGCGGCAAGCTACCTGGCCGTGTTCATGGTCACCGCGCTCATCGCGACGCGCCTGATTTGCCAGGCGGGCCTGATCTTCGTGCAGTTCAACTACACGCCCGTCGAGCCGTTGTTCTCGACGGGCTTCACGGTGGGCGGCGCGGGCGCCTTCAGCCCCACGAGCGTGGTGATGCTCTCGGTGATCAACCGCGTGTTCGCGATGGACATCCGGGAGATCCTGATGCCGAGCGTGATGCAGGGGATAAAGCTGGGCGACGATCTTCGGGCCCGCCGCTGGCGCCTCTACGGCGCGATCGGGCTCGTGATTCTCGTCGCCCTGCCCCTCTCGTTCTTCGCCTTCCAGGCCGTGGTCTACCGCTACGGGGCGATCGACATCGGGATGTGGACGTTCAACAGCCAGACGGGCTTCTTCTACTCGCGGGTGGACCGCGCGGTGAGCACGGGGGTGAAGCCGGTGTGGTGGGAGATCTTCTACATCGTCGTGGGCATCGTGGTGATGGGCGTGGTGATCCTGCTCCATCGCCGCTTCGTGTGGTGGCCGATTCACCCGGCCGGCTACACCGTGGCAAACTCGTGGGCCATGTACAACATGTGGTTCCCCTTCTTCGTCGGCTGGCTCAGCAAGGTGCTCGTGCTCCGCTACGGCGGGCCAGACAGCTACAAGAAGTGGCGCGACTACTTCCTGGGGCTGATCTTCGGCGACATGGTGATGGGCGGGGTGTGGACCGTCGTGAACTTCCTGGTGGGCTACTGGAGCGGCGCGGACGTGCGCTACAACGTGCTGCCCATGTGACGGGGCGGCGCGGGCCGATGCGTGAGAGGCAGCGATGGGCGTGGCTCGTGTGGTGATGGCGGCGATGGCCCTGGCGCTCGGGGCCTCCGTGCGCGCGGCGGAGCCCGACGCCGCGCTCCTGGCCGCGCTGCGCACCATCACCCCCGCGAAGCTGCGGGCCACGGTCGAGACCCTCTCGGGCGGCGGGCCGCGGCTCTCCGGATACCCACGCAACGCCGAGCTGGCCCGCTGGCTCGAGGCACGCTTCCGCTCGATGGGCCTGCGCGACGTCGACACCCTGCCCTTCCACGTCACCGTCCCCGTGCAGAAAGAAGCCGTCCTGGAGGTCGATGGAACGTCGGTGCCGCTGCACGCGGTGTGGCCGAACCTGGTCCGCACGTCCACCACGCCGCCCGGGGGCTTGCGCGGGAGCCTCATCGATGCCTCGGACGCCCACCTCTTCCGCTTCAACGGCACCGCCGTGCGGGGCAGCATCGTGCTGCTCGACTTCAACTCCCGCGGCCGCTGGGAAAACGCGGCGATGCTGGGCGCGGCGGCGGCCGTGTTCATCGGCACGCGCGACCTGGCCGCCGGCGAGCTCGACAAGTACCGCCAGGTGCCCCTCGACATGCCCCGCTTCTGGGTGGACCCCGACGACGGCGAGCGCCTCCGCCGCCGCGCCCGCGAGGGCGGGCAGCTCGAGGCCGTCGTCCGCGCGCGCGTGGACTGGGAACGCCTCGTGACCGAGAACGTCTACGGCTTCGTGTACGGCACGGATCCCGAGATCGGGCGCGACCTCCTGGTGGTCGAGGCTTCCTACGATTCGATCTCGATTATCCCCTCGCTGGCCCCCGGAGCCACGCAGGCGTGTGGGCTGGCGGCGCTGATGGCGCTGGCCGAGCATTTCGCGGCGCATCCGCCGAAGCGCTCGATGCTCTTCCTGGCCTCGAGCGGCCACGCGCAGGCGATGGGCGGGGTGCGCCACTTCTTCCACGCCTTCAATACCTCGCTCGGCGACCTGCGGAGCGCCGCAAGCAACGCCCGGCAGGAGGTCGAGCGCCTCGAGCAGGTCCGCGTGGCCCTGGCGCCCGTGGGCGAGCTCGAGGCGCGCCTGGCCACGTTGCGCCACCAGCAGGCCCTGCGGCGTGCGTCGCCCGCCGGGCTTTTCGCCTGGCCTTCGGACGAGGAGGTGGATGCCCTGGCCCAGGCGGTCGAGCGGCTGGAGGCCACGGGCGACCCGAGCGCGGTGTTCGCGGGAGCCGAGGCCGAGGCGCGGCGGAACCCGGGCCTGATGATCGCCTCGGCAGCGGCGGCCCTGGTGCTCCTGCTCGCGTGGGCCGTGGCGGCGAAGCTCGAGGCCCGGCGCGCCCTCCGCAGGCTCCTGGTGGCCGCGGCCATGGGCTGCGTGGTCGCCTTCCTGGTCGGGCTCACGCCCCACGAGGAAGTGGTGGAGACGGAGGTGCTGCGCCAGAAGGTGCTCGAGCGCCTCCAGGAGCCCATGCACCTGCGTGCGGAGGACTGCTCGCGGGAGCTCTTCCGCCTGCGGACTGTGGCGAGGACCGGCCACGCGGAGCGCATCGCCGAGCTCGACGCGCTGCGCATCGCCTACAAGCGGCTCAGCGGCCGCGAGGGCTACAGCACGCTCGAGCCGGAGGAGGAGACGCTCTTCCGCCCCGTGGTCGCGCGTGCCCGCGACGAGCTCGAGGGCCGCCTCCGCTACGCCCGCCAGAAGCTGCGCATCGCCAGCGGCAAGCTCCGCCTCGGCACCCGCCTGGCCGGCCACGTGACCGAGGACCTCGAGACGGTCCGGGACAAGGGGATCTACCTCTTTATCGGCCTCGACCTCTCGAGCAAGACCGCGCAGCTCGGAGCCTTCCGCGAGGGCTGGCTCTACCGCCTGAGCGCCCTGCGCCACGTCACGGACACCTACTCGCCTCTGGCCGAGCGCCTCGAGGACATCGCGCGCGACGCCGAGGACCGCTACGACATGGCCCGCGCCGAGCCCCGAGACCCCGGCACCTACGCGCGTGAGCGGCTCTACCACGACGTGATCCGCGGCAAGCGCGGCCGGCCCTGGCACACCTACATCCCCCGCATGGGTTTCAGCAGCGAGGTGGCCGACCTCTCCGGCGAGCCCGGCATCACCTTCGCCACCCTCAGCGACGAACGCCACCTGGTCGATACTCCGGCCGACACCGCCGACCGGCTCGACCTGCCCAACCTGGCCACCCAGACCCGCCTGATCCTGGCCATGCTCGATGCGATGGCCGCCGACCCCGATCTGGTGCGCCTGAGCGAGTTCCCCAACGGCTTCGGCCGCGTTTCCGGCAAGCTCACCATGGAGCTCACCGGCCGCCGCACGCCCGACCAGCCCGTGCCCGGCGCCGTGGCCACCCTCTACCGGGGCATCTGGTGGTCGCTCGTGGGCGCACGGCCTCGCATCCCCCAGATCACGGGGCC